>SAMEA5043648__coassemble_179_pt1 | contig 55646 bp, 55 predicted proteins | sample SAMEA5043648__metabat2_low_PE_006 | metagenome-assembled genome bin SAMEA5043648 (sample SAMEA5043648) | Gadus morhua
ACAAACCCTACTTCAACAGCAATCTTTAAAGCACTAATCTGTCTTAAAACACGTAATGGCTGTATCTTCTCGCCGCACCCACGTGCTAAAAATGCAACTAACTACGCAGCTAAAGTTGTATTAGAAGCAGCAATTAAAGCGGGTGCACCAAAAGACATCATTGGTTGGATTGACCAACCATCTGTTGAACTATCAAATGCACTAATGAAACATGAACACATCAACATGATCCTTGCTACTGGTGGTCCAGGCATGGTGAAAGCGGCTTACTCTTCAGGTAAACCTGCAATCGGTGTTGGTGCGGGTAATACGCCTGTAGTTATCGACGAAACTGCTGATATCAAACGTGCTGTTTCTTCTATCTTAATGTCTAAAACATTCGATAACGGTGTTATCTGTGCTTCTGAGCAAGCTGCAATTGTTGTTGAGTCAATTTACGACGAAGTTAAAGCTCGTTTCGCTAAATACGGCGCTGTTGTTTTAAGCAAAGAAGACGCAAATAAAGTACGTAAAGTACTGCTTATTGATGGCGCACTTAACGCTAACATCGTTGGCCAACCAGCATACAAAATCGCTGAGCTAGCAAATGTTAAAGTACCTACTTCTACTAAAATTCTTATCGGTGAAGGCTTAGAAGCTTCATGGGATGACGAATTTGCTCATGAAAAGCTATCTCCTACATTAGGTTTATTCAAAGCGAAAGACTTTGAAGATGCTGTGCGTCAAGCAGGTATCGTATTAGACATAGGCGGTGTTGGTCATACGTCAGTACTTTACACAGACCAAGATAACAACGAAGAGCGTATTGCGTACTTCGGTGACAAAATGAAAACCGCTCGTATTCTTGTAAACACGCCAGCATCTCAAGGTGGTATCGGTGACCTTTACAACTTCGAATTGGCTCCTTCATTAACATTAGGTTGTGGTTCTTGGGGTGGTAACGCTATCTCTGAAAACGTAGGTCCTAAGCACCTTATCAACAAGAAAATTGTAGCTAAGCGAGCAGAAAATATGTTGTGGCATAAACTACCAAAATCTATCTACTTCCGTCGCGGCTGTTTGCCAATCGCAATGAGCGATCTTGAAGGTAAAAAACGTGCACTGATCGTTACTGACCGTTTCTTATTTAACAACGGTTACATCGATGATCTACGTTCAATCTTGAAAGAGAAAGGCATGGAAGTTGAAGTGTTCCATGAAGTAGAAGCGGATCCTACATTAGCCGTAGTTAAAGCGGGTGCAGAAGCATGTGCAAGCTACCAACCTGATGTTATCTTAGCGGTTGGTGGTGGTTCACCAATGGATGCTGCGAAAATCATGTGGGTGATGTACGAACATCCAGAAACTGATTTCGAAGATTTATCTATGCGCTTTATGGATATCCGTAAACGTATTTACAAGTTCCCTAAAATGGGCTCAAAAGCTGAGCTAGTATGTATTACAACTACTTCAGGTACTGGTTCTGAAGTTACACCATTCGCTGTTGTAACCGATGAAAAAACAGGTCAAAAATACCCATTAGCAGATTACGAGCTAACGCCAAACATGGCTGTTGTTGATGCGAACCTTGTCATGGATATGCCTAAGTCTTTATGTGCATTCGGTGGTTACGATGCAGTAACGCACGCATTAGAAGCGTATGTTTCTGTTCTTGCAAACGAATACTCAGATGGTCACGCTCTGCAATCACTTAAGATGCTTAAAGAGTACTTACCAAGCTCTTACGCTAACGGTAAGAAAGATCCAATTGCTCGTGAGAAAGTTCACAATGCAGCAACTATCGCTGGTATGTCTTTTGCGCAGTCTTTCCTTGGTGTGTGTCACTCAATGGCGCATAAATTAGGCGCAGAATTCCACATTCCACACGGTCTTGCGAATGCGTTATTAATCTCGAATACTGTTCGTTTTAATGCGACTAACAACCCAACTAAACAAGCTGCGTTCTCTCAGTACGACCGTCCTAAAGCACGTGCTCGTTACGCTGAAATTGCAGAGCATTTAGGTTACCGTGATGGTAATACTGAAACGAAAGTTAATGCGTTACTTAACTGGTTAGAAGAGCTGAAAATTGCATTGGATATCCCACTGTCAATTCAAGCCGCTGGCGTTAACGAAGCTGAATTCATGGCTAAAGTAGACAAATTAGCTGAAGATGCATTTGATGACCAATGTACTGGTGCTAACCCACGTTACCCATTGATCAAAGAACTTAAAGAAGTATTAATCGCTTCTTACTACGGTACGGCTTACGCTGACGTAATGGACGCACCAGAAGTGAAAGAAGTAGTAAAAGCGAAAAAAGCAAAGAAATAATTCGATGCTAATAAGTTAAGGTATTTTCTCCCATATTTTGAAAGTACCTGACTAATAAAAAAACCACCTATTAGATAGAGGTGGTTTTTTTATGCCTAAAGAAAAGTCATAGGTAATTTTAAACGTTGAATAATTAAGCGGTTGCTTCGAGAATTCGGCCATTGAAGTAATCATTTTCTACGATATATTCTGTATTTTTGATTAATTCTTGATTGATGAGATTAACGGTATGAGCCGACACTTTATTAAATAAGCGAGGTGTGACTCCTCCGACTCGGATATTGAAAGGGTTAAGCTCTTTAGCCCAACTTTTTGTTAACCCAGTTAATAACGCTTTTGAGTTATCTAAACTACAAGGTTGGTTGACATTCTGATGATGCCCAAGATTGATGATAACGCCTTCTTTTTTATGTTTTCGCATATTTTGAGCTGCAAATTGCCCATAATTAAATAAAGTGGAAGCGAGTTTGGTTAATAACAATGGACTGTCATTAGTTTGAGTATCGAATAAGCTGGGTAAAGTGACATCAATATAGTTATTTATGAGAACGTCAATTCCTGAGCCAAATTCTTCATCGATAGCATGGAATAGGTGTCTAATACTGTCTGTGCTTTCATCTTTTAATTGGTAGCTAACGACATCAGTGCCAAGTTCAGAACAAATTTGATGAGTTTTATCTAAATCACTTAGGTTTGAATCCGCAATAATAAGATGAGCACCTAGGGCGGCAAAGTGGCAGGAAATAGCTCTCCCCATCGTATTACCAGCTGATGTGATTAGAATAGTTGAGTGCTCAATTTTCATTTTATTCTTTCCCCGTAGTGTTATTCATTACTTTAATGAATGTAAATGAATGCTCTAATAATGGGGTAGAAATATAATATCTGCTGTGAAGTCCGACTAAAAATGTGACTTTTTTATAAGTAACCATAGGAATTATGCACTGAATCACAAAATTTTAAGGTGAGGATGAGAAGAGAATAAATCTAGAAGAGAAAGGAAAGTAAGGGTAAGTGAATGAACAAATAAGTAGTTAAGGTCGATGTTCAATAGCTTGAATCGTTAAGCTATACGTATAAGTTCATCTCTGAATGACGCTTTGCTGTGACTAATTCGTTGTATAGATCTTGAGGGATCGCGTTAAATATTTCATTTCCACTTTCTAACTGACGTCGTTGGTGACCAGATAGGTTGTGGTATACGTCTTCTGGTAAGTTACAGGTATCTTGGGGCATGTAAGCCATTGCATCGGGTGCTAGGCCATGTTGCAGCTTAGCACTTGCTAATCCGCCATTATGAAACTGATGAGCTTGAGAGGCTGAACGAGAGTAGCTTTCTTCGTTGCTGCGAAGTATTTGGGCATCAGCCAATTGAAAGCGCTGACGTAGTAGTTCTTCGGTTAGTTTTTTCTCATCAATTTTTTCTACGGGTGTGTTTTCACGTAAGTCATTAGATAATAAAGACATCATTAAGGCAAAATCTGCACGACGACCCGCTTCCATTGCATGGTTTAGGTTTGAGCCGTATTGAATTTCACTGATTAACTCTGCTTTATCTAAAGTATGTACTTTCATGAATCAATTCCTCTTGATGATAAATACTTATCGGAAAAGAATTGAAAACCTTTAGCTTTTTTAGGAAATTAATTGCCGTTTTTTAAAATTATTTTATTGAAAGGGCAAAGTGTTACCGCAAACTGGAGTAATAAAAAAAGGTCAGTATAAATACTGACCTTTTTGATTTGATATTAACCATTATAGAAATGGTTATTCAAATGAGAGACTTACTTAGCTAGGTTTTCTTCTACGAAAGACCAGTTAACTAGAGACCAGAACGCACCCATGTAATCAGGACGAACGTTACGGAAATCAATGTAGTAAGCATGTTCCCATAGATCAACAGTTAGTAGTGGCGTTACACCTTCATCTGTTAGAGGAGTTGCCGCGTTAGATGTATTAACGATAGCTAGAGAACCGTCAGCGTTTTTAACAAGCCAAGTCCAAGAAGAACCAAAGTTGTTGATTGCTGAATCTGTGAATTTTGCTTTGAATTCTTCGAAAGAACCAAATGCAGCATCGATTGCAGCAGCGACAGCGCCTGTTGGTTGGCCGCCAGCGTTTGGAGCTAGGCAGTTCCAGTAGAACGTGTGGTTCCAAATTTGAGCGGCGTTGTTAAAAACACCGCCAGTAGAAGTTTTGATGATCTCTTCTAGCGTCTTGCCTTCAAATTCAGTCCCTGGGATAAGACCGTTAAGCTTAACCACATAAGTGTTGTGGTGTTTGCCGTGGTGGTAATCTAAAGTCTCAGCTGAGATATGTGGTTCTAATGCGTCTTTTGCGAACGGTAGAGCTGGTAATTCAAATGACATTGCTCATGTCTCCATTTAATAAGAGGTCTACGCCTCACTAAATTCCAAAAATATGTGCTCTATTAAACGTAGAGCTTTATCTGACTTCGATTTGATTCTAGCAAGTTTTGATTTTATTAAAAGAAAAAGTGATGATTTTTCAATAAATAATACCACCACAAATATTAGGTATTTTTTTCTGATGATATAAGAAGTAGAATGGATACAACTTAGTGTCGACCCATTAGAGGATACAATGGAAACTATCGATAAAATTAAACAACAAATCGCTGAAAATCACATTATTCTATACATGAAAGGCTCACCTAAGCTACCAAGCTGTGGTTTTTCATCTCAAGCATCTCAAGCTTTAATGAACTGTGGTGAGAAATTTGCTTACGTAGATATCCTACTAAATCCTGATATTCGTGCAGAGCTTCCAGCTTATGCACAATGGCCTACATTCCCACAACTTTGGGTTGAAGGCGAATTAGTTGGCGGTTGTGACATTATTCTTGAAATGTTCCAAAAAGGCGAACTAAAGCCGTTGGTTCAAGAAGCAGCACAACGTAACGCACCTGAAGCTGAGTAAATCATCTTTTAAGTGAATATAGATAATTAACCTTATTTATATTTATCGTATAAAAAAGCCACTTATTGTAGAGATAAGTGGCTTTTTTAATTGCTGTTGTTTGTTATGCTTTCTCGAAAACTAACGTTTGTAATTTCGCAAGAATGCTTTTCCCCTGTCTTAGCTTCGCCAACCATTTGTCTTCAATTATTTTTTTCTCATCATCTAATTTCATCTCACAATACACGAGATAAACGATATAAGCGGTTTCATAATCAGTAATGTCAGACAGTTGAATGTCAGATATAAGGCGATTTGCTTCACCGTAACGATTCATTTTAAGCTGCCATAATGCAGATAATGCGCGCTGGGCTGCAATACTTGGTATTCCTCTTAATCGGCCTTTTAGTTTTGCACTAACACGTTGCCATGAGCTTTCTGGTGACCATTCTTGCAGGATTTCCTCGGGTGCAACATGCATATCAGCCCAAGCGGTTAAGGCTCTTCTGCCGGCGGAATCAAAAGCAGAGTGGGGTAAGAGATACGCGTATTTTGTCAGTAAATCAAAGGCATCATAGCGGTCTCCCTTTGCAAGAAGAGACCAAATTAAGTAGCTAAATCGCATATAAGAATAAGGAGCTAGTTCAAATGCTTTTTTCCAATAGCGGGTGGCGAGAGCAATATTATCGGTGTTAAAGGCGATCTCTGCTTTTAAATCCAGTAATTTTAAATGGCTTTCATTTTGTTGTAATAGAGTATCGAGTAACTGGTTTGCAGAATTATAATCGACTTGTGCAATACATATTTCAGCGCGTTGAATATCGGCTTCAACAGACTCTTTTACAATGGATATTAAGGCCTTGTTTACGCTCAATGCTTCAGATAATCGGTTAACTTTAATTAATCGATTTGCAAGTTTTAGCATGGCTGTTTGTAGAATGATTTTGTTTGGTGACTTGAAAATCAGTGGTTTTACACCGGCTAATCCTTGCTTTGTATAAGCTCCAATCATCGCCATCGCAAATTGACGTTTAATTAAATCACTATTAATGACGTTGATTATCTCTTCTGGGCGTATGGGCTTTTGTATATATTTAGATGGAGAATAGTCGGTATAGGCTAACTCTATTTGAGGGTCTTCATTACCTGTGACTATATAGACTAGCGTGTTGTCATTAATCAGTTTTAATAGACGCAGTTGTTCTAGCATCTGTAAACCAGTGCTGCCATGGCCTAAATTATGATCAACAAAGAGAACATCATACTTTTGACGTTTACAATTACCAACGGCGGCACCTGCGGTGGGGCAACAAGCGATGTTATTAGTTGGAACACCTATACGACTTAATAAGGCTCGAATGGCGTTTTGAATAACGCTACTGTCATCGATAATGAGAAAAGAAGAGAGCTTAATTAATTTCATGAGAATGATAGGTGATTTTAAAGAGTGGCAGAGTATAGCAATAGTTATGGGAAATATAGGGTAAAGAAAGGATAGGAAGAAATAATTTTATGATCTTAATACAAAAAAACGGCAGATATTACTGCCGTTTTTAGTATTACACATTAATTATTCATCAAGTGTATTGTTTATTATAAGGTCATTGCTGCTAACCAACCAAAAGCGATTAATGGTAAGTTGTAGTGTAAGAACGTGGGAACGACGGTTTCCCATACGTGTTCATGTTGACCATCAGCATTAAGACCAGATGTTGGGCCCAACGTAGAGTCTGATGCCGGAGACCCTGCATCACCCAGTGCTGCCGCAGTACCCACTAAGGCAATAGTAGCCATTGGGGAGAACCCAAAGGCGACGGCAAGAGGTACGTAAATAGTGGCAATAATTGGGATAGTAGAGAACGATGAGCCGATGCCCATTGTCACTAATAAACCAACAATAAGCATCAGTAGAGCGGCTAGCGGTTTGTTATCCCCAATACTCGTAGATAAGGCTTGTACCAGTGTTTCGACTCCGCCAGTTGCCTTCATTACGGCTGCAAAACCGGCAGCAGAAATCATAATAAAGCCAATCATAGCCATCATATGAACACCGCGAGTAAATACATCTTGTGTTTCTTTCCAAGCGATAACACCACCAAAAGTAAACACCATGAAACCAGCTAAAGCACCAACAATCATTGATCCTGTTGCTAATTGAACAGAAAGAGCCGCGATAATAGCGACAATTGATATTTGGATATGACGTTTGTTAAAGACCGGTGTTTTGTTTTGCGCTTGCATTTCTTCATTATCAATATCGGCATACGTACGAGGTTTACGATAAGAGATAAACACAGCAATAAGAAGACCGGTTACCATGCCTAAAGCAGGTAAAGCCATAGCAAGAGGAACTTGGCTTGCAACAACATCTAGGTTGTTATCATGCAGGTTTTTTAAAAGAATATTGTTTAGAAAAATGCCGCCAAAGCCAACAGGAAGAATCATGTATGGAGTAACAAGGCCAAAGGTTAATACACAAGCAATTAATCGACGATCAAGTTTTAGTTTATTAAATACTTGAATTAGAGGCGGGATCAAAATTGGAATAAACGCGATGTGTACAGGTACCACGTTTTGAGATGAAATAGTGATCAATAAGATTAAGCAAAGTAAAAGGTATTTTAGACCTGTGGCAGCGTGCAAGTTTTCTTGGCCATTAATGCGTTTTATTACACTGTGGGCGAGTAAATCAGTCACACCTGATTTTGAAATGGCAACAGCAAAAGCGCCTAGCATTGCATAACTTAATGCAATGGTAGCGCCTCCGCCTAAACCACCTTCGAACGCAGCAATTGTATCAGATAATGATAAACCACCTACTAATCCACCGATTAGTGCACTGAACGTTAAGGCAACGACAACGTTAACTCTAAGCAAAGCGAGGATAAGCATTACTGAAACAGAAAGAATGATTGGATTCATTTTGTTTAGTTTCCCTGTAAATATTGTGTTGTTAGTAAAGTAGCCAGTTATTTATTATTAGTATCATTTTCTGGTTCTGGCGCTAGAGGCCAACCACCAAGATCTTTCCATTTATTTACGATATGGCAGAACAGTTCCGCTGTTTTTTCCGTATCATAAAGAGCAGAGTGTGCTTCTTTTCCGTCAAAATCCATTCCTGCCGTTTTACACGCTTTCGCTAATACGGTTTGACCAAGAGCTAAGCCACTGATTGCGGCAGTATCAAAAGTACAGAATGGATGGAAAGGAATGCGTTTTAATTTCGTTCGTTCAGCGGCTTCCATTACAAAGCTGTGATCAAAATTGGCATTATGAGCCACCATGATAGCGCGTCGGCAATCATGCTGTTTTTGCTCTTTACGAATGAGTTTAAAAATTTCTTTTAAAGCCACATCTTCTGTTACTGCACCACGTAAAGGACTGAATGGGTCACGAATACCGATGAAATCTAATGCTTCTTGTTCAAGGTTTGCGCCTTCAAACGGAGTTACATGAAAATGGATTGTTGTCGCGGGTTTTAAGTAACCCTCATCATCCATTGCTAATGTCACCGCACAGATCTCAAGAAGTGCATCTGTTTTTGCATTAAAACCAGCGGTTTCAACGTCAATAACGACAGGGAAATAGCCACGAAAACGTTGTTTCAGTTGATTATGTAATTCTACTTCGCTCATTATTCGGTACGTAAGAAAATGTTGCAGCTATTATTACAGATTATCCATAGCATAAAAACTGCAAATAAGGTGTGATATGGATATATTTTTAGTGATGAAGCCTTTATTTCATTGTTGACTGACTTATAACACTTATTATTGGTCCAGTTTTTGCTTTGTAATAACTATCGTCAACGGCATGACCCATAGATTTAGGTATTATGAAAAAAACACTCCTTACTTCAGCGCTACTAATGAGTACATTGATTGCAACTCCTGTATTGGCAAATAAAAATTACGTTGCGAAACCAGAGCAATCTAAATGGGCAATGCTGGAAAACTCACCATTAGAGTGCCGTTTATCTCATAATATTCCAAATTATGGCAATGCAGAGTTCTCTGCTTATGCAAATAAAAAGATGAATTTGGATTTTGAACTAAAGATGAATCGCCCAATGGGAGAAACTCGTTCTGTTAGTTTAGTTTCAATGCCTGCTCGTTGGATGCCAGGCGACAGCGCTGATACCATGACAAACTTAAAATTCTTTAAACAGTTTGATGGTTATGTTGGCGGTTCGACGGCGTGGTCAATGCTTGCTGAATTGGATAATGGGCGTTTCCCTACATTCACTTATGCCGATTGGCAAAGCCCGAAGCAAATTGTTGAGGTGGGGTTGTCTCCTGTTTTATTTCAAGAACAATACAATGTATTTAGTATGTGTATTGCGAATTTATTACCTTACAGCTTTGAAGATATTTCGTTTACGATCCTTCATTTTGATAAAAACAGTGATGAGTTAAATAAAGCGTCGAAAAAGCGTTTAGCACAAATTGCCGACTTTATTAAATACACAAAGGATATCGACTTAGTGCTCGTTGCTACTTATACCGATTCAAGTGGCGCAAAAAATGTGAATCAACAAGTCTCAGAAAGACGCGCTGTAAAACTTCAGAATTATTTTGAATCAATAGGACTGCCTGCGGATAGGATCCGAGTGCATTCTTATGGTGAACGCCGTCCAATTGCCGATAACTCAACACCAATCGGTAAGAATAAAAACCGAAGAGTGGTTATCTCATTAGGTCGAACGATTCTCTAAATATAAATAATGTAAGGCGTCTAATTTAGACGCCTTTTTTATTGCAGTTTAAAGCTCGCAATAAGTTCACATTGAACCGTGTGGTCAATATGTTGAATATGTCGAGCAATGGCAGGGTTGGGATGGCGTTTCATAAAGTCTAAAAGCGCATTTTTACAGCAACCTAAATTCGAGATAAAAGATTCACAATCACTGCGAGGACACTGAGGGACAAGAGTCAGTACTTTTTCTGAGGCAATCTGTAAATATTTTAACTCGAATTGGTTATCATTTTGACTTCGCCAAAACTGCGCTAAGTTATGGCATGAAATAATAGAGATAGTTGTTTGATCAGCAAGGCTGCCCTCGTTTCTTTTACTCAATTCTTCAGAAATAGCATAAGCCTGCTGATAATGTAAAATTGTTCGCCAAAAGTCTTCATTTTTAAAAGATTGTTCAGCGAGTATGGTGTGTTTTTCCCAAAGTTCAATCATAGCGTATCCTCAACGATTCCATTTTAATAGCGCTTATTCTAATTGAGAATTATTATCATTAAAAGCGTTGGGTATAAAAAAACCTGCCTAGATCGCAGGTTTTATAAATTATAAAGCGATTAGCCTTCTAACCCTGCTGATGCGCTTTTGTTTTGGATTAATTCAATCATGTAGCCATCAGGATCTTTAACAAACGCGATGTGAGTAGAACCGCCTTTTACTGGACCTGCTTCGCGAGTGACATTACCACCTGCGGCTTTTATGACATCACATGTCTCATAGACATCATCGACACCAATCGCGATATGACCAAAAGCAGTCCCCATGTCATACTCTTCAGTTCCCCAATTGTAGGTTAACTCAATTACTGCACCTTGAGATTCGTCCCCGTAGCCAAGAAATGCGAGAGTATATTTGTATTCTTCGTTTGTGTTTTTACGAAGAAGATCCATGCCCATTACTTTTGTATAAAATACAATTGAGTCTTCTAAATTACCGACACGGATCATCGTGTGTAAAATACGTCCATTAGCCATTTCTTGCTCCTAGTATTATTTTTATTTGCTGTTTTTCTAGCTTTCTGTTTTTTCAGAAAACTCACATAAATCTTCAATAAGGCAACTGCCGCAACGAGGTTTTCGAGCGATACAGGTATAGCGTCCATGTAGAATTAACCAGTGATGAACATCCAACTTAAATTCTTTTGGTACGACTTTGAGTAATTTTTTTTCAACGTCGTTAACTGTTTTACCCATTGCCAATTTTGTTCGATTCGATACACGATAAATATGAGTATCAACGGCAATGGTTGGCCAACCAAAGGCGGTATTTAGAACGACATTTGCTGTTTTGTGGCCAACTCCAGGGAGGGCCTCTAATGCGTCTTGATCTTCAGGAATGACACTGTCATGTAATTCAATAAGCATACGACATGTTTTAATGACGTTTTCTGCTTTGGTATTAAATAATCCAATGGTTTTTATGTAGGTTTTAAGTCCATCAACCCCTAAATCTAAAATAGCTTGAGGGGTGTTTGCTATTGGGTAGAGTTTACGCGTGGCTTTGTTAACGCTAACATCTGTCGCTTGAGCGGATAATAATACGGCAATGAGTAACTCAAATGGGCTGGACCATTCGAGTTCAGTCTCTGGCTTTGGGTTCTCTGCACGTAAACGCGTTAAAATTTCGAGTCGTTTGACATTGTTCATCGTAGTATCAATTCCCTTTAAGAGACGCGAGCGCGTTCAATTTCCGTTTTTTCTTGTTTTGGTTGACGATCGGCCAGTTTCTTATCAATGATATTCTTGATAGCAATTAAAAATCCCACACCAAGAAAAGCGCCAGGGGGAAGCATTGCAAGTAAGAAATGGCTATCAACATGAAATAGCTCAATTCGCAAGGTGGTAGCCCAATCGCCAAGAAGTAAATCGGCACCGTCAAATAAAGTGCCATTACCAAGAATCTCACGTATTGCACCTAATAAAACAAGTACGGACGTCATGCCTAGCCCCATCCATAGCCCATCGAGAGCGGCAGGTAATGGATCATTTTTAGAAGCAAAGGCTTCGGCTCGACCAATGATAATACAGTTGGTAACGATTAATGGAATGAAAATACCTAATGAGAGATATAAGCCATAAGCATAAGCATTCATTAATAATTGAACACAGGTAACTAAAGAGGCAATGATCATAACAAACACAGGAATACGGACTTCTTGTGGGATCCATTGTCGGACTAAAGAAACGATTAAGTTTGATCCAATCAGAACTAACGTTGTTGCAATTCCTAACCCTAATGCATTGGTTACTGTTGCAGAGACGGCTAATAATGGGCATAGACCAAGTAATTGGACTAAAGCGGGGTTGTTATCCCATAACCCATTTTTGATTAATTCTTTATGAGTTGCCATTATTTCACCTCGCAATTAAGTGGGAGAGTTTGTAGCTCGTCTTGATGTGTTTTATAGAACCAAACCGCTCTTTTCACGGCTTTCACTACGGCTCGCGGTGTAATAGTTGCCCCTGTGAATTGGTCGAATTGCCCACCATCTTTTTGAACAGCCCAACTGCTGTCGTCAGCAGAATCTACGGTCTTACCTAGAAAACCATCAACCCATCGAGTGATTCTAGTATCTATTTTATCGCCTAATCCAGGTGTTTCTTGATGAGATAATACGCGAACCCCTGTTACCATCGAGTCTGAATCAACACCAACAATGATCTTTATTGCACCGCTGTAGCCATCAGGAGCAATGGCTTCAATCGCCGCTCCAGTATGCTTGCCATTCATGCTTGCTAAATAAATAGGCATTGGGGTATCTGTCCCTAAAGCATCAATATTATTCACAAGAGTGCAGGCTTTAAATAATTCGTTATCGTGCTGTTCTTTTGGTACAACTTGATTAAGAACAGATAGCAATTGCTGCTGTTGTTGATAAGCAATTTGATCTTTAGTTAACGCATAAGTAATCGTTACTAAAGAGGTCGCTGCAATCGCAAACAGAGCCAAAACAAGGCTGCTTTTTTTCATTATAGTAAGCATGTTTTATCCTTTCTTATGGCCGTAAGTTCTTGGTTTAGTGTAATAATCAATAAGGGGGACACACATGTTTGCCAATAGAACGGCAAAAGCAACGCCATCCGGGAAGCCTCCCCAAGAGCGGATCATATAAACCAATAGTCCAATTAAAGCGCCATAATATAAACGGCCTTTGTTTGTGGTCGCAGCAGAAACGGGATCAGTTGCAATAAAGAAAGCACCTAACATTGTCGCACCAGAGAATAGATTGAAGATTGGTGATGTCGTTGTATCTGGTGAGAATACTGCGAACAAAGAACTCACGATAAATAAACTGGCTAAGAAACTGACCGGTATGTGCCAATGAATAAGACGTTGTTGCAGAAGAAATAGTCCTCCCAATAAGAAACCAACGTTAACCCATAGCCACCCTAATCCTGCAAAGCCATTAAATATAGGTGCAGATAGAATTTCATTGGTGGTTAAGCCTGCTTTTAATCCTGTTTTTACTGTATCTAATGGCGTAGCCATTGTCATTCCATCAACGTTCATCGTTAGTTGATGTACAGAGAACCCATCTTGACTTAACCCATGAAAGATTAACCAAACAGAATCCATGAAGCTAATGTGCTCAACTAACAATTCTTTTGCTGGTAACCAAGTGGTCATTTGAACTGGAAATGAAATCAAAAGAACAACATAAGCAGCCATTGCTGGATTAAATAGATTCTGACCTAATCCACCATACAGATGTTTCGCTATCACAATGGCAAAAAACACACCAATAACAGTGAGCCACCATGGGGAAAGAGGTGGAATGGCCAGAGCTAATAATAAGCCAGTTAATAAAGCACTATTATCTTTTAAGTATGGCGCTAAAGGTCTTTTTCTGCATTTTAAAACGAACGCTTCTGCCAAAATAGCGGTAATAATAGCGAGAAGAACTTGAAGTAATGTCCCCCAGCCAAAGAAGTAGGTTTGAGCTAGTAAACCAGGAATAGTCGCGAGTGCGACCATTTTCATCATGGTTTGAGTGCTCTTTTTACTGTGAGCGTGTGGTGAGCTAGTGATAAAAAAGGCCACTGTTACTCTTCCTTATTTTTTTCAATTTGTTGTGCTGCTTTGCGAGCTTTAGCACGAGAAATAGCGGCAGCTACGGCTGCTTTCTTTGGATCTTCTGTCGGTGTCTCATTATCACTCGTTGATTCTGGTTTTGTTTCAGTCTCAGCGTTTGATGAAGGAGCGTCTTTTTCAGCTTGTGCTGCTTTACGGGCTTTCGCTCGTGCAATAGCGGCAGCTACGGCTGCTTTCTTTGGATCTTCTGTCGGTGTCTCATTATCACTCGTTGATTCTGGTTTTGTTTTAGTCTCAGCGTTTGATGAAGGAGCGTCTTTTTCAGTTTGTGCTGCTTTACGGGCTTTTGCTCGTGCAATGGCGGCAGCTACAGCGTCTTTTTTCTCAGTTTTATTCGGCGAATTTTCTTCATTGGTTGAAGTTGTATTCTCTAATTCTTGTTTTGCTTTTCTGTCACGTGCTTGTTGCTTACGCTCTTCACGTAATTTAGCCATTTCAGAATTATCGGGATCTCCAGAATGGTCTTTGGTCGCTTCAGCTTGTTTTGCTTTTGCACGAGCAATCGCCGCCGCAACCGCTGGTTTAGGGCTCGCGATTCCAGATTCTTCTGCTGCTTTTTGAGCTTTAACTCTTGCTATAGCCGCAGCAATGGCATCATTACCTGATCCTGCTGGTTTTTCTGTGCTCATTTCTTTACGACGGTTTTCTGCAGCGAGTTTAAATTTGTTCTCTCGTTCTAGTTTATCTCGTTCCATTCGTGCATTTTTTTCTTCAAAACGTACTTTGGCACGATCTGCCGCAAGTGAATCTTGCTTACGTGCATAAATTTCAGATTTAGCTTGGCGGTAATATTGAACAAGTGGGATCTCACTTGGGCAGACATAAGCGCATGCCCCACATTCTATACAATCAGATAAATGGTATTCTTCACATTTTTCATAATCTTCGGATTTTGAGTACCAGTATAATTGTTGTGGTAGTAAGGCTGCGGGACAAGCATCTGCGCAACTACTGCAACGAATACAGGCCATTTCATGGTTGTAAAGAGGGAGCTCTTTTCTGTCTGGCGTAATAATGCAGTTGGTAATTTTAGTTATTGGTATTTGTTGGTGGGGTAATGTGAATCCCATTAGCGATCCACCCATGATAATACGCGGGTGTTTTTTATCGGCTTTATAGCCAGTAAGCGTCATTAAATAGTCGACACTGGTACCTAAGCGAACCCAGAAATTCCCCGGTATATCTAAACTGTTCCCTGTTAATGTAACCACTCGCTCAATTAATGGTTCTGCATCACATATCGCGCGCTTAACGGCAAATATTGTACCTACATTTTGAACAATAACCCCAATGTCGGTAGAGCGCCCACTCGCAGGTACTTCTTTACCTGTCAAGATTTTCACTAGCTGGCGAGAGCCACCTGATGGGTATTTGGTTGGAATCACTCGAATTAAGATATTATCGTGTTCTGTTACGATCGCATTTAATGCTTTAATCGCTTCCGGTTTGTTATCCTCAATGCCGATAATCGCTATTTTAGGCGTTAAAATGTGCTGTAGGATTTTTATACCAACAATCACCTCAGCGGCATAATCTTGCATTAAACGATCATCTGCGGTGATATAGGGTTCACATTCAGCTGCATTGATGATCAGCATGTCTGCTTTCCCAATGCCGCTTTGTAATTTTCTACTCGTAGGAAAACCCGCTCCGCCCATGCCTGATATACCAGATTGACGAATACGCTCAATAAGTTTTATTGGATCTCGGGTTGCAAAATCAGTAATCGGTTTTCTATTTTCAATCCACTGATCATTACCATCAGACTCAATAACAATGCACAAGTCTGTTAGGCCTGAAGGGTGGGCAACGGTTCTTGGTTCTATTGCTACGATCTTTCCTGAAGTGGGCGCATGAATAGGCACACACATAGCAATATTACTTTGAGTGAGGGGTTGCCCTTTTAATACGTGTTGACCTACGGTAACAAGAATATCGCCTTTAGCACCAATATGTTGTTTTAGTGGAAGGATTAGTTGATCTGGAACCCCCGCTTGTTGGACGGTATTTCGTGTCGAAATGTGTTTATTTTCAGCAGGGTGAATACCTCCGTGAAAATCCCATAATTGACCTTGTTTGATTTTTTCGATAATGGACAACATGGGTTACAGCTCCGATGCTTTAGTTGGTTTATCTGCAGGAAGATTCACAACAGGGATTGTATTTAAATCCCATTTCCAATTATCAGGCGTTGTATTTACAGGGATCATTTCAATGCAATCTGTTGGGCATGGCGCAACACATAAATCACAGCCAGTACATTCTGCTTCAATAACAGTATGTAGTGCTTTTGTGCCGCCAACAATCGCGTCCACAGGGCAGGCTTGAATGCATTTAGTACATCCAATACACATGTCCTCATGAATAAAGGCGATTTTTTTAATACTTTTTTCTTCATCATGAGCAGAGCTTGGGATATCCACGCCCATTAGATCGGCTAACTTTTCAATCGTAGCTTGACCACCTGGAGGACATTTATTAATGGTGTCACCGTTTGCAATGGCTTCTGCATAAGGCTTGCAACCTGGATAACCACATTGACCACATTGAGTTTGTGGCAATATAGAGTCAATTTGATCGACGATTGGATCGGATTCAACTTTGAATTTTATTGATGCAAAACCGAGAATTAACCCGAAAACGAGGGCTAGGGCAGAGATTGCAATAACGGCAATTAAAATAGAACTCATGTTTATAATTTCACTAGACCAGTAAAGCCCATAAAGGCTAAAGACATTAATCCTGCAGTAATCATAGCAATCGATGCGCCTTTAAATGGCAGAGGTACATCTGCAGCGGCGATGCGTTCACGCATGGCAGAGAAAAGGATTAAAACAAGAGAGAAACCTACGGCAGCACCAAAACCATAAATGATAGATTCAATAAAGTTATGATTTTCGGTGACATTTAATAGGGCGACACCAAGTACAGCACAGTTTGTTGTTATTAGTGGCAAAAATATACCAAGTACACGGTAAAGCGTCGGACTGGTTTTGTGAACAACCATTTCTGTAAATTGAACAACAACGGCGATCACTAGAATGAAACTCATCGTGCGTAAGTATTCGATCCCTAGAGGCGCTAAAATATAGGTTTCAATAAGATAAGAACATACTGACGCTAAAGTCAGAACGAAGGTCGTTGCAAGGCCCATTCCAATGGCACTTTCTAGTTTCTTAGACACACCCATAAATGGACAAAGTCCTAAAAACTTTACCAATACAAAGTTGTTAACTAAAACAGTCCCAATAAGAAGTAAGAGATACTCAGTCATGCAGATGATTTTTATAATAATAGATGGTCTGGTTATTATCGGACTTTACGGCAGTGATAACAACCTTAGAAAGAATAGGTTTTTAAATTTTAGGCAAAAAAAAACCTTGTCGCTGGACAAGGCTTTAAAATTTGGCTCCCTTTGCTGGACTTGAACCAGCGACATACGGATTAACAGTCCGGCGTTCTACCAACTGAACTAAAAGGGAAAAGTTTTTCGGACGTGATAGTAACGATTCAAAAAAAGACTGTCAACCGCTAAAAGACAAAAAATAATCGACCGATTATTTAGCCAACAATTAACTATTTTTGTTCAAAAAATTATTGACATTAGCTGCAGCCTATAGAAAACAAGGCTTGTGGGTAGTTATCCACTAAAACTGTGGATAAGTATGTTAATGAAACGGTGTTAAGTCGTATTTGGCTAGCTGTATCAGTGCATGCAATCGGTATTAAAATAAAAATATGGGTTTATGATTTTAATAAATCAATGGTTTAGCGTTGTTTTGATGATGAACTAATCAATAAGTAATAAATTAATAAAGAAAAAAAACAACATTGGTTATAATTTGTTCTTGTCTGGGGAAAACTTTTATCTTAATAAAGCGTTTCTATAAAAAAAGAGTAAGATTTGATAGTGTGTCTTTCTATAAAAGAGCAGTGAAAATGTGGAGCAGTATAAATGACTAGTGCGTATGAATTAGTTTCAGACTATCAACCAGCAGGGGATCAACCTCAGGCAATTAAAACGTTAAATGAAGGGCTAGAAAATGGTCTTGCTCATCAAACGTTGTTAGGGGTTACTGGATCAGGTAAAACATTCACACTGGCGAATGTGATTGCTAAATCAGGTCGTCCTACCGTGATAATGGCACATAATAAGACATTAGCTGCTCAACTTTATGGTGAAATGAAAGCTTTTTTCCCTAATAACGCTGTGGAATATTTTGTTTCTTATTTTGATTATTATCAACCAGAGGCTTATGTCCCAACCACGGATACCTTTATAGAAAAAGACTCATCGGTTAATGAGCATATCGAGCAAATGCGTCTCTCTGCGACAAAAGCATTATTAGAACGTAAAGATGCGATTATTATCGCTTCTGTTTCTGCGATTTATGGTCTTGGCGATCCTCAAGCGTATTTAAGTATGATGCTGCATTTGAGTCGAGGGGATATCATTAACCAACGTGATATTTTACGTCGATTAGCTGAATTACAATATAAACGTAATGACATGGCTTTTGAGCGAGGTACATTCCGTGTTCGTGGTGAGGTTTTGGATGTTTTTCCTGCAGAATCAGAGCATGAAGCGATTCGAATTGAGCTTTTTGATGATGAAGTTGAACGTATTAGTAAGTTTGACCCATTAACGGGTTCAATTATTACTAAAGACATGCCTCGTTGTACTATATATCCGAAAACACACTACGTAACACCCAGAGAAAAAGTACTTGATGCCATTGAACAGATAAAAGTCGATTTGGCTGAGCGAAAAAAAGAATTATTAGCTAATAATAAGCTAGTTGAAGAACAAAGAATCTCACAACGAACTCAATTCGATATTGAAATGATGAATGAGCTTGGTTTTTGTTCTGGTATTGAAAACTATTCTCGTTATTTGAGTGGTCGTCCTCAAGGTGAAGCGCCGCCCACTTTATTTGATTATTTACCTAAAGATGGCTTACTGATTATTGATGAATCCCACATTACCGTGTCTCAAATAGGGGCAATGTACAAAGGTGATCGTTCACGTAAAGAGAATTTGGTTGAATACGGTTTTCGGTTACCTTCAGCATTAGATAACCGTCCTATGCGCTTTGATGAATTTGAAGCCCGTGCTCCACAAACGATTTACGTTTCTGCTACGCCTGGAAAATATGAAATCGAAAAATCAGGCTCTGATATTGCTGAGCAATTAGTAAGGCCTACTGGTTTACTTGATCCTATTATTGAAGTTCGCCCCGTTGGAACTCAAGTGGATGATTTATTATCTGAGATCAGAATTCGTACGAAAGTGGGTGAGAGAGTGTTGGTGACGACGCTTACCAAGCGTATGTCTGAAGATTTGACTGAATATCTTGCAGAGCATGGAGTGAAAGTTCGTTATTTACATTCTGATATTGATACGGTTGAGCGTGTTGAGATCATCCGTGATTTGCGGTTAGGCAAGTTTGATGTGTTAGTCGGCATTAACTTATTGCGTGAAGGCTTAGATATGCCTGAAGTGTCTTTAGTCGCGATTTTAGATGCAGATAAAGAAGGCTTCTTACGATCCGAACGATCATTAATTCAAACGATAGGACGTGCTGCTCGTAATTTAGAAGGTAAAGCGATTTTATACGCAGATCGGATCACGGGCTCAATGGAAAAAGCCATTGGAGAAACAGAAAGAAGACGTGAAAAACAGATATTACATAATGAAGCATTAGGTATTGTGCCAACCGCATTGAAAAAAAATGTGGCTGATATTCTTGAATTGGGGGATATGACTAAGAATAAACGGAAAATAGTCGCACCTAAAATGAAGCTATCAGAAGTGGCAGAAGAAGGAGCGAGTTATCAATCGATGACGCCGCAGCAATTAGAAAAAGAAGTTCAACGATTAGAAGCAAAAATGTATCAACATGCGAGAGATCTAGAGTTTGAACAGGCTGCTAAAGTAAGGGATGAGGTAGAGAAATTAAGGAATCAATTTATAACGAATAGTTAATGACTATTTTGTAAATTATTGATTTTAAGAAAAAAAGAAGCCAACCGTAATATACCGGTTGGCTTTATTGTTCATGTGAAAGTAAATTTCACTAACAACGTCAGTTGGCTAGGTGACCCTTTGGCTTAAAGGGTCACTATACATATAGCAGAGAGCGTGCCAACTTTGCATAGCCTGAAAAACGACTAATTTAGTACAAAAAAGACGCGATATCACAAATGTTTTGCATAATGCGAAAATATCTTTGCGTTATGCAATTGCATTATGCGAAACTGCAAAGGTTGATATGCTTTTTAATGGTTTGGATTCTGATGCAAAAAAAATATTTACTCATGGTTGAAGACACCGCTTCTGTTGCTGCGCTTTATCGTTCTTACCTTAATCCTTTAGGTTTAGATATCGATGTTGTAGCAAAAGGTGTTGATGCGATTGAAAAAGTGACGTTAAAGGCACCGGATTTAATTTTATTGGATTTGCGCTTGCCGGATATGACTGGACTTGAGGTTTTAACGGAAATTCGAAAAATTCATCATGATACACCTGTTGTGTTAATGACTGCCCATGGTTCTATTGATGTTGCCGTTGAAGCGATGCGTTTAGGTGCTCAGGATTTTCTTATTAAACCATGTGAAGCTGATAGACTTAGAGTCACTGTAAATAGTGCATTAAGAAGAGCGCAAAAGAACTTAGATAATACGGATCTTGATCCCAATAAAAGCAACAATCAATACCAAGGTTTTATTGGTAGTAGCTCTCAAATGCATCAAGTATATCGAACTATTGATTCTGCGGCGCCAAGTAAAGCCACGGTCTTTATTACTGGGGAATCAGGAACAGGTAAAGAAGTGTGTGCCGAAGCAGTTCACGCAGCAAGTAAGCGGGGAGACGGTCCATTTATCGCGATTAACTGTGCCGCGATACCGAAAGACTTGATTGAAAGTGAGTTGTTTGGTCATGTTAAAGGCGCATTTACAGGAGCGTCAGTTGATAGGAAAGGGGCGGCAGAACAAGCTGACGGAGGAACCCTGTTCTTAGATGAATTGTGCGAAATGGATTTAGATCTGCAAACCAAATTATTACGTTTTATCCAAACAGGGACCTTTCAAAAAGTAGGTTCTTCTAAAATGAGTCGAGTTGATGTTCGATTTGTTTGTGCAACCAACCGCAATCCTTGGCTAGAAGTTCAAGCAGGTCGATTCCGTGAAGATTTATATTATCGATTGCATGTTATCCCATTAACGCTGCCTCCGTTACGAGAAAGAGGCAATGATATTATTGAAATTGGTCACTCAATATTAGGTCACTTTTCTCATGAAGAAGGGAGAGAATTTATTACATTTAGCCCAGATGTGGTTTCTCGATTTCTTGAATATGATTGGCCGGGAAACGTTCGGCAATTACAAAACGTCATTAGAAATGTAGTGGTATTGAATCGGGGTAAAGAAGTCTTGCTTTCTATGCTTCCGCCACCGTTAGCGCCAGAAGATAATAATGGTTCGAATATTGCATCTTTACAAGCAGTTAATCGATTAAGCCGTCATTTTGAACAACTTCCAGTTGATATTGAATTCGTACCTGAAGGCAATATGAAAAAAGAAATTAGACCATTATGGTTGTCTGAAAAGCAGATTATAGAAGATGCAATTACTCTATGTGATGGGAACATTCCACGAGCCGCTAAACAATTAGAGGTGAGCCCTTCCACAATATATAGAAAATTACAGTCATGGAATGATAAATAGAGGGTGATACCGTGAATCAATATGTAAATCAACTAGCCGTCAATCAGTTAGTGCAGGAAGTTGGTGATGAGAATGTGCCCTTTTTATTTGGTATTTTCTGTGATGAATTACATGACTTTATTGATACATTAAGTTCTCAACCTGAAATTGATAAAGTAAGAGAAATTAGCCATTGCTTAAAGAGTAGTGCCGGTAGTTTTGGTGCGGATAAGTTAGCGGGAATGGCGATTGATGTCGAAGAAAAAGCAAAATCACATCAAAAAGAATGGGTTCAGAATAATATGTCTGAGTTTGTTGATATTGCTCGTCAAACAGAGCGTGCTTATCGAGAATTTCTGATTTAGGAAATTGGCTTTTATTATAAAATAAAAGCCAATTCTAAAGCTGCCTTGGTTAGTTTAATAGCCCAACGATAGCTTGTTTTAATTTGTCTCTATCGTGTCGCCAATCATGATTTGGTGACGCGAGATCTGTTTTTCTGCAATCGTATTCATTTTGTAACTCAGCTAATTCTCGATCTGTTAGAACGATATCTACTTTTCTTCCCGAACACGCGCGTTCACACCAAGCTAACATCGTTGAATGGTTCATTTTACCTGCAGGGCCAAACTCTTTAGATAAATTATCAATGAAGACGACTTTCGCATGCTTGTTTCCTGCAATAGCTTTACCAATTCCGGGTAATAGTAACGGTGGCATTATGCTCGTTAAAAAACTGCCTGGTCCAAGTAAAATCAAATCCGCTTCTTTTACTGCATCAATTGCTTCTAAGGTTGCTGGTACTTCAGGATCAAGAAAAAGACGAAGTGGAACTTCTTCCATGTCATCAACATTGGTTTCCCCTGATATTTTACGTAGATCAGTGGTTAACGCGCCTAAATCTGATGGATGCTCAGACATTGGAATGATGTTTGTCTCTACTTTTAGCATATCTCGAATTAAATTAATGGCATCCAATGGACGAACACTTAGGTTGTCTAACGCGGTAAGCATTAGATTTCCAAGATTATGACCGTGTAATTCACCTAGGCCTTTAAATCGGTATTCAAACATCATAGAGCTAATCGAAGGGTCCATAATGAGCTGGTTGATACAATTTCGAGTATCTCCCCATGCAATTCCTCCTTGGCACTCTCTAATGCGCCCTGTAGAGCCTCCATTATCTGTTGTTGCTACTATGCCTGTAGCATTGCTTCCAAAATCACTAAGCGCAGCAAGAACTCGCCCTAAGCCGTGACCACCACCAATGGCAACAATTTTATGTTCAGTCATGTTTATATTCTTTAAAAAACGTAAATTGAGTGTGGTGGATAATAATAAATTGGACAAGTACTAATAAAGTAAATGTTGAATTAATCACAGTTTTAAGTAATTTGTTATTAACAAAGTTAACAGTAATCAAATAAAATAGAGAAATTTTGGGTTAATTTCAAAAGAAATTGGAAAACCACAGAAATATTGAGTATTTTAATAAGAGCACCAACTGAATTAATACTGGTTTAGTGTGGTTGCCATAACTCCGAGCTCAAGCTACTAAGTTGTTCTAAGAAATATTCAATATGTAGTGTGAGCCAGTGACAATTCGGTCACAAGGGTTTGTTTGGAAATGAACAAGCCTCCCGTGTTTGGAAAGGTGTTCCGTGGCGAAACAATTTGAAGATAACTACAACCGTAAGTTTTATTATTTACGGTTGTCGATTACAGACGTCTGTAATTTTAAATGTACTTATTGCTTACCTGATGGTTATCGACCTGAAAATGGTAAGCGAGAGTCCTTCCTAGAGCTTGATGAAATCGAACGTACTGTGAGTGCGTTTGCCCGCTGTGGTACGTCAAAAGTGCGTATTACAGGGGGAGAGCCAAGCCTTCGTAAAGATTTCACTGACATTATCCGTACTGTGGCTTCTCAGCCGGGGATAACTAAAGTTGCTACGACAACAAATGGTTATCGGATGGAAAAACATGTCGCTGAATGGCGTGAAGCAGGTTTAACGAATATCAATGTCAGTGTTGATAGCTTAAATCCAAATATGTTTTATCAGATCACAGGTGAAAATAAATTCGCCGAAGTTATGGCTGGTATTGATAAAGCAATTGAAGTGGGTTTTAAGCAAGTCAAAGTGAATACGGTATTACTGAAAGATCTCAACAGCACCGAATTACCTCTCTTTTTAAAGTGGATCCAAACTCGTCCTATTCAATTGCGTTTTATTGAGTTGATGCAAACGGGTGAAATGGACGATCTTTTCAAAAATCATCATCAATCTGGTGTCTCGATCCGTAATCACTTAATTGCGAATAACTGGATATTAAAAGCTCGTGGCGAAAGTGATGGCCCAGCTCAAGTTTTTATTCATCCAGATTATATGGGTGAAATAGGGTTGATAATGCCTTACGAAAAAGATTTCTGTCAGAGTTGTAATCGATTACGAGTATCAGCAAAAGGTAAGTTACATATGTGCCTATTTGGTGATTACGGTGTTGAATTACGTGATTTATTGCAAGCTGATACTCAGCAAGACGAGTTAATTCAGCGCATTCAAACGCAATTAGATAATAAAGCAGAAGGCCACTTTTTACATGATGGCCACGCTGGAATGACCCCTCATTTAGCCTCTATTGGCGGATAATAAAGAAGAATTATGTCAAATTTTACTCATATTAATGCCTCTGGTGAGGCGAACATGGTTGATGTATCAGCAAAACAAGAAACCGTTCGTGAAGCGCGTGCAGAAGCATTCGTACATATGGCACCAGAAACTCTAAAGTTGATTGTTTCTGGTTCTCATCATAAAGGTGATGTTTTTGCTACAGCACGTATTGCAGGCATTCAAGCCGCGAAAAAAACATGGGATCTTATTCCATTATGCCATCCGTTGTTGCTGACTAAAGTAGAAGTTCAACTTGAAGCAATTGAAGCCGAAAACATGGTTCGTATTGAATCAGTCTGTAAGTTAACTGGAAAAACTGGCGTTGAAATGGAAGCCTTAACAGCCGCTTCTGTTGCGGCTTTAACCATTTATGATATGTGTAAAGCCGTTCAAAAAGACATGGTTATTAGTCAAGTTCGTTTATTAGAAAAAACGGGCGGTAAATCTGGACACTTTAAGGCTGACGCATGATCACAGTATTATTTTTTGCCCAAACTAAAGAGTTAGTAGGAACTGGTAAACTGGAACTTACAGGTGAGTACGCGACAGCGGAAGCCATTCGAGAAGAGCTAAGTAAAAAAGAAGGTAAGTGGGATTTAGCCCTAGAAAAAGGCAAATTGCTTGTCGCAATAAATCAAACTATTTCAAGCTTAGATTCCGCGGTTGTTGATGGTGATGAAGTCGCCTTTTTCCCACCAGTAACAGGTGGTTAAGATGATTTCTGTTCAAGAACATGACTTCAATGTTGGTGATGAATATAATCTCTTAGCAGAAGGCACGGCCTCTGGTGCTGTGGTTACTTTTATCGGTAAGGTTCGAGATATGAACCTTGGTGATGATGTGACGGGGCTTTCTTTAGAGCATTACCCCGGTATGACAGAAAAATCATTGAATGATATTGTTGCACAGTCGAAAGAGCGCTGGCCGCTCTTAAAAGTGAAAGTGATTCATCGTGTTGGTGATCTGGAACTGGGCGATCAAATTGTGTTTGTTGGCGTATCGAGTGCACACCGTGGTGCTGCGTTTGAATCTTGCGAATTCATTATGGATTACTTAAAAACAAATGCACCTTTTTGGAAGAAAGAAAGAACAACCAAAGAAGTACGTTGGGTTGAATCTAGAGACACAGATAAATCTGCAGCGCAGCGTTGGGAAAAATAGACCGAATTAGCTGATGTTTATATAAATAAAAAGGGAAGAGAGCATAAGCTTTCTTCCCTTTTTTAGTTTTATGTATTATACAGGTCAGCTATTTATTATAAATACCAAACTGTTCCATTGCATAAGCAACACGAGCTTCTGGAGTTGGGTAGGGAATGGTTTCTTCCAAGCTTTCAATATGCTTTAAACGAGGGAGTAACCCTGTTCCGTTTGCAATTTGAATCGCTAAGCCTGGACGAGCATTAAGTTCTAGAACCATTGGTCCGTATTTTTTATCGAGTACCATATCAGTACCCAGATAACCTAATCCGGTCATTTCCCATGCACTAGATGCAAGGGTTAATAGTTTATGCCAATGAGGGACTTCTAGCGTACTTAATAATTTACCCGTATCAGGATGGTTCTCTACAGGTAAATCAAATTGTACGGCGCGTACGGCTTTTCCTGTCCCTATATCGATACCCACACCAACAGCACCTTGGTGCAAGTTGGCTTTTCCATCGGAGTTTGTTGTTGATAAGCGCATCATCGCCATTACAGGGTAGCCTTTAAATACGATAATACGTACATCTGGCACTCCTTCATAACTGAAACCGTCAAACACATCATCAAACTCGATTAAGTTCTCGATCATCGCAACATCGTTTTTTCCACCAAGAGAAAAAAGACCTGCAAGTGTATTGGTAATATGTCGCTCTACATCTTGCTTGTTTGCCTCTGCTCCAGATGGTTTGTAATACACGCCATCTTTATGAGAAGTAACAACTAAAATGCCCTTACCGCCACTGCCTTGGGCTGGTTTGATAACAAAACCAGGCCAATCTTTAACGATATCGTGAATGTTCTTCACTTCAGCTTGGCTATCGATTACACCAATAAGTTTAGGAACCGTAGCGCCTGCTTTTACCGCAATCACTTTTGTTTTTAACTTATCATCAACTAATGGGTATTTGCTTCGATCATTGTAACGGCCGATATAACTGCCATTACGTTGATTCATGCCCATGATCCCTTTTGCTTTTAGTTTTGAAGGAGACGTGAATCTACTAAACATAGGTTAGTCCTCCGCTAAAGGCTTAAAGCGACGAAGCTCACTTAAACGGTAACCAGTATAATTACCAAGCATCAGTATAATGGCTAAAATAATTAGCTGAATACCAATAAAATTAAACGTTAAGTGCTGTACGAACGGGTTTGTCATTGCGATGTAGATAAGAACGGCTGTTAATAATGAACCGCCACCTTGAGTCGCAACTTCTTTCCAGCCTTCTTCTTCCCATAGAATCGACATACGTTCTACAGTCCAAGAAAGGATAATCATAGGGAAGAAGGTAATACTTAATCCTGCTGTTAAACCAATCTTAAAGGCAACAATCGTGAAGATTGAAATGATCATGATTACAGAGATGATCACCGCAGATATCCTAGATACCAGGAGTAGGTTTAATTTGGATAAATAGCTACGAATGATTAAGCCGGTACCAACAATCAGTAAGAAACCAACAATACCTGTGATTAATTGTGTTTGCACAAAAGCAACCGCGATCAACACTGGCATGAAAGTACCTGATGTTTTCAAACCGATAATGACTCGTAAGAATACAACCATCAGTGCACCAATTGGAATAAGCATGATGGTTTTAAACATCGATTGCTCTTCAAGGGGAAGACTGTGGATAGAGAAGTTTAGCAGGTTGTCTGCTTCTACTTTCTTCTCGGTTGCAGCAGTAGGAGAAATTTCTTGTGCAATCATAGAGAAGTTGATTTGGCTATTTTTACCACCAACAACGTCTAAGAGAGAGACATTTGATTCGTCCCAAAGCAGTAAGTTAGCCGGTTGACCTTGGTCTCCGGTTTCTGGGTTAAACAACTGCCAGTCTTTGCCACTCCATACTTCAATCATATGCTGAACAGATTGACGACGACGACCATCTTCTAACCAAAGAGTACCAATAACTTTATTATGGATATTTTCAAAACTTAAGAGTTTTGAAATAGCTTGAACTCTCGTTAAGTCATTAAGAAGCAAAGACGCATTTTGGTTATCTTTATCATTAAATTGCTTAATAAGTTCGCGAGTTAACGTAATATCGTCAGAAGAACGAGCTCTGGCTTGATCTAATAATGAGATTGCCGCAGATTCATGAGGGCCTTCAAAAGTGACGGCTTCAGGTTTCTCTGATTCTGGGGGCTGAATAACAGAGTCTGCTTGCGGGTCTACTAAGATTTGAGTTTTATAATAGAGCGTTTGTGGTCCGTCGGCCTGACGAATTGTCCATTCAGCTCGGCGTCCATGCTTTGTTGTTAGATAAGCGATACCATAGCCTGGAGAAGATGCACTCTCATCGACAATAGTAAAACCTGTTTGAGTTTGTGGTGCAGCCATAGAAACCTTGACTGGTTTATTTACTGCATCAAATTGAATTCGGGCTTCTACATCCCAAACTTGGCTTCTCTCACCTGGTGTCCAAGGCACTCCGTATGAATCGTGGCGTAGCCAGCTCAACGTAAGTCCTGCAATAATTAGTAGGGAGATAAGAAAATAAAAAGGCACTCTTGATGGCATAACATCCTCGTTGTAATGGCATAAGTGGAAAGATAATTATAATTTAAGCAATAACATAACGTTCAATTATATGTATTATGTTATTGCTTTCTTGGAAGGCGATTATTTTTTGCTTTGAACAAATTCTTTGCTGACATCAACAACGGCAATGTCTTGAATAAACTCACGTCCTAGTAAAATAGAATGGGTCATGTGAGAGCGATCTGCAAGGGTAAACTGTACTTTTTCATGGATTGCCCCAAGTTTAATCCATAATTCAACGACAGGTCGTCGTTCGGCCTCTTCGTTTGTTGATTGACGGATTTTAACATTGCGTATAACAGGGGCGGTAATCCACTCTAACTCATCAGTCTCCGCTTTTTTATTCTGTGCAACTAAATGAAAACGTACCCATTGTGTGCCATTGCGTTCAAATTCTTGAAGATCGACGGCATTCAATGATGAGGTGGTTGCGCCAGTGTCTATTCGAGCGGTAAATACTTGCTTAATATCTGCAATTTCTACATTTTCGATGGCACCTAAAATGATAGTGTCTTTTAATGATTGTGTTTGAAGAGAGACTGGCATCTGAACTAAACGAGCTTTCTTATTCGTTGCTTGTGTGATACTCATTTGAATCTTAGTTTGTTCTGTTCGAACCAGAGATAACTCTTCTGATACGTTCGAAAGTTCTTTCTCTAAGGTTGAAATGTAGTCGTTTTGGGTTTCTATTTTTGTTTCCATGCCACCTAAACGTGTGTTTAGATTAGATTCCATAGACTTAATAGCGGCAACCGTTTCTGTATTGTCAGAAACGACAGGTGCTGTCTGTGGAATTAATGCGCATCCTGAAAGGCTTAAAATAGCAACTAGAGGTAGAATTCGTTGGATCATTTTATGTTCCGTTGAGTTAAATTAACATGTGCATAGTAACGATAATAAATAGGGGCGGATAGCCCCACAATGTTAGCGTTTAGTCAGGTTTTCTAGCAATTAAAATTGCACGCTTAGGAGCTGGGTGGCCTTCAATTGTTTTTGATGAGTCGGTAGGGTCTAAATACTCAGGTAATGAATTGTGTTTCATCCATTCTGTAGAGCGTTGTTCACCTGTTGTTGTTACGCACTCGTCGACAATTTTTACGTCAATAAATCCGACGCTTTCTAACCATACTTTTAACGCTTTAGCTGATGGGAAGAAATAGACGTTACGCATTTGAGCATAACGATCAACTGGCATTAAGACTGCGTTTTCATCGCCATCAATAACGAGGGTTTCTAAAACGAGCTCACCGCCAGCGACGAGTTGATTTTTTAATTGAATAAGATGATCAAGAGGCGAACGACGGTGGTACAGCACGCCCATACTAAATACAGTATCAAACGCATTTAATTCAGGAAGCTGTTCGATCCCTAAAGGTAATAAATGCGCTCGTTGGTCATTGCCCATTAATTTACGAATGGCTTCAAACTGAACTAAGAATAGGTGAGAGGGATCGATACCAACACACAAACGAGCCCCTTCTCCTAACATGCGAAGCATATGATATCCGTTACCACAGCCGACATCTAAGATAGATCGATTTTTTAATGGCGATAAATGAGGTAGAACACGATCCCATTTCCAGTCAGAGTGCCACTCAGTGTCGATATGAATGTCATGAACAGTGAACGGGCCTTTACGCCATGGATGGAAGGTGCGTAATAAACTTTCTAGTTTTTTACGTTCGCCATCAATCAAAGGGCTATTATTTGATAGCGTAACTGACGTTTTTAAATCAATGTTTTCAGCACAGCCTTCAGGGATTTTTTTTAGCGCTTTAAGCCAGCGTTCTATATCCCCATGATCAGCATTTTGCCAATCGGTTAATTGCTGGGGAAGGGTGTTTAGCCAAGGCTGAAGAATGGTATCTTGAGCAATAAGTTTATAAAAATTAGCAAAATTAAACATTGAAATATCTTTAGTTAATTAATAAGTGAAAATAAAGGATTTATATCGATTATTTGATCGCGAACATTGAGCCAAAATTAAAGCATTGGAACCAGACTTCAGAGCTTTTAAAGCCAATCTCTTGAAAGCGTTGTTTGTGAACATCAATTGGATCTGGCAGCATGACATTTTCAATGGCGCTGCGCTTTTGGCTTATTTCTAATTCACTATAGCCATTAGCACGTTTGAAATCATGATGTAAATCGATCAATAACTCGTTAACGACACCATCTTCGAAGATGTATTTCTCAGATAAAATAAGAATGCCACCGGGACGTAATCCAGAATAGATTTTCTCCAATAGGGCTCTACGATCGGCTGGCACTAAAAATTGCAAAGTAAAATTTAATACGACGACCGATGCATCTTGAATATTGACATCACGGATATCCGCTTCAACAATGGTTACGGGTGTATCTGAACGATAAGCGTTAATCAGTAAACGACAACGTTCGACCATTGCTGAGGAATTATCGACTCCAATAATCTGACAGCCTTCTTGATTAATGTGACGACGCATAGATAACGTTGCCGCACCCAGTGAGCAACCTAAATCATAAACACTTGAATGAGGTTTAGCGTAACGTTCAGCAAGCATACCAATAGCAGAGATAATGTTGCTGTAGCCTGGAATTGAACGTTGAATCATATCTGGAAATACTTCTGCGACACGTTCGTCAAAGGTAAAGTCACCAATTTTATCGATTGGAGCTGAAAATATAGTATCTGGGTTAGCCATGGTTTTCTCACAAAGACGCGTTGTTATGTCCATACGTACTATCAACCAATACCAATCATGATTAAGTTGTTTTTGTTTACTTAATCATGATTACGTCATTACGTTTATTTTAATGGCAGTGGTGTTATTCATATCAGTCTAGGTAAATATCAATTCATTTACTTACCTAGAAAGATAGGTTTCATGGCTTTCCTGCTCATGAATGCGCTATTGTAATTAATTCTGAGCTTGATGTCTTTAGTGTCATTACACTTTGAAAGAGAATGAAATTAAAAAGAGAGAATAATTTAGGTGGAACTTTCTCATTAAGCCTGTTTTTTTCATTCAGGCCTATGTCGTGACCTGATTTTTCTTTATAATGAGGGCATATTTTTGCGTTTTGCTTACTATTTCAGCGAGCCTGCTGTTTTATTCATCATTTAAACAAACGTAGAATCAGTTTATGAAAAATGCAGTGAGACTATTTCACTGCATTTATTATTGATATGTATATTTAGATTGGGAAATCATTATGCGCAGCCATTACTGTGGTAACTTGAACAAGTCCCTTGCAGGGCAAACTGTAGAACTTTGCGGCTGGGTAAACCGTCGCCGTGATTTAGGCGGTCTTATCTTTATTGATATGCGAGATCGTGAAGGTGTCGTTCAGGTAGTTGTTGATCCAGATATGAAAGATATCTTTTCAATCGCTAACCAACTGCGTAATGAGTTCTGTATCAAATTTACTGGTGAAGTACGTGTTCGTCCTGACAGCCAAGTAAATAAAGATATGTCGACGGGTGAAGTTGAACTTTACGCGACAGGTCTTGAGATCATCAACCGTTCTGAAGCACTTCCATTGGATTTCAATCAAACGAACTCAGAAGAGCAACGCCTGAAGTACCGTTATATTGATTTACGTCGTCCAGAAATGAGTGACCGTATCAAGTTACGTGCTCGTGCATCTAGCTTTGTTCGTCGTTTCTTAGATGAGAACCTATTCTTAGATATCGAAACACCAGTACTAACAAAAGCAACGCCAGAAGGCGCTCGTGATTACCTAGTACCAAGCCGTGTTCATAAAGGCAGCTTCTACGCACTTCCACAATCACCACAGTTGTTTAAGCAACTTCTGATGATGTCTGGTTTTGACCGCTACTACCAAATCGTTAAATGTTTCCGTGATGAAGATTTACGTGCTGACCGTCAACCTGAATTTACTCAAATCGATATCGAAACTTCTTTCTTATCATCTAGCCAAGTTCGTGATATTACTGAACGTTTGGTTCATGACATGTGGAAAGAACTTCTTGATGTTGAGCTTGGTCAATTCCCAATAATGAAATTTTCTGAAGCGATTCGTCGTTTTGGTTCTGATAAACCAGATCTACGTAACCCACTAGAATTAGTTGACGTTGCTGATCTTCTTAAAGACGTAGAATTCCAAGTATTCGCTGGTCCTGCCAATGACGAAAAAGGCCGTGTAGCGGTTATTCGTGTTCCTGGTGGCGCATCGCTTTCTCGTAAGCAAATTGATGAATACGGCAAATTTGTTGGTATTTACGGCGCGAAAGGCCTTGCTTGGATGAAAGTAAACGATCGTGCTGCTGGTCTTGAAGGAGTTCAATCTCCTGTTGCTAAATTCCTAAACGCAGACGTTGTAAATGGTATTTTAGAACGCACAGAAGCTGAAAGTGGCGATATCATCCTATTTGGTGCAGATAAAGCAAACATTGTTTCTGAAGCAATGGGTGCATTACGTATCAAGCTTGGTGATGACTTAGAACTAACAGACAAAAAAGCATGGGCACCTCTTTGGGTTATTGATTTCCCAATGTTTGAAGAAGATGGCGAAGGTAACTTGCATGCAATGCACCACCCATTTACTTCTCCATTAGGCATGACAGCGGAAGAGCTTAAAGTAAACCCTGCTGCTGCAAACTCTGATGCTTACGATATGGTTATCAACGGCTATGAAGTTGGTGGTGGCTCTGTACGTATTCACAATGCTGAAATGCAAACTGCAGTATTCGGTATCCTAGGTATTGAAGCGAAAGAGCAACAAGAGAAATTTGGTTTCTTACTTGAAGCGCTTAAATACGGTACGCCGCCACACGCAGGTCTTGCTTTCGGTCTTGACCGTCTTGCAATGCTACTTTGCGGTACTGAAAACATTCGTGACGTTATTGCATTCCCTAAAACAACGGCTGCAGCATGTTTACTTACGAATGCTCCAAGCCCTGCGAATCCAGATTCTCTTGCAGAATTAGCGATTGCAGTAAAATTTGCTGAGAAAAAAGACGCTTAATTAATTAAAGTTTTCTTTTTATTAAAAAATGCCCGCCTTATGCGGGCATTTTTGTATATACTATAACTGTATAAATAATCAGTGGTTTAAATAATGCTATGTCTATAATTTTAGGAATTGATCCCGGCTCTCGTATTACCGGTTATGGCGTTATTCGTCAAAACGGCCGTCATTTGCAATATTTAGGGAGTGGTTGTATTCGGATGTCAGAAAAAGAACTTCCCGGTCGCTTAAAGCAGATCTATGCTGGCGTTTCTGAAATTATTACGCAGTTTCAACCAGATGTATTCGCGATCGAGCAAGTATTTATGTCAAAAAATGCGGATTCAGCACTTAAATTAGGACAAGCAAGAGGAAGTGCGATTGTTGCTGCCGTTAATGCAGACTTACCTGTATATGAATATGCTGCTCGTTTAATTAAACAAGCCGTAACGGGAACGGGTGCAGCCGATAAAGCTCAAGTTCAGCATATGGTTATGACGATGCTTAAATTACCAGCAAGACCACAAGCGGACGCCGCTGATGGTTTAGGGGTTGCAATTTGTCATGCGAATACGAATAAAACGTTAATCGCCTTAGCGGGGAAAGCGACAGGAGCAAGGCGAGGACGATATCGCTAGATAAAAGAGGGAATAAATTCTCATTTCTTTTACTGGATATCTATCCAGTTCTTTATTACTATCCTAACCAGTTAATTATTTTAAAGAGTATCTATTGTGATCGGACGCCTTCGTGGAAATCTATTAGAAAAACAACCACCAGAATTACTCATTGAAGTCAGTGGTATTGGTTATGAAGTTCAAATGCCAATGAGTTGTTTTTATGAATTACCACCGATTGGTACCGAAGCCATTATCTATATTCATTATGTAGTACGTGAAGATGCTCAATTACTTTACGGTTTTAATACTAAAAAAGAACGAGCGTTATTTAGAGAAGTGATCAAAGCTAACGGGGTGGGGCCAAAACTTGGTTTGGCGATACTGTCTGGCATGACTGCTTCTCAATTTGTTCAAAGTGTTGAGCGTGAAGATATTTCGACCTTAGTCAAATTACCAGGTGTTGGTAAAAAAACGGCAGAGCGTTTAGTCGTAGAGATGAAAGATCGCCTAAAAGGGTGGGGAGCGGGTGACTTATTTACTCCCGCAGACACTACGTTAATGGATGATGCTTCTGATTTGATTTCATCGCCTCAAAGCGCACAAGATGAAGCAGTCAGTGCGCTTATTTCTTTAGGCTATAAACCAGTGCAGGCGTCTAAAATGGTATCTCAAGTCGCAAAACCTGATATGACCAGTGAATCTCTAATTCGTGAATCATTGAAATCAATGATCTAACTTTATTTATCGCCTCTTTACTTACAGAATTTTTTGAGACCTTTTATGATTGAAGCCGATCGCCTTATTGCTGCTGATAACCCTGTTTTTCGTGACGAAGAAGTCATCGATCGTGCGATACGTCCAAAGAAACTGGAAGATTATCGCGGACAAGATCATGTTCGTAGCCAAATGGAAATTTTCATTAAGGCTGCGCAGATGAGACAAGAGCCACTTGATCATCTACTAATTTTTGGTCCTCCAGGATTAGGTAAGACAACGTTAGCTAATATTGTTGCCAATGAAATGGGAGTGAGTATCCGAACGACATCGGGTCCTGTTCTTGAGAAAGCGGGAGATTTAGCTGCGCTTCTTACTAATCTGGAAGAAAACGATATTTTATTTATCGATGAAATCCATCGATTAAGTCCTGTAGTAGAAGAGATACTGTATCCTGCGATGGAAGATTACCAATTAGATATTATGATTGGTGAAGGTCCTGCAGCTCGTTCAATCAAAATTGATTTGCCCCCATTTACATTAATTGGTGCAACCACCAGAGCCGGTTCTTTGACTTCTCCACTGCGTGACCGTTTTGGTATTGTTCAACGATTAGAATATTACAAAGTAGACGATTTGCAATATATCGTTCAACGTAGTGCGGATTGTTTGAATTTGTCCATGGAATCAGAGGGCGCATTGGAAGTGGCTCGACGTGCTCGTGGTACACCACGAATTGCCAACCGATTGTTACGTCGAGTTCGTGATTATGCAGATGTTATGAGTGACAGTCATATCTCACCAGACATAGCAGATAAGGCATTAAACATGTTAGATGTTGATGTGTGTGGGTTTGATTACATGGATAGAAAGTTATTATTGGCAATCATGGAGAAATTCAATGGTGGTCCAGTGGGTCTAGATAACGTAGCCGCTGCAATTGGTGAAGAAAAAGATACGATTGAAGATGTGATAGAACCTTATTTAATTCAACAAGGCTACCTTCAGAGAACACCAAGAGGGCGTATTGTGTCAGATCGAGCCTATCTTCATTTTGGTATTGATAGACCAGATAAATAGGTAATGGTTAAATATACACATATTGTCATAATCTATTCATATTGACGTGAAAAAAATGAAAGCGAGTGATCAAAATCACTCGTTTTTTCGTATAAGAAATGTGTAAAGTGTGAAAAACGAACGGTTATGTAAAAATATCTGTAATTAACTTTCAAATAAGGGACAAATCTTTTGAAAGATATCGTGTTTCCTATTAATATTAGCACGTTCTATATTAGGTTATGCTTAACATTAAGCTAACGTTTATTATACATTCGTGCAACACTTTATAGCTACTAATACAATTATAACTATTAGAGCTAAATAAAAAGTGCCACGTTCACCCAAAAGTGTGAAAGCACTGTGTCATTCAGCCTGACACAAAGGAGTTCTCATGATCACTGATGTAGTGGAGTTATCGCGGTTGCAGTTTGCAATGACAGCGATGTATCACTTCCTATTCGTTCCTCTGACTTTAGGTATGGCCTTTCTATTGGCTATCATGGAGTCGTTATATGTAATGACCAACAAACAAATCTACAAGGACATGACAAAGTTCTGGGGTAAGTTATTTGGTATTAACTTCGCATTAGGTGTAGCAACAGGCCTAACCATGGAGTTCCAGTTTGGTACAAACTGGTCTTACTATTCTCACTATGTTGGTGATATTTTCGGTGCGCCTCTTGCGATCGAAGCACTGATGGCTTTCATGCTTGAATCTACTTTTGTAGGACTATTTTTCTTTGGTTGGGATCGTTTATCAAAACGTCAGCATCTTACAGTAACGTGGTTAGTTGCTTTAGGTTCGAATTTCTCAGCGCTTTGGATTCTAGTAGCAAACGGTTGGATGCAAAACCCTGTCGGTGCTGAATTTAATTTTGAAACGATGCGTATGGAAATGGTTAGCTTCGCTGAAGTTGTACTAAACCCTGTCGCTCAAGTTAAATTCGTTCATACCGTTGCTTCTGGTTACACCGCTGGCGCAATGTTTGTTTTAGGTATTAGTTCATACTACCTACTAAAAGGTCGTGATGTTGCCTTTGCTCGTCGTTCATTCGCAATTGCTGCGTCTTTCGGCATGGCATCAATTTTATCTGTAATGGTACTTGGTGATGAATCTGGTTATGAACTGGGTGAAGTTCAACAAGTTAAGCTAGCAGCGATTGAAGCTGAATGGCATACAGAAGAAGCACCTGCGGCTTTCACCGTATTTGGCTTACCAAATCAAGAAACGATGGAAACGGATTATGCAATCAAGATCCCTTATATTATGGGTATTATTGCAACGCGTTCATTAGATAAACAAGTCACTGGCTTACGCGATCTTAAAGCACAGCACGAAGTTCGTATTCGTAACGGTATGATCGCTTATGACCTTCTTGAAAAATTACGTAATGGTGATAAAACACCTGAAAATATAGCAGCATTTGATGATGTTAAGCATGACTTAGGTTATGGCTTATTGCTTAAGCGTTATACTGATAAAGTTGTTGATGCAACTGAAGATCAGATTAAAGCGGCAGCAGATGATTCTATTCCAAATGTTTTACCATTATTCTTCTCTTTCCGCATAATGGTTGCTTGTGGCGTAGCAATGCTACTTATTTTTGGTCTTGCGTTTTATCAAACGTGTCGTCAAAAAATTGGTCAAAAACCATGGTTACTTAAAGCGGCATTATTCGGTATGCCACTGCCGTGGATCGCAATTGAAGCGGGTTGGTTTGTTGCAGAATATGGTCGTCAGCCATGGGCAGTTGGTGAAATACTACCTGTACATGTTGCCGCATCATCACTCACTGTTACTGAAGTTTTAATTTCAATAGCTGCAATTATTAGCTTATATACTATTTTCTTGATTGCTGAAGTTTACCTAATGGTTAAATTCGCACGTAAAGGACCTAGTAGCTTGAAAACTGGTCGCTATCACTTTGAACAAGACGGTCAAGGTTCTGAAGCAAAGTTAACTCGCGAAGTAGAAGCATAAAAACGGAGATTTGAGCAATGTTTGATTACGAAGTATTGCGATTTGTTTGGTGGGTATTGATTGGTGTATTACTGATTGGTTTCGCGGTAACAGATGGTTTTGATATGGGGGTAGGTACACTAGTGCCTATCATCGGTAAAACAGATACAGAACGTCGAGTGATGATTAACTCAATCGCTCCTCACTGGGAAGGCAACCAAGTTTGGTTAGTAACAGCAGGCGGTGCATTATTTGCTGCTTGGCCTTTAGTGTATGCTGCTTCATTCTCTGGCTTTTACTTAGCTATGATTCTGACATTAGCTGCATTATGGTTCCGCCCTGTTGGGTTTGATTATCGTTCTAAAATTGAAGATAAACGCTGGCGTTCAGCGTGGGATACTGCGATCTTCATTGGTAGCTTTGTTCCACCAGTCATCTTTGGTGTTGCTTTTGGTAACTTACTTCAAGGTGTTCCATTTGAACTGAACAACCTAATGATGCTTAAGTATCATGGTGGTTTCTTTGACTTATTAAATCCATTTGCATTGGTATGTGGTCTAGTGAGTTCTGCAATGTTTGTACTGCAAGGTTCAACATGGCTACAAATGAAAACAACGGATCAAATTCACGCTAGAGCAAGTCAAGTTTCTATGATTTGCGCTGCGTTAGTAATTGTTCTGTTTACTATTGCTGGCTTTTGGGCTCAAAGCATTAATGGGTTTGTGATCACGAGTGTTATGGATCATAACGCACCATCAGATCCATTAAATAAAGAAGTTATCCGTCAAGTGGGCGCTTTATTCTTGAACTTCAAAGAATACCCATTGTTATGGATAGCACCTGCTCTTGCGGTAGTTATGCCTCTTATTGTTATGATTACAACTAAGTTGAAGAGACCTGGAATTGCTTTCATCGCATCAAGTCTGACTAATGCTGGTGTGATCTTAACTTCTGGTTTTGCATTATTCCCATTCGTAATGCCATCAAGTTTAAATCCTAACCATAGTTTGACTATGTGGGATTCAACATCAAGCGAATTAACACTAAACATTATGACAGTGGTAGCTGCTGTTATGATCCCAATCATCCTTGCTTACACAGCATGGACGTATTATAAAATGTTTGGTCGTATTGATACTAAATTTGTTGAAGACAACAAAAATTCGCTTTATTAAGGAGTATAACAATGTGGTATTTTGCTTGGATTCTAGGTGTGCTACTAGCATGCTCATTTGCAATCATTAATGCTCTTTGGTTAGAGCACTCAGAAATGATGGATAAAGACAGTGAGTAATATCGCTGGGAAAATAGACAGTGTTCATAGCCCAATCAATAATATCATCGTTAAGTTGATATTGATTGGAGCCGCACTTTTCCACATGGGAATGCTTATGTGGGAGCCAACGGTATATTCAGAAAATATCCGTGGTTTTAGTGGGTTAATGGCGCCAGCATTGATTTACGCAGTATGTACTGCGTTTATCTTTGTTGTGGGTTTTATTCCACAAAAGTGGGGTTGGAAACTACTATTTAGTCCTTATTTTTCAATGATGATATTAAGTTACTTTAGTTATCTCTATTTTATTTGATTTCATAATTAATAAAATGTGAACATTGGAACATCATACTAAGCGGCTTGTTACTTTTTTAGGTAATAAGCCGCTTTATTTTTGGCTATTAAGTTCAAAATTTGGTGATTCACCTAGTGACGATAGGTAATTATCAGTTATAGTTAACTACTGATTTCTCAATAAAAAAGAAAAAGAGGGTGATATAAAATGGCAGTTTTCAAATGGCCTATCACGGTTTACTATGAAGACACCGATGCAGGTGGCGTAGTTTATCACTCTAATTATTTAAAGTTTTTTGAAAGAGCCAGAACCGAATTATTACGAGAAAAAGGAGTATCTCAAGGGATACTGCTGCAAGAGTCTCTCGGATTTGTGGTTAAACATGTTGATATAGATTTTATACAAGGTGCTCGTTTAGATGAGCAGCTCACAGTTGAAACATTCATAGAAGAAATTAAAAGGGTATCGCTGACCTTTTGTCAGTTATTGGTTAATTTTGAGGGTAAAGTATTGTGCAAAGCTACAGTTAAGGTAGCCTGTATTGATAACGCTAAAATGAAACCAAAAGCGATACCATTATTTATATTATCGGAGATATCTTGTGACAGGTGAACTATCAATTCTCGATCTATTTTTACACGCTAGTTTATTAGTTAAGATCGTGATGCTTATTCTATTAAGCTTGTCTGTAATGTCGTGGGCAATGATTTTTAAACGCTCAAAAGTGTTAGCTGTTGCTCATACTGATGCAGAACGTTTTGAAAGCAAATTCTGGTCTGGCATGGATCTAGCGCAATTATTTAATGAAGTGAAAGTACGTAAAGATCGAATCAGTGGTACTGAAAAGATTTTTTATTCTGGCTTTAATGAATTTGCACGTTTATCTCGAGTAAATTCATCATCTTCTGAAGCGGTTATGGATGGAACGATACGTTCAATGCGCGTAACGGTCTCTCGTGAAGTTGATGATTTAGAAACAAACCTTCCATTTTTAGCAACCGTTGGTTCTATTACTCCTTATATTGGTTTGTTTGGTACGGTATGGGGTATTATGCATTCGTTTATCGCCTTGGGTGCGGTAAAACAAGCAACTCTAGCGATGGTTGCTCCTGGTATTGCAGAGGCATTGGTTGCAACGGCTATGGGGCTGTTTGCAGCAATTCCAGCGGTAATTGCCTACAATCAATTAAGTGTGAAAGTAGGTAAGTTAGAGCATAACTACGCTGCATTTATGGATGAGTTTTCTAGTATTCTACATCGTCAAGCAATGGCAAGTCAGGAGAAGTAATGTCTGGCTATCAACCTAAAAAACGCAAGCTAACCGCTGAGATTAATGTTGTACCTTATATTGACGTTATGTTGGTATTGCTAATTATCTTTATGGTAACGGCTCCTTTTGTGACTCAAGGGGTAGACGTGAAATTACCAGAGATGACTAATGCGAAATCAGCACAAGAAATGGCAGGTGAAGATCCTAATGCAACGTTTATTATTGTCGAGATTGATAAAGACGGAAATCTAGGCTTAAGTGTTGATAATCAAGACGTACGTCGTCCAATGTCAATGCAAGAAATGATAATGAACGTTAAAGCAGAACTAAGCATTAAGCCTAATTCTCCCGTCGCAGTTGGCGGGGATGCCAGTACGCCATATTCAGAGATAGTATTAGTTCTTGATGAATTAAGCCGCGCAGGGGTAAGTAAAGTTGGGTTACTTACCGATCTCAAGGAATAGAAGTGAATAATAATCGATGAAATCGGATAATAATTACACCTTTGCTATTGTTGTTTCTGTCGTGTTGCACTTGCTGCTCGCTGTCGCGTTGATCTTTGGTAGTGACTTTTCTATGGATGAAAAGGCAAAACCAAATACAATTCAAGCCGTAGTAATAGATCCAAGCACGATTGCAAGACAAGCATCTCAAATTCGTCAAGAGAGAGAGAAAGCTTCTCGTGCAGAGACTGAGCGACTAAATCGATTAAAACAACAGGCAGATCAATTAGAAAAAAACCGTAAAGTCGAAGAAAATCGGATTCGTAAGCTAAAAGAACAACAAGTAAAAGAGAAAAAAGCAGCCCGTAGAGCGGAAGATGAACGTAAGAAAGCTGTCGCTCAAGCAAAAAAAGAGAAAGAACGAGCAACAGCAGCAGAAGCCGATCGAAAGCGTAAAGCAGATACAGCAGCGAAAGCGGAAGCGGCAAGATTAACAAAAGTGAAGGCTGATAAAGAAAAAGCAGAAAAAGCCCGTTTAGATAAAGAACGAGCAACTAAAGCAGAAGCTGAACGTGTCGCGAAAGAAAAAATAGCAAAAGAAAAAGCAGCGAAGGCAAAGGCAAAATTAGCGGCAGAAAACGCCAAGAAAGAGAAAGCAAGAGCCGCAAAAGCGGAAGCTGCACGTAAGCAAAAAGAAGCGGCATTAAATGACATATTTGCAGGTTTAGAAGATGAAACCGTTCAAAATAGCTCTGCGAAACAGCAGCATATTGACGATGAAGTGAATCGCTACGCCGCAATTTTTACACAACGAATTCAACGTAACTTATTAGTCGATGAATCTTATGTTGGAAAAAGTTGCAAGGTAAAAATTAAACTGGCATCTTCTGGATTATTGCTCTCAGTAACAACCTTGGGGGGTGATGCGCAGGTGTGCCGTGCTGCTAAAATAGCCGTAACTAAAGTTAATGTTTTTCAAATGCCAAAAGACGCTGATATTGTAGCTAAACTTACAAATATAAACCTTACGGTTCAACCAGAATAAGGAAGAGCAAGTGCTTAAACGATGGATATTACCTCTTTTTATAGCGTGTTTGAGTTTTAGCCAAATAGCTAAAGCTGAACTAGAGCTTGTAATCACAGAGGGCGTAAATTCTGCTAGACCCATAGGCATCGTTCCATTTAAGTGGCATGGTGAAGGCAAGTTACCACAAGATATTTCAGCTATTATTTCTTCTGACTTACAGCGCAGTGGTAAATTTAGTCCATTACCGACAAATAAAATGCCACAAACGCCATATAAAGATGCTGACATTAATTACGAAGCTTGGACCAAGATGGGCGTTGATGCCATTGTTACGGGTGAAGTGAAAGTTAATGCCGCTGGAAAGTATGAGGTTTCTTATAAGCTTATTGATGTGGTTCGTGGTCAATTAACGAAAGGTAAATCTAAAGGGTTAAGTAATTCAGGGGAATTAGTTTTAACACAAGACCATATTTTAGTTAATAAAATTGCGACACTTTCAAAAACACAGTTACGAAAATACGCTCACCGTATTTCTGATGTTGTTTATGAAAAATTAACAGGCGAAAAAGGCGCGTTTTTAACGCGAATTGCTTATGTGGTTGTTAATGATAAATCTCAACATCCATATCAGTTAAGAATTGCGGATTATGACGGCTACAACGAACGTTTGGTTTTAAAGTCGAAACAGCCAATCATGTCACCGGCTTGGTCTCCAGATGGTAAGAAATTGGCTTATGTAAGTTTTGAAAACAGAAGATCACAAGTTTTCATTATGAATATCTACACGGGGAAGAGGGAGTTAATTGCTTCGTATCCTCGTCATAACGGTGCGCCTCGTTTTTCTCATGACGGAAAAGAACTTGCGATCGTATTATCCAAAACCGGCAGTCTTCAAGTTTATATTGTGAATTTACAAACGAAAAAGATGCGCCAAATTACTCGAGGTAGATCGAATAATACTGAGCCTTTTTGGGCTCCTGATAACAAGTCTTTAATATTTACTTCAGATCGGGGTGGTAAACCTCAGATTTATAGAGTAAATTTAGAAGACGGTTCAACAAAACGTTTAACCTGGCAAGGCAGTCAAAATCTTGGTGGGCAGATTACTCCAGACGGTAAATTTATCGTTATGGTTAATCGCTCAGAGACTGGATTTAATCTAGCGAAACAAGATTTAGAAACTGGTGCCGTCCAGGTCTTAACTAAGACACTACTGGATGAGTCACCGAGTATTGCGCCAAATGGCGGCATGGTGATTTACAGTTCCATTTATAGAAAACAGAATGTACTTTCAATGGTTTCTATAGATGGCCGTTTTAAAGCTCGCTTACCAGCGACAAACGGACGTGTAAGGGCACCAGCGTGGTCGCCATTTTTATAGCTACTAAATATTTAGGAAATAAGGAAAATATAATGCAACTAAATAAACTTCTTAAGAGTCTTTTAATCGCGCTGCCAGTGGTTGCTCTTTCTGCTTGTAGTTCTAGCGATAGCGCAACTGATAGTACTGCTGGTCAAGAATCAACAAACGGAACAGAAACAACAAGCGGTACTGCTGGTGAAGGCCAAACAGATACAACGGTTGTTACTGTAGTTGAAGGTGAAGAAGTTCTAACTGAGCAAGAAGTTAAAGAACAAGCTTTACGTCAAGTTCAGACTGTTTACTTCGCTTTTGATAACTCAACTATTTCTTCAGAGTATGAAGATATGCTTGCAGCTCACGCGGCTTTCTTAAGCAAAGCGCCTGAAGTTAAAGTAACCGTTGAAGGCCATGCTGACGAACGTGGTACTCCTGAGTACAACATCGCACTAGGCGAACGTCGTGCTAATGCAGTTGCTAAATACCTACAAGCTTTAGGTGTTTCTGCAGACCAAATCTCTATCGTAAGCTACGGTGAAGAAAAACCTCTAGTTCTTGGCCAAACAGCTGAAGACTACGCTAAAAACCGTCGTGCAGTATTAGTATACTAATCGATAGTTTATAAGGCAGACTTATATGAAATACAGTAACCTTAAGCGAATTATTCCGCTTACGTTGCTGGCGAGTGCGGCGACCCTTGTGGTCGCCGCTCCTGCTCCAGTCACGGATTTAAATGCGACCTCAGGCTCATCTGCTCAAGCGTCATCAACGAGTATTGAGCGTTTAGAGCGTTTAATTAAAAGCCGCAATCAAATTCAACTTCAGTTACAACAACAACTCGATGGATTATCAGAAGAACTTTCTGAGATTCGTGGTACTGTTGAGCGTAATAGTTATGAACTTGATCAAATGTTAGAGCGCCAACGTCAACTGTATGTTGAAATTGACACCTTAAGAACAGCGAAACCATCGACAGCAAAACCTGTTGTAGATAATGACGCTAATTCTGGTGAAGGCTCATACGCAACTGATACGAACGAAAATGAAGCGTATCAGAATGCAGTTGATTTGATCTTGAAGAAGAAAGATTACGCAGGAGCAACAAAAGCATTCCAAGAATTTGTTGCCGCTTATCCTGATTCGGTTTATAGCTCTAATGCTCATTATTGGCTAGGGCAACTTTATTTTGCTCAGAAGAATGACGTTGAGGCAGCAAAAAGCTTTACCAAAGTGGTTAGTTACGCGGATTCAAATAAACGAGCGGATGCTTTGCTAAAACTGGGCGAGTTAGCCAAACGTAATAATAATAAAGCGGCAGCACAAAAATATTATCAAAAAGTAATAACAGAGTACTCAGACAGTACAACAGCTCAAACCGCTGCTGCACAATTGAAATCGTTATAATTCATTATTTGATATATTACTGTAGTAAAAGGAGCTGATTTGCTCCTTTTTTATTTCCCTTAACTTGATGACCCCCTAAGAAGAGGTATAATGTTCAGATTATTTTAAAAATTAATGAGCTGAGCAATGGGCCATATTCTAGATCATGTCAACACTGTATATCCTTTCCCTCCAAAACCTACAAAATTAAGTGCTGACGAAAAGACTCAGTACATTGCTAAAATCAAACAATTATTAAAAGATAAAAATGCGGTGTTAATTGCCCATTATTATACTGATCCTGAAATCCAGGCATTAGCCGAAGAAACAGGCGGCTTTGTTGGTGATTCTTTAGAGATGGCTAAATTTGGTAATCGTCATGATGCAAAAACATTAGTGATTGCTGGTGTGCGTTTCATGGGAGAATCAGCAAAAATATTAACGCCTGAAAAAACAATCTTAATGCCAACGTTAGACGCCGAGTGTTCTTTGGATCTTGGTTGTCCTGCAGATAAGTTTACTGAATTTTGTGATGCTCACCCAGATCATACCGTTGTTGTGTATGCGAATACCTCAGCAGCCGTTAAAGCCCGTGCTGATTGGGTTGTGACGTCAAGTATTGCATTAGAAATTGTAGAGCATTTAGATGACGAAGATAAGAAAATTATCTGGGGACCCGATCGCCATTTAGGTTCGTATATTGCGAATAAAACAGGCGCAGATATGCTGTTATGGCAGGGCGAATGTATCGTTCATGATGAATTTTCTGCAAAAGCATTAAAAGATGCGAAAGCACTGCACCCTGATGCCGCGGTTCTTGTTCACCCTGAATCACCTGCAAGTGTGGTTGAATTAGCGGATGCCGTTGGATCTACAAGCCAATTAATTAAAGCGGCTAAAGAGCTACCACAACAAAAAATGATTGTGGCAACGGATAAAGGCATCTTCTTTAAGATGCAGCAAATGGTACCAGAAAAAGAATTATTAGAAGCTCCAACAGCAGGTGCGGGTGCAACGTGTCGTAGTTGTGCACATTGCCCTTGGATGGCGATGAATGGTTTAGTCGCCATTGAAAAAGCATTAAACGAAGGTGGTGCAGGTCATGAGATTTTTGTTGATGAAGAGATCCGTATTAAATCACTTATTCCATTAAACCGTATGTTAGATTTTGCTGAGCAGCTAAATGCCCGTAAATAGTAAATAGTAAATAAGTAGTTGAAATAAACATGGCGACCACACATTGGTCGCCATTTTTTGATCGGTTCTTTTGTAAGCGTGATTAATTATTTTTTTTGTCACTTAAAGCAAAGTAAATTTTAGATACGGTAATTTCTGCTATGAGTATCGTAAATACTACGGCAAAGAAAGCGACGACACCATTTAATGGACCGCCAAACGATACCTTATCACCAAATAGAATATTAATGGCTTCTAACATAACGAATTTACTACCGACTAATATGACATAACTGCTTAAACCACGGTATATTTTTGGTGCGGTTCCTGGTTTGCTTTTAAAATAATCAGCAATTCTATGCTCTGCATTTATGGAAAGTTTTAGTAATAACTGCAGGAGTATTGCAGCTGCAAAAGAAATGGTGAATGATTCGATATTAACAAAATCCCAATATTCATCAAAAAAATTTAGTACGGTTAGATCGACCAATACTGCAAGTGTGTAACCTACAAATAAACGTTGTGGAGTATTAAAACCATATTCTTTTTCTACTGAGCTCATAGTAATTCCTAACCGTTAATTGAATTGTTCGATGTTGTTCTGTTTATTATATTGCCTAATAATCATTCGTATTAAAAGTGAAAGAAAATAGGTTGGCGTATAATGGTAAATTTATTCTGTAAGTCCAAGTATCGACTTTCTATATACTTTTGGTGTTAGCCCGCTAATGCGTTTGAATGCCCGTGAAAAGTGGGAAATATTGTTATAACCAAGTTGATTTGATATATAAGTTAATGAATAACCTTCTTCCATTAATTCACATGATATAGATAGAGTAAGGCTTTCTTTTAACTGTCTAAATGACGTTCTCTCTTCTTTTAGTCGACGTTGGAAGGTTCTTGTTGTCATTTGTAATAGCTTAGCGGCTTGAGTGATGCTGAGGGAATGTTCACGAACATAAGGAAGCAACGAGGTAAAGACGCTATCACTGAAACTAGAATGCCATTCAATTAATGGTTCTTTATTTTTAGTGTCTGATGGAATAAATTTAACGGTAGAATTGAATGTTTTTTCATCCATTAATAACGCGCTTTTACTTTGAGCTATAAAAAATTGTGTTTTTTTATTTAGCGCCGAACGAATCACATCATCATCAATATGTTGGACCTTTACTTGTTCAGGAAACCAATCTGATTTTGTTAATGCCTGAATGAGTTCGATGATATATAAGACGGAAAATACTTCACCCCAAATAAAATAGAGTGTATTTTCGTAAGGGGCTGAGCGGCAAAGCCAATATTTACCATATTGATTTTCAAACGTAATTTCACTGCCGGGAGAGTCATGATTGAATATGGCATTTACTTTTTCAAGAGCTTCTTTAACGGTTGCGGTGGTATCAAATTGTTTAAGTATCTGGGGTATTATTCGTTGACGGAATGCGATGCGTAACAACTCGCTAAAACTATTTACGCCTACTTGTGAAGACAGTAAATATACGAGACGTTTCACCGGTTCTACGGGTAAATAGTCTTTATCTGTTTCAAAAAGATCGGGTGGTAAACCGGAGTCATTTAATAATTCCTGAATATTGATCCCGTGCTTTGAAAAAACGTCTAAAAGGATTTTTGTGTATCCAGTCCGGATCATTGGTAGTGGTTTTGAGGCTTTTTTTATCATTAAGATCTCCCTTCTTTTTACTAATTCATTCTTTATATAATTAATTATTGGCGCAAAATGGTAAGTTTTCATCCTACTTAGTTTGATATATTAATTTATCTGTTCTTTTTGCGACAGAGAACTCAAATTAAAAGTGCGGCAGTGTTTCTACCGTTAAAATTTTTTATTTTAATAAACTATTAAATAATAAGTAAATTTTGATAAACATCACTCCATTAATTTAAGAAAGCAACTATACATATATAAATGGAATCAATGAGTAGTAGGTTATAAATATGACGGAAAAAATAGAAGACACCAAGGCAGAAAACAAATCAGTTAATCAAACGGTTAAAAAGACAAATAAAGTTCGGAAAATAACAAATTACCTACTAATCACGGTCATTACTTTATTATTATTTAGCATTATTTCTGATCGAGTCATTCCACTTACAGATAACGCACGAGTGAAGGGGTATGTGGTTCCAATTAAGCCACAGGTATCAGGGCAAGTTTTTGATATTTTAGTTCAGCCTAATCAGCTTGTAGCACAAGGAGAGGTACTCGCTAAGCTAAATCCTGTCGATTATGAAATTGCAGTAAAACAAGCAGAACAAAATTTGGAAATTGCAGGTCAAAATGTTGGAGCGCAAACGGCAATGATTGCTTCTTCACAAGCAAGGTTAACGAGTGCGAATGTTGAATTAGAAAATGTGAGATTACAATCTGGTCGAATCCTTGAAATGGCAGAGCGTGGTGTGGTATCTCAATCTGATGCTGACCAATCTCGAGCATCACTGGCAACGGCAAGGGCAAATGTTGTTAATGCACAAGCTGATCTTGAGAAATCAAAACGCCAATTAGGAGCCGATGGAGAAGATAACAGTCAGATTAAAGCGGCGTTATTAGCATTAGAGCAAGCCCAAATTAATTTAGAGCGGACAGAAATCAAAGCACCTACCGCTGGTGGTGTTTCTAATTTTAGTTTATCTGAAGGTTTTTATGCGTCTGTGGGGCAGCCTATCATGACATTTGTCTCGACAGAAAGCATATGGATTGAAGCTTATTTTCGAGAGAATAGCTTAGGTAACATTAAGGTTGGAGATGCTGTTGAGGTTGCGCTTGATTTTGCTCCAGGAAAAGTAATTAAAGGCACAGTAACGAGTGTCGATTGGGGGGTTGATTGGGGGCAGAATGATCAAGCGGGTAAATTAGCGCAAGCGAATAATCAAACTGGTTGGTTACGTCAAACACAAATGCTACCGATAGCGATTGAGTTTGATCACTCACAAGCAACTGGATTACTACGAATTGGTGGCCAAGCGGATGTGATCGTCTACAGTGGTGATAATGTTATTTTTAATACTATTGGTAAATTGTGGATCCGCTTTGTGAGCTTGATGTCTTATGTCAGATAGCCTTATCGAGGATTCTCGAACCCAAACTAAGATAATAAGATATACCGTCGGTGTTGGCTTAGCGGTGTTTTTAGCTGCGTTGATTGATTGGCCATTGGCGTTTGTAGCACCAGTATTTGTCGCTAAATTTTTATTAGATAAACCAGAGTTAAACAAAGAAACCATTTATGAATTGATGCTCGCGATGGTCGTAACCATTGCGCTTGGATTATTTTTATCGAATGGCATCACCCATTATCCAATTCCAATGTTAATCCTTATCGGATTAATGATGTTGTGGGGGTATTATTTGTTTACTGATCCTAAGTGGAACTTGTTTGCAACAATATTAATTATTGCGGTACTAATGTTGCCCTTTATGGCGATATCAAATCCTAGTGTGTCTGTATTTTTAGCCATCGGATTAAGCAGTTCTGGAGTTGTCGCGGTACTTATTTTTGCTTTTGTTCATATTTACTTCCCTGAGTCAGAATCGAAATTCACAGGTTATCAATCTTCCCCGTTATCAAAGCAACAACGATGGTATGCGGCGTTTAGAGCGATGATTATTTCTTTTCCTGTAGTTTGTTTTTTCTTTATTTTTCAAATATCAGAAGCACTATTAACGATGATGTTTATTGCGTTGCTGTCATTAATGATAACAGGTGAGAAATCGATTAAATTAAGTGCATTTTTAATTCTTAGCAATGGTATTGGTGGTTTACTCGCCATCGGTGTATTTGGTGTTTTAAGCCTTGCACCTAACATCATTTTTTATACATTATTTATTTCACTTGTGGCCATTATTATGGCGACACAAATTTATACTAAACCAGAAAAAGCCCCGATTTACGCAACCGCATTTAGTACTGTACTTGTGTTGTTAGGCAGTACATTAATGAGTTCAGGGGAGATTGATAACAATATGTTTATACGTATATTTCAATTATTTTTGATTGGAATTTATATGATCGTTGTTTCTTTCTTTTTAGAGACGCGTCATTGGAGATTTTTAACTATGCAAACTTAAGTGCGCATAAATAACAAGGAGTGTTTATGAAACTTGAAGCGAACTTTTCAAAACAAGCAATTGATGCGTTTATAAAAATTGCAGCCATTGCGATTCTACTTTATTGGTGCTTTTCTATATTAAGGCCTTTTATATTACTTGTGGTTTGGGGGGGAATTATCGCAACTGCGTTATATCCAGTCGTATCATGGGGGCATAATAAATTTGGAATAAGCAAAGGCAAGGTGAGTGGGGGGTTAGCTTTTGTTGGTGTATTACTCTTATTGGTGCCGCTTATTGCACTCTCTACTGGTTTATATACGAGTGGATCAGAATTAATTACGGGTTACCAAGATGGGACGATATCAATTCCTAAACCAGCAGCAAGTATGGCTGATTGGCCTGTTATTGGTGAGAAAGCTTATGCATTTGGTGTTCAAGTATCGTCTAACTTTGAAAGTGTGCTTTTAAAATATGGAGAAGAAGTTAAGGCGATTGCTGGTCAATTAGCTTCTTTAGCTGGTTCACTTGGCGGTGGTTTCATACAGTTTATTATCTCTACCATTATCGCGGGTGTTTTTATGGCTAATGCTGATAAATGTGAACGTGCCTTTATCGTAATAGCAGATAGACTTACTGGTGAGCACGGTGAAGCATTAACGACATTATCAAAAAAAACCGTGAGAAGTGTTGTTCAAGGGGTGATTGGTGTTGCTGTAATACAATCGATGATGGCAGGTTTAGGCATGGCATTCGCGGGTGTTCCTGCTATTGGGTTATGGATGCTACTTGTTATGCTTGTCGCGATAATCCAGCTCCCTCCTATCTTAGCTCTGTTGCCTGTTATTTTTTACGTTTTTAGCGTAGATACCACGACAACGGCTGTCATTTTTCTTATTTGGTGCATTATCGTTAGTGGCAGTGATGCGATATTAAAACCAATGTTGTTAAGCCGTGGTTCTAATATTCCTATGTTGGTTATTTTATTAGGGGCATTAGGTGGAATGGCGATGTCAGGTATTGTCGGTTTATTCGTGGGGGCAGTAGTCTTGAGTTTAACTTATCAGTTGTTTACCGTTTGGTTAGATAGTGAATCAAAAGAGGAGTAACAATGAAAAAAGTGTCAAGGGATGATAATTTCTACTTCTTATTTTTTGCTTTATTAGGCCTTCTGTTTACTAGTTCGGTAATGCAACAACTATTTGAAGGAGGCCAGAAAATGATCTTGGCGTTGATCATTATTTGTTTGGCGGTTTCTATTGTGGGTGTAAATCATAAACAAACCTTTTATCGAAGTTGGTATGGCTTTTTATTAAGTCTTGCCGCAATCTCGGGAATATTTTCATTTTTTGAAGGTTATGATTGGTCCTTAATTACATTAACAGCGTTATTGTTTTTTTTACTGTCTCATACTTATGCCGCGCTAAAGCAAGTCATGTTAACAGATTATGTTAGCCGCAATCAGATCGTAGGGTCTGTTTGCGTTTATTTATTGCTTGGGATGTCATGGGCAATTATCTATCTTATTCAAATAGAACTTTTTCCACAGGCATTTTATGGTATTGAAGATAAGGCTTGGATAGATAATTTATTTGAAGTGATTTATTTTAGTTTCATTACATTAACAACGGTAGGGTATGGTGATATTTCACCTGTTTTACCGATCCCTAAATTCTTTGTTTTTTAGAGTCACTTATTGGTAGTTTTTATTTAGCGATAATGGTGGCGAGTTTAGTGAGTAGTCGTTTAAATCAGTCAGACAACCAGCGTTAATTGATTTGATGTGTTGACCGTAAAATCTCGTTATTTTTTAAATAAAGTAACGAGATTTTTTATCTTATTATAGGGATTAAGTCGTTATTATTTTTATCTCATGACATAACGGTATGTTTTCTTACTTGTCCAAACGAGACCTTTACCTATATTTAAGCATGAGTTTATTACAAACTGAGATATAGAAATACCGAGTTCTTTTGCGACTTTTAGTATGTGATAAAAATCTGAGTGTTTAAAATCATTCATTGTCATTTTTTGCTTCCAAAAGTTGGTGGCATCCAATCCAAAGTGTTTTTGATGGAAGAATGATACGTTGAAAACAAAAATGATAATTACCATTTAGCGCCAATGATGAAATGCATTACTGAGTAAATATCATGATTCATATAATAAAAAATGGCGACCGATTTGGTCGCCATTTTTCTGGAAAATCTTTGTTTATCTAGATTTACTCATCTCTGCTTGCATCTGCTTCTGCTAGTTCACTACCACGCATGGTTAAGCCACAAAGCATCATTGGTACCGCTTTGTAGATTTCTACGAATTCGTCCAAGCCTGCAATGCCTTGCTCTTTTAATGTAGATAATGCGGTTTCTGGATCAAAAAGCATGCTGATTGAAAGTAATACACCACCAAGTAATGCGTTATTTTCACTATTTTCTGGCATCAACGTTTCCCAATCATCACGCGTTAATTGCCAACCTTGTAACAAACCTTCAGAAAACTGACGAGTTTGTGTGGTTACAATTTCTTCATCGTCAAGTTGGCAAGCTTCTGGCCATTGCCATTGCCCATTTAAGAAAGACTCGCGATATTCATTCCATAAATTGACAACTGCGTTTACATAATCTTCTAACTCTTCAGCTGTTGTAAATGGAGATATTTCTTCACCACCCCATAGAAAAGCTAACCATTCATTTGGGCTAATTAAGTTAGGAGCAACAGCCATAGCGGCAACAAAGCCTTGAGTTTGGGCTCCTGTTAGTAATGTATTTTCAAATTCAGGGTTTGAAAGAATTTCAGTAAGTGATAAAGACATAATATTCTCATTTCATTCAAGTTTTACTCATTGTATCAAGAACTTTTCTCCTTGTCTGAACTGAAATGTTACGCGGTATTTGATGGTGACAAGTTGCAAGATTGTGAAATTAAATTACGAAATGTAAAAGTTAGCGGATTAATCTGATTTTAAATGAGAAAATAGTTGTAAATTTACTACATGCTTTTAACTTCGATATCTAATTCTGATTAAGTTGTGATTTAATAGCGATAATTACTGCTAATTCCATTGTTATTGGTCGGTATGACTATAGCTTACGCTTTGAGTGGTATTATTAACTTTATTTTTTGGAGATAGAAAAAGAATGTCTAGAAAAGGACCATTTAGTATTCGCAATGCTGCGGCTGATACATTTGCAATGGTGATTTTTTGTTTTATTACGGGCATGTTCATTGAAATTTTTATTTCAGGAATGACGTTTGAGCAATCTCTAGCGTCACGCATGCTGTCTATTCCAGTTAATATAGCGATTGCATGGCCTTACGGTGTTTTTCGAGACTTTATGCTACGCCAAGGATCTCGAGTATCATCGATGTCGTTTATAAAGAACGTTGCAGATTTAACGGCTTATGTATTATTTCAATCACCGGTTTACGCGGCTATTTTATTTACGGTTGGGGCGAGTACCGATCAAATAATTACCGCAGTATCAAGTAATGCGGCTGTTTCATGTGTGATGGGTGTTTTTTATGGGTATTTTCTTGATGCATGCCGTAAAGCATTCAAAGTTCCTGGCTATACGCAAAGAGTGTAAAAATTAGTAACATAAAAGCAGTATGCATTGTTAATGCTTATGTATAAAATGTAAAGAATACATTGTGTTAATGCATCTCCCGTTTGAGACCTAATTTAGATTAATGGAATAATGAAAAGACATTTTTATGCAATGCTGTTTTTAAGCCTTATTGGTTTAATTGGTATTTCTACAATTTCAGCTGCACCATTTTTGTAATTAACGTGCAGTAGTGACTTTATTTTTAAACAGTAAATCTGTGATTTTATACATAATAAGCGCTTCAATACGCTTATAAGATCGTCATGGCGAACAAAAATGAAGCAAATAGACATATTCAGCAAGAAAGGCCTTGACCCTAAGCGGTTAAATCATTAAATTAGCGCTCGTTGTCTTGAAAGAGTCAACGACTTGGTGAGTTGTCCGAGTGGCTGAAGGAGCACGCCTGGAAAGTGTGTGTACGGCAACGTACCGAGAGTTCGAATCTCTCACTCACCACCACATTTTAAAGCCCTGATTATTCGGGGCTTTTTCGTATCTATAGCTTGTTCAGTGCCCACTGAGAGTACAAGAAAGAGTACACAAGCTAACGATAATCTAAAAAATCTACTGCATACCCTCTAAAAATAATGCGTATTTAATCCTCATACTATTACTTTTCAGTGCTTTACCACTTTCTATTGTGATTTTTTATTCTATTCATTTCTGTTTTTATCTTTTCTGAATATCTATTGGTTTTAACCGGGTGATCTAACTTGAACCGTCTTAGCGCTTGATATGCACAAACAAGTCATTCTATTTGATGTTAGTTTTCGGTAAAAAATGACAGGGGGTATCGCAAATGGATCTTAAGCGAGTATATTAGAGCCCTATTTAATACATTAAATCCTGCCAATAAATACCTCACAGAAAAGAAGGTAGAGTAGTGACCGTCCCTCAGTTATAAAGAGTTGTTATGCCCAACAGAAAGATGCTATTCAGAGATCACCAATTTGAAATATCCTTATTTGCTCGACGGGTTATTATTGCTTTCCTATTTATATTGGTAGGTATTGGAGGGTTGATTTATAACTTATATCATCTGCAAGTTGAAGATCACAATCAGTATCAAGCTCGTTCAAACAATAACCGTATTAAAGTTATTTCTGTTGCGCCTAATCGTGGTCGAATTTATGACCGCAATGGGGTACTACTCGCACAAAACGTCCCTGTCTATGCTTTAGAGTTAATCCCCGCCAAGATAGATGATATGGAGGGTACGTTAGCGTCATTAAAAAAAATGCTGAGTTTGGATGATGATGAAATCACTGAATTTAAAAAGGCAATGAACCGAACGTTAAGGATTCGCCCTGTTACCTTAATAGAGCAGATGAGTGAAGTGCAAGTTGCTGAGTTTTCGGTGAATCAATTTCATTATGATGGAATTCATATTGATGCGTATCTTGAACGTTATTATCCATACGGGGCCAGCTTAACCCATGTTTTAGGTTATGTCGGTAAAATTAATGATCGTGATATTCGTCATCTTAAAGAAGGGAATAAATACACTAATTATAAAGGCACTCGTACTATCGGAAAGTTAGGTATTGAGCGTTATTATGAAGACACATTACACGGCCAATCAGGCTACGAAAAAGTAGAAGTTGATAGCCGTGGACGTATTGTTCGAACTCTTGATTATGTCGCTCCAATTTCAGGTAAAGACATAAAATTAAATATTGATTTGGGTCTGCAGCTGTATGCTTATAAGCAATTAACGATTCAGAAACAAAATCCTACGACCCATAAGATGGAGGATTATCATCGTCGTGGGTCTATCGTGGTGTTGGATCCTAGAGATGATTCGGTATTAGCGATGGTATCCAGTCCTAGTTATGATCCGAACCTGTTTGTTCATGGTATATCATCAAAACATTATAATGCCTTATTGAATGATCCTGATCTCCCATTATTAAATCGAACGACTTTAGGCGTTTACCCTCCAGGTTCAACTGTGAAACCACAAATAGCAGTGGCAGCGTTGAGTGAAAAGGTGATCACACCAAGTACAACAAGTAATTTCCCAGGTTGGTGGAGAATACCACACTCTAAAAGCCGTAAATTTCGTGATGATGTTCGTTGGGGGCATGGCGAAGTGAATGTTGTAAAGGCGATTGAAAAGTCAGTAGATACCTTCTTCTATCAAGTCGCTTACGATATGGGAATTGATCGATTGTCGGTATGGATGAATAAATTCGGCTATGGGGAACCATCTGGTATTGATATTAAAGAA
>SAMEA5043648__coassemble_200_pt1 | contig 49127 bp, 35 predicted proteins | sample SAMEA5043648__metabat2_low_PE_006 | metagenome-assembled genome bin SAMEA5043648 (sample SAMEA5043648) | Gadus morhua
AAAAATACAACCGATGATCACAATGGTATGCAGCCCAATGTAAGGCACACAAAAGACCATCACGATAAAGCGTTGTATCAACTTAAAAGGCTCATACGCTTTGAGTAACATAATGTGTTGTTTCGACTTCTCCTCATCGGTGAACACAAGCGCATCCCCTGTATTGGCGATTAAATCAATGCCTGCTTTGATAGCGGAATCGGTACCAAATATCTTGCTGAATAATCCCATCATTCACGCCCTACTCATCAATCAATTCAAAATGCATTAAGTCATCAAAGCCATTGTCTTTTAGCTCATTGTCTTTGTCCCAATCCCCGCCCCAACGAATGGCCACGCCCATTGAAGCACCAACACCAATCACAATGCCTGCAAAGTAACTGAAGCGTTCACGATCATCTTCATCATATGGATACGGGGTTGCATCGACGGCCTTGCTTGGTAATGAATTGTGTTTGCTGTTTGGGTATCGAACTTGAGTGTTCGTGCTTGGCAGGGCGTTTTGCTCTTCTTTGGTTCGATGGCCACAAAGAATAGAGCAATCACACACCTCAAGAGCGGCAGTAAAAACTTTCTGTAAGTTAGGGTGGCAAGAAGCCAATCGAGTTGCGCTTGTTGTGCTGAATTTATTCATATTACATTACCTTTAAAGCAGCAACCGCAACGGCGATCACTGAGCCAAAAATTAATCGAACCAACCCTATTTTGTCTGATTCGAGCTTATCTATTCGTTTAGAGTTTGAAACTTGAATGGTTTGAGTTTTCGTTAACGTGATAAGCACTTTATTCAGTGTACTGTTTTGCTCTCGCATCAAGTTAGCAAGGTTGTTCATCGCGGCATCAATACGTGCTATCTCTTTCTCGGACATGCTGTACTCAGGTTATGGATTTGACTCTGTGAATCGCGTGATCGCGGAGGTTTATATTGATGTCATTCCTATATCCCTGATGTAGAAAACCCAACACAAAGGTTGGGCTTGCACATCGATGGCCGTATAACGAAATTACACCTTTTCAAGTTCACTTCACCTTTCCCATGACTCTTGATTAATCGAGTTTGATAAGCACTTAACTTCACCCCAAATAACCGCTCTTAAAAATCAATCTTTCGCTTTAACATATAAGTAATAATGTAATGCTCTTGTAAAATTTATGTGAATAGTGAATGATATTCTAATTATGAATACGTAAAGGAAATACATACATGAGACTGATCTATTCGTTATTGATGATATTATTTTCAATTTCAGCGCACGCCGATAAGTCTGGCTATTACATTACCACCAATATTGAAAACTCTTCCGTTACCTTTTTAGGCTCACAAACCGATCTTGATGGGGGGTATAATATAAAAGGCGGTTATGACTTCCCAATTTCAGACACTTTCTATATGTCTATAGAGCTTGAATATAACAATATGGGTCGCTTTGATTTTGATTGGCGAAATAAAAATCAATACGCGACAAGTCATGTTGATGCTCATTTTTTTGGAGCCAATTTAAAATATCGTGCGTATATGTTTGAATCAGATTTCTTTATCACCAGCATGTTTGGCTATGGTTATTATTATTTAGATATGGATGTTGATTTCTATTTAGAAGACGGACAACTGGGTTATATCGGCAAAGGATCTCAAAGTGAGAGTGCTTTAGGCCTTTCATACGGGTTTGAGGCAGGGTACGACTTAAGTAAGCACATTACGCTAACCGCAGGTCACAATATTGCACGAGCCATTATGGATGGGATTGGTTACGATTTTGGAACGACCTACGTAGGGCTGACCTACAACTTTTAGCACGACCCTAAATATTCCATTCTTAACTAAAGATGAGTACACTTAGTTTAATTATTTTAATTACTGGTGTACTCACATGAAATTTCACTCTTTTCTTGCTGCTGGCTTATGTCTTCTAACCTCATTAAGTGCCTCTGCCTCAATTCAGTTAACCGTTCCAAGTGAAGTAGAGCTTCTTTTAGTTGATAGCCAAGAAGTCAAACTTGATAGCTCTTTCTTCTCAACGACATCAACACTTAAGCTGGACGATGGCGAACATCAAATTGTGTTCAGATATAATCCAGTATTTAAGCAAGGTAAAGACAACATTATAGTCTCGAGTGATATTATTGTTTCAAAGTTTATCGCAACCAACCAAGACATTAGCTTTGTATTCCCGTCTTATAATTCTCCTGAAAAAGCCAAAGCATTTAATACCGAGCTTAATTGGGAATTAAAAGATAAAAACGATAAAAATATACCGTTCGCACAAGCAAAATTAGTCTATGACGGTGTGCAAATTGGTCGTAATATTCAATTTGAATTAGCGAAATTTAATACGACTGAGCATGCTGCCGCTTTTAAACAAGATATGATCACCGTCACTCATAAAGAAATAAAAAATGAGAAAGGTGAAAATACAGCAGAGCAAATGTTGAATTACTGGTATGAAAAAGCAGATAAAGAAACACAAGAAAGATTTAAAACATCGATCTTTAATTAGTAATAAATGCAATACTGAATACTGATGATAAATAAAAATGGCTTACACCAGTAAGCCATTTTTGCTAATTATTCGACGAACACTCAATCTCTATTTTATGATTACACTTTAAATTGAGAGACCAAACCATCAAGTCTCTCGCACTGTTCTGATAGTGAAATACAAGCACTTTCTGAGCGACTTACCATCAGCACCATTTCTGAACTATTATCTGCAATACGTTGTACATTCGAGTTGACGTCATCACTAACATGGCTCTGCTCATTAGCGGCTGTGGCGATATGCGTATTCATATCGTTCATAACAACAATCGCTCTTGTGATATGTTGTAATGACTTTGATGCCTCACTTGCTAGATCAATCGTTTCTTTACCACTTTTGGTACTTGATTCCATTGCGAAAACAGCTTCTTTTGCTCCCGATTGTAAACGCTCAATCATCTTTTCGATCTCACCAGTACTGTATTGCGTTTTACTTGCTAACGCCCTTACTTCATCAGCAACAACTGCAAAACCACGTCCTTGCTCACCAGCTCGCGCAGCTTCTATTGCCGCATTTAATGCTAATAGATTTGTTTGGTCAGCTATCCCTTTAATTACACCTAAAATCGATGCTATATTTGAAACATCACTATCTAGAGTATGAATTACAGTACCCGCCAATGTTATCTCATTGGCCAATCCTTGAATCGATATTACGGTCTGCTGCAAAATAGCTTCTGTCGTATCAGCTTCTGCTGTGGCACCTAAGCTTGCTTCTGCTGCTTCATTGGCATTTTCATTCACCGTATTACTTGTTACTTGCATTTCATGCACAGCAGCAGCAACGACCTCACTCTCTTGTTGTTGGCTTGAAGAGAATTTAGCGATATTTTTTGTTAATACTTGGATATTGTCCATTTCAGAACGAACGGTATTAGACGATGCAATAACATCTGAAACCGTGGTATGTATCTTTGATACAAACAAATTAAAGGCTTGTGCAAGTTTACCAATTTCATCATTTGAGGTAACGGCGATGCGCTTTGTTAAATCTCCGTCTCCAGAAGCGACTTCTGACATCGCCGATTCTAATGATTGAATTGGTTTTACAATCCAATTAATTGATAACCAAATAGCGAATAAGCCAAAAATCACAGCACTAATGGCACCAATTTCTGAAATGATTTTCCCAGAATTAATCCCATAATGGCTTTGTTCACCCAACTTTACTTGCTCACTCACAATCAACTTGCTGATTGATTTAAGTTGCTTACGCATGATCTTGAATTGCTCTTCTAACTGATTATGATTTTTCTGATAATAAGCTTGAGCATTATTAGGGTCAGAGAACAGAGGTTCATAGAGTTCAACCCATTTTTCGGCCGCATTAATTAGCGTTGTTAATTCAACTTGAGTATTTAAAGGCAAAATGTTTTCTTGATATAACACTTCAACCTTTTTTAAACGAGGAATAGCCTTGTAGGCGTTATCTTGAAATTCAAACGTATGATGCTCTCTTTCTGCATTGGTTGTTGAAAGCATTAAACCTTGCGCTGCTGCAGTAACTTGATAAAGATCTCGGTATGCATCTTCTAAGGATTCATTTACTGGCTGAACAAGCTCAATTAATTTGTAATTAACCTCCGCTTGCTCATTTAGCTTCATCACATTAAAAGTTGAGATAACACTAAATAAAGAAACAATCGCGACAATTGGCAATGCTATTTTTGTTTTTACTGATAAACGTCCTGCTAACTTCATAACCTATCCATATGAAATAAAAATTATTCAACAGAACTATACCAAATAACGCTGAATATAAATTGACCAAACCCATAGTCTCAGTAAATAAATTTCACTCATATTATTGATATTTATGAAGTTAGTTTCATTTATCAAAAAAGGTATTTAATGCCTCTATTGATTGTCCATAAACCTGAGAAATTTCGATATCACTGCAACCAGATACGTCACCACTTTTCCCTTTTTCTTCATAAGAATGACAAAGTGCGTGTAATTGCATTAAACCAAGACTACCGGCAGATCCTTTTAATTTATGTGCAAGCTGGTTCACTTGATACACGTCTCTATTGATAATTGCATGTTGTAATTGAACTAAATTATCTTTAGAGGATACTCTAAATAGATCGATGATCTTGGCCATTCTAACCTCTCCTAACACAGCCAGATCACTTTGAAGAACCTTCTCATTTAAAATCACATCTGCTTCCTCAATGCTATTATTATCAGAAATAAAAGCTAATGCCTCTTGAGCCATCTCTATTTCCTGTATTAAAGGAACCTTGCTTAAAAAACGATTTAGCATTTTAACCAATTGATTTTCAACTAACGGTTTCCCCAAAAAACCATCAAAGCCTGCTGCTAAATAACTTTCGACATCTTCCGTAAATACATGAGCCGATACCGCTAACGTTGGTGTATAGCACCCTTCCCCATGATATTCATTTTCAATCGCTCTTAAGCGTTTTTGTAATGTCACACCATCAGTATCTGGTAAATTAATATCCAACAACAACATATCAAATTGATGTTCTTTTACTTGCTCTTCCGCTAACTGCCCTGTATCAACAGCGGTCACTTTATGACCTAATCTTTCTAAGAACCCAGTGGCCACCATTTGATTCACAGGATTATCTTCAACTAAAAGAAGATGAGCTGGCGCTAAATCAGAAATCGCACATATTTCGTTTGATACTTCAACGCGATGCCCTTCTTCTAATTCCAATGAGAACCAAAAAGTGCTTCCGATCCCTTCTTTAGAATCCACACCAATTTCACCCTCCATTGCTTCAATTAATCGTTGGCTGATAGCCAAACCAAGCCCCGTACCACCCGTGACTTTTTGGCCTTCTTCCGCTTGAGTAAAGGCATCGAATAAACTGTCTATCTCATGCTCAGCAATACCGGCACCAGTATCAATCACTTCAAACAATAAGGTCGTTTCTAATATCACGTGAAGCTGAATAGACACACTGCCTGTATGCGTAAATTTAATCGCATTACCCACAAAATTATTGAGTACCTGACGAATACGACTACAATCGCCAATCCACCACAACGGTGTCTCTGGCGGAATATTGAAATCAAGGGTGATCCCTTTTTGTTGAGCTCTAGAACTAAATAGATGATGCACATCAGTAACAATAGAATGAACATTAAAGTTACTTTTTCTGATCGATAAATGCCCAGCCTCGATTTTCGAATAATCAAGAATATCGTTTAATAAATCGAGCAGGTTCTCACCACTTCGATTAATAATATCGACGTATTGCTTTTGCTGAGCAGTTAAACGACTGCCTCGTAATAGCTCACCGGTGCCCAACACCCCATTAAGTGGCGTTCGGATCTCATGGCTCATCGTGGCTAAAAACGCGGATTTTGCTCGGTTAGCCTGTTCAGCCAAGTCTCTTGCTTTATCATGATTAATAATTTCAACATTTAACCGTTCATTACTGGATTTTAATTCTTGAGTTCGTTGGGCGACTTGTAACTCAAGACTGTCTTTATGTTCTTGCAGTTCTTGAGCCGTATCACGAGCCACCAGAATAGATCGTCCCATTTGAGCCAACTCATCATCACCGGATGTATCCAGTTCAATATCCAGTTTGCCATTGGCCACATCCATCAATGCTCTCTCGTATTGATTTAAACGTGTTAATACACGAGCGTAGACGTATCGCCACATAATATAAATAACCAAGCAAAGACCAAGTAAAGTTATGGATATTAATAACTGCTGTACAATTTTAAGTACAAAATTCACATCAGCCACCGCTTGTTGTGTCACTTCATTCGCTTGATTAAGCAGTTGTTCTATCGTCAAATTCAGTCTTTGGAATTGATGAATATTCTCATCACTTAATGCTTTCAATTCATTATTTAAGTTAATTAATTTAATCAGTTCACTGAACAAACGTTGGTTATGGGTTAAATTACTGGCTAAATCTAACATTTGTTTTGTGCGACTAGGATCTTCAACCGCTTGTATTCGACGAGTGATAATCGTCATGTCTCGAGTAAAATCTTGACGCAGTTTTTCAACTTGGCTAATTAAATGACTGTTTCTTGCATCATCAATAGTATTAACCACTTTAAACGTTAATAAACGAAGTTCATGCAAACGTTCCGCAAGATCGAGATCAATTTCAACTAACGTATCAAGCGCCTCATAAACGTCATTTTTATTCCCATTTTCAACAAGATCGTAAATTTTAACGACATTAGCAATGGTTATCGTATTTGAATTAAGTACTTGTGAACGAGCAAGTTCTTCTAATTGCAGTGCTGTTTGCGTTAGATTTTTGCTTTTTTCTTGGATAATACGGTGTAATACCACTTTTTCACCAACGGTATCCCCCATTGTTCCTAAGTTATCTACAATATCTTGAACTTGCTGATCAAGACGTGACAACAATGCTTTATCAAATGGGTATACACCTAGGCCTTTTAATCGAACGTATAAACTTTCGATAGCGCTAAATAATTCTTTTCCGTATTTATTGCGGTCATCTTCTACATTTACTTGCGAAAGTAATTGAGATGTTGAAATGATTTTTGTACTTAAATCAGAAATATATCGAGCTTCAATCACTGCAGGAATCGCAGAGTCAATCACCGTTCTTTCTGTTTTTTCTACGTATGAAAAACCAAGTACGCCAACAACAGAACCAAACGCCATTAACGCAATCATCACCGTGAAAGTAATGAACAGTTTTTGGCCTATGCCTGTAGAAGAAAATAACATAATCTGGAATACACTTTGGAAAAAGGAGTAATGCAGGTATCATATCACCAACCTAAAGCCAGTGCGAAGATACCATGAAGATCAAAGCAATCTCCCTATTTATTACCTTGATTTCAATACTGTTATCCCCTCTATCTTACGCTAAAGCGCCTTGGAAGATTTGTGCCATCTATCCGCATTTAAAAGATTCTTATTGGTTGTCTATCAACTATGGCATGGTTGAAGAGGCAAAACGCAATAATGTCGAATTAACCGTTTATGAATCTGGTGGTTATCCCAATATTGATCGCCAAAAAGAACAAATTAAACAATGTATTGAAATAGGCTCTAACGCCATTTTATTAGGTACGGTTGATCCTATCGCCTATCAAGATAATTTCAGACAATTGACTCAAGGTATCCCAACATTTGCAACAGTAAACCAACTGAAAAGCTCAACAGGTAAATTACCCCCTCTTCATTTTGGTGAAGTCGGTGTTGATTGGTATGACATGGGGTATCAAGCCGGGGCTTTCTTAGCCAAGCTGCATCCTAGAGATTCAGGTATTGTTCATATTGGTTGGCTACCTGGGCCTAAAACCCGAGGCGGTACAAAGCCGGTAACAAAAGGGTTTTATGATGCAATTAAAAACAGTGATGTCATTGTCAGTGCGACTTATTGGGGCGATAACAGCAAAGAATTACAACGTAATTTAATACAAGATGCGCTTGAAAACGAAAAATTGGATTACCTTGTCGGTGGTGCCGTTGCTATTGAAGTCGCCATTAGCGAGCTTGCTAGTCGAAAAATGCAAGACGACGTTGGTTTAATATCGACGTATTTAAGTCATGCAGTTTATCGTGGGCTACTTCGTAATAAAGTTCTCTTTTCTCCGACAGATAAAATGGTATTACAAGGCCGACTTAGTGTTCAACAGGCGATTGGATACTTAGAAAACCAACCGTTGCCGTTTGCTCTATCACCCAAAATTGAAGCACTAACCCCAAATCATTTACCAAAACGAGTACTATTAGATTCTCTTTCGCCAGCAGAATATCGTCCAACTTTTTTTGTGGGCGCAAAAAAATAAAGGCTATTGTCATCATTTATAAGATGAAAAAATACGGCACTAATAATAAAAATAAGGAACATTGATGAAGAAAACAACGCGTATCGTACCGGCACATAAACACATTGCCTTAGTCGCACACGATAATTACAAAGCAGAGTTGTTACGTTGGGTAAAAGAAAATAAAGAAGCTCTACAAGGGCATTTTTTATATGCGACAGGGACCACCGGACACCTTCTAAGCAAAGAAACAGGATTAGCAATAAAAAGCTTACTTAGTGGTCCTATGGGCGGTGACCAACAACTTGGTGCGCTTATTTCTGAAGGGAAAATTGATATGATGATTTTCTTTTGGGATCCACTCAATGCGGTTCCTCATGACCCAGATGTAAAAGCATTATTGCGTATTGCAACGGTATGGAATGTGCCTGTCGCAATGAATCGTTCAAGCGCTAAGTTTATGATTTCGTCTCCTCGAATGACTCAAGAAATAGAAATAGAAATCCCTGATTATCCAGCGTATTTAGCTGAACGCATCTAATAGATACAATAAATTAAGAAGTGCGATTCATTTAAAAAGCCCTTATTAACAATATAATAAGGGCTTTTTATTTATCAGTGTCTATCCATCATCACTCAAGGATCACGGGGTAATCTTTATCGACAATCTCTTGAACAAATGGGGATGCCTTTCCATGATATACTATCCACACTTTCTTCTTCGCTCGCGTTAACGCAACATAAAACAATCGACGCTCTTCAGCATAAGCAAAATCTTCAAGGTGTGGCAGCAATGCGCCATCTAAAGATTCCGCTCTCTCTTTCATTGGGAATTGACCATCCGTCATTTCAACAATAAAGACATAATCAGCTTCAGTTCCTTTACTTGCATGACACGTTTTGTATTCAAGGTTTAACCCTGGGTAAAATTTCACCCACTCATCAAAAGCATCAGGACAGTGATTATGATTACGTCCTAACATCAGAACCTTCTCACCATCACGAATATTTTTAGACAAAGAGAGTAATTCTTTTTCTATCGATTGGTGCTCAATCACTTTCACTGCTTTACGTTTTTGTTTTGTGAAACTGTTCAGCTCTTTTTTAAGCTGCATCGGGTTTTCTTGTACAAAACGGTTAGCAACGGCACCAATTTGATCATTAAAACGATACGTCATTGATAAATTTGCAATTTGACAAGATTGAAAACGTTGTTCGAACCCAGTAGTTAGAGATACATCTGCACCAGCAAAACGATAAATCGCTTGCCAGTCATCACCGACCGCAAATAATGTGGCTCTTTCTTTTTTATCATTCTCTTTATGGCAAATAGCTTCAATTAAATCTAAACGCTGCGGAGAGATATCTTGATATTCATCAACCATAACAAATGACCACGGTAAGGCGTATTTCCCCTCATTTATATAGGCTGTCGCTTTGGTTATCATTAAATCATAATCAATTGCGTCTTCTTGTTTAAGGGTTCTTTCATACGCTTTAAAAAATGGCCATACAATGTTGAGCTCGCTTTTTAAACGCGCCGCATCAGCATGGTTTTCAATACGGGCGGTAACTGTTTTTTTATCTAGCTGTAAGCTGTTTAACTGACATACTTGTTTGTGCAGCCATTCTTGTAATTTTTCGTTATGCGATTCTTCTTTTAAATCAACATCACCACGTAAGTAAGCGATAGGCCATTTTTTTAAGTGTTTTTTCCAACGATTCGTTGCTGTCGCATTTTTCCACTCCGAATCTAACACATGGCTAAACCACTCTTTTCTTGCTTTTGAATCCGTCACCAAGCATGACAATTTGGGTTGTTGGTATTCGACATGACGAATAATATCCAACCCTAATTGGTGAAACGTGGCCACTTTTACTTTTTGTCCAATATCAGTTCCTAGCTTCTCAATGATCCGAGCTGACATTTCTTGAGCGGCCTGACGACCAAAAGCCAATAATAAAATCTCTTCAGGTTGAGCCACTTGGCTTTTAATCAAATAATTAACACGAGCAACAAGTACACTTGTTTTACCTGAGCCAGCTCCCGCTAATACTAATGTATGGTCTTCATTTAATAACAGCGCACTTTGCTGTGATTCGTTTAATGGTTGTGATTCACATTCTGAGAAAAAAGATTTCCACTCCACTTTTTGCTCTTCTAACCACGTTTTGTTTAACGTGATAAGTTGTTGTTCAGGTTCCATTAACCACTCTAATACAGGCGCAATACATTCAGGCTGAAGTTGTTGAGCTAAAGGGATCGATATCTTAGTTTGCTCAAATAAATCGTATAATTTCTCAACCATCAACAGCGCTTCGGTTTGCTTCAAATAACGACGCTGTGCACTGAACGTCCTCACCAGTTCTAACATCTGGGGTTGTAACTGATTCAACATAACGACTTTCGATTCTTTCCATTCTGCGTACGCGTTTAATACGGCATTAATTACCGCGTCGCACTCTTGCCAAGGCAACCCAGAAACTCGCCACGCTATTTGTTCATTTCGATTATAGAAACAAAGCGCTCCCCACACTAATCCTCGTTCGAAAGTAACTTGCCCGTTCCATTTATCAAACGGCACAGAAACTTGATATTTGTGGGAGGTAAACAACAGCTGCTCTGGCTCTAATTCAAGTTGATAAAAGTCACCCTGAACTAACCATTGAGCGAAGGTGGTTGCTTTAATCTGCATGATTCGATACTACCTAATAAAAATTACACTGATGAACGTATTTTCGGCAACTCGACGTCAACCGAAGACCGCATAGGATATCAGGTTATTTTTTTGTTGTCCCAGATCAGTATTAAGACATTGATTGATGAGCAAACGCTGTCTTCTCTATATGACTTTGTTATGATGGGTTTTTCTCTTATAAAAAGTCATTTTGTGAATAGTCGTCAGCTTTTTCGTCAGTACTGGGCCAATAAAACCATTAATTACAGTGTTCGTGTATTACTTGCCTTAATCGGTGCAGTGATCCCTTGCTGGTATCTTGGTGAAAATACCGCGATCACCCCATTAATTTTAGGGATTATTGCTGCTGCACTTGCTGAAACCGAAGACAAATTATCGGGACGATTAAAAGCACTTTTCTTTACGTTTATTTGCTTTGCTATTGCAGCGTTCTCTATTGAACTTTTATTTGATACTCCGATACTTTTTGCGATTGGTTTATTCTTATCCACCATCAGCTTTATTATGCTTGGGGCTTTAGGTCCACGTTACGCCAGTATCGCTTTTGGATCATTACTCATCGCTATTTACACCATGTTAGGTGCCGATCAAAGCCCTAATTTATGGTATCAACCGACCCTATTGCTCGGTGGTGCCGCTTGGTATTATTCCATCTCTTTGACGTGGCAAATATTCTGGCCGTTGCAACCAGTTCAACAAAATTTAGCGACCGTCTTTGAAACCATGGCTACGTATTTAAACAATAAAAGTGAACTATTTCACCCTGTCACTAATTTAACGCCTCAACCTTATCGCCTCCAAGAAGCCAAAAATAATGCGCAAATGGTAACGGCATTAAACAACAGCAAAACGTCATTATTAACCCGAGCTAAACGTGGTCATGTTGTTGGGGCAAGCGATCGATTCTTAAAAATTTATTTCATTGCACAAGACATTCATGAGCGAGTTAGCTCAAGTCATTATCGTTACCAAGACTTAGCAAATACATTTAATCGCAGTGACATTCTTTTTCGCTTTAAGCATCTTCTTCACAGCCAATCTTTAGCCTGTGAGGAAGTGGCTCGTTGCTTATCGTTAGGTTTGCCTTATCAACACGCACAAACTTCTATTTTCGCCTTGGATGAGTTACAACAATCGCTGCTTGCATTAAAAGAACAACATCGACCGGAGTGGCGATTGTCGTTAATTCAATTGGATTATTTATTTAATAACCTTGCAACCGTTGAACGTCAATTTGCCAATATCAGTAACCCTGAACGTGCATGTTTAGAAAATGAAGATGACACAGTTCTGTCAGACCAAGGCGCTCATACTCCAAAAGCAATGTGGCAACGACTGAGGGCGAATCTTACACCCGACTCCATGCTTTTTCGTCACGCGATACGTATGGCGATTGCCCTAACTGCGGGTTATGGCATTATTCAAGCATTCAATTTAAATCATGGGTATTGGATTTTATTAACCACATTGTTTGTCTGCCAACCAAACTACAGCGCAACAAAAGAAAAACTGGTCGCTCGTATTGCTGGTACGCTAATTGGTTTAGTTGTCGGTACGTTACTACTGGTTCTCTTTCCTTCAATCGACAGCCAATTAGTCTTGATGGTTATTGCGGGCGTGCTTTTCTTTGCATTTAGATTAGCGAATTACGGGTTTGCCACTGCCTTTATCACGATCTTAGTCTTATTCTGCTTTAACCAATTAGGTGAAGGCTATGCGGTGATACTTCCGCGTCTTGGTGATACGATCGTAGGGTGTGCATTAGCAGTAGTTGCGGTTACTTACATACTTCCAGATTGGCAGTCAAAACGCTTGCATAAAGTCATGGCAGACACGGTAACAGCACATCAAGATTACCTCTCAAATATCATTGCCCAATACCGCGCAGGGAAGAAAGACTCACTTCAATATCGTCTTTCTCGCCGCCAAGCACACAATAATGAGGCCGCTTTAAGCTCTGCTATCAGTAACATGCTCATTGAACCCGGAAAATACCAAACCGCGGTGGATGAATCATTCCGATTTCTTTGTTTATGTCATGCGATGCTCAGCTATATTTCGGCTTTAGGTGCTCACCGAACTCGTTTAAAAGATGAAGAAACACATCAATTAGTTGCAGAGTCTCACCGTATTATTCATTCTCATTTGAACCAAATTCAATGCCAATTAAACAATAAAGAATTTAACGTTGAGAATAATATTCGTAACGAGGAAGGGATTGAAAAACGTCTTTCAGAATGGCGTGATGAAGATGAAAACTCAGTCAGAATGGTCTTACAGCAGCTTCATTTAATCCACCAAATATTACCTGAAATGCATTCTTTGTCAGAAATATTAAGCACCCCAAGTAAACCTGAGTCAAAATAAATGGTTCTAAGGTAAAAATGGCAATAAGCGTACGGTCTTATTGCCATCTTATCTGTCTGTTATTCTTTAACTTATCGTCCACTGAGATAACGAACGTTTAAAATCAGAATAATCAAACTCGTTCAGTTTATCTATTTTTCCAGAGCGTCTTTCACAATAAACCGATGGCATTTTTAAACCATTAAACCAGTTTAATTTCACCATGGTATAACCTGCACTGTCTAATAAGTGCAATTTTTGTCCTATCTGTAATGGTTGTTCAAATTGAGTTTCACAAAATTGATCCCCCGCTAAACAAGAACATGAACCGATAATGTATTCATATTGACCTTGCTCTGAGGCTTCTAGTATCGAGGCGGGTTCATTATAAATTAATGTATCTAAGCGATGCGCTTCTGTTGCTGAATCAACAATGGCTGTTTTTTTACCATTTTCAACAATATCCACCACACTAACAACCAAATCGGCCGTTTTTGTAATAATGGCCTCACCCGGCTCTAAATACAGCTGCACTTTGTGTTTATCAGAAAAAGCTTTTAATACTGTTGCGAGCTTATCAACATCATAATCTGGCCATGTAAAGAAAACGCCTCCCCCCAGACTTACCCATTCAAGAGTATCTAAATAAGTACCAAATCGAACTGAGATGGCATCAAGGAGTGACGAAAATGCGTCTACACTTTTGTTCTCACAATTCATGTGAAACATCACACCATTGATATACTCAAATACAGTGGTATCAAGGCGATCCGCTTGAACACCTAAGCGAGAAAACTCACGGGCTGGATTGGCCAGATCTTGTCCTGCATAGCTAACACCAGGATTTAACCTAAGACCGACAGACACTTTGCCTTCAACTAAATGTCGATAAGCAGTCAACTGAGATTGCGAATTGAAGATCAATTTATTGCAAATTTCGATGACTTCTTTCACATCGTCTTCACTGTAACCCACACTGTAAGCGTGTGTCTCACCACCAAACGTTTCGTGCCCCAGTCTCACTTCATAAGGTCCACTGCTTGTTGTACCGTCTAAATACGGTTTAATCAGATCAAAAACACCCCATGTTGAAAAACATTTAAGTGCCAACACAAGCTTAACGCCTGATTGTTCTTTTAATCGTTTTGCCACTTCAAGATTCGCGATTAACTTCGCTTCATCAATCATAAAATAAGGCGTTTTCAATTCACTTTTTTTTAATTGATCTGTCATGATACTCATCTCTGCACATCGAATAAACCGATGCAATTTTTCAAAGAATCACACCGATTATTATCGTATTTCTATTATTTTAAAATATTAATCGTTGGCTGTTTTGGTGTGAGTTCTTGAACATGCCAATCTAAACCAATTTGAGGCATTGTTTCTAAGAATGGATCCGGATTTAACTGCTCCATATTAAACACACCAGCCGCAGCCCACTCACCACGGAAATACTGTAAAGCGGCGGTGATAGCGGGAACCCCTGTTGTGTATGAAATAGCCTGATGCTCTACGTCTTTGTACGCCACTTCATGATCGGCGTTGTTATAAATGAACACACTACGCTCTTTACTGTCTTTCTTACCTTGTACCCACGTTCCTATGCACGTTAGTCCCGTGTAACCCGGGGCAAGAGAGGTTGGATCAGGTAACAATGCTTTTAGGACATGCAAAGGCTGAACGACAGTTCCATCATGCAATGTCAGTGGCTCTGGGCTTAATAGACCAATATCGCGCATACAATTAAAGTAGTTCAAGTAGGTATCACCAAAACCCATCCAGAATTCAATTCGTTTAGCAGGAATAAACTCTTTCATTGAACGTACTTCATCATGCGCCATTGAATACACTTTATGGGTGCCACAATGTGGAAAATCAAACTCTAACATACGGGTATGGCAAGGCACTTGTCTCCACTCTTCGTTTTCCCAATAGAAAGAATCCCCTTGGATTTCTAGCATATTCGTTTCTGGATCGAAGTTAGTCGCAAACTTTTTACCATGATCGCCATTGTTAATATCCATGACATCAATCGTGTCGATCTCATCAAACAGATGCTTAACCGCGTAAGCCGCAAATACACTCACTACACCCGGATCAAAACCGGCACCTAAAATACCCGTAATGCCCGCTTCTTTAAATTTTTCACGGTAACCCCATTGCCAGTCATACGCTTCTGGTACTTGCTGCCCTTTTGAACATAAATCCACAGCAACTGAGGTATCTAAATAAGAGACTTTCGCTTGATAACACGCTTCCATAATCGCGATATTAACCCATGGAGGACCTGCATTAATAACCAGATCAGGTTGAACGTCATTAATAAGGGTAATTAGAGCCTCAACGTCATCGGCGTTCACTGATTTTGCTTCTAACTTTTTTGTCGGATCTTTTAGGTTATTTTTTCCCTTAATTGACTCGATGATTTTTTCGCACTTTTCAATGGTACGAGAAGCAATCGTGATATCACCCAGCGTGTCATTATTTTGCGCCGCTTTATGGGCAATAACCCACCCAACACCACCTGCGCCAATTTGTAAAATAGACATAATTATTTACCCTTATTTGATAGTTCTACGGCCAACGTATTAATTTTTTCCAGCAAAGATTCAAAATCAGACATCTTTAAACATGGATTAAGTATGGTTAATTTCAATGCGGTTTTATCACCCACAATCGTTTCCCCGAGAATGGCAACACCTCGAGTTAACGCTTCAATCCTTACGTTCTGATTAAGACAATTAAGACGTTCAATGTCATGATTAACGACACGAAATAGGACGGTTGATAATGCAGGTTGAGCAAGTAATTCAAAGCATTCATTTTGTTTAATTAAGCTTGCTACTCTTTGTGTTTGATCCAGCAAATGGTCATACATATCACCTAATACGTTAGGCCCCACATTCTGCATCGTCATGAATATTTTTAATGCATCAAATCGACGAGTCGTTGCTATGGATTTATCGACTAAATTAGGAAGTTCATCATGCTCTCTATTTAAATAATCCGCATGATGAAGTAAATATTTAAAAGCCGATTGATTCTTTAACAGCAAAGCCCCACAACTAATGGTTTGATAAAATAGTTTATGAAAATCAACACTTAAAGAATCAGCACGTTCGATTCCATTTAAACGCTTTTTATGGCTACTGAGTATTAATGCCCCTCCATAAGCACCATCTACATGAAACCAAAGATCATGTTCTTGGGCGGTATCCGCTAATGCAGATAAATCATCGATAGCACCATGGTCGGTCGTCCCAGCGGTGCCAACAAGTACAAATGGGATCAATCCATTGGCTTTTAAATCGAGGATTGTCTTATTAAGATCTGCAATTTTTATGGTGCCATTATCATTTGTCTCAACACTGCACACCGCTTTTTCACCAAGCCCTAATAGAGACGCTGATTTCTGTACCGTAAAGTGTGATTTGTTAGAGCATATAATACGCAGCTTATGTGCATATTCTGGAAGGCCTTGTTTTTGGATTGAGTGCTGGCTGATCATATCCGCAATCCAGTCCCGAGCTAACAGTAGCCCCATGAGATTACTTTGTGTTCCACCACTGGTGAAAACGCCATCTGAGTCAGCACCTAATTGATATTTAGTACAAACCCAATCAATGACTTTCTGTTCAACATACGTCGCTGAAGAAGCTTGATCCCATGAATCCATTGATTGATTTAGCGTTGCAATCATTACTTCAGCGGCAATCGCGGACATCAATGGCGGTGTATGCAGATGGGCAATACAGCTTGGGTGTTGAACAATAATTGAGTGCTTAGCAACAAGATCCGCCATATCATCAATAACATCATTAATGGGTGCGTTATTTGTATCTAAATTCACCGCATAAATGGCTTTCTCTAGTTCTTTTGGATCTAAACCTGAATACGGAGCTGTCGTTTGCTCAAAAACAGCTTTCATTGCTTTTGTTGTGTGATTCATCACTTGAGAAAAAGTGTCACTTCCACATTTCCCAGTATGAATAAAGTGAGACCTCCATTCTTCACGCACTTCATCACTCTCAATCGTGTCACTCACACCACCACAAGCAATCATCGCATCTTCAAGTACACGTAGAGCAAAATCAATTTGTTCAAAACTGATAATAAGAGGGGGAAGAAAACGAATAACAGAACCATCACGTCCCCCTTTTTCAATCAGCAAACCACGCTCCAATGATGCCCTTTGAATCGCTAAAGTAAGAGCACCATCAGATTGAGGTTCATTAAATTTATTTTTACTGCCGTCTGGTTTTTGAATCTCAATACCTAGCATCAACCCTTTACCACGGACCTCTGCAATGCAATTAACGCGTTGTTGTAACGCCTCTAAACCTAAACGAAAATATTTACCCGCCACAGTGGCATGTTCTACCAAATTATCTCGCTCAATAATATCTAACGCTTTTGTCCCTGATACCATTGCTAACTGATTACCACGAAATGTTCCTGTATGCTCACCCGCTTTCCATGTATCGATGCTCTTATTAAACACCAACAGGGACATTGGTAAACCGCCGCCAATGGCTTTTGATAAACATAAAATATCAGGAGAAACATTGGATTCTTCAAAAGCAAAGTTATAACCAGATTTACCAACACCACATTGAATTTCATCTAATATGAGTAAGATCTCATGTTCATCACACAAGCGTCGTAACTCTTTCAACCAAAAAACTGGGGCAGGAACCACACCACCTTCACCTTGAATGGGTTCGACAATCATCGCCGCCGGTTTCATAATCCCAGCTTCATCATCACTTAATAACCGTTCAATATATTGGATACTGGCTTTCGCACCATCATCGCCACCAAGCCCAAAGGGACAGCGTAAATCATAAGGAAAGGGCATGAAATGAACATCAGACATCAATCCAGTGCGTCTAGATTTCGTTTCAAGATTACCCATCATCCCCATCGTGCCATTTGTCATACCGTGATACGCCCCACGAAATGCAAACATCGTATTTCGTCCCGTTGTTTGCTTAGCCAGTTTGATGGCCGCTTCAACAGCGTCAGCACCTGATGGACCACAGAACTGAATTACGGCGTTTTCAGAAAAATAAGACGGTAAAAAACGTTTCACTTTTTGAATAAAGGTATTTTTAACTTCCGTTGTAATATCCAAAGTTTGATAAGGCAAACCTGAATCTAATTGATCTTTTAATGCTTGATTGATTTCAGGATGGTTGTAGCCTAGCGCCAGTGTTCCAGCTCCTGCCAAGCAATCTAAATAAAGTTGTCCGCGCGTGTCTTCAACTAACACACCAAACGCTTTTTTTATCGCTATTGGTAAACGTCTAGGATAAGAGCGAACCTCTGATTCATGTTCAGTTTGTTCGATTAGAGCTTTATCTGATGTTAGATCATAGAGCTTATCTAAAATCGGAACCTGAAGTGAAAATGCAGACGTAAGTATCGAGTTATCGACATTAAATACAGAACTCATTGTTGTTACCTTGAAATATGTTTTCAAACCTCTTTGTTTTTAACGCATAACAAAACACCCCGAAAAACAGGATATAGATAGCGAAAAATAAAAGTGGCACAGCAAAGTATCCCAATGACTTACTAATAAGTCGGGATCTTAATATCACAGGAGTGATTAAATGCTTTAAGCTAAATCAAGGTTCAGTAATGCTACCGTTTTCAACAACAGGGCATGTTGGAAGAATTGAGCTGATTGGAGTATATAATTTGAATGTGTACATGTTGGGTTTCCCGTTTATATGGCACCGTTGCCACTAGTATCCCTTCTATCAGTAAAGTTTTACTGATACCTACCCTACGTAATGTCACCAGCTTTAATGGTCATTACGCGTTTCCCCCAGAACTTACCCCGAGATTGTGAAGAAAAATACCATATCCATTCATAACATGACAATTCTTTTTTATAACATTATTATCATTAATGTGAAATAACCGCTTATTTACCATTACGTTAAGAACAAACTGATAAATAATCTAACACTCACCTCCACCAAACAGTATGTATTGTTGTTGATAGTGAATTTCATATTCACATACTGCAGACGTTAAAAAGCCCGATCATTTCTGATCGGGCTTATTAATTTTGGAGCGACACACGAGGCTCGAACTCGTGACCTCAACCTTGGCAAGGTTGCGCTCTACCAGCTGAGCTAGTGTCGCATGCTATATCTTTCGATATAGACTTTTAATAGATGGTGCCCCGGGCCGGACTTGAACCGGCACAGCGCGAACGCCGAGGGATTTTAAATCCCTTGTGTCTACCAATTCCACCACCAGGGCACGCAATTCTTTATTGCGATGCACCCAACCAATGTGCTTTATAAATAAAGCGGGTTAGACACCATCTTAAACAGTCTGCCAATGTTACTTGACTGCTTTTACAAAATTTGGAGCGACACACGAGGCTCGAACTCGTGACCTCAACCTTGGCAAGGTTGCGCTCTACCAGCTGAGCTAGTGTCGCAAATGGAGGCGCGTCCCGGAGTCGAACCGAGCTCCACGGATTTGCAATCCGCTGCATAGCCACTCTGCCAACACGCCATTCCAGCCCTCAAAGACTTAACCAATTACTTAGTTGCCTTCCTCTTGGGTACGGGATGCATTCTACTGATTCAGCATCTGTAGTCAACACTATTTTTCTATTTTTGTTCCGTTTGAATAAAATGCGATCAAAATGAATATAAAACACACTAAAAATGCAGTATTCAAACAAATTAAGATAAGATAACTGTAGAAAATAAGAATAAAACAAACTAAAAACTAAGAATAAAAAGCAGCAATATCAAAACTCTATACTTTATTTTGTTATAAATACAAAAAAAGCGAACCTAAGTTCGCTTCTTCATCTCAATCACTGACTAATCATCAGCATTAAGTAGATCATCTTTCGCTGCAGCAAGATATTGCATCATTGACCAGTACGTAAGTATGGTGGCTACATAAAGTGCAACATAACCAACCCACACCATCCAATCATCATAACGCCAAATTAAAACCCACAATGCGAACATTTGAGAAACGGTTTTAACTTTTCCAACCCAAGAAACAGCAACACTTGCACGTTTACCTATTTCTGCCATCCATTCTCTTAAAGCAGAAATAATCAGTTCACGCCCTATCATGGTAATCGCAGGAATTGTGATCCAAATACTATGATAATGTTCGGTAATTAAAATTAAGGCCGCAGCAACCATTACTTTATCTGCTACAGGATCTAAAAAGGCACCAAATCGAGAGGTTTGTCCTAGCTTTCTTGCTAGTAACCCATCCAACCAATCAGTAAAGCCTGCTACCCAAAAAACCATCGCAGCAGCAACTGCAGACCATTCATAAGGTAAATAGAAAACAACAACAAACACTGGAATAAGTGCAAGTCGGATAAACGTGAGTATATTTGGTATCGTTAATCGCATAATAATTCTTTAGTTTTGGTACGCGGGTCTATGGTGCGCTTTTTTTACCCTTGTTTCAACGCATCCTGTATTTTTTCTGCTAAAGAGCGGCTAATACCTGGCACTTTGCTTATTTCTTCAACACTTGCCTTTTTTAATTCTTGTAGACCACCTAAATATTGTAATAATGCTTGTCTCCGCTTAGGACCGACACCTTCAATGTGTTGCAATGTACTGGTTTTTCTTACTTTAGCGCGCTGAGCACGGTGCCCGCTAATCGCATGATTATGACTCTCATCACGAATATGTTGTATTAAATGCAATGCAGGCGAATCACTTGGCATCGAAAACTCTTCTCCTGTAATTTTCACCAGAGTCTCTAGCCCATGCTTTCTTGTCACTCCTTTTGCAATCCCAAGTAATAACGGTCTTTTAGGCCAATCTCCCCAATGCTGACGAATAACGTCGTAAGCTCTGTTCAATTGCCCTTTTCCTCCGTCAATAAACACAATATCAGGGATTTTATCAATATCCAATTGCTTACTATAACGACGCTCTAAAACTTGAGCCATCGCGGCGTAATCATCCCCTCCAGTAATACCGGTAATATTGTATCGACGATATTCCGATTTTACTGGCCCTTCTTGATTAAATACAACGCATGACGCAACGGTTTTCTCTCCCATCGTATGACTGATATCAAAACATTCCATACGTTGGATAGATGCTAAAGAAAGCGCTTCTTCTAACTGTTTAAATCGCTGATAAACCGTAAGCTTATGGTTAGCCTTACTCGTTAAGGCCGACAATGCATTCGTATCCGCGAGTTTTAAATAGCGACCTTTCATTCCTTTAGGGTTTAATTGAAATAACACTTTACGGCCAGACAGCTCCGTTAATGCCTGCTCTAGCCCTTCACTCTCAAATTCAAAACTGGTAATCACTCGATTGGGAATAGTGCGCCCTTGACTATGGTTTAAATAATATTGAGTGAGAAAACTAGAAAACACTTCCTCTTTCTCAGTTTTAGCTGGAATTTTAGGAAAAAAGCTACGGCTGCCTAAAATCTTTCCATGCCGAATCATTAACAAGTGAATACAAGCGAGTCCATTTTCAATTGTAAAACCTAATACATCAAGATCGTCACTACTTTCATCCGAAACATATTGTTGTTCTTGTACGCGTCTCATTGATTGAATTTGATCACGAATTGTCGCTGCTTTTTCAAAATTAAGAGCCTGACTCGCCCCTTCCATTTGTTCAACTAGAGATTGAATAACTTGTCGATCTTTCCCTTGCAAAAACAATCGAATAAATTCAGTTTGCTCGGCATAATCTTCATCACTAATAATGCCTTTTACGCATGGTGCTAAACAGCGACCAATTTGATGCATTAAACAAGGTCTATGACGATTTGCATACACTGAATCTTCACATTGACGAATAGGGAATAGTTTTTGAATTAGATGAAGGGAATCTCTAACCGCTCCTGAATCAGGATAAGGTCCAAAATATTCTCCTTTTTTTCGTTTCGTACCACGATGAATGGAGATCCTTGGATGCTTATGATTCGAAATAAAAATGTAAGGATAAGATTTATCATCACGCAGCAGCACATTATATTTAGGTAAATATTGCTTAATATAATTATGCTCAAGAATTAATGCTTCAGTTTCTGTATGAGTGACCGTAACATCAATTTGTGCAATATGAGTGACCAAGGCTTTGGTTTTTTCTGAAGGGATATTACTGCGAAAATAGCTCGATAATCGCTTTTTTAAATCCTTTGCTTTACCGACGTAAATAACCTCAGCTTCGGCGTTATACATTCGATAAACGCCGGGCTGATGGGTAACTGATAGTAGAAAAGCTTTTGAATCAAAAGGAGGCACTACAGCGTCTCAGCATCTAATATGCCATGACGAATAGCTAAATGCGTTAATTCAACATCTCCACTAATGTCTAATTTACTGAATAATCGATAACGATAACTGTTCACAGTTTTAGGGCTTAAATTAAGTTGTTCGGAAATATCCGTCACTTTTTCGCCTTTAGTAATCATGATCATTATCTGTAACTCACGCTCTGAAAGTTCTTTAAAAGGATTTTCAGAATCAGGCGTAAATTGACTTAACGCCATTTGTTGAGCAATTTCTGGTGATAAGTAACGCTGGCCACTTTGTACCATACGAATAGCATTCACCATTTCATCCGGTCCCGCACCTTTGGTTAGATAGCCTGCAGCTCCCGCTTGCATCACCTTCGTTGGGAATGGATTCTCAGTATGAATAGTTAATACTATAACTTTCATATCTGGGTTAAATCGTAAAATCTTTTTCGTGGCTTCTAAGCCACCAATACCAGGCATGTTCATATCCATCAGAACAATATCAGCCTGCTCTGTTCGACACCATTTAACGGCATCTTCACCGCTGTCAGCTTCCCCTACTACTTTAATTCCACGGACGTCTTCAAGAATACGTCGAATCCCTGTGCGAACCAGCTCATGATCATCTACAAGGAATACTTTAATCACAACTGACACTCCGAATTAATCTACAGCCACCTCGGCTGAGGCTTATCTCAATGTCCTATTTTACCTTAAATAAAAAGTAATGCGCGCATTGATTATGCGTTAGGACGCAAATTTTTGCTATTAAAAGCCTATTGACTTTACTAAGTTTTTTAGATGTATTACTCAATATATAACAAAACTAATCGTTAGAATAGACCTAATTGAGAAGCCGATAATTCAGTAAAACTTAAATTAACAAAAGGAAGTATGCCCTCAGCAATTGGCTTTAATTGTTTCTCAACATAGTGATCATAATCAATCGGATTTTGGCGATATTCAATGGGTTCAGGACCCGCTGTCGTTATTATGTATTCAATCCACCCCCCTTGTTGATACATGAGTGGTTTTCCTAATTTTTGGTTTTGTGTATCGGCTATTCTTGCCGCCTTCACATGCGGTGGAACATTCTTTTGATATTCATCTAACTGTCTACGTAAACGCTTACGATAAATTAACTTATTATCAAATTCACCCGATTTTGTTTTATCAACATATTCACGTACGTACTCTTCCACAGCTTGTTGATGAAATACTTTATCAAAAAGTACCTTTTGAAACTCTTGAGAGAGAGGGGTCCAATCGGTTCTCACCGTTTCTAACCCTTTAAAAATGATCTCTTCTTTATCGCCTTTTCTAATCAACCCTGCGTAGCGTTTTTTCGATCCCATTTCAGAACCGCGAATAGTCGGCATTAAAAAGATACGATAATGCGTTTCATATTCAATTTCTAAAGCAGAGTCTATTGCGTATTCAGACTCTAAATGCGCGGTCCACCATTGATTAATATGATCAACTAACTGTTTGCCTATTTTATCCGCTTCATCAGATGGCATAGATTCCCCCAAGGTAACAAAGGTGGAATCGGTATCGCCATAGATCACTTCATACCCTTGAGATTCGATAAGCTCTCTGGTTGTTTTCATTATTTCATGCCCACGCATCGTAATTGACGACGCTAAACGATGGTCAAAAAATCGGCATCCAGATGATCCTAACACCCCATAAAAAGAATTCATTATGATTTTAATTGCTTGAGAAAACGCTTTTTCATTATTTTTCTTCGCGACATCTCTCGCTGACCATAAGGTTTCGATCAAATTAGGTAAAAAATGTTTTGTTCTATGAAAACGACCACCTCTAAATCCTTCGATAGCTTGCCCATCATCTATCCCCGATTCTAATTTTAAGCCTTCAACTAGCCCCAACGGGTCAATACGAAAGGTTTTAATAATAGAAGGATAAAGCGACTTAAAATCAAGGACCAATACCGATTCATATAGACCCGGTTTAGAGCTCATGACATAACCACCAGGGCTTGCAATCCAATTCTCACTTTCTAAATTCGGAGCAATGTACCCTGCTCTATGCAATCGAGGTAAATATAAATTAGTGAAAGCGGCAACCGAACCACCAACACGATCGAGTTCGATACCGGTCAATTTCGTTCTTTCAATAGCAAACTCTAGTAAATGTGTTAGTTCAAAAATACGAGTAACTAGCACACAATCTTGAAGATTATATTTTGCTAATGCGCATTTATCTTCACGGTACATACGGTTTATCTCACCCATCCGATCACTCGGATCGTGTATCGATTTCCCTTCATTTAATAATTCTTGAGATACCGACTCTAAAGACCAACTCGAAAAATGATATGTCGCCGTTTTTAACGCATCAATGCCATCCAAAACCACCCGACCGGGAAAAGATAAAAAACCTTGTTGCCTATTTTTATTTGATTCTCGAAAATAAAGAGAGGAATTCCCTCGACCTAACCGAAAGGCAAGGTTGTGCCATTTGGCTCTTTTAATTAGTAAATTAAAATCAAAGTTAATGACATTCCATCCAATAATAATATCGGGGTCAAACGTTTGAAACCAAGACTCTAGAGCAAGAAGCAATGCTTTTTCATTCTCAACCCATTCTATCGGTAAGTCACTCGTCTCTTCTGGCCCTACCATAATGATACGAGTATCACGCTCACAGTGCAGCGCTACAGAATATAAAATACCTTTTTCTGAACACTCTACATCTAATGAAACCACACTGAATTCAGGTGTCATTTCTGCGGATTTAATTTTTACATCTCGATATTCAACGTATCCTTTTCTTTGTCGCGGAGTACCAACAAAAGCCATTCCTCCACAAATAAAACGTTCCATTAAATAACGATCGGCTAAACGAATATCACCTTCAAAAGTCGGCAGTTGATGATCTTCAAATAGGGCTGTTGCTACTCGTTTTTGCTGAGTACTCGAAAAATACAAACCAAAAACAGGCTGATGCTGAAAAGTATGTAAAGAGGTCGATTTAATTGAATAATGAATATGTGCGTTCGTTAATATTGACTCATATTCAGCTTGTCGTTCTTTCAAAAAGAAAATAACAGCCAATTCATTTTCAATTAATAAATGTGCTATATGGTCATCACATTTAACCCATAAATCGACGAGGGAATGGTCTCTGATGTCTTTATTCTGACGAGTTAATAAAAAGCCGCAGTGAGGAGAGTTCAATCGTTAACCTATTCTTCTTTCTATGTTATTAAATTCGCTCACAACCCAATCTCCAAATTCTTTTAATAAAACAAGAACTGAGCGCTTAGGTACTTTTCGCCCTTTTAATAATAAAACAACGCGTTCTATTTCTGTCTGCTTTTCAGGATAATATTCTAGAAATTTGCGTGCACATAAAATAGGATGATCATACCAGCCCTTATCTTTATGCATAATAAGAGAGTAACAACTTCTTAATAATTTCTTTGCTATGGTTTTCTGTAATTGAACTTGAGTATTAATATCTTGGCTAGCGGTGATTTTTTTTATGTACACTTGTAACCATTCTTCAATGTCCATATTCATGTTTTTAGCAATTTCCCAGCTCGGTTCAAAATCACCAAAACGAGTAGAAAGATCATCACCAAAAATACAAACACAACAGTGACGTAACCAAAATCCCCAACTGAATATAGATTCTAATTGCAGAACTTCTGATGCAGTACCGATGTTGAAAGTAACCCCGGTAATTTGTGGATATTTAGACTGAAAACGAACCTTAATTGTATTGATTAATGTTTGTTCTTTGTTTGTTAAAGGAACGGTGGTAATTAAAGTAACATCTAAATTTGAACGGCCCGGAATCGCCTCTCGTCTTGCCACGCTACCATATAAATAAATACTGTGGATTGACTTAGGAGCAGCAGAACGAACATGCACCATCAAGTCTTTAATTGCCGGTTCAAATACAGCTTGAAATGGGGAGTTTTTATCGATGAGAGGCAAACTATAACGAGACACAAAGAACTCCTAAAAGCATATATGAAACGCCATGATCGCGATTAAACAGAAAAATAGCAATAAAAAACCGGCAATAAAAGCCGGTTTTTTAAGAGTTAAAAAAAGAGAGGATTAAGCGGTTACGCGACCCTTCTTTGAAATTACCATCATTGCGCCACAAACAAGAACAAAGGCAACGGTTGATGCTAAAAATGACATCCATACAGAGTTAGTAAAGCCAAGTGCTATATAACCAACCGCTGAAACACCGGCAATAGATAACGCATAAGGTAATTGTGTCGATACATGGTCTATATGGCAACAACGAGCCCCTGTTGAAGACAAGATTGTTGTATCAGAGATAGGAGAACAGTGATCACCAAACACAGATCCAGCTAACACAGCACCTAGCATTGGTAAAATGAGTGCGATATCTGTTGCACCAGCCATGTCTCCTGCGATAGGAAGCATAATACCAAATGTACCCCATGACGTACCTGTACTAAATGCCATCAAACCTGACAATAAGAACAAAATAACTGGGATCCAATGAATACCAATACTGCCTTGAGCTAAGCTAGACAAATATGAACCGGTTTGCATATCACCGATAACAGAACCAATTGTCCACGCAAAGAATAGAATTAGTATTGCGCCAAACATTGACTTAGCACCAATCCACATTGTGATTGCAATGTCTTTCATTTCTATATTTTGGCGGAAAACCGTAATTAATGCAGACGCTAAACCAAGTAAAGCACCGTAACATAATGAGGTTCCAACATCGGTATTCTCAAAGGTACCCAGAATATTGAACTCTTTACCATCAGCGATTAACGCTTGAGCACCGGTATAAACCATGAAGAAAATAGTCGCGACAATTAGTACGATAATTGGAAAGATTAAATCAGAAACTTTACCAGTATCACTTTCTGTGATGTTTAGCTCTTCATTTAAGTCTTTCGATTCTTTATCAACCGCTTGATCATCAAAGCCATTACCACGATTAGCTTCATTTTCATGATCTCGCATCGGACCAATATCTAATTGGAACCAAACGACAGCAAATACCATTAATAATGCAAATACCGCATAGAAGTTCATAGGAATGAGACGAACATAAGCGCCCAGTGCTGAATATTCAGTTACTCCATGAGAAACTAAAATACCACCAATAATAGTAATAATGTATGCACCCCAGCTAGACGCAGGCATTAGTACACACATAGGCGCGGCTGTTGAATCTAAAATATAAGCTAACTTAGCACGTGATACATAAAAACGGTCAGTTACAGGGCGGGATATTGAACCAACGGCTAAGCTATTAAAATAATCATCAACAAAAATAAACACACCTAAGCAGGCTGCCAATAATTTTGCTCCACGTTTACTTTTAATACGTGTTTGTGCCCATTCAGCAAAAGCGCGAGTTCCGCCTGATAGGGTTAAAAGTGCTGTTGTCATTCCTAATAAGATTAAAAAAGCAACAATACTCATATTCCAGCTATTTATTGCTCCGTCAGCAATAAATACACCTTTAACTGAATTAAAGACATACGTGCTTGTGCCAGAAATAGAATAACTTGATAATAAGATAGCACCTAAAACGATACCCACACCGAGAGATAATAAAACTCGACGCGTAATGATAGCTAAACCCAGTGCAACTAATGGGGGCAATATTGAAATTGGAGAATTGGAAAAATCGGCTAAATTCATGATCTACAACAACCAGTTTGGTTGGAGATCTACTGTAGATACGGTATATACCGTTATAAGGAAGTGAATGTAATAAAACCATTCCCCCACAGTAGCGCTCCATAGTTAAAAAATAAAATTGACTATGGCAGTGTTATTCCTTTTCGAAATAACCCCAGCTAACCTGTTTGATAACAGCACTAACTTCGGCATTGACTCCTTTCGATTGCAGTCATCGGTTATCAACCTCGAACAATTTACTTTTAGGCAATGCGCCTCTACCCGTTTAGGTGGAGTTATTGTACGGATTGAATACAACTTTGCAATACTATTCTGAGAATTTTAACATTAAAAACCACGCATAGGTAGAATGAGATACTTTAAAATTAACATTTAATTATCTCACAATAGAGACATATCACTTTTAATATTATTATCATTAATAATTAATTATTTCCTTATCCCATAGTTTGATATATTATTTAATGGTTATATAAAAATTACATTATCAAATTAATATGGAATCAAACATGTCTGATACTATTAAAACATTACTAAACCTACGTAGCCTACGCGCGTTATCTCGTGAAATGACATTAGAGCAACTAGAAGAAGCGCTTGAAAAGCTTCAAGCAGTTGTTGCTGAACGTCAAGAAACAGAAGCTGAAGATCGCGCTCTACTTGCTGAAAAACAAGCGAAGCTTGAAGAATTCCGTCAAATGATGATTGAGAGCGGTATCGCTCCTGAAGATCTACTAGACACAATGTCTTCTACTACAGTTAAAACAAAGCAGAAACGTGCTCCACGTCCAGCTAAGTACAAATTCTTAGACCACGCTGGCGAAGAAAAAACATGGACAGGCCAAGGCCGTACTCCATCAGCACTTCAAGTACACCTTGATTCTGGTAAATCATTAGAAGAGTTCGCTATCTAAATTGTTCTTATAGAACAATGCGATTTCGATAAAAAGCCATTCAAAAGAATGGCTTTTTTTATTCTAAATATCTATTATTTAGAATACGTATGCTATACCAACATTACCCGTAGAGCTGGTTGTGTGCTCTATCATCGGACTTTGCTCTAAATTCCCTTCAAGGTTCACATATCGTAAGCCCCCCGTCACTCTTATATTTGGGGTTACGTGGAAATAAGTCGATAATCCAATAAAAAATTGGCCATCCCAATCAGCATCAAACTCTTCAATACCGCTTCTCTGGGCTTCTTCAGCTGATACCCCATAAAGGTGATTGTTTAACCGTTGGCTATTATATGAATAACCAAAAGATGGGGTTACGGCCCATCCTTTCCCTCTAATCGGTAAACGCCATGCTGCTTCTGCATATAATCCATTATGCGCTCTACCAACATCAGTCCCTCCGGTGAACTCAATGATCCCTATATGAGTAATTATTTGATAGCTAACCCCACCTAGCACCGTACTTTTTCGTTCATCTAATTGCTGCATCTCTGCATTTTTAGAATCTTCTGGTTGAAATGTTCGAGGATCATATACAAAACGAAAGATAATATTTTGAGGTGAGCCAATAGGATATAAACGATAACCACCATTGAATCCACGCAAAAATATATGCTCTCCCTCATAACCAATCATTGGTATTACCGTTGTATTTGATGGTGTTTCTTTATAAAAAGAGGGGGAATATGCTGCTGCAGCACCAATAGACCATTGAGATATTTTTGCATTTACACTATTGGTTACGAGCAATACTGCTCCTAGGATGAAACCACTGACTAATTTATTCACTACATACCCTTTATACGTTTAATTATCGATGATTATATCAATTCTATTATTTATACCTACGCACTATACAGTACTAGATACTCTTTGACAGTTTTTAAGATATTGTTAACGTATACAGAATTAAATTCCAAATAAAAACATAGAACCAACACTATCAACCATTAGATAACGCAATTAAATGACAAAAAATACAGAATATAACTACTTTTATAAATTTAGAACAAAAAAAAGGCAGGCTATATTAGCCTGCCTTTTATGTATTTTTAGATGAAATTAACTATCATCTTCTCTAAAATTACTTGGTAAATTCTTTTTCATTTCATTCCAGATAAGATTGCCTTCAATACCATACTGACGCATTCTCGGCATTACAGCATCTTTTCTTTCTTCTTCACAAATCTGTTTTAGGTCTCGATAAAACTGTAATGCTAATTCTCTTGCTTCATCGCTTGAGAAATAATAACTACCAACACGAGCATAAAGCTTTTTAAGACCATTAAAGATCAGTCCATATATTTGGTTGCCTGATTTAAATGCAATACCTTGAAATAACATATAATCATAATAATTAAAGGTTTTTGCAATTAACAACTCTTGGCGCTTTATTGGATCTTTTTCATTATCTTCTTTTATTTCAGCTTTAAGTTTTGTCCCAAATGGAGATTCTTCAATAAATTTATCCCAGCTTTCTGCTGCAATTAACTGCTCACAAGACTCAATTACTCGGTCTAATGTGCGAAGAGATCCTTCTTTATTGGTCTTAAATGCTTGTCTCATAAAGATACAACTAATATTAGTTCTTGCTGCCAATAAGTCTTCAACAATTGAAGTCGCATTATTTGCATCAACTAATGTCATTAATGTATCTAAAATATGAAGACCCGACGTCTCCATATAATCATTAACTTTTGTTGGTTTACCATGTTGAATCGTTAACCAACCATCACGAGAAAGGCGTTGTAATACTTCTCGAAGCGTTGTTCTTGTAACCCCGATTAATTCAGATAATTCACGTTCTGCTGGTAAGATTGAACCTGGAGGAAATCGACCATTCCAAATGCTTTCTATAATGTATTTTTCAGCAAATCCGGCAGGACTTTTAGCCTTAATAACCATACAAGTTTACGATCCATTTTTTATTAAAATAACTAAACTCATCATACCACCACTTAAACAAATTCTTAACTATTTCTTAATTTGAAACCGAATTAAGGCCTTAACCTTCTCACTTTTAAGCCTATATCTCCCTAGAAGAATCAAGTAGAAGATGACTTTTTTTTATACATTTCTTTAGTTTTCTTTATAAAACCGAGCAAAGGCACATTTTGTACATTATCCCCCCCTATAATATTGACTAATTAGCAATAAAGAGTAGAGTTCAGGCGTTTGGTATAAGGTTAAGATAATTATAGGTAGTTATTTGGCAAGGCAGTAATTTATTACTTGTTGCTTTACTAAATAGTTGTTTATCTTTACTAAAAACAATACGTTAGGCGATTATTATCAACTCCTTACTTAACCTTATTTTTATGGAATTAGAGTAACAATTGTAGAGAGCATCACATGTCTATTTCGCTAGGGAATGCATTTATCAAAAACTTTCTTGGTAAAGCCCCCGACTGGTATAAAATCGCAATAATTTCGTTTCTAATCATCAACCCGCTGGTTTTCTTTTTTGTTGACCCATTCGCTGCAGGTTGGTTGCTCGTTGTGGAATTCATTTTCACTCTTGCAATGGCTTTAAAATGCTACCCTCTTCAACCTGGTGGTTTGCTTGCTATTCAAGCAATCGCTATAGGTATGACAAGTGCCGAACAAGTAAAACATGAATTAGTAGCTAATATTGAAGTTCTCTTACTGCTTGTGTTTATGGTTGCTGGTATTTACTTTATGAAACAGTTGCTGCTGTTCATTTTTACAAAAATACTTATTGGCATAAAATCAAAAACAGCTTTATCAGTGGCTTTCTGTTTTACCGCGGCATTCTTATCTGCATTTCTTGATGCATTAACCGTTATTGCCGTTGTTATCAGTGTTGCTGTTGGCTTTTATGCTATTTACCATCGAGTCGCCTCAGGTCAAGGTGGTACACCTAGCCATGATCATACTTGTGATTCGAATGTAACGGATGAATTAAGTCGTGACGATTTAGAAAACTACCGAGCATTTTTACGTAGCCTATTAATGCATGCTGGTGTTGGTACTGCGCTTGGTGGCGTAATGACCATGGTGGGTGAACCGCAAAATTTAATTATTGCGGATCAAGCAAACTGGATGTTTGGTGAGTTCATCATCCGTATGTTACCAGTGACCGCCCCTGTATTTATTTGCGGTTTGTTAACGTGTGTTGTTGTAGAAAAATTAGGTATTTGTGGTTACGGTGCAAAACTTCCTGAAAATGTTCGTAATATTCTAGAAGAGTACGAATCAGAAGAACGTAAAAATCGTACGAATATCGACAACGCAAAATTGATTATTCAAAGCGTGATTGCCGTATGGTTAATTGTTGCCTTAGCAATGCACCTTGCAGCTGTTGGCCTCATTGGTTTATCTGTCATCATTCTTGCAACTGCTTTTACTGGTGTCATTGAAGAGCATGCTATGGGTAAGGCATTTGAAGAGGCATTGCCTTTCACTGCATTACTTGCGGTCTTTTTTGCCATTGTCGCAGTGATTATAGATCAAGAACTATTTAAACCAATTATAGATGCGGTATTAGCAGTTGAAGATAAGAGTTCTCAACTTGCCCTATTCTATGTGGCAAATGGTATTCTTTCGATGGTCTCTGACAACGTATTTGTTGGTACCGTTTATATTAATGAAGTTAAAACCGCATTACTTGATGGTGTTATTACACGAGACCAATTTGACTTATTAGCCGTTGCAATCAATACGGGTACTAACTTACCTTCTGTTGCCACACCAAACGGTCAAGCAGCCTTCTTGTTCTTATTAACTTCAGCACTCGCACCATTAATTCAATTATCTTATGGTCGTATGGTTTGGATGGCTCTGCCATATACCATCGTTTTGGCATTAGTTGGTTTATTTGGTATCTCGTTCTTACTTGAACCAATGACAACAATGTTCTACGATTTCGGTTGGATCACACACGGAACGATAGAAGCTGCAACTAATGCCGTTTCTAGTGGTCATTAATAATGGCATAGCCACTTTTGATTGACTAAAAGGCTCTGTTTATACGGAGCCTTTCTTTTTACTAAGGAATAATAATGCAAGCCCTTAACCATTTTTCACGCATTCGCCTCTCTTGGCTTATTTTGCTTATCTTCATTCTCTTTTTTGAAGCTTGTGCACTGACCTTCCAACACATCATAAAACTACCACCATGCGTCATGTGCATTTACGAACGAGTGGCCATGATGGGTATTGCTGGTGCTGCCATTATTGGACTCTTAAACCCTAATAACATTATTTTCAGATGGTGTGGTCTTATTGCTTGGGGGATAAGTGCTGGCTGGGGCTTAAAACTTGCTATGCAACATGTTGATTTTCAATTAAACCCTTCACCATTCTCAACGTGTGATTTATTTGTCACGTTCCCATCATGGGCACCATTAAATAAATGGGCACCTTGGATGTTTGAAGCGTATGGTGACTGCAGCAAAATCGTTTGGCAATTTCTAACACTTACCATGCCACAATGGTTAGTTATTATCTTTGCAGGTAATTTAGTTGCTCTCGCTATTATTGTTATCGCTCAGTTCTTCAATAAGAAAAGCGCATAATTAACTATTTATATTGCTAATAACAAAAAAGCCATCGGGTAATTATTACCCGATGGCTTTTTTATTTAAATCAGAAAATAGAAATCTACCTATTTACCACAGCATTTCTTGAACTTCTTACCGCTCTCACATGGACAAGTATCATTACGGCCCACATTTTTGTACGGATTCACTTTCTGTCCTTTATAGCCGATTTGATATTCATCCGCAGCCATTGCCACTTCTAAAATCATCATGTCTAACTGAGGAAGCATTTGAGTTAATGTTGGCGGTGTATCAATACCCGCTTCAGCCATTTGGCGGTGCGTTTCTTCTTCATCAACAGCCAGCATCATTGTCGTTAATAACGCGGACAGCATACGCATCGTACCATCAGCGACGTTAAGATCTGACCATAACTCTTCAACCATTGGCCATACTGTCATGAAGCCTTCTGCGAAATCAGTGACGGCATCTAAATCATCAAAATTAACTAATTCGGTAATTTCATATTCATTACGTTTAAGTAACGTATATTGGTGTTCAATGTGCTGAGAGATTTGTTTTTCCATTTCAAGTGCATTATCTGCACCAATAAGATCACCTAACCACGCTTCTGGTGCTAATGGCTTCGTTGCCATATTAGCGGCAAGCACTGCACCTTCAAGAAAAAGGCCAGAACAGTTCAAATCAACGCCATCTAACGCAATTAATTGATATTTCATTATTTATTCACTTCCGAAATTAAGTTTTCGGCGTAGTATAGCGCAAATAATTATTAGAGCCTAAGTGCCGTTATTATTAATTTTTTGCTGCTGAGAAATCTATGAAAAATAATCAAGGATTTACCTTAATTGAACTGATCGTTGTTATCGTTATTTTAGGTATTCTAGCGGTCACCGCTGCGCCTAAATTTTTGAACTTACAAGATGATGCACATGAATCGAGGGCGAATGGCGTGTTCTCAGCTTTCACTGCTGCTGTCAATATGTATCACGGCGCATGGGTTTTGCAAGGTGAACCGTCTGTAAGTTCTGGTGTCGGTGTTATTTTTTCAGACGAGACCATTTACCCATCAAAGGAAGGTTTTCCTTTAAAAACGGAACAAAACTCACCTGGGCAGATTACTGGTGAAGGCTGTGGTCAACTTTGGAATGCATTATTAAATCAAGATTTAACTATTGAAAAATATGCAGGTGATGGTTTTGTAAGCACTAGTGCTGATATCCAATATTGGTATGGGTCACCTATTTCAGGTAAACCACAAGCATGTATGTATTACTATACATCAGATATAACAAACAAAAGCCAACAAGGTTACCAACTAAATTACTTCCCCTCTACAGGGGAGACGATAACTAAAAGCTATAATAAAGGAACTAAGTGACATCTAGCCCCTTTCCCCCTACAATCCCACCTCCAATAAAAGAGGTGGGATATGCAAGTAATACTAGGCCCTATGGAGGGCGTACTCGATCACTTAATGCGTGAACTATTAACAGAAATTAACGACTATGATTTCTGTGTTACTGAGTTTGTGCGCATCGTTGATCAACTTTTACCTCCTCATGTATTCCACCGAATCTGTCCGGAATTACATAACGACAGTAAAACCAAATCAGGTACCCCTATTCGTCTACAATTATTAGGACAAGAACCTAATTGGATGGCAGAAAACGCGGCACGAGCAATTGATCTTGGTTCTGATGGTCTTGATTTAAACTTTGGTTGCCCAGCAAAAGCGGTAAACAAAAGTCGGGGCGGAGCTGCGCTTTTAAAAGATCCTGAATTAATTTATCAAATCGTTAAAGCGTGTCGTGAAGCAGTACCACAAGATAAAAAAGTCACTGCAAAAATTCGCTTAGGTTGGGAGAATCCCGAAGAATGTTTTGCTATTGCCGATGCGATAAAACAAGCTGGCGCAAACGAATTAACCATCCATGCGCGCACTAAAACTGATGGCTATCGTGCAGAAGAAATAAAATGGGATTACATCAACCAAGTTCGCCAAAAAATAGATATTCCTATTATCGCTAATGGTGAAATTTGGAACTATGCCGATGGACAACGTTGTATTGCCGCCACAGGAATTGATTCGTTAATGGTGTGCCGAGGCGCATTTAATATGCCAAACCTTGGGAACGTAGTGAAACACAATCACCCGAAAATGCCGTGGCCAGAAGTGATTGCATTATTAATTCATTATTCAAAATTACAAATGGCTGGTGATAAAGGCCAGTATTATGCAAACAGAGTAAAACAATGGCTAGTTTATCTTCGACAAGAATATACTGAAGCTAAAGATATTTTCATGGATATTCGAAGCCATAAAAAAGCGCCTTTAATTGTAGAGCGCTTAAATCAAGAATTAGAGAACGTTAGTTAATCGCTATTACTCATCGTGTTTATGCAAAGTAAACACGATTCTTTCCATCTTCTTTGGCTTTATACAACAAATCATCGGCTTTTTTAATAATGTGTTCAAATGAAAAGTCTTGATGAGAATCAATAATCGAAACCCCTCCAGACACAGTAAAACCACCGCTCACTATTTTACCTGATGAATCCTGAATTGATTTTCTCACTCGTTCACATACATTCTCAAGCGTTTCTCTTGAATCTGCATTAATGCAGATAACAAACTCTTCACCCCCAAAGCGAGAGACTATATCACTGTCTCTCACACTCTTAGTCAGCATTCTTGCTACATACTTAATCGCTTCATCTCCAACATCATGACCAAACACATCATTAATCTGCTTAAAGTCATCGATGTCATAAATAGCAAAACCAACAAACTTTTTAACCACACGATCTTGTAAGCTCATTTCAAACCCTCGACGGTTATACAACCCAGTCATTGGATCTTGCTTTGCTAAATCACGATAATAATTCTGTGACAATCGAGTTTGGTAATAAAACATGGATAGAAGCGCTAAGATATAAGTGACAAAAATTAAAATGAGACTTTTTGCGTCATGAACAAAGAAACTTTTTATCTCTTCTTTTATTGAGCTTTTATAATACAGAAAATACGTAAAATTAGTGTCATTGAGAATAACTGGCTGCATGAATCGGTATTGTTCAAAGCGTTCATATTCATCGCTATCTAACAATTGAATATGCTGAGATATGTCATTACTAGAACGTAATAGTTTATCCACCGATAAATCAATAACCAGAACACCTTTAAATAAATCTTTATAATAAATAGGCGTTGAGAAAGTAAGAACCTCTAGCCCATCAAAAAAAGCATCAGTATAGGGAGGTGTAAATGTAATGTGCCTTTCATTATCATTTTTCATACTGTTCTTCCAGTATGGTCTAGTGTAAATCGTCTCTAAACTTTGTTTCGTTAGATTTTCTGCTATTTCTTTAGGGGCTGAAATGATGTAATTATATTTTGAAATAAAATAGATGCCATGAAGATAATTTTCGTAGTCATGAATGAAGGAAATTACAGGTGCCAAGGCGATTTTTTTAGACGCTATTTTATATAATTCTGAATTCTCGTCACATAAATCTTCACTGCCAGCAATGCTATAATCTAAGCGACTTTCAGGCACCGAGATACCTTGATTAACCATGACAGCATCAAGATCGTTACTGGGACGAATAACACAAAGTCCGGCCTTCTCATCCATCTCAAAATTATGATTATAAAATTCACCCGTTTCTTGTTTATACATTTGAGAGAGGTTGTAATCTAAAGAAATAATGACTTTTATTGTTCGTTGAAGTGAATCGATAATACGATCATATTCTCGATTCACTTGTCGTTGGACTGCACCAAGGTGATTATTTAAAACAAACCCCACGATCAACACAAAGAACAGTGTTGGGATTAGAAAGATGTGTTTTAAATTAGATTTGGGCATAAATGCTTCTATAACAAAAATTGAACCGAATATACTACCTATATTTTTGTGCAAAATCTCTCAAATACATAAATCCTAACACATTTATGACAATCAAATAATATAAGCATTAAGCTATTTTCATTCACTAACCCATTGAGTTAATGAGGATATTCCGTCTTTTTCAAGTTGATTATTATGTACCATTTCTTCTATTTTGGCGGGTTTATATTTGTCTGAATTATAAACGACAACAATGCTTTTATCCCCACTCTGTAAGAAATTAGACTCCCCAAACGGGGTATATCGGGTTGCACCAATGCTGATAATAGTTTGCTTTGGGAACTCTGCATTCGACAAATGCAATGAAATATCTTCCGCAGGGCCTTCATCTTTTTGATGGTTCATTCGATCAATGATCCACGAACTTAGTTGTTCATGAAAATAACTATAGTCAATAACTGCGCTATCTTCACCATAACGATTAATTTTCCCATCTCGCACATGAAAACTGGCAATGCGATACGCATCCAATTCACATCCTTTAGAGAAAGAAGACAGCTCTATAAAATCTTGAGAAATCCCCTTAGAGTGATTTCCCCAATTTTTCTTTTCACTGATTTTTTTTGCATTCGGCTTGCGAATAGAGCAATCATTATAAGCTGCAAATTTCACAGGTATTAACTGAGCTACCTTTCCATTTTCATACTCAATATCAAACACGATGGCAACTTCAGGCTCTATTTGTAAATTATCAGCATCATTCGGTGGAATAATCGTATCTGAAGACAACGGATATTGAGATAAAAATCCCGCCTTCTCTGAAGGGATATAAAATGGAAACAACGCTTTCGGCTGAATTGAGTTTTCAACTTTAACGCTCAAAAAATCAGAAGCTTCACCGGCCTGCTCTAAATGACCGGCAAAATTACCTGCAACACCAAAACCAACAACATGCTTAAATGTCATACTTACTTCTTATATTAATCGCTTAGAAATGAGAAGTAAGATTAACTGATTATATTTTCAAGTTCGATGATACTGATCTAACTCTACGATTTCTTTGCGCTTTTTCGTCGTTTAAATTGCGGTTTTGTCGGACTTTTTAATGATCTCAGTGAATCAGGAACCGGACCTTGTTGTACCCCTTGCATAAAGTTAGTCACTTTTGTTTCCAGAGACTGCATAAATGGACGATAAGAATACGTTTTCTCTGTCATGCCTTGTAACTGGAACTCCCAATGAGCCGTCATATCAGGATAAGTTGCTTCTCTAGGCAATGCGTGAATTAAGCCTTTTCCTGCGTCACTCGCATTAATATTTTTTCCATTACGAATCAATAATTGACGTTTAAAAAGAGTATCTAGAATACCAGCACGAGTCGCTTCTGTTCCTAGACCATCGGTATCCCTTAATACTTTCTTCAACTCTTTATCTTCAACAAAGCGTGCTATCCCTGTCATTGCTTGTAATAAGGTGGCTTCGGTAAAGTATTTTGGCGGCTCTGTCATTTTGTGTTTAATCTCTCCCTCACGACACGTATGTACTTCCCCTTTTTTTAATGGAGGTACTTTATTCGCTACATCATCGTCAGCATTTTGGGTGTGTGTTTTACCTAATAATATACGCCACCCTGCAAAAAGCATTTGTTTTCCTTTTGCAGAAAATACACCACCCGCAATATCAAAAATAAGTTCTGCTTCCGCATAAATAGCGGCCGGATAAAATTGCATTAAATACTGACGCGCAATAAGGTGATACACCTTTTCTTCATAGCCAGATAACCCTGCGGACCCACTGGATTTAGGGGTTGGAATAATCGCATGGTGAGCATCTACTTTACTGTCGTTCCAAGCCCGAGAACGCAAATTTACATCGGCATTATTCACGGCATTAGATAACTGCTTGTCATTATTCCCGATCGCAGCACACACTTGTTCACGCTGTTTATAGTGATCTTTGGGTAAATAACGGCTGTCCGAACGCGGGTACGTAATTAATTTATGCTTTTCATAAAGCGCCTGACAAGAATCCAGTACTTGCTGAGCACTTAAGTTATATCGTTTTGATGCATCAATTTGCAATGCAGATAATGAATACGGCAAAGGCGCATTCTGCTTCGTTTCTTTATTTTCAGCTTTAGTCACTGTGGCAGGTTGATTCGCAATTCGTTGGGCAACATTTTCGACTAATTTGAGATTAAGAACTCGCCCATCTTCATCTTGCCATTGCTGACATGCCTCGCTTGGTTTCCATTTAGCACGAATATCAAAGGGTAATCCACCATTGAGGTTTGGATTATGGTAAGGGATAAGCGCGTCCAACGTAAAATACGCGTTAGGAATAAAATGTGCGATCTCTTCATCTCGACGGGTCACAAGTCCCAAAACGGGTGTTTGTACTCGGCCTACTGATAAAACACCTTGATATCCACCTCGTTGCCCTAGCAAAGTATAAGCTCGAGTCATGTTCATGCCATATAGCCAATCAGCACGAGAACGAGCTAATGCAGAGATAGAAAGAGGAATAAATTCTTGATTACTTCTCATAGCAGATAAGGCACGTTTTACCGCGGGTAAGTTCAAATCACTAATAAGCAAACGTTGAGTCGCCGCTTTTTTTGTCTTCGATAACTTTAAGTAGTCAAGGACTTCATCAACTAATAACTGACCTTCTCGATCGGGATCTCCCGCGTGAATAACTTGAGAGGCCGTTTTAAGTAATTTTCGAATCACCGTCAATTGCTTACTCGATGACTTTCTAGGTCGAAGTTGCCACTGTTCAGGCACAATTGGCAGATGCTCCATACGCCAAGATTTATACTTGTCGTCATAAGCATCTGGCTCTACTTGTTCTAATAAGTGACCGATACACCAAGTCACAATGTCACCATTACCACATTCAATATAGCCTTGGTGATTTTTTTGTGGCTTGGCTAAGCCAGCTGCAATCGCTCGCCCTAAACTTGGTTTTTCTGCAATAAATAATCGTGACATAAAAAAGTGCTGATGTTGTGAATAACATCAGCACTATACCTGTACGAATAGACAGTTATCAAGTTTTCTAGTCAATCTAAGCGCTATTATAAATTTGCAGCCAACTCAACACCTTGACGAATAGCTCGTTTAGCGTCTAGCTCACCGGCATGCTCTGCACCACCAATAACATGATGTGTAATGTTTGCTTTAATTAATGTATCAACCAATTCGTTGACCGAAACTTGCCCTGCACACATTAATACTTGGTCAACGTCTAATAATTTCACTTCATCATTATGTCGAATATATAAACCTTCATCATTCACTTTCAGATATTCAACGCCCGCCAACATATTCACACCCCGTTTCTCTAACGTGCGTTTGTGAATCCAACCTGTCGTTTTCCCTGGCCCTTTACCAACACTGCCACTACGACGTTGCATCAACCAGACTTCACGCGTTGTTTTATCCGTTTGTTGAGGTTTAAGTCCGCCTTCAAATTCAATGTTTTTATCAATATTCCACTCTTGCAACCAACTGTCTAGCGTCTGATTTTCAGGCTCGGTAATCATCGTTGCGACATCAATACCAATACCACCAGCGCCAATTACGGCGACTTTCTGTCCCAAATGTGGCTTAGTTTTAATGTAAGTTTGGTAATCGATGACTTTAGGGTGCTCACTTCCTTCAAGAGTCGGCGCTCTAGGTTTAACCCCTGTCGCCACCACGACATCATCAAATTTGCTCAACTCTTCCATCGTAACGGTATGATTCAATTTCAATGTAATATTTTCATGGCTTACCTTGTTCGAGAAATAACGAATTGTTTCTTTAAACTCTTCTTTGCCAGGGATTTCCATTGCTAAGTTAAACTGCCCACCAATACGGTCATTTCGTTCAAATAATGTCACGTTATAACCACGTTCAGCCGCTGAAGTGGCACAAGATAGCCCTGCCATGCCAGCCCCAATAATGGCAATATTTCTTTTTGAGGTAATGGGATCTAACACTAATTCCGTTTCATAGCAGGCTTGGGGATTCACTAAGCACGTGGCTCGTTTTGCTTTAAACACATGGTCCAAACATGCCTGATTACAGCCAATGCACGTATTAATTAAGTCGGCCTTATCTTGTTCTGCTTTATTGACGAACTCTGCATCAGCCAGAAATGGACGCGCCATAGAAACCATGTCGGCTTGACCTGAAGCCAATATATTTTCGGCTACTTCCGGTGTGTTAATTCGATTGCAGGTGATCAACGGAATAGATACTTTATTTTTTAGTTTTTCAGTCACCCAACTAAACGCCGCTCTTGGCACTTGTGTCGATATCGTTGGTATTCGAGTTTCATGCCACCCGATACCTGTATTTAAAATAGTTACACCGGCTTTCTCTAAGGCTTGAGCTAACTCAACGACCTCTTCAAATGTACTGCCTTGTTCTACTAAATCAAGCATTGATAAACGAAATATTATAATAAAGTCCGTTCCAACTTTGTCTCGTATTGCTTTGACTATTTCTAATGGAAAACGCATTCTATTGTGATAATTTCCGCCCCAATCGTCATAGCGCATATTGGTACGTGCACAGATAAATTGATTAATGAGATAGCCTTCAGATCCCATCACTTCAATACCATCATAATTGGCTTGTTTAGCGTAATGGGCACTGTTTGCAAAATCACCTATCGTCTTATGAATTTGGCGCTCACTCATTTGAGAGGGCGTAAACATACCAATTGGAGAGCGTATATCTGAAGCACTTAACGCGAGGGGATGCATTGCATAACGCCCAGCATGAAGTAATTGCAGAGCAATTTTCCCACCGTTGTCATGTACAGCAGATGTGAGTGCTTTATGTTTTTCTGCTGCTCTAGCAGAACTAAATTGGGCGCTAAATGGGGTTAATCTACCTCTAAAGTTTGGTGCAAACCCACCAGTAACAATCAAACCAACGCCCCCTTTCGCTCGTGCTGCATAAAAAGAGGATAGTTTTTTAAAGCCATCGTTACTTTCTTCTAAACCCGTATGCATCGAGCCCATTAATACTCGATTTTTTAATTGGGTAAAACCCAAGTCTAATGGTTGAAATAGGTGTGGGTACGTCATGGCAATCCATCGCTTATTGTTATTGTGGTCAGACCAGAATAGTAATTATTTACTGGACACACAATGATGAATTTACAAATATGCAACATCCATCATTATTTTCATGCTTCTCATTTATTTTACGTTGCAAATCAGTAAATCACTTTGATTCTCATTCACGCCTATAGTTACTTTCTACTTAAGTTAGAGTAGGATAAAAGCATAATGAAATAAATAATAAGGAAATATATGAAAGGGTTATTCCACTTCATAAGTAAATGTTTTCAGGCGATATGGAAGTTACTTTCCTTTACTCGTCAGCTAGTACTTAATTTGTTTTTCTTGGCTTTTATCGGTGTCATTGCTTTTACTTTTTTAAGCACCGATGATATTCAACAAGATCAAACCGTTGAGAAAAAAGCACTCATTCTGGATCTCTCTGGCCCAATTGTTGAAGAAAGTAAATTCAGAGAGCCGCTAGAACGCGTTACGGCCGATTTACTCGGTAGCCAACGATCACAAGAAAACGTCTTATTCGATATCGTAGATACAATTCGCTATGCCGCTAAAGATGATAATGTGTCAGGTTTAGTTCTTCATTTAAAAGAAATGAATGAAACAAGTCTAACTAAATTGCGTTATATCGCAAAAGCCATCAATACATTTAAAGCGTCTGGTAAACCCGTCTATGCCATCGGTGATTATTACAACCAAAGCCAATACTATTTAGCAAGTTACGCTGACAAAATTTTTATGGCTCCTGACGGCGCAGTCTTATTACGTGGCTACGGAGCTTACACTCTGTACTACAAAGATTTATTAGAAAAACTCAATGTATCGACACACGTTTTTCGCGTAGGTACTTATAAATCAGCCGTAGAACCTTACTTACGTAATGACATGTCTGATGCTGCTAAAGAATCCACGTCAGCATGGCTAACTCAGCTTTGGGATGCGTATTTAGGTGATGTCTCAACCAATCGCCAAATTGACGCAAAAACATTAACGATGCCAATGGATCAGTTTATTGCAAAATTGACGGCATTAAATGGTGATTTATCACAAATGACGGTGGAACTTGGTTTAGTTGACAAGCTCGCTACTCGTCAAGAAGTTCGTAAAGACCTTATTACTGAATTTGGGCCAAATGGTTATGATAGCTTTAAACAAATAAGCTATTACGATTATCTCCCTCAAGTTCACCCTTCGATTATCCCTGATGCAAAAGACATTGCTGTTGTTGTCGCTAGTGGCGCAATTATGGATGGAACTCAACGTCAAGGTACTGTCGGAGGCGATTCAACTGCCGCATTATTACGCCAAGCTCGTGATGATGATAATGTGAAAGCTGTCGTTTTGAGAGTAGATAGCCCAGGAGGCAGTGCTTTTGCTTCTGAAATTATTCGTAACGAAGTTGATGCTCTACAAGAAGCAGGTAAGCCTGTTGTTATTTCTATGTCGAGTGTCGCTGCCTCTGGTGGTTATTGGATCTCCGCAAGTGCTGATAAGATCATTGCTCAACCAACAACGATTACTGGCTCTATTGGTATTTTTGGTATTTTAACCACTTTTGAAAAAGGGTTAGAAAAAATGGGTATCCACAGCGATGGCATTTCGACATCACCTTTCAATGGCATTGGCCTTACTCGCCCGCTTGATAAAGACGTTGCTCAAGTCATGCAATTAGGTATTGAACATGGTTATTACCGATTCATTAAATTAGTCAGTGATCATCGTGATATGTCTTTAGATGCCGTTGATAATGTCGCTCAAGGTCGAGTATGGACAGGGAAAGATGCCCTTGAACATGGTTTGATTGACCAGCTAGGGGATTTTGATGATGCTGTTCAAGCTGCGGCTGAGCTCGCCAATATGGACGCATATAATCTGTATTGGGTAAAAGAACCATTAACACCGATGGAACAATTTCTTGAAGAGTTAAGCATGAGCTTAAATGTCAGTGTAAAAGCTGAATTATTTTCATTAGCGCCTGAAGCATTGCAACCAGCCATAAGCAAAGTTGCAACAGATATCAACATGTTAAATAACTTTAATGACCCAAAAGGACAATATCTGTTCTGCCTCAATTGCAGTAATCTGTAAAAGCATGACGAGCCCGACACATGTCGGGCTTTCTTTATGCCGAATGACCAGTATAATCCCACCACCTCCCATAACTCTGTACCGTTGTTATTATGGAAAGAAAACACATTTACATCGCCTATACAGGCGGCACAATCGGCATGTTAAAATCTGATGATCATGGCTATGTCCCTGCATCAGGCTTTATGCAACATCAATTAAAGCAAATGCCAGAGTTTCACCGTGCTGAAATGCCAATTTTCACCATTCACGAATATGAGCCATTAATCGATTCATCTGACATGACTCCAGAAGACTGGCAGCGTATTGCAGATGATATTCGTGCTAACTACGATAAATACGACGGATTTGTAATTCTTCATGGTACGGATACCATGGCCTACACAGCATCTGCACTTTCATTTATGCTAGAGAACCTCGGTAAACCAGTTATTGTTACCGGTTCACAGATCCCTCTTGCAGAACTTCGCTCTGATGGTCAAAGTAACTTATTAAATGCCCTGCACATTGCCGCAAATTATCCAATTAACGAAGTGACGTTATTTTTCAATAACAAACTTATTCGCGGTAACCGCAGTACAAAATCTCATGCCGATGGCTTTAACGCATTCAGTTCACCAAATTTACCTCCATTATTGGAAGCTGGTATTAATATCCAAATCAACGGTGTTGAAATTAATAAGCAACCTGAAGGTGAATTTACGGTTAACAACATTACACCACAGCCCATTGGTGTCGTTACCATGTATCCAGGTATCTCTGCGGAAGTGATTAAAAACACATTACGCCAACCTGTAAATGCAATGATATTACTGACTTTTGGTGTTGGTAATGCCCCTCAAAATCCTGAGCTTTTGGCACAATTAAAAGAGGCTTCTGAGCGCGGCGTTGTCGTCATCAATTTAACTCAGTGTTTATCAGGAAAAGTAAACATGGGTGGCTATGCTACGGGTTGTGCTCTTGCTGAAGCTGGCGTGATCAGCGGCTACGATATGACACCAGAAGCAGCTCTTGCTAAGTTACATTACTTATTAAGCAAAAACCTGCCCTATGAAACCATGCGTACGATGATGCAGCAAAATCTACGTGGTGAGTTAACTTACTAACTACAGATGTCTTAAAATAATAAAATGGCTTCCCTGATCACTCATGGGAAGCCTTTTTTAATTCTAAAAACCGAAATATATATTATCTTTTTTCGTTAAGGATAATACGTAATGTACGGCGAAGTGGCTCTGCGGCACCCCACAATAATTGATCACCAACGGTAAATGCATTTAGGAAATCATTGCCCATAGACATCTTACGTAAACGCCCAACAGGAACCGATAACGTACCCGTTACTTTTGCAGGCGTCAGTTCTTGTGCCGTAATATCACGATCATTCGGGATCACTTTAACCCAATCATTATGCGTAGCGATGATCTCTTCAATCTCATCCATCGGCACATCTTGTTTCAGTTTAATTGTCAGAGCTTGTGAGTGACAACGCATTGCTCCGATACGTACACACGTACCATCAATCGCTATTGGAGAATCTTGTAGACCTAGGATCTTGTTAGTTTCAACGGTCGCTTTCCATTCTTCTTTACTTTGACCGTTCTCACGCTTTACATCAATCCAAGGGATCAATGAGCCCGCTAATGGCGCACCGAATTCAGAAGTAGGAAATGAATCTGAGCGTAACGTTTCTGCCACTTTTTTATCAATATCCAAAATTGAACTTGATGGGTTCGCTAATTCAGACGTTACACTGTCATTGATAACCCCCATTTGAGAAATAAGCTCACGCATATTTTTAGCACCCGCGCCAGACGCCGCTTGGTACGTCATTGCGCTCACCCACTCAACTAGCCCTGCTTTATAAAGACCACCCAGTCCCATAAGCATTAAACTTACAGTACAGTTACCACCGACATACGTAGTAGTACCAGAATGAATACCTTGTTGAATTTGATCGAAATTGACAGGATCTAAACTAATAATCGCATCGTCTTTCATACGTAATGTTGATGCGGCATCAATCCAATACCCTTTCCAACCTGCTTTACGTAACGCAGGATAGACTTTCTCTGTATAACTGCCACCCTGACAAGTAATAATTGCATCAAGTTTAGACAATGATTCTATATCAAACGCATCTTGCAATAGACTTTCGCCCTTGCCTAAATTAGGCGCAGGAATACCAACTTGTGACGTGGTATAAAATACAGGTTCAATAAGATCAAAATCTCTCTCTTCAACCATACGTTGCATTAATACCGAACCTACCATGCCACGCCAGCCAACTAAACCTACTCTCATTGTACTCTCCCTGTATTTAAAAAATAATTTTCTCTGTCCCATCTATATGATGAACAGAGAAAGATCTCAAGCACTATTTGGCCAAGAATTATATTTTTTATACCCATCAATAAAAGAAAAACAGACAACTAAAGAATTTCATTTGTGCAATTTATCATCACTTAATTTATTTACCTCCTCAATTATGATTTTATTCCCATAGATTTCTAAGGCTTTTATACATTAGAAGCAAATTTTAGATTTAACCTACGAAAAATAAATAAGTAACAAAATACATACTTAATTACACTTCATTAAATCAATAATTAAACTAAAAAATCGAACGATTAATTTAAATATAACCAATTAAATGATATTTAAATCTAGTAATACCCACATTATTTAAAAGAAAATAAAACCAAACCAACACAAGAGAAACCAAGATGAAACATTTTAAAACGTCGAATTAACACTTTTACAACCAAGAAGAGCATGAGTTAACAAGACTAGAGATGATAATCACAATTCAATCATACTTAATCGATCTCTTCTTGATCATCAGGTACAGTTAGCCCCGTTTAGGAAACACAATCCCTTATCGTATGAATTTTATTCATGCATACAAAAAAGAGGCTTTATACATGAAGCAAGCAACGACAAAATTACCTTCGTTAACGCAGGTAATTATTTCTTTAGGGCTATTTCTACTTCTTGCCTTTTCATTCACGGCACAACTTGACCTACCAATTCAACTAGCACTTTACATAGGCTGGTTCATTATCATTACGTTAGGTATTAAGTTAGGCCATGATTATAAATCTTTAGAAAAAGCAGCTCTAAATGGAATATCTAATGGACTAGGAGCGGTGTTAATTCTCTTGGCTGTAGGTGCCTTAGTTGGTACTTGGATCTCTGGTGGTATTGTTCCTACAATTATTTACTATGGTTTAAAAGCCATTCACCCATCAATCTTTCTACTTGCCACAATGATCATCTGTTCATTAACAGCACTTGCAACAGGAACCTCTTGGGGTGCCGCGGGTACTGCGGGTATTGCAATGATGGGGATTGGTCAAGGACTTGGTGTTCCGGCTCCAATTACTGCCGGTGCTATCCTTTCTGGTTGTTACTTCGGTGATAAAATGTCACCACTGTCTGATTCCGTAATTCTTGCTTCTTCTATGTCTGGTGTTGAGGTCGTAGAACATATTAAAGGCATGCTTCCTGTTGCCCTTATCAGCTACATTATTACTGGTATTATGTTTACTGCCTTTGGTTTCCATTTCGCAGGCAACGTTGATATGAGCCAAGTGGATTCAGTTATCTTAGCAATGGAAGAACAATTCGTTATTACTCCATTTTCATTCGTTCCTGTTGTTATTGTTCTTGGCCTATTAGCAATGCGTATGCCTTCTTTCCCTGTGATCAGCTTTGGCTCACTACTAGGAATTATCTGGGCTGTAATGGTTCAAGACATCAACTTCTTAACCGCATTTAATACAGCGTGGGCTCCATATTCAATTGAATCAGGGGTTGGTTTTATCGATTCAATTCTAAATCGTGGTGGCATGTCTTCAATGCTAGGTTCGGTAGCGGTCATTATCTTTGGTTTAGGCTTTGGTGGTCTACTGGATAAAGTGGGTGTGCTAGAAACGGTCGCTAAACTATTCGAAAAACGCGTGCAAGGTCCTGGCTCACTTGCGACAAGTACTATTGCGACAGCCTTCTTTGGTAACATCTTCGGCTCAGCAATGTATGTATCACTTATCCTTACCCCAAAGATTTGTGCGAAAAACTACGACCGCTTAGGTTACAAACGTAAAAACTTATCTCGTAACGCAGAGTTCGGCGGAACGCTAACCTCTGGTATGGTTCCGTGGAGTGATAACGGTATCTACATGGCGAGTATTTTAGGCGTAGCGACACTGTCTTACGCACCATTCATGTGGTTAAGCTTTGTTTGTATTATCGTGACTATTGTTACGTCTTACATGGGCTGGTTTGTTGATAAATGCGACCCAATTATTACCACAGAAGAAACAGAGTAA
>SAMEA5043648__coassemble_342_pt1 | contig 47486 bp, 39 predicted proteins | sample SAMEA5043648__metabat2_low_PE_006 | metagenome-assembled genome bin SAMEA5043648 (sample SAMEA5043648) | Gadus morhua
CATGAAATCTATCATTAAACCACTGCTACTTATTCTTTCTTCTGCACTTTTTTTAACCGCTTGTAGCGACAGTAATGAACCAAAAGAAGGCGTTCAATACGAAGTGCTTCCTGCTGAATTAGCGGGTGCAAATATGGCTCCAGTAACGGAAGTTTTCGCATTATCTTGTGGCCACTGCCGTAACATGGAAAATTTCTTGCCAGTAATTAGCCAAGAAGCTGGTACTGACATTGATAAAATGCACATTACCTTTAACCAATCAGCGCATGTAGCAGCAATGTTCTACTACGCGGCAGACATGCAAGTTGAAGGCACACCAGATCACGCATTCATGGAAGACTTATTTGCAGCAACGCAAATGGGTGAAGGTACAACACTAACTCAACAACAAGAAGCGTACTCGAAAGCATTCACCTCTCGTGGCCTAACAAGTCCTTACGATTTTAATGACGAGCAACGTGATATTCTTATCCAAAAAGTAGATAATGCAAAAATGCTGTCTGAGCAATCAGGTATCAGTTCAGTTCCAACTTTTGTAGTTAACGGCAAATACAACGTGTTAATTGGTGGTCATGACGATCCTAAGAAAATCGCTGAAACTATCCGTTACCTACTAGAAAAGTAATTTATTTAAACATAAGGAAATAACGTGTCTAAAATCATCATCACTATTGCGCTTATCGTACTTGGTTATATGCTGTTTCAACGTTTTGCAAGCAACCCAAAACTTGCCCAAGAAAACATCAAAATTGGTGAAGCGTTTTTAGCTGAAAATGCCACTAAAGAGGGCGTGAAGACGACAGAATCTGGACTTCAATACCTAGTACTTGAAGAAGGTACGGGCACTGAGCACCCTACAGCAAAAAGCAAAGTAAAAGTGCATTACCACGGTACAACAATTGACGGTAATGTATTTGATAGCTCAGTAGAGCGTGGTGAGCCAATTGAATTTGGCTTAGGACAAGTAATCAAAGGTTGGACGGAAGGTGTTCAATTGATGGTTGTTGGCCAAAAGATGCGTTTCTTTATCCCAAGTAACTTAGCTTATGGTAATCGCTCTGCAGGCTCTATCCAGCCGGGGTCAGTTCTGATTTTTGAAGTGGAATTATTAGATTTTAAATAATCATTTCTAAGCTGAAATTATACAATGGCTAATCCTTTGATTAGCCATTTTTATATCTAAGCCATCTAAATTTACTTACGCATGACTATCGTAAAGTCCTCATCGGCATAACCCGTAATTAACTGACTGTTTGGGCATAAACTTAAACAGTAATTAAACACTTGCTTAGGATCATGAGCTTCTAATAACCGACTTTTTTTAAAGTATTTGCTATCTAGCAAGTTAAAAATAGCAGCCTCTTCCGCTTTTTCATACATATCGCGCATTACTTTAGCGTGATAGGTTTTGTTTCTCGCACGATAATTTAACGAACCACTCGCCACAACAATATCGGCTACCGGTAATTTTTTAGAAGAAAAATCCCCTTTAATAAATTCACAATTGTCTTGCTGCTCAAACTGTTTCTTAGCTTGTTTAATAAAACTTGATTGTTGATCAACCCCAACATACGACTTAACACAGCAACTCATGTCTAAAAAGGTTTTAAGATCACCATAGCCACAACCTAAATCGAGTACGCGCTTATTCTCAAAGCTCAATGCATTCGCTATCGTTTTAAAACGCAAAAACTGAGACTCAGTTGAATTCCAACCTAAACTCCTCGCGTGATCACCTGAAAATTGCTTTTGTCTTTCATCATGAAAAAGGCGAATCGTCAGTCTATCTAATAAATGCACGTTGTTACCTGCTCTGTCTTTATTTTCAGAGAGTGTACTCTTCCCGGCTTTGCTTTTCACCCGCTTAACGTTACCTACACCGTATAAATTAAGAATGAATGATTATTTTCTTGTAAGTCGTTTCAAAACCTGCTTTTATTTGTATAGTCAATTTAATAAGTGAACCTGATGAGCCAACTTCCTCGGTACCAACAAATCAAACAATACTTGAATGAAAAAATTCAAACCAGAGCCTGGCCTGTCGGTTTTAAAATACCGACAGAGATCGAATTGGCTGGTGAATTTTCAGTCAGTCGTATGACAGCAAATAAAGCGATAAAAGAATTAGTTACAGAGGGCTTATTACAACGTACTCCTCGTTTAGGCACATTTGTTTGCCATAAAAAAGCCGAATCACCGTTAATGGAGATCCGTAATATAGCGACAGAAATCCGTAATCGAGGTCATCATTACACCAATAAAATCATTGTTCAGCAATCAATTGAAGCCAATGGTGACATCGCGCTTCAAATTGGTGTTAGAAACAATACCATTGTTTACTTTACCCAAATCGTTCATTACGAGAATAATCGACCAATTCAAATTGAAGAGCGTTGGGTGAATCCAAACTTTGCACCAAGCTATATAGAACAAGACTTTACTAAACAAACACCTAACGAGTACTTAGTCCAAACTTGCCCTTTAAGCGACATTGAGCATTCTGTTGAAGCTATCATTGCTTCTCCTCATATTGTTGAGTTACTAGACATGGATGCTTATACCCCTTGTTTATTACTTAACCGCAGAACGTGGAGCGAACATAACCTTATTAGCGTCGCTCTTTTGTACCATCCCGGAGACAGATACAAGTTAACCTCTCGTACTAAAGTATAAAAAACTCGAAGATACTGACCGGAGTATCTTCTCAAATTTAGATCTAAAATGGTCAATAATTGCTCTTTTGATCACAATTCCATTACAACCCATCTTGCCTTATCGATTAAAAACGTCTATTTATTTGTATATACATATTAACTTATCCGTTAATTTACATAGGCAGATACTCATGGATAGAATTTTTACGAATCTTAACCTAGTCACAATGAAGACAGATCTGTCTACGCCAAATGATGGCTATCAAATTATCCAAGATGCAATGATAGGCGTGACGAATGGAAAAGTTGAATACGTTGGACACTCCTGCCCCGAGATATTTCACGGTCATCCTGATGTTATTGATTGTGGTAATGCTTTAGTCACTCCGGGTTTCATTGATTGCCACACTCACCTTATTTTTGCCGGTAATCGAGCGAATGAATTTGAGCAACGCTTGCAAGGTGTTCCTTACGAAGACATCGCACGGCAAGGTGGCGGTATTTTATCGACCGTCAACGCGACTCGACAAGCCAATGAAGATGAATTGTACCATTTGGCCGTTCAACGCTTAGAAGGTCTTAAACGTGACGGCGTCACTACTGTCGAAATTAAATCGGGTTATGGCTTAACACTTTATGATGAGCTAAAAATGCTCCGAGTCGCCCAACGTATTGCTAAGTTACCAGATATGAAAGTCTCCTCTACCTTATTGGCAGCGCACGCTCTTCCTCCTGAATACAAAGACAAGCCTGACAATTACATCACCTTAATTTGTGACTCAATCATTCCTACGGTAGCCGAACAAAAGTTAGCGGATCACGTTGATGTATTTTGTGAAGGGATTGGGTTTTCAGTAGAACAATGCCAACGTGTTTTCGATGCTGCGTTAACACATGGATTAGGCATAAAAGGACACACTGAACAGTTATCAAACCTAGGTGGCAGCGCCTTAGCCGCCTCAATGGGCGCAGACTCGGTTGATCATATTGAATACCTTGATGAAGATGGGGTTAAGTCTTTAGCTAAACATAATACCGTTGCCACGCTTCTTCCCGGTGCATTTTACTTTTTGCGAGAAACACAACTGCCACCCATCGACTTATTACGTAAACACCATGTACCAATGGCAATTTCGACAGACTTTAACCCCGGCACGTCTCCAATCGCTTCTTTACGGATGATGATGAACATGGCCTGCACCTTGTTCAGATTAACCCCAGAAGAAGCTCTGCGCGGTGTTACCTGCAATGCCGCTCAAGCCCTTGGCTTACAAAGCTCTCGTGGACAAATCTCCGTCGGCATGGAGGCTGACTTTGCATTGTGGCAATTGGATTCACCCGCCGAACTCTCTTATCGCTTAGGCGTTCCTGATCTTATTGCCAGAGTGGTTGATGGGAATGTTTTTTATAATTAAGGGAACTCATGAAAGATAATCATACGATTGATATGTCCGTTTGGCATGGCAGAGTTGATTCCGAAGATGGAGAACTCGGTTTACGTTGGCATCAAAAAATAACCCCTTTAACTCACTCATCTAACGATGGGATCACTCTTATTGGCTTTGCGTGTGACGAAGGCGTTTCTCGTAACAAAGGTCGTGTTGGTGCTTATTTTGCACCGCGAACGATCCGCCGTGCATTGGCTAATCTTGCTTGGCATCATCAAGGCTCTGTTTTTGATGGCGGTGACGTTTATTGTGATGACGACAATCTTGAGTTAGCACAACAACAGCTTGGTGACTCGGTTAAACACGCCCTGTCCAATCAACAGCAAGTCATTGTTTTTGGTGGTGGTCATGAAGTGGCATGGGGATCATTCCAAGGGCTTGCGCGTTATTTAAAACAAAAGAGAACGCCTGAAGAGGATAAACCACCGCGCATTGGGATCATTAATTTTGATGCCCATTTTGATCTAAGAAATCCGCCAGCATCGAATGACAAGTCAGATCAATTATCGCATCAACGTATTGGTAGCTCTGGTACTCCCTTTCATCAAATCGCTCAATATTGTGACGCTAACGATTGGCCATTTAATTATGCCTGTTTAGGGCTAAATCGTGGCAGTAATACACAAGCCCTTTATCAAAAAGCAGACGAGCTTGGTGTGCTTTATTTTGATGATACCGAATTAACCCATTCTAATTTATCTCATGTTAAGCACGTGTTAACTGACTTTATCGCGAACAACGATTACCTCTACCTCACTATCGACATTGATGTTTTTCCTGCCTCAATCGCCCCAGGGGTTAGTGCGCCGGCGGTGAGAGGTTTGCCATTCGAGATTATAGAATCGCTCATTGTCGATATTTTATCGGCTTCAACTCATAAAGGTCGATCTAAATTACGTTTGGCTGAACTCGCCGAATACAACCCAAACTTTGACATTGATAATCAAACCGCACGCTTAGCCGCAAGGTTAGCTTGGACTATCGCCCGTGGCATGAAAACCAACAAATAATGGCCTCGGCCTATCACAGCAAGGAGAGCAACAATGGCACACACCTCATCGTCTAATCCTCGACTAGATGAATCTCGGACTATTATTGCGCCAACAGGCACTGCATTAACGGCGAAGTCTTGGTTAACCGAAGCCCCAAATAACTTACATCCAGACGTCGCTGAACACCCTCATGCGTTAGTGGTATATGGTGGTATTGGTCGTGCAGCGAGAAATTGGCAATGTTACGACAAGATTGTAGAAGTGCTAACCCGCCTTGAAGACGATGAAACCTTGCTAGTGCAATCAGGAAAACCTGTCGGTGTATTTAAAACCCACACCAATGCGCCGCGTGTCCTCATTGCAAATTCAAATATTGTGCCTCACTGGGCAAATTGGGAACATTTTAACGAGCTCGATAAACAAGGTTTGATGATGTATGGCCAAATGACGGCTGGCAGTTGGATCTACATTGGATCTCAAGGCATTGTTCAAGGCACTTACGAAACGTTTGTTGCTATGGCTCGTCAGCACTTTGATGGTAAAGCCGCAGGTCGATGGGTATTAACTGGCGGCCTTGGTGGTATGGGTGGCGCGCAACCTCTCGCAGCAACCATGGCAGGGTTTTCAATGCTTGCTGTTGAGTGTGATGAATCACGTATCGATTATCGCTTACGCACCGGTTATGTGGATCGCAAAGCCACCACATTAGACGAAGCATTGACAATAATAGAAGAATCAAAACAGTCTGGTACACCCGTGTCTGTTGGCTTATTAGGTAATGCCGCCGATGTGTATGCCGATATCGTTCAACGCGGTATTGTGCCAGATATTACCACCGACCAAACGTCCGCTCATGATCCCCTCAATGGCTACTTACCGCAAGGTTGGTCAATGGAACAGGCGGCAGAAATGCGCTTAAAAGACGAACCTGCAGTCGTTATCGCAGCTAAAAAGTCCATGGCGATTCAAGTCCAAGCTATGCTTGATTTACAGAAATCAGGATCAGCAACGGTAGATTATGGTAACAACATTCGTCAAATGGCATTAGAAGAAGGCGTGGCTAATGCGTTTGATTTCCCAGGATTTGTGCCTGCTTATATTCGTCCGCTATTTTGTGAAGGCATTGGACCTTTCCGTTGGGCGGCACTTTCTGGCGATCCAGAAGACATCTACAAAACCGATCAAAAAGTAAAAGAGCTTATTCCTGACAATCCGCATTTGCACAATTGGCTTGATATGGCGCGTGAACGTATCCAGTTCCAAGGATTACCGGCTCGTATTTGTTGGGTTGGCTTAAAAGATCGTGCTCGTCTCGGTAAAGCTTTCAACGAAATGGTAAAAAATGGAGAGTTAAAAGCACCGATTGTGATTGGTCGAGATCACCTTGACTCAGGCTCAGTGGCCAGTCCAAACCGCGAAACAGAAGGTATGATGGATGGCTCTGATGCCGTATCCGATTGGCCACTGCTAAACGCCCTACTTAACACCGCATCGGGTGCGACTTGGGTATCGCTTCATCATGGGGGTGGCGTTGGCATGGGATTCTCTCAACATTCAGGCATGGTTATTGTTTGTGATGGTACCGATGACGCAGCAGAACGAGTTGGCCGAGTCCTACATAATGACCCTGCAACAGGGGTTATGCGCCATGCTGATGCGGGTTATGACATCGCAATCAATTGTGCTAAAGAACAAAACTTAGATTTACCAATGCTATCTGAACCAAAATAAGTAGCAATAAACCCTACATTAAAAATAATTATAAAGAATACCAACCTAACTACACGAGTTGGTATCACAACCATAACGAGAAACGAACTATGTATTCATTAGAAATTATTCCAGGCAAGTTATCTCTAAAACAGTTACGTGAAGTAAGCCGTCACCCTACTCAGCTTTCACTTCATCCAGACGCTTTACCCGATATGATCACCAGTGCCGAGGTGGTGGCTCAAGTGATCCGAGACGGTAAAACCGTTTATGGCATTAATACCGGGTTTGGGTTGCTCGCCAATACCTGTATTGCAGAAGAAGATTTAGAAACATTGCAACGCAGTATTGTTCTGTCCCATGCAGCGGGTATTGGTCAATTCATGGATGACGCGACCGTTCGATTAATGATTGTCCTGAAAGTAAACAGCCTTTCTCGCGGATACTCAGGCATTCGCCCACTGGTGGTAAATGCATTAATTCAACTAGTTAACTCTGAAGTCTATCCCTGTATTCCCAAAAAGGGGTCTGTTGGTGCTTCTGGCGATCTCGCCCCTTTAGCTCACATGAGTACTGTTTTATTGGGCGAAGGTGAAGCCCGTTATAAAGGCGAAGTGATTTCAGGTCAAAGAGCCTTAGAAATCGCAAAGTTAGATCCGATAACACTCGCACCAAAAGAAGGATTAGCGCTACTGAACGGAACTCAAGCCTCTACTGCGTTTGCTCTAGAAGGCTTATTCGCTGCCGAAGATTTATATGCCGCCGCAACGGTCGGTGGTGCAATGACAGTTGAAGCCGCATTAGGCAGCCGTAAACCGTTTGACCCAAGAATTCACCGTGTTCGTGGGCATCGTAGTCAAATGGACGCTGCATTAGGCTATCGTCATTTATTAGCACAACATAGTGAGATTGGTTTATCACATCAATGCTGTGAACGAGTACAAGATCCCTATTCACTGCGTTGTCAGCCTCAAGTGATGGGCGCGTGTTTACAACAGATCAGAAACTCTGCCGATACATTAGAGATAGAATCAAACTCTGTATCGGATAATCCTTTAGTCTTCGCAGAAGATGGCGACATTATCTCCGGCGGTAACTTTCATGCAGAGCCTGTCGCAATGGCTGCGGATAATCTAGCGTTAGCCATTGCAGAAATTGGCAGTTTGTCTGAACGTCGAATGGCACTCCTCATTGACAGTGGGTTAAGTAAATTACCGCCATTTTTAGTGGATAACGGTGGAGTAAACTCAGGTTTTATGATCGCGCAAGTCACCGCAGCAGCATTAGCCAGTGAAAACAAAAGCCTTGCTCACCCAGCTTCAGTTGATAGCTTACCAACGTCTGCAAACCAAGAAGATCACGTATCAATGGCAACCTTTGCAGCCCGTCGTTTAGGGGATATGGCCGAAAATACACGCGGGATATTAGCCGTCGAACTGCTCGCTTCGGCTCAAGGGTTAGATTTCAGAGCTCCAAACAAAAGCTCAGAAAAAATAGAACAAGCAAAAGCTATGCTGCGTGAACGTGTCGATTTTTATGACAAAGACCGTTATTTCGCACCAGACATTGCCAAAGCAAACGCCCTATTGCTAGAGGCGACATACAATCAACTAATGCCTGAATCATTATTGCCAAGTATTTGATTTTATAAATAACAGATAAACTTAGCCCTTATTTAAACCGAAGTCGATTCGCTAATAAGGGCTTTTTTCTACTATCTTCTTTCTGAATTTGTGTCTTGCTCTATAATCAGTACAATGACCAATCAATACTTACTGAGCACCTCATAACCATGCCAACCCCTTCTCTTTCAAAACAGCTTTTTCAAATGACATGGCCAATGATGTTTGGTGTACTTTCTTTAATGAGCTTTCAATTAGTCGACAGTGCCTTCATTGGACAACTAGGTATTTTACCCCTTGCAGCTCAAGGCTTTACCATGCCATTACAAATGGTAATTATTGGTCTGCAAGTTGGGTTAGGCATAGCAACGACAGCCGTTATTGCGCGAGTTCTTGGCGCCCAACAACCTCAAAAAGCAAAACAATTAGGTGGATTAGTCATAATTCTGGGTGCTGTAATGGTATTCACTATGTGCTTGATTATTTGGTTTTCTCGTGGGCCTATTCTCTCATTGCTGGGAGCACAATCCGATGTTTTCCCCGTTATTGATAGCTACTGGCCGGTTTGGTTAGCAAGCTGTTGGACAGGTGCTATGATTTACTTTGCTTATAGTGTGTGTAGAGCAAATGGAGACACCAAGTTACCCGGTTTAATGATGGTAATCACCAGTATATTAAACATGATTTTAGACCCTATTTTTATTTTTCATTTTGATCTCGGGTTAAACGGCGCGGCGTGGGCAACGATCCTTTCTTTCAGTATTGGCTTTTGTATTATTCTTCCTTCTATTTTCAAACGTCATTGGATTTCTTTTTCTTGGCATGATCTGCCAATCGCTCAATCGATTAAAGAATTGAATGCTGTTATGTCACCCGCGATGATGAGCCAATTATTGCCACCACTCTCTTCAATGATGGCGACTAAAATCATTGCAGGATTTGGCGCAGCGGCGGTTGCTGGTTGGGCAATGGCTTCTCGTATCGAATTTTTTGCTATTGTTGTTGTACTTGCGTTAACCATGTCGATTCCACCAATGGTCGGAAAGATGCTAGGCGCTAAACAGTTCGATGATATTCAAAAGCTGATCCGTATTGCCGCTAAGTTTGTATTAACGTGGCAGATCGGCCTTGCTATCTTGTTATTCATAGTAGCCAAGCCGTTAGCAAACCTATTAAGCACCGACAGTAATGTCATCAGCGTTATTCAGGCCTATCTTATGTGGGTTCCGATCAGCCTCAGCTCTTTGGGTATCTGTATGTTGATGGTGTCTGTTTGTAATGCACTTGGGGTTTCAATGAGAGCGTTAACCATTTCTATATTGCGACTTTTTGCCTGTTTCTTACCAATGATATGGCTAGGTTCAACTTTGTTTGGGTTGCATGGTGTATTCATGGGCGCATTAGTGGGAAATACGATGGCAGGGATAATGGCGTGGATAATGTACAATAAAGCCGTTCATAACCTTCAAATAAACCATAACCTCTAGGACAGATAATGACCACAATTACGATACCAAAAAATAAACGCGATGAATTAATTCACAAATTTCAAAGCTACTTTGAACAAGAACTCGATATGGAACTGGGGTAATTTGATGGTGAGTTTTTGTTAGATTTTATTATCAGACAAACTGGTCCTGTATTTTATAATCAAGGTTTAGCAGATGCTCAAACAATTATCGAGCGTAAAACACAAGATATTGCTGATGAAATATACGAAATAGAGATGGTAGAAGAGTTAAATTAATTCAGAATAAAACAGAAGCAGTAAAGATTGAGTCTTGAGTCATAAAACTATAAGGGCACCACCAAATACAATGGTACCCATTATTATTGAAATCTCAGTGGAAACCTAAATCAGCTGCTTAAGTTTACGCTCTACCAAAGGATCATCTGGAACCAATTTCAAAGCCATTTCTAACAGTTGAATTGCATCCTGTGGATGTTCATCCTGATGTTTAAGCGCAATATCGATAAGAGGCTGGACATCCAATTGTGCCTGATGTTCCTGCACATGTGCTTCCTTCTCATCGATAAGAATATTATGTGCCTTACTCAACAATCCCAAACGATGCTCAGAGCTAGAGTTCGCCTTATTAAGCCTTTGATAATAATCTTCTTTAAAACGTAATGTCTTCGTTTGTTGGCGAAATTGGGCAATATCAATTTTCTGGTGACGAATGAAATCCACGGCAACTTGTTTGTAAAAACCAAACTTATTCAAATACGTACTGTGGGTACCATGACCCATGCCAAAGACCCTTAGATGAGTCAGTTCAGGATAACGTTTGGCGTGTAAGCGATCGATTCTATTTGTTGGGTCATAAATAATGTAGCCTTTTGCCTTACCCAAATTAAGATCGTGATAATCCCCTAACCAATCAAACTTCTGTGCTAACTCAGTACTTGATCTGTCATCCCAAGGCGCAATCTCTTGATTTTTAGTACTAACAGGGTGGAAAAACAACACTTGATCAAGTTCTAGTAAGTTTGCAAAAGCACCAACAGCAAAACCACCACGACTCAATCCGTATCCTAAACGATACGTAAAGGGGTCAAGTAAAGTGGTTAATTGTTCGAGAAAGAAGATTAAATTGCGGTTGCGGAACCAATTACTTTTTCCCAAGTGCTGGAAAGATATGATGTTAACCTGCTGTTTTTGCGCTAAATGGTAACCCCAAGGGGCAAAATCAGCATTGATATCTTGTTCCTGAACATTGGTCCCTGCAGGAGAAAAGGTGAACAGTAATGGCTTATCCAAATCAACAAACTCATACTTAACAAAAACATCATCAAGTAAGTCGCCCCCAGACATCGGTAGTTGCGCTTGTTGCTCTGAACGTGAGTGAGTTAACCACTCGTCTAACCAATACAATAATTTCATTTAACCCTCCTTCTAAAAACAAGCGCGTGATTGTATCAAAGATGGCGGCCGAACAAAAATGCGGTTCTAAGACGGATTATTTACATTGGAATCATTTCTGTACACAAGTTAAACAACCGTACAAATCCCTTCGTTAAGAACTGAACGTCGTCATGATTACAAAAAGTAAAGACACTTCAGCCAATCTCTTGTCCTTTTAAACGCTTATAACAATGAACGGTACATTCTCCCTCATTACGTATTTATACTGGTTTAGAGGTAATTTCTTCTTTCTCACCTCAAACGAATGAAAAGCTCAGCCTGTTTAATTTCCTTTACAGTAAGTCATTCAATAACTACTATCATAAGAAAAACGTCTTCATAATCCTGCCGTATTTTCATGTAAACCTCTCATCCAAATAATAAGGTTTTCAATAGTCGATAACTCGCTAGAAAAGCATTTATTTCACGATTTATGATATTCACTTCCAATGTATTTACCCTGCTCATACAAAAAAATTATTGGATTTCACTTTCTTTCCTACATATGAATAAAAACTTTCCAACTTTACACCGAAAACCAAGAAATTTGTTTCAACAATAAGACCACCAAGGATAAATTAATCAAAATCGTACATTTATCAACCACAAAGTTGACATTTCTTAATAAAAAAGCACCAGACCTAGACAGAAGTGTGACAAAGGTCTATATTTCGACAAAATATTAATTGAGATGTTGTTCTTAACTATACTTTTCTCAAAATCCCAGAGGTTGAAAATGCAATTTTCGCTTAAAAATACATCTATTCGTATACAAATATTACTCCCTGTTCTGTTTACTGCTTTAGCTCTTTTTGCTTCTTTATGGTACACGGCGGCGACTCTAGAAAAAGAACAAGACACAATTGCTGACAACACAACCTCATTTGTTTTCTATAAAGATCAACTAGCAAAAATTGATGACCAAGTGTATCCATTACGCATTGGGGCGGTATATGCGATTTATGACTCGGCACGTAGAGAAAACTTCTATGTACAAATGCAAAATGAAGTAAAGTCGATTGATAAATTACTTAATGAAATCGAAGATAAAAAAACATTTCGTAGTGATGCAGAAAAAGTACGTGCTAGCGTTTCTGCCTACGTTGATTTCACGAAAAAAATGATAGATTTCACCACTCGTAAAGAACAAGGTCTTTCAAACAACACAACTCAAGACTCGATGATTGCTCAATACCGCAAGATAGGCAACCATATGGTCGAGACCATTAATGACCTATCTCAGCAGGTAAATAAGTTTTCTGACGTTCTAATGAATGAAAGCTACGAAAGAAACATTCAAGTAAAAAATACGGCAGCAATTACTATCATCTCAGTATTTATTATTTCACTGCTTACTGCTTGGTGGTTATCTGGGTTAATCGTAAACCCTATCCAAAAGCTGCAATCACTGATCCGTCGTTTAGCTGAAGGCGATTTAACCGTTCAAGCTGATGCCGATGGTGATAATGAAATTGCTCAACTGAGTAACGACATCAATACAACGGCTCGTCAGCTTCAAGCAACCATTGAAGAGTTAAGTAACATTAATGAAAGCGTCGCTTCAGCGTCTACTGAGCTTGCCGCGGTGATGAGTGAAGCGGAATCAAACTCGCAAAAAGAATTAAGCGAAATAGAACAGGTTGCTTCAGCAGTCAATGAACTATCAAGCACTGCTGATAACGTAAGTGATAATGCGCTTGCCGCTGATAAAACAGCTCGTGAAACCAATGAATTGGCGCATGCAGGTTTAGATATCTTTGCTCAAAGTACTGAAGCAAGCGAGAAAATGGCTTCAGCATTGACTGATGCTGCTGTTGTTGTTAATCGCCTAAAAGAGCAATCAGAACAAATCAATAATGTCGTTGAAGTGATTCGTGGGGTTTCAGACCAAACTAACTTACTTGCACTCAATGCGGCTATCGAAGCGGCTCGTGCGGGTGAATCTGGTCGTGGTTTTGCCGTCGTTGCTGATGAAGTTCGCTTACTTGCTGCTCGTACTCAATCATCAACTCAAGAAATTCAAACGATCATTGAAGCGCTTCAAGAGCAATCAGGTTTAGCTAACGACAGCATGCAATCAAGCCTTGATATGTTAGAGCTAAATAAAGAGCTAACAGCAAAAGCAGGTGATGCTCTGGTTGGTATTACCGAATCTATCAATGCGATTAATGATATGAACACTCAAGTTGCAACTGCGGCTGAAGAGCAATCTCAAGTAACTCAAGATATTAACCGCAATGTCGTTAATATGTCTGAGCTTGTGAATCAAAACGTCACGGGCATTAGCCAAAGTGCAAGTGCAAGCTCTGAGTTATCAAGATTAGCAGAAGAACAAAAACAACAATTGTCATTCTTCAAATTATAATTTGATGGCACAATAAAAAAAGCGGTAAGGCCACCCACCTTACCGCTTTGTTATCTTAAAAACAGTCGTTTATAACGTTATTTTCTTCACCATCCCTGCTTCTGCATGCCCTGGAATATTACACGCAAACTCTACGTGATTATCACCATGGAAATGCCACGTAATTTGCTTCGCCTTACCTGGTTGAACTGTGACTGTGCTACCACTGTCATGCGCATGACCTGATGTCATTTTCTTCATCATTTCACGGTGTTCTAATTGCTCGGTTTCATTACCAATTGAGAACTCATGATCGATTTTACCTGTATTCATAATCACAAATTGAACGATATCATTAGGTTCAATATCGACTTCTTTTTTAAAGGTAATTTTCATATCATCAGATAAAATGACATGAACGACTTTATTTGCTTTCATGCCAGTTGCTGGCATCCCTACCGCATTCATATCGTCCATAGACATGCCTTCCATCTTGCTCATATCCATGTCTTTCATATTCATTTTGGAATGATCCATCTTACTCATGTCCATTCCTTTCATATCCATTGAACCGTGATCCATTTTACTGTGGTCCATTTCTGCCATTGCAGAACTCGCTACCAATGATAATGCTATTGCTAATACTGTTTTTTTCATTTTCATTTCCTTTTTTGTTTAATTATTTATTATGTGACTTATTCCATTACAGATATAAGTCACTAATATTCTTATTTATTTAACGTATTTATATGTGAATTTCATTCTGAAAAATCTTTACACAAACGCTGTTTCCATAATTTGAATACCGCAGGGATAACGACTAAGGTCAATAATAATGCCGACGCCATCCCGCCTATCATTGGGGCTGCAATACGCTGCATTACTTCTGATCCCGTACCGGAGCCATACATAATTGGAATTAAACCGATGATCACTGTCAGTACTGTCATCATGACAGGACGAACACGTAATCCTGCGCCCTCACCAATGGCTAACGTTAAATCTTGTTGTGTTACCGAGTTACTGTTTTCTTTTGCTGTCGCTTGTTTTTCATCCCATGCTTGGTTCAAATACACCAACATGATCACACCAATCTCAACCGCAACACCGGATAAAGCAATAAACCCTACACCAACGGCAATTGAGAAATTAAAGTTTAAGATGTGCATTAGCCACAGACCGCCAACCATAGCTAACGGCAATGTCCCCATGATAATTAACACTTCACCAACTCGTTTAAAACTTAAATACAAAAGCAGCATAATAATCGCGATGGTTACAGGAATAACCGTCGTTAATTTCTCTTTTGCTCGTTCCATGTATTCGTATTGGCCAGACCAACCAAGGGAATAGCCCGCGGGTAAATCCAATTGATCATGCACTGCTTGTTGAGCCTCATGCACATATGAGCCTAGATCTCGACCGTCAATATCGACAAACACCCAACCATTAGGTCGTGCGTTTTCTGTTTTTATCATCGGAGGACCATCTTCATAACGAATATCCGCGACATCAGCTAAGGCAATTCGAGCACCGTTCGCCGTTATCAATGGCAAGTTCTGCAACTTAACAACAGAATCACGATACGATTGTGGATAACGAACATTAATTGGGTAACGCTCCAACCCTTCAATGGTTTCTCCTACATTCATACCACCCACTGCGGTTGATATCACTTGTTGAATGTCTTTAATATTCAAACCATATCGAGCGGCTTGACGACGTTTTATATCGATATTTATATAACGCCCACCAGCGACTCGCTCTGCATAAACCGAGGTGGTTCCTTTAACGTTATTTAAAATAGGTTCTAACTCTGCGCCGATCTTTTCTATTACGTTAAGATCGGGCCCTGCTATCTTTATCCCTATTGGGGTTTTAATTCCTGTTGCTAGCATATCGATACGCGTTTTGATTGGCATCACCCACGCATTCGTTATTCCAGGAAATTGAATCAATTGGTCTAGCTCTTTTTTAATTGACTCAGTAGTTACACCGTCACGCCATTCATCTTTAGGTTTGAACTGAATAACCGTCTCTATCATGGTTAATGGTGCCGGATCGGTCGCGGTTTCTGCTCGCCCCACTTTTCCCCACACGGTATCGACTTCTGGAACGGTTTTAATCAATTTATTGGTTTGCTGTAATAACTCACGCGCTTTACCAATAGAGATCCCTGGATAGGTTGTTGGCATGTACATTAAATCGCCCTCATCCAATGGCGGGATAAACTCACTGCCCATTTTAGAGATTGGATAATATGATGATCCCATTAAGATAACGGCAACCAAAAGTATCGTTTTGGGAAAGCGTAAACTCAAATTCAGTAATGGTCGGTAAAGTGCCACTAGCGTTTTGTTTATTGGGTTTTTGTTCTCAGGCAATATTTTACCTCGAACGAAATAGCCCATTAATACAGGTACTAAGGTAATTGCTAGGCCAGCAGACGCCGCCATTGCAAAGGTTTTTGTGAAGGCTAATGGGGAGAACATCTTCCCTTCTTGGCCTTCTAATGCAAATACAGGAACAAAGCTTAAGGTAATGATAAGCAATGAGAAAAAGAGTGGAGGTCCAACTTCTTCTGCCGCTTTCCCTATTACCTGCCAACGATTTTCATCCGTTAATGGTGTTTTTTCTATGTGCTTATGAACGTTTTCTATCATTACGATAGCACCATCAACCATTGCACCAATGGCAATTGCGATACCACCTAATGACATGATGTTGGCATTAATGCCTTGCCAATGCATAACAATGAACGCACAAAGGATCCCAACAGGCAGACTTAATGCGATAACCAACGAAGAACGAATGTGAAATAAGAATAAAGCACAAACAATGGCAACGACGATAAACTCTTCAGCCAATTTCTCCCATAAATTTGTTACTGCATGGTCAATAAGTTTAGAGCGATCATAAGTCGCTTTAATTTCTACCCCTTCCGGTAAGCCTTTTTGTAATTGAGCCAATTTCTCTTTTACATTTGAAATGACGTTACTGGCATTTTCACCAAAGCGCATGACAATCACACCACCAACGGCTTCGCCTTCTCCATTAAATTCAGAGATACCACGGCGCATTTGTGGTCCAAGATTAATATCAGCGATATCACCAAGTAATAACGGCGTTCCCTTATCGGTTACTTTCAGCGGCAATGATTTTATGTCTTCAATACTGCTTAAGTAACCCGATGTACGAACCATGTGTTCAGCTTCCGCGACTTCGATAACCGAAGCGCCCGCCTCTTGATTTCCCTCTTTAATGGCTTTATTAATTTGTTGTAGCGTTAGGTTATAAGCTCGTAATTTATCAGGATCAATTTCCACCTGATATTGCTTCACCATCCCGCCGACGGTCGCAACTTCTGATACGCCATCGACTGTTTGTAGTTCATATTTTAAGAACCAATCTTGCAAGCTGCGTAATTCGGCTAAATCGTGCTTACCGGTTTTATCTTGTAATACATAACTGTATACCCAGCCCACCCCTGTCGCATCGGGCCCTAATGTGGGCTTTGCCTCTGCGGGTAATCTAGGCGCAACTTGGCTTAAATACTCTAACACCCTCGAACGCGCCCAGTACATGTCAGTATCATCATTAAAAATGATATAAACATAGGAATCACCAAAGAATGAAAAACCACGAACCGTTTCCGCTCCCGGAACCGCAAGCATGGCGGTAGTTAACGGGTAAGTCACCTGATCTTCCACCACTTGAGGAGCTTGTCCTGGGTAGCTGGTTTTAATGATCACTTGAACATCAGAAAGATCAGGCAAAGCATCAACTGGTGTATTCTTTACACTGTAAATTCCTGCAACAACTAAAGCAAAAGTCGCAACCAGAACTAAAAATCGATTTTTAATCGACCAACGAATAATGGCGGGGATCATAATAACGCCCCTTCTTTTTCAATCTCAAGCAATTGATATTCATCATTCACTTTTTGAACTAAAAACTGAACCGCTTCACCTTCACGAAAAGAAGCCAAATCAATCTTTTTATCAACCGAAAAATTCATTTCACCCGCTTTCCAATCCCATTGTGATACGGCTTTATGATCAAAGGTAACCATACCAAAATCAGCCATTAGCATAGTAATATTGCCCGAAATCCAAACACTGTTTTCAGGACCATTAATTCGGCTTAATTCTGCCGTCTTGCTTGATTCAGAATCCAATAAGAATTGCGCTGACGTGACTACTTTATCGTTTTCTTTCAATCCCTTAACTATTTCTACTTTATTGCCTGCTTCGCGACCAGCGATAACTCGAGCTGAGCGATATTTCCCATTACCTTCATCCAATACCACCCGCGCCATGCCATTTGAACGGATGACCGCTTGACGAGGAATCGTTAATACTTCTTCTTTTGTTTTAGGGTGAATGGTTATATTAGCGAACATATTTGGTTTCAATGCACCGTCTTGGTTATCGAATTTTAAACGCATGCGCATGGTTCGTGTTTTTGGATCCAAAATCGGATAAACGTAATCTACTTCACCTTCCCATCGTTTCCCAGGGACGGCATCTAACGTCATCACCGCTTTATTACCAGAAGATAACCAGTGAGCCTGACGTTCAAAAACTTCAGCATCTACCCACACATTTTCCAAAGGTCCAGCACTAATAACGATTTGAGAAGGTGATAAATAGCCACCTTCTCGAATATTTAAACTCGCAATGACACCGCTTGAAATCGCTTTTATCTCTATGTTTTTATTCGCTTTACCGCTTCTAACAATAGAATTAACTTGAGCTTTATCCACACCCAATGACTGCAAACGTTCTCTTGCGCCTTTGACCAGTCCTTTTCGACCTGTTCGATACGCGTTTAGTAGCTCTTCTTGTGCTTTCACCAGTTCAGGGGAGTAAAGAGTAAATAACACATCGCCCTTATTTACCTTTTCACCTATGGCATTGATATTTAGCTTTTCAACCCAGCCTGCTACACGTACGTTTACTTGCCACAACTTACTTTCATCAAACGCGATATAACCCACAGTATCTATATTTGGAGACAGGATCGTTTTCTCAACAAAAGCACTTTTTACGCCTAAATTGTTCACCACGCTTGGATCTATTGTTACGGTACCCGCTGGTGACTTCTCACCTTTTGCATCGTCGGCATAAACAGGCACTAAATCCATACCCATTGGTGATTTACCCGGCTGATCTCTACGATAATTGGCATCCATAGGGGCAACCCAATACAAAGGCTCACTGCTTGATGATGCGCTATTTTCTTGAGCCGTCATCGCCATTGCGCTCATTGTATGCCCCGAGTATAAATTCATGCTCGCTGCACCAACAACACCGCCAATAACAAGTGAAAGTAATGCTATTTTAACTGGTTTCATATTCTCTTCCTTAATGCTCAGACGGGGTTATTTGTGGTGCAGATACGGCATAATCAAAGCCATTTAAATAAAAAGCTAAGTTACTGTATGTTTTACTTAAATCACTGAATAAACGCTGTTTCTCTAACTCAATACTCAGCTCATCATTGGCTGCGGAAATCACATCATTAAATTGTGCCGTATTATTTTCATAACCTCGTTCTACCGCTTTGGTTCTTTCTTTTGCTTGAGGCAATAACGTATTGTTGTAACGAGAAAGACGTTGTTCAAAATTCACTTTATCCACCAACAATGAATTCACTTTGGCGTTCAATTGTCGTAATAGCACATCACGTTGTGACTTCGCAGAACCCACTTGATATTGTGCAGCCGCATAATTTTGATCTTGACGTTTATCGGTAAACAGAGGGATGTCCATCGTTAAATAAGCGCTGACTAAATCAGAGGCGGGTTGTCCCCCCATTCCATTCGCTTGACGATAACCGTACATGACCTCGACACCAAATTGAGGAGAGTAAGATTCATTGGCAATCTCTACTTTTGTTTTTGTTGCCGTGATCGTGAGTTCACTCATTTTTACGGTTGGGTTTGAATTTAATAAGTCATAAAATTCAGTTTTTTGAGGTGATTTACTCGCTAATAGTCGCTCTAAGGTAGACCACTCTAGTGGTGTTATTTCTTTTGATTTTTGATCCGCTAAGTTAGGTAGCCATTCGCTAAGCTGCGCATAAATTCGTCCTTGTAATTGACGATTTGTTTGCAACTTCTCATCGAGTCGAGTTAGCTGAAGCTGTGCTTGAAGAAGATCCTGACTTTCGCTTTTACCAATGGCGTAATTGGTATTAATGTATCTTTCCATTTCAGACAATAGCTGACGGTTTTCATGCAAAATCTCCTCTGCTTTTTGTAAGAAGCCTAGCTCTATCCACAGTTGGGTGATTGTATTTGCGACATCGAGTTCACGAACTTGAATTTGCATCGCCAGCACATCCGCTTGCTGCCCAGTTTGTTTTTGTTGCAAATCTAAACTGGAGCCTCGACCAAACTTCTGCATGAATCCGACAGAAATATTGGTCATTGGATCGTCATCAAACTTAAAACTGTCTACTGGTAGCCCACCAAATCCGACTTTAAGAGTAGGATCAGCAAGCGTTGAACTTGCAATACCAGTGGATCGTAGTGCTTGTGATTGTGCGTATATTTGTTCTCGACTTGCATCTGAAGACAACGCTTGCTCGATAAGCTGCGTCAATTGACTTTCTGCCAAGGCTTGACCTGAGAGTACTAGCGAGATCATTGAAGCTAACCACACCTTTTTAGAGCGTGTACGTAATGTATTTTTCATGGAATCATTCCAATAATGACGTGATAATAAAGACAGATCACTGCCATGATTAAACCGATAAATAAGCGTTAAATATCTTATTTAGAGAATTGATTTAATTGGAATTACGCTATTGGAGGGCGGTAAAGCGAAGAAGAAGTAAATGAGCGTGTTTGCTCATTATATTGAGCATATACAATCACGGATGCCGTTGCATTAGTATGGGCCATAAGCCCGATAGGTAAAGCATAAACAGACACAACACAAATGGTTTTACAACAGCTATCACCTTTATCAGAACAATGATGACTGTTATTCATCAACATTAATGACATATCACACTGCATATAACTGGTGTCATTGGTTTTTGAAGAGTGACAATCTGACATGCAGTCCGTCATATTCTCTGTATTTTGTGCAGTTTCCATTGACATGTTCATCACCATTCCTTCCATTTTCATTGGATAGCTGTAAGCAACACTTGATAGCACTAATGCCACCAGCGTAATACTTGTTACTAACCATTTAGAAAAAGAAGTAAACACGATAAAAAATCCAAATATACAGAATGTAACGATAATAAGCCTTCCACTTAGGGTAAGGTCAATATTTTTTGATCATATTTAATAATCAAATCTAGAAGGTAATAAAAATTGTACAAATTTGATACACAACGTCGAGCGCATATGTGAAAAACGTCTCAAATTTGAAATCAACCGCTTACGAAACGTCAATGAATTAACGTAACGCATATTTTTACAAGGGAACTTTTGGTAGATTAGCGAAAAATTCAAGGATGGCCTTTAATGAAAAACCCTCATAAAATCGCGAGTTTAGAGCTAGGGCGACTGTTCGCTCTGTTTGCGATTATTGCTTTGCATTCTCAAATCTTCATGACCTATTTATTAGTCGATGATGTTCCCGTTTTTGGTTATGCTTTTAATCAACTGACCCGTTTTGCTGTTCCCTTCTTTTTTATTCTGTCTGGTTACTTAATCCAACCTAAGTTATCAACATCACCGTTCAATACACTTAAGAAATACTCATCACCATTAATCAAAATCTGGCTAGTTTGGAGCCTATTATGTCTAGCAATGCCATTTAATTGGCAACGGGTAGCAACGGATGGGTACTTGGCTGAGCGTACAGGCTATTGGAATTGGTTAACTCAAAACCCTCTAAATGCTTTAATGGAAGGCGGTATGGTGCATTTGTGGTTTATCCCTGCATTGGTTATCGCGGTTGCGATTATCGCATTATTTATTCATTTTAATAAATCGTCTTTGCTTATTCCTGTTGCGGTTATCTTGTATGCTTATGGTGTTATGGGCGGAAGTTATCAAACATTAACTGAAGTATGGACGCCCTTCTTTACTCGTAATGGTCCTTTCTTTAGTACATTGATGGTAGTGATTGGTTTTGAACTGAGAAAACGCAAGGTAACGTTATCTTCAACAAAATCCTTACTACTCTTGCTGGCAGGTATAGTTGTTCATTTTAGTGAGGCGTATTGGCTAACTACTTATCATGTTCCTTTTAATCAACATGATTTCTTAACAGGCACACCATTGATAGGTATCGGTCTATTTTTATTGTTGTTATCTAGACCTAATATAGGGAACCACCCGCTGACGTTTAAATTAAGTAGACATGTACTTAGCATTTATACTTGTCATTTATTGTTCGTTGTAGTGATGTTGAATATTACAGGGATGATGGGTATAACATTAGCAGCAAAAGATTTTTTGATCGTGTTTGGGACGGTTGTCCTATCTACTTCATTCGTTCTTATTGTAGATAGAACTTTTCTTAAAAGATGGTTATTTAGATAAAAATACGGCGATGCACGGTACTTTCTATGCATCGCCTTTAATGTATTAATTAAATACGATTTAAAACATCGAACGCTTTCATAACAGTATCACTTGCCATCACTCGTCCATGCCCTTGATTTTCTGTTGGGTATAATGTGACATTTTCAATGTGCTCAGAAGCAGATTTTGATAAATCAAAGCTCGTAAATCGATCTTCTTTATCATGCACAATAATAGTCTGGCTTGTGCGTTGTTGTAATCGCTGGTATGGATTAAAACTGTCGATAGTTCGTTGATATTGATGTTCAATATCACCAACAATCGCTTTAAATAACTTAATTGAGTAGCCCGAACGTTCAATACTGTTGAATAAGTTTTCGGTGTAATTCAATACTGGAGCGATCAAAAGCAAGGGTGTGTCATCTAATTTAATATGGTGACACTCTAAAACAGCAGCGGTGCCCATACTGTGAGAGATAACACCCGCGACTTCATCTTGCTCATCGAGTACCGCATTTAGTCCTTCAATAAAGGCTGGTAAATGCGCATGTTTGCCTTCACTTTGGCCATGAGCAGAGTGGTCAAAAGCTACGGCAGTAAAACCTTTAGAGGCAATGTACTCCATCAATGGGTAATATTGACTTGAATTACCAGACCAACCATGAGCTAACACCCATACAGGACCTGACCCCAACTGATACAAGCTAAGCTCTCCTTCCGGTGAGTTCAACTTACTTTTTATTAGCCCCGAAGGTTCTGTATTTTTAGGTTTTGTTCTTACTGGTGTTAATAGTAATTTTCGTCCCATTTTCTTTGCATGATCTGGAATAAGCATATGATGTAAGCGCGTAACAGCATTCAAAGCACTGCGTTTAAAGCTGAACTTTTTCTCTGTTCCAAAATAAATTTCCTGACTCATATTTTATCCAATTTATCATTTTATGTCGTTATCTTAACTAAGATGGTTAAATTGTCGAGTAAAGGTTCTATTTTTTAACAATTAAGTCACAAACAAGAAGGTAATCCCAGATAGACGGTCACTAAAAACATAACATGCATAAAAAATACATGTTATTAAATACCCTTTGCGTTATACTTCTTCTGTATCCCTAATTTTGGAATCATTAATCATGAATATTACTGATAAAGCCGTTGAAGAAAAAATCCCACCATTCTTACGTTTAGGCTTTCGCCCTTTCTTTTTACTGGGTAGCATTTACGCGATTATTGCGGTATCTGTATGGGTATGGGCATTTCAGACGGGTCAACCGAGCCAGCTAACCGTTCCTGCTTTATGGTGGCATGTCCATGAAATGCTATTTGGGTTTTCAATGGCAATTGTTGCAGGGTTCGTGTTGAGCGCAGTTCAAAACTGGACTGGTGTAAAAGGAACCTCCGATAAACGACTCGGTTTTATTGTGTTGTTATGGTTATTACCAAGAATTCTTTTTTGGACACCAACACCACTTTGGATCATTTCTAGTATTGAAGCTTTATTCCTTGCTGCTATCGCGTATGAAGTTGGATTCCGTGTTATTAAAACAAAAGGCGTTCGTAATTTCTTCTTTATTCCTTTATTTATTGTCGCTATTGCTGCCAATTTTGCTAGCTATGCCACGATTAAAGGATTACCGCCGTTTACTTCTGCGGCCGTTTGGGAATCTATGTTGTGGTGGTTTACCTTACTGATTTCGGTAATGGGGGCACGTGTTATCCCTTTCTTTACTGCGCGTCGCTTTCAGTTTGAAAAAGCACAACCTATTTTATGGTTAGAAGCATTATGTAATATCCCGCTTGCAATGCTATTTATCCTTAGTTTTTTCCCATTAACAGCGGAAGAGATCAGTCCTTATTTAATGATTGTAGCCGGTTTTGCACAGTTAATTAGAATGGGTCGTTGGAAGAGTCACAAAACATTAAGTGAGCCATTAGTATGGTCACTTCATGCGGGGTATTTATGCATTCCCGTAAGCCTACTGATCCGTGGGTTCGCAGATGATGGGTTTATTTCTCATACCGCCATTCATTTATTTGCTATTGGGGCACTAGGAGGCGTTATTTTAGCGATGATCGCACGTGTGACAATGGGTCATACTGGCCGTGAAATATATAAAGGTCCTGTTATGTGGCCGGCCTTCTCAGCTATTGTCCTTGCTGCTGTTATTCGATCTGTTGGTGTAATTGTTTTCCCTGAATATATGATAAATATGATCAATATTGCAGCCGTATTATGGGCCTTTGCATTTGGTCTCTTTGTTTGGCACTTTGCCCCGATGCTATGTAAAAAACGAGTTGATGGTCACCCCGGTTAATTTACAGCGCAAATAAACAAGATCTAACTCACACATTGCAGAACTTATTGTCAACATTAACAATAGTTAATGTTGACACAACCTTTCCTTAATCTTGCCCTCTGTATTCTTACCTTAAATTAAAAAATACAAAATTTTACTTTGAGGAATACACTATGAATATACTTGGTTATATGCAGAAAGTAGGTAAGGCGCTGATGGTTCCCGTCGCTACGCTACCTGCTGCTGCAATCTTAATGGGTGTTGGTTACTGGATGGATCCAACAGGCTGGGGCGCAAATAGCGTACTTGCTGCATTTCTAATTAAATCAGGTGGCGCTATTATCGATGTAATGCCAATGCTATTTGCGATTGGTGTTGCGTTTGGTTTAAGTAAAGACAAAAATGGTTCAGCGGCACTTGCCGGTTTTATTTGCTTTACTGTTGTTACTACCCTTTTATCTCCAGCGGTTGTTGCTCAACTTGAAAGCATTCCATTGGATCAAGTTCCTTCTGCATTCGCAAAAATCAACAACCAATTTGTTGGTATTATTGTCGGTATTATTTCTGCTGAAATTTACAACAAATACTCAACGGTTGAACTACCAAAAGCATTAGCTTTCTTTAGTGGTAAACGTCTTGTTCCTATCCTGACATCAATTGCGGGTATGGCATTATCATTCGTTCTTTTATACGTATGGCCTGCCATTTTTGACGCCCTAATCTCTTTCGGTACTCAACTTCAATCAATGGGTGCGGTTGGTGCTGGTCTGTTCGGTTTCTTTAACCGTTTAATGCTTACAGTTGGTATGCACCATGCCCTTTACCCTGTATTTTGGTTTGATGTTGTTGGTATTAACGACATTCCAAATTTCTTAGGTGGTGCACAATCTATTGCTGATGGCACTGCGGTTATCGGTCAAACGGGTATGTACCAAGCGGGTTTCTTCCCTATCATGATGTTTGGTCTTCCAGGCGCAGCTCTGGCTATTTACCATTGTGCAGAAGAACGCAATAAAGCCGCTGTTTTCTCTATCATGCTTGCAGCAGCAATGGCGTCATTCTTTACTGGTATTACAGAACCTCTAGAATTCAGCTTTATGTTCCTTGCTCCATGGTTGTATTTAATTCATGCAATCTTAACGGGTATTTCTTTATACATCGCTGCAAGTATGCATTGGATGGCAGGTTTTGGTTTTTCAGCAGGTCTTGTTGATTTCGCTTTATCAACCCAGAATCCATTGGCGGTTAAGTGGTACATGCTTATTCCACAAGGTCTTGTATTCTTTGTTCTTTACTACACTATATTTAGATTTGCGATTAAGAAGTTCAACTTCCTAACTCCGGGTCGTGGTGAAGACATGAATAAAGATGATTCTGTAGAAGAAAACATTACTGATGTTGCCACTGCGTATATCGAAGCAATTGGTGGTTCAGAAAATATCCTAGAAGTAGATAACTGTATTACACGTCTACGTTTAACCGTGAAAGATTCAAGCCTTGCTGATAGCGACAAACTTAAATCTCTTGGTGCCATTGCAGTGGTTCCAATGGGTAAAGGTGGTCTGCAAGTTATTATAGGCTTAGGAAAAGTGGATAGAGTCGCTGCAGAAATGAAAGTGATTTTAAAAGCCTAACTTCATAATGTTCGTACCAGATATTATGTAAGTGCAACTCAAGAGTCTTAATTATTCCCTCTTTAAGGCTCTTTATGATGTATTTATACACGAAGCATTGTTACTCATTTTAGTTATCTATTCTTTATCTGATACACACTCGATTGCAGAGTAGGCTTCTTGCTCATTCGTTCCAGAGCCATAAGCGCCACAATGCTGACATTCACATTGGTATATCTCAGCAGTAAAATGGTAGCAATTTAACTCTTTGTTCCCACATTCAGGGCAATCTACGACTTTCTCTAAAAATTCACGTTTAAGTGCTTTTTGTTCTTGTTGCTCCCTAAAATATTGGGTTAATTCAAAATTGAATTGCTTTCCTACCCCATTATTTGGGTTCTCTTTAGGGTAATCATCAAAATAACGACTCACTATATTTAATCCACCAGTAAAATTCAGTGATGTAGTTATATTAAAATAGTTGCCATTTCACTAGATACCAAATGTAAACTTTGCCCTTCTTTCCACAGAATTCAGAAAAACACGTTAATTTGATTTTAAGGCACACAAGCTCTCTTTCATGTACGTTTTAACTTTTATGAATTCAAACTTATTTATTGTTACAATAAGCCGACTTAACATAGAGATAAACAAATGAAAATACTGGTTATAGAAGACGATCAAACCACTCGCGAATTTATCGCAAAAGCGCTTGAACAAGAAGGGTTTATCGTTGATAACTCAGGAGATGGAAAAGAAGGCTTAATGATGGCTATCAGCTGTGAATACCAATTAATAGTATTGGATCGTATGTTACCCAATATTGATGGTTTAAAAATTCTCTCTGCGATCCGAGCAACAGGAAATAATACGCCTGTACTGATACTTAGCGCGTTAGACAGCGTAGACCAACGAGTTGAAGGCTTAATTGCAGGCAGTGATGATTATCTAACTAAGCCTTTTGCCTTAGCGGAATTATTAGCCCGAATTAATATCATTCTCCGTCGCAATCGACCAATCGAAAGTTTCTCTAATGAGATAAAAATCAACAATCTCCTCATTAATTTGCGGTCTCAAAAAGTCACCATAAATAACAACGCCATCTCTCTACAAAATAAAGAGTTTATCTTATTACGTTACTTAGCAGAGCACGTGAACGAAGTTGTCTCTCGCATGCGTTTATTTGAAGCCGCATGGGATTATCACTTTGATCCTAAAACTAACGTTATTGATGTGCATATTGCTAAATTACGTAAGAAACTAGAGCAAGGCGGAGCGATCAATTTAATCGAAACCGTTCGTGGAGCGGGTTATGTTATTAGACAAGCGTGATGAACTTTATCGTTCTTCTATTCTAAAACTGTTGATCTGGTTCGCTATCGGCCTATTTTCAATGATGGCACTATTACTGTATCAACTGTATTCAACCTCTGTTCATTTATATAATAAAAATCTAGATGAATGGCTACAAGCAGAAACATCGCAACTTCAAACGATTGCAAAAACCGAAGGCATAGAAGCGCTTCATCAAAGTATTAGCAATGTTAATAACAGCAGATATATTTACCAACTGGTTAATCATGCGTATCCCGCACCGACAGACACTTCGGCGACCACTTACCCTATCATTGCCCAAATAAAGCAGTATCAAGCTCAAAATAACCTACCAGAAATGAGAGCAACAAAAATTGAGCTTTCTGACGGTTCTGAATTAACCATAGGTATTGATCAAGAACGATATTTACATTTTAAAAACCAATTAGATTCATCCGTGATCTGGGGGACATTTTTTCCTTTTATTGCGTTATGCTTGATCGCGATTCTTATTGCCGTTTACATTCTTAAACGATTAAACCTTGTTAACCAAACCATGAATCGAGTCATGTTAGGCGAACGAAATGTTCGTTTAAAAGTTGGGTCTGATATGAATGAATTTGATTTACTGGCTCTGCATTTAAATAATATGTTAGAACAAATGGAAAGCAGTGAATCCAAATTAAAATCATTAACCGTCGATATTGCTCACGATCTTAGAACCCCAATGAGTCGTATAAAGCTAAGAATTGAAGACCTATTAAACGATAAAAACCTATCAAATAACCATCAAATACAGCTAGATAACATTCAATCTGATTTGTCATTACTCTTGGATACGTTCAATGGAATGATGGAGCTTTATCATTTAGAACACGTCGGTACCCCGATAAAGAAACAATCTTGTGACTTAAGTAAAATTGTTCGTGATGCGATGGAATTTGCAGAACCAATGGCACATGATAAACAACAAAAGCTGTATTTAACGGTAGAGATGCCCTGCCCATTATATGTAAACCCTAGTCTACTTTTTAGAGCCATATTTAATATCATTGATAACGCAATTAAATACACTCATGAAGGTGGGGTCATTGAGGTGATTGTCGATTGCTTTGGTGTGGTAGTGGCTGATAACGGTGTGGGCATAAAGCCAGAAGACAGAGAAAGAGCATTAGACCAATTAGTTCGTTTAGATCCAAGTCGAACTGAGCATGGGTTTGGTTTAGGATTAGCCTTGGTTAAAACTGTCATGAAAATACACAATGGCAAAATCAGTTTAAGTGATAATTACCCTGGTTTACGCGCTCGTTTATTATTTGATGAAACATTAAATAAACAGGCATCAGATAATTAACGCAGCACATTCCATGCTTCGCACATCACCCTAAACTGTTCAGCATTGCCCGACTCTCTATCTGGGTGGTGCTGCATGGCTAATTTTCGCCATTGTTTACGGATTTCTTTTTCAGTTGCACTTTCTGATAATCCAAACCGCTTTAATGCTTGAATACGATCCATTGATGATGCATTCGTCCCACCCAAATACCGGCGATAATTATTCCAAAATTCGTTTAATAAGCGCTGTACTTCTCCCTCTTCGACTTGATAATTAATCCAATCTAAATAATATTCACGTAAGGGGTGTGCCGTATCAATCGTCTGTTGGTTGTTTTTGGTTTCCAGCTCAGAGAACAATTGAATGTTCATCGCCTCAACTTGTAGCCATTGCTCTGGATATAACTCTGTTTGCAACTGATAAAGCGCATTCATGATTAAGAAATTACGCTTAAACAAATCTTTATCTACACTCTCATCCAGTTGTTTTAATAAACCTTTCTCGATTAGATAAGCAGAAAGTGTGTGTACCTTCCACGCCTGATTCAATTCTTGTAAAACCTCAAATAAAGGCCATACAAGGGGATTTTCAAACTGACCTTCATTTTGTTCTACGCTTTTATTGTCTGTCATTTTATATCCCCTTTAATCTAATTATCAGACGCTTAATCAATATCAACATTGATTATTTACTTAGATAAACACCATTATTTGTTATGTTTTATCTGTTTAATTGAGTGATTCATGATCCAAACGCAATATAGAGTAAATATAATAACGCCACTCATGATCAGCGCCATTCTGATCCAAGGTTGCTCAGTCGCTAAACGATAGTCTGCTATGTGATAAATAGTAGGAAGCCACACCGCAAAGACCCCAATAACAAGGCCTGCTTGTAGCATTCTAAATACAAATTCTTTATTAAAAAACAGAGTAAAAGGAAGTAAAAAAAGCACAGAAACCACAATCACATTCCCTTCTCGTAGAAAGTGAGCAGCCATTATCCAATACGCTAAAAATACAATCATTGTTCGCCACATTGATGATGATCCTCTATTTCTTGGTTTGTTTACTAAAATACGAGTTCGGATTATACCTTTTCGAGCTCATACCCGCTTAGGAATTAGTCATAAAAAATGGCAGCCATTTCTGACTGCCATTTTATTTACAAACTTAACTCACTGTTACTCAGCAATCTCTGCTTCTTCCAGTGTTTGTTGAGTTCGGCTTGCTGCTGTATCTTGTCCAAAACCTTTTAGGCCCACTACATGAACGTGTTCACGATCTTTAAAGATCTTACGAACCAGTTTATAAGTCGTACCCTTCTCTGGACTGATGTTTTCTGGTGCCGCGATTAATAATTGCATATCTAGGCGCTCACATAACTCGAATAGGGTCGCGATAGATTTACCATCTAGACGCGCCGCTTCATCCAAGAACAATAGACGACAAGGCATAATGTCTTTACTACGAAGACGACGAGATTCATCTTCCCAACTTTGGATAACCATCAGTAAGATCGCTTGACCTGTACCAATCGCTTCACCTGTTGATAATGCACCCGACTCTGCTTGTAACCAACCATCAGTACCGCGATTTACTTCAATGTTTAGTTCTAAGTAGTTACGGTAATCCAGTAACTCTTCACCCAATGTTTGCGGTGAACGTTGACCAACATCGATGTGTGGGTTGATACGTTGGAACAGTTTCGCAATTGCTTCTGAGAACGTAAAGCGTGGGTTACCAAACAAGTCTTGATGCTGGGCTTGATGCTCAGACAGACCAGCAAGTAGCATCGCGTGTGTTTCACGGATACCTACGTTTAGACGAACCCCCTTAACTTGACCAAAACCAATTTGAGATAAGCCTTGGTTTAGCATGCGAATGCGGTTTTGCTCACGCTGAATCGTTTTACGAATAATACTCGCAACACTTTCAGAGCTTAATGCTAAGCGATTTTCACGAGAGGTTAGTTCTTCAGTCAGACGACCAAGCTCTGTTTCCATCTCTTCAATTGCTTCAACTGGATCATCCGTATGAATGATATCTTGGCGAATACGCTCACGAAGATGCTGATAAACAGCAATGTAGAATAGAACCTTACGCTCTGGCTTACTTGTGTCTTCAGACGCTCGTAATGAATCACGTAAGTCTTCATTATCAGCGACAGCTAGACGAAGCGCACCCAATGATTTATCCGACATTGAACGCAGTTCTTCCGCACTTAAATACGCCAATTCACGTTTATGCAGACGACGCTCAACATCATTTTCACGAGCTAAACGTAGAACTGAACACCAACCCGCTTTTGCATTAACCACAAAGGTACGTAAATCTCGGTACAGTTTTTCAACTTTACGAGATTGTTTAACTAAGCCTTTAATCTCAAGTTCGTTTGATGTGATGCCTTTTTCAAGCTCACTCTTACGACCACGAGAACTGTGTAGACGCTCGTTTAATTCGCCCTTACGAACTTCAGCACGCTCTAGCGCGCTTTGGTCTGCATGAACACCAAACTCTTGCAGTTCACGTTTAAATTCTTGAACCGTTTCTTGTTTCGCTTGATGTGAGCTCTTAAGCGAAGCCATTACTTGGTTGTATTGGTTTGCTTGAGCTTGTGATTGTTTTTGTTGCCCTTTCGCTTTAGTTCGCGCTTGTTCTGCTTGTACTAATTTCGCTTTAAGTTGTTCATTTAGTTCACTGCTCTTATTAAGCAATGCCACTGCATCTTCATAACCGAAGTGATGACGACGCTCTACTAAATCAGAAATAGCAAACAATTGAGCTTTAATGCGTTGCAATTGTGCATCAATTTGCTCATGTTCAGCTTTTAATGCATCAAATTGCTCAGGATCCACTTCTAATGCACGTTGCAGGTTTTCTAATTCTGCAATCGCTTTACCATTTTGACGTAAGAAACTTTCTGCTTCTGATACTTGCTCAACTTGAACACTGATCTCTTCAAAACGTTCAGTGATGGTTTCATCTTCAAGTACGTTGATGTGTGGTGCTATTTTCGCTAATTGAGACAGTGCTTCTTTAGACGCTACCATTTGCGATTTATGTTGTTGCTCAGTCGCTACCAATTCATTTAATTGACGGCTCGTTTGCGATAATTGCTCACGTGCTTTTTTCAATTCAACTTCTGGATCGGCATCAAACGCTACAGTAAGGTGTGTCGATACAAAACCATTAAAGCTTTGGTATAGACGTTGAAGTTTTTGTGAATCAAACGCGGCTTTCGCGTGCTCTTCAACGGCAATTTCACGCTCTTCACGTAATGTGTCTAAACGTTGCTCACGAGCGGCGCGACCAAACAATGGAAGTTCAGGGAAACGAGAGTAACGCATTTGGCGATCATTTAGATGAACACAAACGGCATTCTCCATTTCATCGGCATCAAATACGCTGTCATCAAACGCGTCAATATCGCCTTCAATGATGTAAAGATCATCAGGACAATCATCAAGATCAACCAGTTTTTCTTTAATGCCCGATAAATCAGAAACAACGATAGCATGACGAGCAGGACCGTAAAGCGAGCTGAAATACGGTGCATCACTTAATGTAATATCGTCATAAATTTCAGAAAGCAGTACGCCACCTAATGTATCTGCAAGACCTTTAAGACGAGCATCACCACTACCACCAGGAGCCGCTAAACGTTCAATCTCACCATCTAACTCTTCTTTACGAGCAGCAAGACGATCTTTATTGGTTGAAAGTACGCGTTCATTTTCTAGCGTTTCTTGCATTTGGCTGATAACCATATGGCTATCTTCTAACTCAACACCACACTGATCATTAAGTTTGTTTAATGCATCGTTCGCTGCAATCCACTTGGGTGCAATCGATTCTAAACGCTGAGTTTCAGAACGAAGTTGCTGTTCTTGACGTTTTAGCTCTGAGCGCTTATCAATGATATTTTCTTGTTGTTCTTGAACCGTCTCAAGCATCTCTTCATGACGAGCTTGTTCTTCTTCAAGTACGATTTCAGAATCCACAGTGATATTAAAACGTTTTGCATATTCAGCCGCTAATTCTTGAGCTTGACGCTGTAAACGAACCGCACGTTCTAAATCTTTGTATTGCGCTTTAAGCTGCTCTGCACGCTCTGCAATATTGCTGAACTGACGAGCTTGTTCAATTAAGGCCTTCGCTTTATCTGACGCTTCGCTGCGCTCAACATGACCTGCAATTGAGGTAACTAATGCCAAGCCACGTTCAAATTGTTGAACCGCTGCAGAAGAAAGATCCAACTTATGTTTAATCGCAAGAAGTGCGGTTGTTTGACGCTCTTCTTTTGCTTTTAATTCAGATTGAAGATCGACTGCATTGTTTTGCGTTAGATCATCATTCGCTGTTAGTTGTTGTGCTTTTTCAAGTGCTTTAACCGCTTGTTGATATTGAAGCGCACGAGTCTGCTGCATATCCAACGCTTGTTGGTAATCGGCAAGTTGTGTTTTTAAACTATCAACTTCTTCTTCTGTTAATTGCGCTTGCTCTTCTGACATTGCAAGTTGTTCAGCGGCTTCTTCCACCACCATTACTTGCTCTTCTAGACGCTCTGTTAGCTCTTCTAGATCTTCAGAGTAACGTTCAATCTTCTCTTGTTGACGAACGGCTGTCTGCACTAATTGAAGATGATCAGAAGCGGCTTGATAATCTTGCTCTAAGCCTGATTCAGAATCCGTTAGTAAGCCTAATTCACTCTGCATATTATTCAATACAGAAGATAAACCCACCAAGCTGCTTTGTACGTTCATTAGCTCAACACGGTGCGTTAATGTTTGCTCTACTTTCTTACGGCGATCATTTGCATGACGCATGTAATCAGACGCAACATAGTTGGTTGATTCCGTAATTAAGTGCTTGAATAAATCACGATCAGTCTGCGTGGTTTTAATCGCTTCTAACGTCATGCGGTTTTCACGCAGTGCCGCTTCCATGTCTTGGAATGCTTTTTTCACACCCCCATTTTGAGGCAGTAGATAATCACGCAAAGAACGTGTGATTGCACTTGATATACCGCCATATAAAGACGCTTCAAGTAGACGATAGAATTTAGAACGATCACTGGTATTACGAAGTTTTTTAGGCAGAACACCGTAATCAAACATTTGCGCGTGGTAATCCGTCACCGAATTAAACGCTTTAAACTGAACACCTTCGTATTCTGCCGCAAGGTCTTTTACTTCATGAATTTGGCGTACGCGCGCTTGATTATCAGAGACAGCCTCGATCATTAACTCGGTTGGTTTCACATGACTTGGAAGACCAACAATAATGAACGGTTTAATGTCTACTTTCTTATCACGGCCAGCAACCTGCTGTAATTTAACCGCAAAAAGAACGCGTTGATTACGTGAATTTACAACGTCTAGTGCCGCATAACAGGCACCCGGCTTTAATTTACCGTGTAATCCTTTATCACGAGACGCTTGTGAGCTACCCGCTTCGGTTGTGTTACGGAAATGCAGTAGCGATTGATCTGGAATTAGTGTTGTGATAAACGCGGCCATTGTGGTCGATTTACCGGCACCGTTACCACCAGAAAGTGTCGTTACTAGATTATCAATATCAAAGGTACGAGCAAAAAAGCCGTTCCAGTTAACCATGGTGAGTGATTGATATTTACCACGTTCAATCATGCTCATGCATCACCTTCCAATTCTAATTCATGCTGCTCTTCTGCAGATATGTCACTTAATTTTTCATTTTCATCAAGATCGAAGCTAGATTGGCTCGATTCTTCATTGTGAACGACAACCGCTTCACCATCACGGATCAAGCGTAGTTGTGCTTCTTTCATATCATCATTAGAGCGAACATCTGCACCAAAACGGAATACCGCTTCACTGATACGGAATTTACCTTGCTCACCAACTTGAATGATCATACCAAGACGCTTTAAACGACGCAGTGAAGTACGAACCTTATCAAATAGCTTTTCTTTATCTAAATCTGAACCTGATGCACGGTTTGTTACTAATTTCATTAGCTTTTGTTCATCAGCTAACACTAATAGCTCATCAAACAGCTCTTGGTTAGTAAAGATACCTTCATGAGCCAAACGCTCAGGACTTAGGTATAAGAAACACAATACTTTACCAACAAGCATATCAACTTCGGCCAATACGCTACGAGCAATTAAAGACGTTGAACGCGGGCGCAAGTAAAAGAAACCTTCTGGCGCTTTTACTAATTCAGCATGATAGCGTTGATAGAACATACCTAACTCATGTTCAAATTCACACAATAACGCATGATTATCTAAATCTTCACTGGCAATATGGCGGCCAGAACGCAATAAACTGTCTAATGCTGGGAATAATGGATTAGCAATCGCTTTTGCTAACTTCTCAGGCATAAATTCTTCAATATTTGTCAATGACATTTGCTTGTACCTTCGCACCGAATTCGTTAATAGACTGCCAATCAGGTTGAACGGCTTGGAAATCGGCTTCTGAATAACCGAGACGCACGGCTTGATCTACCACTAAGCGGGCCAGATCAAAGTGCTGAGAATGAGGGTGAATCGCTAGATACTTTTTAAGTACAGTACCCAACTCAATCGCCTCACCAGTGTCTTTATGATGTTGTAGCATTTCACTGATCTGTTCAGCTAATAGATCCGCAATAACGGTCAGCTCTTCAAATTCCATTTCTTCAGGGACGATACCGGTTACTTCATCATCACGCAGCATGAGCGTTTCATCACGCATATCACGTAAACGCTCTGTATCTGCGTATGTTAATAACCATGGCGCATCAAAATACCCTTTTACAGAATCACGCAGACGCTGACTAAAGGCACGGTTTTTATCCATATCAATTGCGGTACGAATAAATTTATGTACGTGTCTGTCGTAGCCAATCCATAAATCAATCGCTTGTTGTCCCCAACTCACAATACGGTCAAGCTTCATTTGCAATGAATACAGCATGGCGTCAATAAACTCTAACTCGTCATTACCATAAACAATTTCTTGAATATTAAGTAATTCCGTTTGAAGTTGATCGCCTGCTGCTTGCAATGAATCTTGTAATTCACGCAAGTTGCCCGAGGTTTCATCAAGCAGCTTTTCACAGCTAGAAATCGCTTCACGCCAGTTTTGGTTTAGCAGCTCTGCAATTTCTTCTTTAACTGATTGTTGTTGTTCATCCATTACGCGTTGGTTTAGATCGATACGATCAAAAATCTCCCCAACAGAGTATTTCAAAACACCGAATACGTTTTTACGCCAGTGCTTCGCATCACCACCTTTTTCAGCCGCTTGCGATGCTTTCTGGATTTCTTCTGCAACCATCGCCAACTGAATAGAAAGCTTCAATTTAGAGAATTGACGGTGGCGCACGTAGTAATCTGTAATGCCAATAGCTAATGGTGTAAGACGATAGATGTTCATTCCATCGGTGCTTTCACCACTAAAACGGCTAATTAAACGTTGTTTTACTAATTCATTGATTGCATTGTTCGCACGAAAAGCAATGGTGTCATTGGATTGACCAAATAAACCACTGATGATACCAAACGCATCGTGAAGTTCACCTTCACCCAGCTCATCATCAAATCTTTCATTACTGAGAACAGCAATGGCCAACAAAAATGCCAGACGCTCGGTCGGCAAGTTCAATGAGAAATCGTGCTGTTTTACCCAGCCAACCAGTTCATCAACCGTTTGGTCTGTAACAGCATTAGAAAACTCACTCATTGTGTATCCTTTGTGTACATCATTATTATTTTCTCTTCGCCCATACGTGAATATAACGACCAAGAGACAGATAAGGTTCTTGACGGCATAACTGTTTTTCTAGCTTCAGCACGTCTTCGATTTGGTAATTCCCCATGTATTCCATGTTACCGATGTAATCATGAAAAGAGCGAATACCCGATTTTCCCTTTATTTCATACCCAGAATCTTCAATCCACTGATAAACATCATGTGGCATCAACCCTTTTTGTGGTTGTAACTTAAACCGTTTTCGATGTGGCATGCCATCTAAAACATGAGGAATATTGCCACAAATCACATTTTTCAATACTAAACCATGGTGATTATAAAACATAATAGAAGCATACCCACCAGATTTAACTTGTTTCAATAAAATATCCAATGCTGTTTTCGGATCATCTAGCCATTCCATCACTGCATGGAAAAGTAGAATATCAACCTTACCAACTTTATGCTGTTCAATTTCTTGTACTGCCGAATGAATAAATTGATACTGAGACGATAAACCATTATCTTCGACCGCCTCTTTCGCTAATGTTAGCATTTCTGAAGATATATCACACAAAGTCACTGTATGACCCTGCTTCGCTATTAATTGCGATATTTGGCCTATTCCTCCACCAGCATCTAAAACAATAAGTGGCTTAGAATTTGCTTTAGTTTCAGCTAAGATGGTTTCCATATCTTGCCATACAATAGTTTGACGGATCTCGCCTTTGTCAGAACCATAAATGTTCTTTGCAAATTTGTGGGCGATGTCATCGAAATTACGGTCTTTATTCACAGTGGTTAAGTTATGATATTATCTATTGGAAACAAGCATTGTCGCATAAGAGCTCAAGGAAGTAACAGCATGACGCTGTTTTTTGCTCTCAAGTGGTGATTTTTCATTCTATATCAGCGGTAATAGTCAAAAAATATGTTTGAGTTAAAGAAGTTTGTATCATCAATGCTTATGCCCCTACCTGGACTTCTCCTAATTGGGTTCATCGGCTTATTCATTTTATGGTTTTCAAAAAGGAAAGGATTTGCCTCTTTTTTACTGACTCTGTCTCTCGTTGGGATCTTTTTGCTGTCTTTTCAGCCAATCACAACGCCATTATTAAAATCAACGGAACGTATGTATCCCTCTTTCATCGCACCGGATGTGCCTGTTGAATATGTTCTTGTTCTTGGTAATGGCCATGTTGTAGATGATGAAATATCGCCTATCTCTGAACTATCTCGTGCTGCAGTCATGCGATTAACTGAAGGGATCCGCATCTATCGTATGTATCCTGGAGCAAAATTAATTCTTTCCGGCTACAGTGGCGGAACGACCGTCAGCCATGCTCGTATGATGGCTCGTGTTGCACTCTCATTAGGAGTGAACAAATCTGATATTCTTCTATTAGAAAATGCTCGAGATACTCATGAGGAAGCCATTCAAACACTTAATTCGGTAGGGAACAGTAATCTTGTTCTTGTTACCTCAGCAAGCCATATGCCACGAGCAATGGAAGAGTTCCATAATTTAGGCCTAAAGCCGACACCTGCTCCAACGAACTATTTAGCACATTCAGAAATAAAACAACCTTGGGAAAAATACGCCCCTAAAGCCAAATACCTAGAGCAATCCGAGCGTTTCTGGTATGAACAAATGGGTCGTTGGTTTATGGATCTTAAGAACCTTTTGATTGCACAAGAAGAACAAGCACAAGCCTCTGATAAAATTGGACTTGAAGATGTTATAAATAAAGTCGATGACATTAAAAATTCATTGCCCTTATCAAACGATAAATAACCTCCATTAGATAATAAAAAAGCACGCCCTTTATTTAAAAAGGTTCGTGCTTTTTTTATCTCTAAAGATAGATCACTATAACGCTAAAATAGCTCGGACTTTATCTAGATCTTCTTGTGTATCAACACCTGCCGCTGGCGCTTCTTTTGCCACCGCGACATGAATTTTTTCACCGTACCAAAGTACACGTAATTGCTCTAAGCATTCTATTTTTTCAAGTACACTTGGCTGCCAATTAATGTAAGTATTAATAAATCCTGCACGGTACGCATAAATGCCGATATGACGCAACAATGGATTCGCCGTTAATGCCTCTCCTTTTGCAAAAGCATCACGGTCCCAAGGGATTGCAGCACGACTAAAGTACAACGCATACCCTTCTGCATCGGTAACCACTTTCACAGCATTAGGGTTAAATACATCCTCTTCTTCATCAATTGTCACGGCTAATGTTGCCATTGGTGCAATTGAGTCAGCTAAATTTTTAGCTACTTGTCGAATGATACTTGGTGGAATAAGCGGTTCATCCCCTTGTACATTCACCACGATTTCATTAGAGGCTATACCACATTTATCAATGACTTCAGCTAGACGCTCAGTACCTGATTCATGATTCGGAGACGTCATGCATACATCACCACCAAACCCTTTCACTACCGCTTCAATACGAGAATCATCTGTTGCGATAATCACACGATCAGCACCAGCTTTCGATGCTTGTTCATATACCCATTGAATCATTGGCTTGCCACAAATATCAGCAAGAGGTTTACCTGGTAAACGAGTCGATTGATAACGAGCAGGGATTATGACTGTGAACGACATGACTCAACCTCTTCCATTGTCATACGACGAGCTTCTGGCTCGATCATCACTGGAATGCCTTCTTTAATCGGATAAGCAAGACGGTCAATTTTACAAATAAGCTCTTGCTTATCTTTATCGTAATTCAATTTACCTTTACACACAGGACAAGCAACGATTTCAAGAAGACGATAATCCATATTGTTCTTTTACCTCTATAATTTTATCTAATATTTGTTGTGCTTTTTCTTCTGGGAATTTGGCATCAACAGGTAAATACCACCATGATGATTCTGCAAAAGATTGACACTTAACGGCATCTTTTTCCGTCATTATCAATTGCTCACCATATTGCATTAAATTTTTAATTTCTTCTGGTTCGAACGCTTTATGATCCACAAAGCCTTGCGTATGTACAACATCAGCATTAAGGGATGCTAACGTATCAAAAAAACGGGGCGGATGACCTATTCCAGCAAAAGCAACAAGCTCACCTAAATTTGACACTGATTTTTTTTCACCAGTAACTAAATTAACCGCTTTACTTGGCTCTAATGTCATCGCTATTTCATTTGTCTTTGGTTGTTCGCCGTTACAAATCAAGAAATCGACACTAGCTAATCGATCGAGACCTTCTCTGAGTGGACCTAAAGGAATAAATGCTTGATTTCCAAATCGACGCTTTCCATCTATAACAATAAACTCGACATCACGTTGTAACGCATAATGTTGTAAACCATCATCAGTAATAACGATATCCACCCCCTGCTCTTCCAGCATTTTAACGGCTTCACTCCGAACTGGAGCGACAGCAACATGGGCTTTAGTCCGTTGTTTTATTAATACTGGTTCATCGCCAGAAATATCGGGGGTTGTCGTATTTGATAATAGGTAAGGATAATGCGGTGCTTTCCCACCATAACCACGAGAAGCAACACCAACCTTCATTCCTTGTAATTGAAGCTGTTCAACTAACCAAACGACAACAGGCGTCTTACCATTACCACCAGCCGTTATATTACCAACAACAACAACAGGAACTGACGATTTATAAGCCGTTTTTTTTCCAGTAAAATAATCCAGTTTTTTCTTGTTTGCTACATATTTAAATAAACAACTCAGTGGCCACAATAGCGGCCACATCAATTTACCTAAAATATGGTTATCAAACCAAATTCTCTCAATCATTAATCACCAAATTGAATTCGATGCAACTGGGCATAAGCACCATCGTGAGCAATCAATTCTGCATGAGTACCACGCTCAACAACTTCACCTTCATCAATAACAAGGATCTGATCTGCACTTTCAATCGTCGATAAACGGTGCGCAATCACAAGAACTGTTTTGTCCTTTTGAAGCTCGTCTAACGCAGATTGAATCGCTTTTTCTGATTCGGTATCCAATGCAGATGTCGCTTCATCAAGAATTAGTACGGATGCATTTTGTAATAGAGCTCGAGCAATGGCGATACGTTGACGTTGTCCACCGGATAGACTCGCGCCATTTTCACCAATCATCGTATCAAAACCATCTTCCATCTTGTTGATGAAGTCAGACGCATAAGCAAGCTCTGCCGCTTTCTCTATCTCAGCTCGAGTAAATCTACCTTCGGACGCATACGCAATATTATTCGCAACACTGTCATTAAATAAATGCACATTTTGAGAAACTAACGCAAAATGCTTACGAAGATTCGTTAATTTATAATCTTCAAGTCCATCACCATCTAACGAAATAGTACCCGAATCTACATCATAAAAACGTGTAAATAAATTAGCAATCGTACTTTTACCTGAACCAGAACGTCCAACTAATGCAACTGTTTTTCCAGCTGGTAAATCAAAGCTAACACTACGTAATGCTGGCCCTTCAGACGTAGGATAAGTAAACGTGACATCTTCAACTTTAATATCACCATTGACTTTATCTTTAACAATCACACCGTCATCTTTCTCTTTATCCATATCCATCAGTTCAAACAACGTTTGACATGCCGCCATACCTCGTTGGAAATCAGACGTTACGCTTGTTAGTCCTTTTAGTGGACGTAATAAACCGAACATCGCAGAGAACACAACCGTAAAGGTACCAGGAGTTAGCGTTTCTTTAATTGAATCAACACTTGCTAGATATAAAACCGTAACTAAAGCAAAAGAAGCAATCATTTGAATAATAGGATTCGCTAAACCTTGAGCAACAACCATTTTCATATTTTGTTGACGCATATGGTTACTGATCGTATCAAAACGTTCAGATTCAACTTTTTGACCACCATAGCTTAATACCACTTTATGACCTTTAAGCATTTGCTCTGAAGTCGCAGTTAATGAACCCATGGCTGTTTGCATGTTCTTACTGATTTTTCTAAAACGTTTTGAGACATTACCAATAGCGAACGCAACAACAGGTGCAACAACAACAAGTACTAAAGACAACTGCCAACTGTTCCAAAACATCAAGCCAAGTAAACCAAGTATGCTTGCCGATTCTCGCACAATATTAACCAAAGCTTTACTGGTTGCAGAAGCCACCTGTTCTGAATCATAGGTAATACGAGATAATAATCGACCTGTAGATTCTTGATCAAAATAACTTACTGGCATATGCATAAAATGATTAAAAATATCACGGCGAATTCGCATTACAACATTACTCGCAACCCAACTCATGCAATAACCAGAAACAAAGCCACTGAAACCACGAATAAACATCATAGCTAAGATGATAAATGGCATTTTTTTCAAGAAATCTGAATCCGCGTTACCAAAACCTTCATCTAAAAGTGGTTTTAGTAATGAGATCATATAAGTATCACTTAATGCATTAATGACAAGGGCAAAAACTGCAACCCCTAGCCCCGCTTTATACAGTGAGATATGAGGCCATAATCGTTTAAATGTTGCCCATGTAGATTCGTCTTTTTCAATAGTCATAAGTACTTATTCTTCATATACAATTACCTTTATTCTACTCTGTATTTAAGTTATCGCCAAATAGCTTTCTGTACCAAACGTGGCTATTAACGGTTGAATAACCTTTAATGAGTAGTTTTTCATCAGAAGCCGTTATTCGTATCTGTCCTAATTGTGCAGTATCTAACCAATCAATATTCTTTACTTCATGTCTTTCTTTAATCTTTTTACTCGGCAGATCCCAAGGGGTAAACAAGCCACTAGAGACCACTGCAATCTTTCCGCCCATCTCTTTTACCCAGCGCTCAGTCGACGATGAATTAGAACCGTGGTGAGGAACAAGAAAAACATCTACCTCATTAAATTCATTTTGATTTAAGATCAACATTTCTGAAATTGCATCAATATCGCCAGTAAATAAAAACACCCATTTATCAACGGTAAGTTTAACAACACAAGAATGAGGATTGTAAGCCCTTTTAGTTAATGTTGGCGGCCACAATACTTCAAACGCCATCATGCCCTCTTTCCACTCAGTTCCCTTTATGCAGGGTAAAGCCTTTGAATCAACTTCACTGCGCCTTACCCACCTAGGTGAAAAATGAGTTACAAGGTAATCTTTCCCTCCAGAGTGATCACCATCAGAATGACTTAAGATCAAACCATCTAAGGTTGAAATCCCTCTTTTGTGTAAAATTGGTTCAATTACACTCTCTGCGATACTTCCATTATTCCACTTCATTCCCGTATCATAGAGTATGGCCTTACCCTTTGATTCTATAAGAATAGCTAATCCATGCCCAACATCTAAAAAATCAACTTGCCATTCAGGTTTTGATTTAGTTACTGCCATTAAGAGCATCAATAGAGCAAATATTGGCAATATAATTTTAAAAGAGAAAAAGGCCATTAATCCTAGGAAAATAATAAGACCAATAATAAATAAACTTATGTCACTTGATAATGATATCCATGACCCTTCAACTGATTCAGCTAAATGCCATACCGGCAAAAGAGAGAGATCACTTAGTTGCCACAATCCTTTAAGCCACTCACTATCAGCAAAGCTACAACAACAGCAAACAAAGTTATAGGTACAGTGACCATACTGACCCAAGGAACGGCAATCAAGTTGATTAATGGAGACAAAAGACTTACCCCTCCAAAAAAATAACTTTGCACCGGAAGTAAAAAAACAAACAAACCAAATTGCACGGCAAGTATCTGTAATATTTTAGTTAAGCGAGGAGATTCCGTATTTTTTATGTATATTTGATAAATATGCAGTGTCGTAAGTACCGTTAATACAGCAGTAAAAGAAAGCCAGAAACTCATAGAGAGTGTGGGAAAAGGGTTTATAACTAAACAAAGTAACACGCACCACAATAAAATTTGATGCTTTGGCCATACCGTTCGAGTCATTAATAAGCTCGAAACAAATAAACACGCAATCAGAGCTCTAACCGTAGGTAAAGAAAAGCCGGCTAACCAACCATAAAAAATGGCTAACGCACAACCACTAAAAAGAGGTAGCCATTGCGTTAAGCGTCGTTGAAGAATGTACCGTCCCAGTTTTCCTAACCACCAACCTAACCCGTAAACAAAACCAATATGTAAACCAGATATAGCAAGTAAATGAGCTAATCCAGAGTTACGTAACACTGTCCAATCATCAGCGGATATATTACCTTTATATCCAAAGGACAAAGCAAGTAACAACGGTTGAAACTGTGCTTCGATTGTTTGTTCATATACTTGCAAAAACCATTGAGAGCGGTAACTTTTATTTTCTTCGAATAAAGTGGCATTCTTGATTTTCCCGTAAGCGTGGATCCCTTTCGATAACGCGTAATTTTCTAGTTTATATCCCGTTTCGTTATGACGCCCTATTGGAGGTCGAAGTCTAATATCAAAAAGCCACACATCTCCTTGTTGAAATAAAACCGCTTCATCTCTATTAAGCATCTTCTTTTTATAATCGCGGATTGATAAGCGAAGTAAATGAGTCCTCATATTAGATAGAGATTTACCGTTAATTTCTTTCACTTGAACTAAAATAGAAGAAGTTGGTTCTTTAAACGCAATTAGACTTTGAATTTCACCTTTGATGGTAATATCATGCCCTAGGCTATATATTTCTTTATTTGCACTTTTGTAACGCTCTATATGTAATGCCGATATTACAAGACCGAGCAGTACACCTTGAATGATTCTCATTTTAGACATGCGAAAAGTAACTATATAGCCAAAGTAACATATAACAACTAAAGTAAAGGGCATGTTTGTCGGCCAATAGGCTGACGACAAAAGAATAAGAATCACGACAACGCCTTTTAGACGTACGTCATTTAATAGAAGCATAAACTTATGCCAAGAAAATTTATCAAACGTTTTTTACCAAACCATGAAACCATTAAGCGCCAAAAAGCATTAAAAATATTTGGTAATGTTTTATATAACCCCAATTTATGGTGTTTAAATCGTCGCTCTGCTGCTGGCGCTTTTGCTGTTGGACTATTTATGGCCTTTGTTCCTCTTCCTAGTCAAATGATTATGGCAGCAGGGCTCGCTATTATATGCAGTGTAAATTTACCACTCTCGATCGCATTAGTTTGGGTAAGTAATCCAGTGACCATGCCAGTATTATTCTATGGCGCGTATAAAATTGGCGCATGGTTACTATCTACTCCTCCACAAAACTTTCATTTCGAACTGTCTTGGGAGTTTATTGGGTCACAAATGTCAACAATAGGCCCTCCATTCCTATTAGGTTGTGCTGTGTGTGCCATATTATCTTCGTTAATCGGCTACTTTGGTATTCGTGGTCTGTGGCGTTATTCTGTCGTTCGTAGCTGGAACAAACGTACTCGACGCTTAAATATTAATCGTTAGACAATTTATCTCTTTTCCTTTCTAACCTCCTAATACTGACAGCAAATATTTGCTGTCAGTTCACATATTTTTATTTTATAAATCCTCAAGCGATCGACTTACTTTTTGTAACAGTAAATTTGAACTCAATCTCACAAATGGATCATATTTAAAATAATGATTTCAAGTACTATCCCATTAAAGGAAGATGTTCTATAAGTAAGAATAATCTTACAGAACAACCATTATAAAAATAGAAACACAGCCTTATTTGCTTGAAATAGGATAAAGAAATGGATCATATTGACGAATGCCCAAAATGTTACTCTCACGAGTTACTCATTTCTGACAATGCTCAAACCATCATTTGTTCAGAGTGCGGAGTTATAAAAAAAGAAGGAATTGAAATAGAAATACCGAATAACTCGCCACAAGAAATAGAAATATTAGAAGCTTCTTAACAAAAAAGCCCACACATATAATATGTATGGGCTTTTTTACTTATTAACCATGTTTATAGTTATTATGCGAAAACTTCTTGCAATTGAGGAACGATTTGCTTCTTACGGCTAAGAACACCATCAAGCCATACTCGTCCATTTTCAGTAACTTTACCGTAAGCTTTTGCTGTTAGTTCTTCATTATCACTGATTACTAATAATTCAGAACCTTCTTTCATGATATCAGTCAAAAGTAGAATCATCGTATGACGATTACCCTCAACTTTCATCACTGCAATATCCGCTTCTAGTTCTTCTTTAATATCATCAAATACTGAAAGATCGATAACTTCAAGTTGACCAATACCAACAAGCTCACCATTCATATTGAAATCTTTAAAGTCTCGCATAACAAGATCACGTACAGGTGTACCTTCAACTGCCGATTTCACCTTAAACATTTCCATGCCTAATGCTTTAAAATCTTCAATACCAGCGATTTCAGCTAATGCTTCAACACATTTAATATCAGCGGTTGTGCATGTTGGTGATTTAAAAATAACAGTATCACTCAAGATTGCACATAACATAATGCCAGCAATATTCTGAGGGATCTCAACTTGATAAAAATCATACATCATCTTGATAATTGTATTACTACAACCAACAGGACGAATCCAACACTCTAAAGGTGTAGATGTTGTTAAATCTCCTAATTTATGATGATCAACAATACCTACAATGGTTGCTTCTGCAATATCATCAGGTGCTTGAGTTAATTCTGAATGATCGACAATATAAACTTCTTCACCAGCATAGCTAGTTTTAAACTCTGGAGACTCTAAACCAAACTTATCAAGGATGAATGCTGTTTCAGGAGAAAGTTCACCTAAGCGAGCAGGAATAGCTGCTTCGCCAATTTGATTTTTTAAATAAGCAAGTGCGATTGCACCACAAATTGAATCTGAATCTGGAATTTTATGACCCACTACATACATTGACATTGTATTACTCTCCTTTAAATATGCCGTTATTCTACCAAATTAGGGGCATTTGAACACAGAAAGTATCAATAGAACTGAAACTATCTATGATGCCAATAATGAATACATACGTTAATCACCACTTTAAAAATACCAAAATAGGCATATTAATTACAATGAATTATTAAGTGCCAATTAGTATGACCCATGCTTAATGTAGAATAAGCTTGTAACATTCATCCTTGTAGATAAACATTCCTACACGCACCTACCTAAGGTGCGTTTTTTTTATCTCATAAACCTTCTTGTTAGATATGATTTGTCATATAAAAGTCCTAAATGTGTAAACATATTTCAGGACAAGACAAAGTATACCGCTCCAAATCAAGGCGGAACAACCGCCTACATAGCCAAGTACATTTCTAAAAATATTAATGGTAAACACATGCCAGAAACCGAAGCAGAAAAAGGCGCATACCTTGCTCGCGCTTGGGCTTCTACGCATCGCATTAAACAGTTTCAAGGATTCGGTAATCCATCAGTTGGCCTATGGCGTTCCTTACGTAAAATTGATGAGAAAGACACGGCTTTTGATGTGGATTTAGAAGAGTTACGTCAAGCGGCGGATACATCAAAGTGGAAACGTTTTTGTCAATTAGCGCATGAGGCCAAAACAGAATATGAAGAAGGCATTAATAAATACGGACAAAAGACGTATAGCCCTATTGGTTTTTTATGGCGCAATATCTTTGTGAAAACCAAAAGCGCAGTTTATAGCATAGTGAAAACGAAAGACGTTCCGCGCCTTGTTCTTGATCTTAAAAAGAAGCGGAGCTTCGCTCCTTGGAGCACTGAAAATAACTGTAACTCGCCTCAAGAAAGCCCCATTTCAACGTTAGAAAAAGCCCTCATGGACATGACAAGTTGGAGCATTAAAGGCGTTCAGTGTTTGATTAAGCCATTGCAGAAAGGGGCGAAAGTCCCCATCGATAGGTTTATTACCGTTAGCCTTAGAAATAATCAGTTAACGGCGTCTTAAATACGCCCTAGAACAAACACTGTGCCAATTTAAGAAGTAAGGAGTGATAATCTAATCACCTGCCTAAATGCGAAAGCAAGGCGCGCATAGCGACCTCAAAAGCCATAACCAAAGAAACGCGCGAGGCTTATTGTCAGTGTTTGAATTTAAATTGTGGGGTTATCTTCGTCACGTACACATCCGTGTGCCG
>SAMEA5043648__coassemble_231_pt1 | contig 41435 bp, 36 predicted proteins | sample SAMEA5043648__metabat2_low_PE_006 | metagenome-assembled genome bin SAMEA5043648 (sample SAMEA5043648) | Gadus morhua
ATTCAGAAGATAATAAAAAACCGCTGATAAGTCAGCGGTTTTTTTATATTTAAACTCTAATGGTTTAAAAGAAAATTATTTTTTCTTCACTGCTTTTGCATTTGGAAGGTCAGTAATAGAACCTTCATAGATTTCAGCAGCCATACCAATTGATTCATGCAATGTTGGGTGAGCATGGATAGTTAGTGCGATATCTTCTGCATCACAACCCATTTCAATTGCAAGACCAATTTCACCAAGAAGCTCACCAGCATTAGTACCAACAATAGCACCACCGATAACACGGTTAGTATCTTTATCAAAAAGAAGCTTAGTAAGACCATCTGCACAATCTGAAGCGATTGCACGACCTGATGCGGCCCAAGGGAAGCTTGCAGCTTCGTAGTTGATGCCTTCAGCTTTTGCTTCTTTCTCTGTTTTACCAACCCAAGCAACTTCTGGCTCCGTGTACGCAATTGAAGGAATTACTTTAGGATCGAAGTAGTGCTTCTTACCAGAAATAACTTCCGCAGCAACATGACCTTCATGCACGCCTTTGTGAGCAAGCATAGGTTGACCTACGATATCACCAATAGCATGAATATGAGGTACGTTAGTACGCATTTGCTTATCTACATTGATGAAACCACGCTCATCAACAGCAACGCCTGCTTTTTCAGCGTCTAATAACGCACCATTAGGAACACGGCCGATAGCAACAAGAACAGCATCATAACGCTCAGCTTCTGCTGGTGCTTTTTTGCCTTCCATTGAAACGTAGATACCATCTTCTTTCGCTTCAACTGCTGTCACTTTCGTTTCAAGCATTAGGTTAAACTTGTTTTTGATACGCTTAGTGTAAACTTTAACGATATCTTTATCTGCCGCAGGAATAACCTGGTCAAACATCTCAACAACATCAACTTGAGAACCCAGAGCATGGTAAACCGTACCCATTTCTAGACCGATAATACCACCGCCCATAATAAGCAGCTTCTTAGGGACTTCTTTTAGCTCAAGTGCATCCGTTGAATCCCAAATACGTGGATCTTCATGTGGGATGAATGGCAGTTTAATTGGACGAGAACCAGCAGCAACAATCGCATTATCAAAATTGATTGTTGTATTGCCATCTTCAGCAGTCACTTCAATAGTATTAGCACCAGTAAATTTACCAAAGCCATTAACTACCGTTACTTTACGCATCTTGGCCATACCGCCAAGACCGCCAGTTAGTTGTGTTACTACTTTTTCTTTCCACAAACGGATCTTATCGATGTCAGTTTGAGGTTCACCAAATACGATACCGTGAGCGGCCATCGCTTTTGCTTCTTCGATAACTTTAGCTACGTGAAGCAAGGCTTTTGATGGGATACAACCCACATTCAAACATACACCACCAAGCGTGTTGTAACGTTCAACGATAACTGTTTCTAAACCTAAATCTGCACAACGGAATGCGGCAGAGTAACCAGCAGGGCCGGCACCAAGTACGACAACTTGTGCTTTAATTTCTTTGCTCATTTTGACCTCGTTATAGTCATTTCCCTAACAGGCTGACCGATGTTCTATTATTGTTTTCAGACTGACTTTATTTTACATATATGTTAACAGTGTGAAAGCAAGATTGGGTTAGCCTGTGAGCTAGACAACAATTCACGTTACGACGACTCTAAGAGAGAGACAATAATATTCGTAAATTGTATTTAATTTAATTCAAAAAAACTGAAGATTTCCCTTCAATTTATGAAGCAATAAGGCGGCTTATTTGCCACCTTATTGTTTATTTCAATTACCGCTAATTACAGTACTAAGCGACGAATGTCTGATAATGCACTGTTTAGGAAAGTAATGAAACGAGCACCTTCTGCACCATCAATCACACGGTGATCGTAAGATAGAGACAGAGGAAGCTGTAGGCGTGGAGCGAACTCTTTGCCATTCCAAACTGGTTTAATTTCAGATTTAGATACCCCTAGGATACCTACTTCTGGTGCATTTACGATTGGTGTAAATGCTGTACCACCGATACCGCCAAGGCTTGAGATTGTGAAACAACCACCTTGCATATCAGAAGCCATTAATTTACCAGCACGTGCTTTCTTAGAAATAGCCATTAGCTCTTCAGATAGCTCGTAAATGCCTTTTTTGTTCACGTCTTTAAAGACAGGAACAACAAGACCGTTTGGCGTATCAACAGCGATACCTACGTTTACGTACTTCTTAAGGATGATGCTTTCGCCATCATCAGATAAAGAAGAGTTAAACGATGGGAATGCTTCAAGTGCTTTCGCAACGGCTTTCATGATGAACACAAGTGGCGTGATCTTCATACCAGTATCATTTTTCGCTTCGATTGCATTCTGTTCTTTACGGAATGCTTCTAGCTCTGTGATATCAGCGTTATCCCACTGTGTAACGTGCGGGATCATTACCCAGTTACGGTGCAGGTTAGCACCAGAAATTTTCTTAATCTTAGAAAGTTTCTTAACTTCTGTTTCACCAAACTTGCTGAAATCAATTTTTGGCCATGGAAGTAAACCAAGAGCAGAACCGTCACCACCTTTTCCTGATGCAGCAGCACCAGATTCAAGACGCTTAAGTGCATCTTTAACAAAGCTTTGAACGTCTTCTTTTAGGATACGGTCTTTACGGCCAGTACCTTTAACTTTAGCAAGATTTACACCAAACTCACGAGCAAGACGGCGAACAACTGGAGACGCGTGTGCGTATTCGTTGTTTGCTTCAAATTCACCCGTAGCTGCTGGAGCAGAAGCCGCTGCAACTGGTGCCGCCGCAGGAGCTGCTTGTGCAACTGGTGCTGCTGTCGCTTGTGCAGCAACTGGCGCTGCACCTTCAACAACAAACGTCATGATTAAAGAACCAGTCGATACTTTATCGCCAGCAGTAATCTTGATCTCTTTGATAGTACCCGCAAATGGTGCAGGAACTTCCATCGAGGCTTTGTCGCCCTCAACAGTAATTAAAGATTGCTCTTCTTCTACTGTATCGCCAACAGCAACCATGATTTCAGTTACTTCAACTTCATCACCGCCGATATCTGGAACGTGAACTTCTTTAAGCTCAGCAACAGATGCCGCAGGAGCAGCGACAGGAGCAGCCGCTTCAACTGCTGGAGCAGCAGATGCCGTAGCACCTTCTACTTCAAAAATCATGATTAAAGAACCGGTTGTTACTGAATCGCCTTCAGAAATTTTGATTTCTTTAACGATACCCGCTTGAGACGCAGGAACTTCCATTGAAGCTTTGTCGCCTTCAACAGTGATCAGTGACTGCTCTTCTTCAACTCGGTCACCGACCTTAACTAGAATCTCAGTTACTTCAACCTCATCTGCACCGATGTCAGGTACATTAATTTCGATTGTCATTGTTTTCTACCTTATGCGTATTGCGGGTTAGTTTTTTCAGTATCGATATTGAATTTAGCAATTGCTTCTGCAACTACAGATTTATCAATATCACCACGTTTCACAAGTTCAGCTAGAGCAGCAACTACAACGTAGCCTGCATTAACTTCGAAGTGACGACGTAAGTTCTCACGGCTGTCTGAACGACCAAAACCATCAGTACCAAGTACTTTGTAAGACTCAGCAGGAACGAATGCACGTACTTGCTCAGCGTAGTTCTTCATGTAATCCGTTACTGCGATTGCAGGTTCGTTACCAAGAACTTGAGTAATGTAAGGTACTTTCGTTGCAGCTTCAGGGTGAAGCATGTTGTCACGCTCTACCGCTTGGCCGTCACGAGTCAATTCATTGAACGATGTCACAGAGTAAACATCAGAAGCAACACCGTACTCTTCACTCAAAATTTGAGCCGCTTTACGTGCTTCGTTCATGATAGTACCAGAGCTCATTAATTGAACTTTAGCTTTATCACCAGCGTAAGACTCAAGCTTATAAATACCTTTACGAATGCCTTCTTCAGCGCCTTGTGGCATTGCTGGCATTGCGTAGTTTTCATTCATTAGCGTTAGGTAGTAATAAATGTTCTCTTGGTTTTCACCGTACATGCGACGAATACCGTCTTGCATGATGATCGCTAATTCGTAAGCGAATGTTGGATCGTAAGAGATACAGTTAGGCACGGTGTTCGCTTGAATGTGTGAGTGACCATCTTCGTGTTGTAGACCTTCACCATTTAGCGTAGTACGACCTGCAGTAGCGCCTAATAGGAAACCACGTGCTTGTTGGTCACCCGCCATCCATGCCATATCACCAACACGTTGGAAACCGAACATAGAGTAGTAAATGTAGAATGGGATCATAGGAAGATCGTTAGTGCTGTATGACGTTGCTGCGGCAACCCATGAAGACATAGCACCTAACTCATTGATGCCTTCTTGAAGCACTTGACCAGACGTTGCTTCTTTGTAGTAAGAAACAATGCCTTTATCCTCAGGAGTATATGTTTGGCCGTGTGGGTTATAGATACCAACCTGACGGAATAAACCTTCCATACCAAAAGTACGAGCTTCATCGGCAATGATAGGAACAATGTTCTTACCAATATTTTTGTCTTTAAGAAGAACGTTAAGCGCACGAACAAATGCCATTGTCGTAGAGATATCACGCTTTTGTTCACCAAGAAGAGCATCAAACGCGTTAACTTCAGGAACAATGAATTCTTGAGTGAACTTAGGCAGACGCTTAGGCGTATAACCATGTAGCGCATCACGACGAGCGTGTAGGTATTTGTACTCTGCAGAACCTTCTTCTAGTGTTAGATAAGGCAGTTCTTTAATCTTCTCATCAGAAAGAATGTCTTGTAGGCCTAAACGATCACGTAAGTGTTGAACATGAGTCATGTCCATTTTCTTAACACCGTGTGCAATGTTCTTACCTTCAGCTGCATCGCCCATGCCGTAACCTTTAACGGTTTTAGCTAGGATAACTGTTGGCTTACCGCCTGTTTCTTTTGCATTGTTGAATGCAGCGAACAGTTTAGATGAATCATGACCACCACGCTTAAGAGCGAAGATTTCGTCATCAGTCATATCAGCAACAAGTGCTGCAGTCTCAGGGTATTTACCAAAGAAGTTCTCACGTACGTAAGCGCCATCTTTAGATTTGAATGTTTGGTAATCACCGTCGATAGTTTCGTTCATTAACTGAAGAAGTTTACCAGTCGTGTCTTTAGCAAGTAGTGAATCCCAGTTGCTGCCCCAAATAACTTTAACAACATTCCAGCCAGCGCCTTTAAATAGGCCTTCTAGTTCTTGAATGATGCTACCGTTACCCATAACAGGGCCATCTAGACGCTGTAGGTTACAGTTAATTAGGAAACATAGGTTGTCCAGTTTTTCACGAGCAGCGAAAGAGATCGCACCGCGTGATTCTGGCTCATCCATCTCACCATCACCTAGGAAAGCGTATACACGCTGAGCGCCAGTCTCTTTCATGCCACGGCCTTCAAGGTACTTAAGGAAGCGCGCTTGATAGATAGCAGAAATAGGACCAAGACCCATAGATACTGTAGGGAACTGCCAGAATTCAGGCATCAGTTTAGGGTGTGGGTAAGAAGGAATACCTTTACCATCAACTTCTTGACGGAAGTTATCTAGTTGCTCTTCTGTTAAACGACCTTCAACGAAAGCACGAGAGTAGATACCTGGAGAGATATGACCTTGGTAATAAACTAAATCACCACCATCCGTCTCATTTGGAGCACGGAAGAAATGGTTAAAACAGACTTCGTAGAATGCTGCTGCAGATTGGTAAGACGCCATGTGGCCGCCTAGATCCAAATCTTTCTTAGAAGCACGTAGAACGATCATGATTGCGTTCCAACGAATAATTGAACGGATACGACGCTCAAGAGTAACATCACCAGGGTACGCAGGTTCTTGCGTTGCTGGGATGGTATTGATGTAGTTAGTATTGATACCTGTAGCCATATCAACACCATCTAAACGAGCTTTATCAAGAACTTGCTCTAATAGATACTGGGCGCGTTCAACACCCTCTTCACGTACAACTGACTCAAGAGCTTCTAACCAATCTTGAGTTTCTAGTGCATCAACGTCATGCTTCATGTCAGACATGCGAGCTATCCTTTTATTTGTTGGTTCAAATAGGGTGACAATGAAATGAATCAGATTAATTCATATCATTACTTTGTTGAATTCGACGAAGTGAGCACTCTCGGCGGCTCTCTTCTTTTGTCAATTCCAACAATGTTTCTTCAATATAAGCAAGATGAGAATGAGATGCCAAACGAGCCTCTTCAGGCTTTCCTGACACTATCGCTTCTACTATTTCTGCTCTATGTGCTCTCACCTTTTCAACCACCGCTTCACGACGATTTAATAAGGTAAAGTTTTGTAATACGTTTTGCTCAAGCAACGGCTCTAAACTGCGCACCATGTGAAGTAATACCACATTATGCGCTGATTCAGTGACCGTAATAAGACAGTGCATAACCGCAGAGGCTTCTGCTTTTAAATCACCATCCTGTTGCGCTTGTTGGATTAATTCATGTGACTCTTTAATCCGTTTGAAATCTTCTTCATTACCACGTAAAGCCGCGTAATAAGCAGAAATACCTTCTAACGCGTGACGCGATTCCAGTAAGTCAAATTGCGTTTCAGGGTGTGTTGCCAATAAATCGAGCAACGGCTCTGAAAAGCTTTGCCACAAGCCTTTATTAACAAACGTACCACCACCTTGACGGCGAGTTAATAAATGCTTCGCTTCTAAACGTTGTATTGCCTCTCGCACAGAAGGACGAGAAACATCAAATTGTTTTGCTAACTCTCTTTCTGCGGGTAACTTCTGTCCCGGAGAAAGGGTTCCTTCTAATATCAGCCGTTCAAGTTCTTGTTCGATTGCATCGGACAATTTTGGCTGACGGATCCTTTGATATGCCATCGTAGCTCAACCTGATTTAAGTTGATTACCGCTCACTTTACCGTGAGTCATTCGTCATTCTAATTAATTGGTAATACCAATTTTAACTGAGCTGAAATTTATCATAAAAAAAGACGATCTGTCTAGATAAAAGTTGATTTGAATCATGGAACGAAGTTGCCATATACCGTTAATTAACAATATAAAAACATATTTGAAATAATTGGTCAGACCAATTTGATTTGTGAGGCAAAAAGATTGTGCCACAACCCCTAACAATGTATATACCTTTTCAGAGGTAACTCCCCTATTTTCTTAACTTATTATACTTTTCCCAATGAAAAGACAGCCCCGGATCCGTCTTTCTAAGCGGCGCTATATACTGATGACCCGTAATACGATCATCCTTTACTAACGGGTAATGCTGTTGTATCACCTTTGTTAATGAAGCCAGTGATTGATACTGCTCCTCAGTATAGGCCACTGAATCCGTTCCTTCTAATTCAATGCCGATACTGTAATCATTGCATTTCGATCTGCCCGCAAACGACGATGCTCCCGCATGCCACGCTCGAGAATTAAAGGGCACAAATTGAATAACACGCCCATCTCGACGAATCAAACAATGGGCAGACACTTTAAATTGATGGATAACGTTAAAGAATGGGTGTTCGTTCGGATTTAAAGTACCGGTAAATAATTGTTCAATATAAGGGCCACCAAACTGACCCGGCGGTAAGCTGATGTTGTGTACCACAAGTAAAGATATGTCTAAGTCATCGGAGCGTTCGTCATAAAATGGCGAGACAACGTGTTTCGCTTCATTGATCCAATGCGTTGTTGATAACGTGAATCTCATGTCTATTCCTACATAAATTGAAGTAACTTTAGGTATCTTATGATGAAATTCTGCTCTAGCGCGAGTATTATTGTGTGAATCAACTTATTTCAAATAATTCAATGGACCTCAGCATGATTAAAACCCACGACAGCGACTCTCGTCTTGAATATTTAAAACAGCAACTTCCTGCTGAAATTACTCGCGCCGTTGCCGATACACTTCGTGAAGATCTAGGAGGAACACTTGATGTTTCTGCTGATATCACAGCAAGTTTAATCTCAGAAGACAGTCAATCTGTTGCGACGATTATTACCCGAGAACACGGTGTATTTTGTGGAAAAATGTGGGCCGAAGAAGTATTTAAACAATTAGGCGGGACCGTTACGATTGAATGGCACGTAGAAGATGGCGACAAAGTAAAACCAAACCAAACACTTTGTACATTAAGCGGCCCTTCACGCGCCCTACTAACGGGTGAGCGTAATGCGATGAACTTTATTCAAACGTTGTCTGGTTGTTCGACTATTACCGCAACCTATGCTGAAAAAATCGCACACACAAAATGCCGCTTACTTGATACGCGTAAAACCATCCCAGGGTTACGCAGTGCATTAAAATACGCCGTCGCGTGTGGCGGTGGTTATAATCATCGTATCGGTGTGTTTGATGCTTATCTAATTAAAGAAAACCACATCATTGCATGTGGTGGCATTGAAAAGGCCATTTCAACGGCAAAAGAATTGAATCCGGGCAAGCCTGTAGAAGTCGAAACAGAAAGTTTAGAAGAGTTGCAACAAGCCATTGATGCAGGGGCTGATATTATTATGCTCGATAATTTCACCACAGACATGATGAGTGAAGCCGTTAAACTAAACGCAGGTCGTGCTGCATTAGAAAATTCAGGTAATGTCACTTTAGATACCATCGCGGAATACGCAGAAACAGGGGTCAATTATATCTCTGTGGGCGCCTTAACTAAGCACCTTACTGCAATGGATTTATCCATGCGTTTTAAATAAATTAATCTCACCTTGTTTTATAAAAGAGCCAGCCTTAATGGTTGGCTCTTTTTGTTTAAACTGAACATAAAAATCATCTACTTTCTTTGATGAACACCACATATATCCATTATGATAAATATCACTTAACCATTTGTTTCTAAAATAAGAATTGCGATCTACAGATCATTAAAAAAGAGCATAAATTGAAGTGCGTCGTATTAGATTTGTAACTCCTCAATAAGCACATAATAAAGTGCAACCTCACTCGAAGTGCCTATTTTTCCTTCTATTATATCTCCCCATTCGTTTTATTATTTCACGCATCAAATAAAACATAAATCAGCCTGATTTATATTGGAGAAAGTAATGAACAAGCGTCAAGGACAGAAAGGCTTCACCTTAATTGAATTAATGATCGTAGTTGCCATCATTGGTGTGTTATCAGCAATAGCTATTCCTGCTTATAAAGATTATGTTTCAAAAAGTGAGGCTGCGTCTGGGTTAGCAACAATTAAAGCACTGCAAACACCGGCAGAATTATTCTTTCAAGAAAGCGGTACTACTCAACCAACATTAGCTCAACTAGGAACAACTGCTAAAGCAAATACCTTAGGGGTAATAACAGATCCTCTTGTTGATAGCGCTATTGTATTTACTTTCGGTTCAGACAGTGCTTTAAATGGCAAAACATTAACACTAGCAAGAAATTCTGACACTGGTTGGTCTTGTACTCCATCTACAGGTGTTCCTGTTATGGATGGTTGCAAAATAGTAACACCATAATAATGCACACCAACCTAGCTTCAATCTTGCGTCAAGCTGAACTCATCAGCTTGACGCAAGAAAATACCATTATCGAACACGTTCAATCAGGGGCACACACTGTGCCTTCTGCTCTTTTAGCTGCTCATATTTTTACACCTGATGAATTAATCAGTCATCTTTCTCAAATTTTTGGTTTGGATGTCATTAATGTCGCTCAATATGATTACGCCACGTGCTGTCAAAAATTAGGGCTAAGGGAGCTCATTACCCAACATCAAGCATTGCCGATTCATGATGATCACTGCTTGATTCGACTCGCAGTGAGTGATCCAAGTATTGCTCAAATTGAGGATGATTTTCGTTTCACTACCAACAAACAAATTGAATTAGTGTTAGCTGACGAAGGACAGCTTCAAGCGGCCATTCGGCGTCTTTATGGGAAAGGGTTATCGGATTCACTGCCATCACAAAATAAAGAAATCACCCAAGATGAGCTCGCATCACTGGTTGATATATCAAATGATGAAATGGTATTCACAGAAGATCTCAGCCAAGACGACGCCCCGGTTACCCGTTTTATAAACCAAATATTACTAGAGGCCGTTCGAAAAGGCGTTTCTGATATTCACTTTGAACCTTATGAAGAAACTTATCGTGTGCGTTTTCGTTGTGATGGGATTTTAGTAGAGAACAGCAGTCCTTCTTCTCATTTAAGTCGTCGTCTTTCAGCCCGCTTAAAAATCATGGCAAAACTTGATATCGCAGAGCGACGATTACCACAAGACGGACGCATCAAACTTAAACTGAACAGCGAAGTCTCCATTGATATGCGCGTGTCCTCTCTTCCTACGTTATGGGGAGAGAAGATTGTTCTTCGATTATTAGACAGCAGCGCAGCCAGTTTGGATATCGACAAACTCGGCTACAGTGATGCCCAAAAAGAGTTATACCTAACGGCATTAAAACGCCCTCAAGGCATGATCTTAATGACGGGCCCGACTGGCAGTGGCAAAACCGTATCTCTTTACTCTGGCCTAAACATTTTAAATACGACAGAAAAAAACATCTCCACCGCAGAAGATCCTGTCGAAATAAATCTGAATGGCATTAACCAAGTTCAAGTAAACCCTAAAATTGGATTTACCTTTGCTTACGCCTTGCGATCATTTCTTCGTCAAGATCCCGATATTGTGATGGTCGGAGAGATCCGAGATCTAGAAACAGCCGAAATCGCAGTAAAAGCCGCACAAACTGGGCACTTAGTTCTTTCAACACTTCATACCAACTCAGCGGCAGAAACAGTGGTACGTTTAGGAAATATGGGGATCGAGAATTTTAACCTTGCCTCCTCTCTTACTCTTATCATTGCTCAACGATTAGCAAGAAGGCTTTGCCCTCATTGCAAAGCTATCGATCCATTAACCCCAGAGATCAGAGAAGAATATGGTATTGATTTATTAGGCACTGTTTTTCAACCGCACACTGAAGGCTGTAATGAATGTACGCATGGCTATTCAGGGCGAATTGGTATTTACGAAGTGATGCCCTTTACCCGAGAGCTTTCCATTGCGATTTTAAAAGGCGCAACGGTAAGACAGATTGAACAACTTGCTATCAAGCAAGGCATGGATAATTTAGCCACATCAGGAATTAAACGCCTCGAAGATGGTACAACCAGCTTACAAGAATTAACTCGTGTTCTGTATTTTTAATCACTCAGCAGTAAAGTGAATTTCCCCATGCTAAAAAAAACAACAAAAGTAAAAACACCGACCTTAAAAAACTTCCATTGGCGTGGTATCAATAGCACAGGAAAAAAGGTATCAGGTAAAATTATGGCTCTTACCGATACCGAAGTCAGAGCAAAACTTACCGCTCAAAGCATTCAGATTAAAAAACTAAAAAAACGCAGTATTTCTAGCTTTGAAAAAATGCGACATGCCGTTAAGCGAAAAGACATTACCCTCTTCACCCGACAACTTGCGACAATGCTAGGGGCAGGTGTTCCTATCGTTCAATCTTTGCATCTGATTGCTGAAAACAATATCAAAGCAGAAATGAAATCCATTCTAAATCAAGTTTGCTTGTCGATTGAAGCGGGAACCCAACTGTCAAAAGCACTTTCAACCAGTTGCTCACATTTTGATTCTTTTTATATTGATCTCGTAGCAACCGGAGAAGAGACAGGTAGCCTTTCTCTTGCCTTCTCTCGTCTCGCGGAATACAGAGAAAAAAGTGAAGCGCTTAGAGCTAAAGTCATCAAAGCGATGATTTATCCTAGCATGGTTTTTATCATCGCCATTACCGTGACGGTATTAATGCTAACTTTTGTTATTCCAGAATTTGAATCTATTTTTAAAGGGTTCGGAGCCGAGCTGCCTTGGTTTACCCAACAAGTTGTCAATGCTTCACATTTTCTTCAAAGCTATGGTTTTTTGATTCTATTAATGCTTGTTTCCGCTATTCTCTCGCTCAATTTACTGAAAAAAAAATCCTATCAATTTAGATTAATGGTCAGTCGACGTAGTCTTCAGATCCCCATCATTGGAACCGTATTATCTAAAGCCGCGATTGCTAAATTTAGTCGAACGCTAGCAACCAGTTTTAGCTCTGGCTTACCCATTCTACATAGCTTACACACCACCAGTAAAACTGCGGGTAATCTTCATTACCAACAAGCGATTCTCTCCGTACAACAAAATACCGCAGCAGGTATGCCTCTGTATTTAGCGATGCGCCATACCCAAACCTTTCCTGAAATGGTGTTACAGATGGTGATGATAGGGGAGGAATCAGGACAACTGGATGATATGCTCAACAAAGTCGCACTGGTATATGAAGATGACGTCGATAACACGGTGGATAATTTAGGTAAAATACTTGAGCCTTTTATTATTCTATTTTTAGGGACTATGATTGGAGGGTTAGTCGTATCAATGTACCTTCCTATCTTCAATTTAATGAACGTTATTGGATAAAGTTAAAATAATTCAACCATGTTACCGCGACTCTCTCCTACTTCATTGCACCGAACTCTGATAAAATTAATTAACTAAAAATATAATTAATATCGGATGCAATTTCACATGGCTGCTTTTGAATACTACCCTTGGCTCTTTCCGCTCTTTGCTACTTTATTTGGCCTACTCGTCGGTAGCTTTTTAAATGTGGTCATCTACCGTTTACCCATAATGATGGAAAAAGAATGGAAAAAAGAATGCACTGAGTGCTTTCCTGATTTGAAATCCACACCAAAAACAGCGGATATAGAAGAAAAATTCAATCTAAGTGTTCCTCGTTCACGCTGCCCTAAATGCAATACTCAAATAAAATTTTACGATAACATTCCCGTTATTAGCTGGTTGTTGTTGCGTGGAAAATGCCGTCAATGCAGTAATCCTATTAGCTTCCGTTATCCTGCCATTGAGCTTCTGTCAGGCGCAATGTGTTTTGGCGTCTCTTACTTATTACCATTTTCTTATTTTGCTATTGCTGCCGTTCTTTTTACTCTAACGCTTATTGCATTAACCTTTATTGATATCGATACCATGTTACTCCCCGATCAAATAACGCTGCCATTACTGTGGACTGGCCTATACTTATCCTTAGTCGGTTGGAGTTCAGTCAGCTTAATGGATTCGGTCATTGGAGCCATGGCTGGTTATTTAATATTATGGTCCATTTATTGGGCATTTAAATTATTAACCGGTAAAGAAGGCATGGGTTATGGGGACTTTAAATTATTAGCCGCACTTGGTGCTTGGCTTGGTTGGCAACAATTGCCATTAATCGTTTTATTGTCTTCTATTGTTGGTGCCATCATTGGCATTGCAATGTTAAGGGCACAAAAAAATGGGTATGACAAAGCCATTCCATTTGGTCCTTATCTCGCGATTGCAGGTTGGATATGTTTATTGTGGGGCCAAGAAATTAGCCAATGGTACTTCACCTCAATTCTAGGGTTTCCCGTATGAGTTATGTCATCGCTATTACGGGTGGTATAGGCAGTGGTAAAACGACAATTGCAGATAAATTTAACCAATTATATGACATTGATATTGTTGATGCCGATATCATTGCTCGTGACGTTGTTAAACCGAAAACAAACGGATTACACCAAATCGAAGCGCATTTTGGATCCTCGATTTTATTAAGTGATGGCAGTTTAAATCGTGCAGAGTTACGACAACGTATTTTTTCTGCTCCAAAAGAAAAAGAATGGCTAAATAATTTACTTCATCCTTTAATTCGCCAAGAGATGCAACATCAGATTACTCTGACTCAAGCGCCATACGCTTTACTCGTTGTCCCTCTATTAGTTGAAAACAATCTACAAAACTTAGCAAATCGTATTCTCATTGTTGATGTTTCGGAGCAAACTCAAATTAATCGAACAATGAATCGTGATAGAGTAACTAATGAACAAGTTAATGCTATTCTTGCTTCTCAAGCAAGTCGAGAGCAACGTCTGGCGATTGCCGATGATGTCATTGATAATAACCAACAAAATGTAGACCTTAATAGCAAAATTGCTCTTCTACATCAGAAATATCTGGTATTGTCTCAAGCCTCTAAGATAGAAGAAAAGAATTGATAACGACTATGAATGGACTTGGAATGCAAAAGTTTGAACATCCTTTAAATGAAAGGACTCGAATTTATTTACGTATAGAATCTCTATTGCGTAAGCTTGGTCATTCTGCTGATTTAACACAACCTTACGAATACCAAGTGTTCTTTAGCTCTTTATTCCATATGTTGGATATTTTAGAGCAAGTTCAAGTCAAAGCCGATCTAGGTAAAGACTTAGAGAAACTGCGTTTACAATACCGTGCATGGATGAATATTGAAGGCGTCGATCAATCTGCGCTTCTTTCCGTATTAGAACAAATAAGTCAAGTTCACCAAAACCTAATGCAAACGACTCGCCCAGGACATAGCCTAAAAGAAGATCGCTTTCTTTCTGCATTGAAGCAACGTTTCTTTATTCCTGGTGGCGATTGCTGTTTCGATTTACCTGCACTTCATCATTGGCTACACCTCCCTCTTGATGTACGTTGTCGAAATACACACAACTGGATGTCTCAATTGCTCTCTCTGTCTGATGCTTTATCTCTATGGTTACGTTTAACCAGAGAAACCGCACGTTATACACCTCAGATTGCACGTAATGGATTTATGCAAAGCGAAATGGAAAATTCCAATTTACTTCGCTTAGAAATCCCGATTGACCAAGGTGTTTACCCAATGATCTCTGGGCATAAAAGTCGATTTGCGTTACGCTTTATGTCTTTTGAAACAAACAAGAATTGTGAAAAAGACATCGAGTTTACCCTTGCTGTCTGCTGAGGAAATTATGTCACAACCGAACAGTCAACAACCAACGATCGTGAAATGTCCAACTTGCCAAAACAAAGTCGTTTGGAATACAGAAAGTGAATTTCGCCCTTTTTGCAGCAAAAAATGCCAAATGATTGATTTTGGTGAATGGGCAGATGAAGAGAAGTCAATTGCTGGTGCACCTGATATGTCAGACTCTGATGGATGGTCATCAGAACCGTATTAATACGTCCATATAAATAGAAAAGGTGAATCTCAATGATTCACCTTTTCTATTCTATCCAGGTTCATATTTATCTTAAGTAACATGTCATCACTTTATTTAAGATCGGTACATTGGCTTCTGGAAATTCATACTGATTCAATTCAGAAATAGGTACCCACAGTCCCTGTTGACCTTCTTTTCCATAAGGGGAATGATTAAATTTAGTCACAGTAAAAAAATCAAAATAGAGCGATTTATCAGAATAGTCATGATTTAACGATTCAAATAACGTTAATTCCGTCGTCTCTATCCCAACCTCTTCGTTAAGCTCTCTTATTAATGCCTGCTCTGCGCTTTCATCAAGCTCGACCTTTCCACCAGGAAACTCCCAAAAACCACCTTTATGAGCCTTTTCTGGGCGTTTAGTGATGAACACTTGATCTTGCTCTTCATTTAAAATAACCGCAGCCACAATATGTACACGCTTCATTATCTTCCCTATATTTTTCAATTTTAAATCGGCATCGCTATAAAAAAAGCCGCTAACAAGAGCGGCTTTTTATTTATTCATGCGCAGGTAAATGACTGACTAGATTTTACCATGGCATTGTTTGTATTTTTTACCTGAACCACATGGGCATACTTCATTTCGTCCAACTTTACGTTCATCACGTACCATTGGTGAGTGGTTTTGATCTGAAGAATGACCATCATCAAGTTGATTTTCTGCATTTTGATGCTGTAGTTTTTGAAGTCGAGCAACTTCTTCTGCATTTTTACGACGTTGCTCTTCCATGCGTTCAACATCTTCTTGTTGTTGAACTCTGACTTTACTTAAAATTGAAACAACATCCAATTTTAACGTATCAAGTAAACCTTCAAATAACTCAAATGACTCACGCTTGTATTCTTGTTTCGGGTTCTTTTGAGCATAACCACGTAAATGAATACCTTGACGTAAATGGTCCATCGCCGCTAAGTGCTCTTTCCATAATCCATCAAGCGTTTGCAGCATCACGGCTTTTTCAAAGTTACGTAGAACAGATTCGCCAACAGACTCTTCTTTCTCTCTATAAACTTGGAATGCACTTTCAATAATTTTTTCACGTAGGTTATCTTCATGAAGTTTATTATCGCTGTCTAGCCATTCTTGAATTGGTAAATCCAAATCAAAATCAGTGCGTAGGCGAGTCGTTAACCCTTCAACATCCCACATTTCTTCTAATGATTGTGGCGGAATATACTGACCAAACAACCCTTCAAGTACGTCTTGACGATTATGATTAATCATTTCACTGATATCATCAACGTTCATTAACTCATCACGTAATTCATAAACGACTTTACGTTGGTCATTTGCAACATCATCGTATTCAAGTAATTGTTTACGAATATCGAAGTTACGACCTTCAACTTTACGTTGTGCGTTTTCTATCGCTTTAGTTACCCAAGGATGCTCAATCGCTTCGCCTTCTTCCATACCTAACTTTTTCATCATGTTAGACACACGATCTGAAGCAAAGATACGCATTAACGCATCTTCCATTGATAAGTAGAAACGTGAAGAACCAGCATCACCTTGACGACCAGCACGACCACGTAATTGATTATCAATACGACGTGATTCATGACGTTCTGTACCAATAATATGAAGACCACCAGCAGTCAAAACCGTATCATGCGCTTCTTTCCAAGCGGCTTTAATGGTTTGAACTTGTTCAGCAGACGGATTATCTAACTTAGCAACTTCTGCTTGCCAGTTACCACCCAACACGATATCAGTACCACGACCAGCCATGTTTGTAGCAATAGTTACGGCGCTTGACGTACCCGCATTAGCAACGATATCGGCTTCTTGTTCATGGAATTTAGCATTAAGAACGTTGTGCTTAATTTTTGCTGTTTTTAATGCATTTGAAAGTAATTCAGATTTTTCAATTGAAACAGTACCAACCAATACTGGCTGACCGCGTTCAGAACACGCTTTTATGTCCTCAATGATAGCTGCAAATTTTTCAGCTTCAGTCATGTAGACCAAATCGCCCATGTCATTACGAGTCATTGGACGGTTCGTTGGGATAACAACCGTATCTAAACCATAAATAGATTGGAACTCAAAAGCTTCAGTATCAGCGGTACCCGTCATTCCAGATAGTTTGTCATATAAACGGAAGAAGTTTTGGAATGTGATAGAAGCTAATGTTTGGTTTTCATTTTGAATTTTCACACCTTCTTTCGCTTCTACAGCTTGGTGCAACCCTTCAGACCAACGACGACCAGGCATAGTACGGCCAGTATGTTCATCAACGATGATAACTTCATCGTCTTTTACAATATAATCGACGTCTTTTTCAAACAATACATGAGCACGTAATGCCGCATTGATATGATGAAGTAAACTAATGTTAGCAGGAGAATATAACGTATCCTCTTCTTCCATTAAGCCTTCATCTTTTAGTAATTGTTCAACAAATTCTTGACCATTTTCAGTTAAATGAGTTTGCTTGCCTTTTTCATCTAATGTGTAATGACCTTCACCACGGTAATCTTCGCTGTCTTCTTCATCTTGTTTAACAAGTTGAGGGATCAGTATATTGATACGGGTGTATAGTTCAGAACTGTCGTCTGCAGGACCAGAAATGATCAATGGAGTACGAGCTTCATCGATTAAAATGGAATCCACTTCATCGATTACCGCAAAATAACGCTCACGTTGAACACGGTCTTCAGCACGGAAAGCCATGTTGTCACGTAGATAGTCAAAACCAAACTCATTGTTTGTTCCGTATAATATATCGGATTGATAAGCTAATTTTTTTTCTTGCGGTGGCATATTCGGTACATTAATACCAACTGTCATGCCTAAGAATTCAAATAATTCGCGGTTTGTCTCTGCATCACGCTTAGCAAGGTAATCATTCACAGTAACAACATGAACACCTTTACCTGTTAACGCATTTAAGTAACATGGTAGGGTTGCCGTTAATGTTTTACCTTCACCTGTACGCATTTCTGCGATTTGGCTATCGTTTAGCACCATGCCGCCAATCATTTGTACATCAAAATGACGCATGCCATATAAACGCTTAGAAGCTTCACGAACTGTTGCGAATGCTTCTGGCAGTAAATCATCTAAAGATTCACCTTGTTCTAAACGTGAACGGAACTCTATCGTTTTCGCTTTTAATTCTTCGTCTTGTAATGATTCGAATTGTGGTTCAAGTTTATTAATTTGGTCTACAATTTTACGTAGCTTACGTAATGTACGATCATTACGGCTACCAATAACTTTAGTTAGGATTTTAGAAAACATGATTCCGTTGCTTCTCTTATCTCTTGATCGTAATAGATCGTTTAATTTGAAATTTGAATCAATCACCTAGAGAAATTACTCTAAGAAAAATACTTCTTCGGTATAATTATTTTATGGGGATGAGGCAATGATTTTTCAAGGCCTGAGCTGATGGTTGTGTTGCTTATCAGCATAAGTAATAATTAAGAAAGTATAAGCGATAATGTAAAGCAATCCTAAGTTAAATCCGTAGAGTTTGATTTCAATTCTGAAAAATTCAGATCTAATTGGCATTTATGACTTTTTCCTAGCTTATTTATGAGATATACCAATAATGCGTGACCATAGACCTCAACCGGCAAATGATTTTTTCAATAATACTCGATTTAAAGATCTACAAGAAAAAGCGATTATTTTGTCTAAATTATCCCATGTTTTAAAAGATTCATTGCCTAAAGGCTGTGAAGATCATTGCCGTGTGGCAAATTATCGCCAAGGATCTTTAGTGATCGAAGTGTCAAGCAGTGTCTGGGCAACACGAATAAACTATGAACGATTAACGATACTGTCTACATTTCGTAAGCACGGCCTACCAGGATTATCGAACTTAGAGGTTAAGATCAACCCAGATCTCGCTCGATCTTTTGTGGGAGAAAAGCCTGAGGTTTATAAAACAGAAACGCAGGCAAAACGAGAGTTATCTAAAGCAGCCGCAAGTGCTTTGGAAATGGTTGCAGAAACCGCTTCACCAAAATTAAAAAAACGCTTAGAGAGCCTAGCTGCCTTGGCAAATAAAAAATAAGCTTTATTCTTCAGACATAAAAAAAGCCAAGCAATGCTTGGCTTTTTTATTTCGATGATAGTTTACGCAAGAACCATTCCCGGTTGCATAAACGCAACTGGAGAGTCTTTTTCATCTTCAATGGTTGTCCACTCCCATGCTTCTTGATCAGCAAGAACGGCACGGAGCAACTGATTATTTAGTGCATGACCTGATTTATAAGCACTTAACTCACCAAGAATACTATGACCACACATATAAAGGTCGCCAACAGCATCTAGTACTTTATGTGTTACAAATTCATTTTCAAAACGTAACCCGTCTTCATTAAGAATACGGTAATCATCTAGTACAATAGCACAATCAAAACTGCCGCCTAAACATAGGTTTTGTGATTGTAAGTACTCGATATCACGCATGAACCCAAAAGTACGGGCACGTGAAATATCTTTAATAAACGATTGGCTTGAAAATTCAAACACTAATTTTTGGTCATCAGATTCAATCGCAGGGTGATTGAAGTCAATTGTGAAATCTAAGCGGAAACCGTTATAAGGACGAATTTCAGCCCACTTATCACCATCTTCAATGCGAACAGGTTTCTTAATACGAATGAATTTCTTCGCTGTATTAAGTTCTTCAATACCCGCAGATTGTAAAAGATAAACAAAAGGACTCGCACTGCCATCCATAATTGGAATTTCAGGTGCATCGACTTCAATAACTACGTTATCAATGCCAACGCCCGCTAATGCAGCGTTTAAGTGTTCAACCGTTGAGATTCGTACGCCATCATCATTAACTAACGCTGTGCATAGCATAGTATCGCGAACTGACTCTGGATCCGCAGGGAAATCAACCGGTGGATTAAGGTCTGTACGACGATAAATTACACCTGTATTTGCCGCTGCAGGACGAAGAGTAAGCGTGACTTTACGGCCTGAGTGTAAACCCACGCCTGTCATTTGCACTATACTTTTCAGTGTACGTTGTCTGATCATATGCTCATCCCAACTTAAATATACTTGAATCCAAACCAATTCAATGAACTGGTTTGGAATTTTAGCATAAGTCTTCTAATAAAACCAAATCGTTTTGATGATTAATTAGTCAGCTTGACGACGTAAGAACGCCGGGATATCTAAATAATCTTCTTTTTGATCTGGTTTAGCTTGTGCTGCACCTGCATTTTGAACACCAGCCGCCGGAGAGGTCGATGTTGTTTGCTGTGATGCTGGTTTAGTTACTTGCACATTTTGTGCCGCTTTCTCAACAACCGGTTCAACAACTGGAGCTTCTGCCTTTGGCTTAACTTGAGCCGCTGGTGTTTGTTGTGCTGGCGCTGATGTTGCTTTATTTGTTACTAATGTAATTTCAGGCTTTTTTTCAGTGCCGATACCAGTCGCAACTACAGTAACTCGAATTTCATCAGTCATATCAGGGTCTAAAGACGTACCAATAACGACTGTCGCATTATCTGAAGCAAATGCTTTTACTGTGTTACCAACGGTTTCAAATTCGTCAAGGCGCATATCAAGACCAGCAGTAATGTTAACAAGAACACCACGAGCACCAGCCAAATCGATATCTTCAAGCAATGGGCTTGAGATAGCCATCTCAGCCGCTTCTTCTGCTCTTTCTTCACCAACGGCGACGCCGCTACCCATCATTGCATGTCCCATTTCAGACATTACCGTACGAACATCCGCGAAATCGACGTTGATCATACCTGGACGAGTAATTAACTCAGCAATACCTTGAACTGCATTACGAAGAACATCATTTGCTTTCGCAAACGCTTCTAATAACGTAATACCACGACCAAGTACTTTAAGTAATTTTTCATTTGGAATCGTAATTAATGAATCAACATGTTTTGATAATTCTTCGATTCCTTGCTCAGCAAAAGCAAGACGCTTACGACCTTCAAAGCTAAATGGCTTTGTTACGACAGCAACGGTCAAGATGTTCAGCTCTCTTGCAACTTCAGCAATAATTGGAGCCGCACCAGTACCTGTACCGCCACCCATGCCCGCTGCAATAAATACCATATCGGCACCCATCAGAGCTTCTTTAATCGCTTCACGATCTTCTAGAGCTGCATCACGGCCTACTTGTGGGTTTGCACCTGCACCTAAGCCTTTCGTGATGTCTCCACCAATCTGAATAACTGTGTTTACACTCGTCTTACGAAGTGCCTGAGCATCAGTATTTACACTGATAAACTCAACGCCTTCAATTGACTCACGTACCATGTGTTCAATGGCATTACCGCCACCGCCACCTACACCAACAACTTTAATTACTGCGTCGTCGGACATTTCCATCATCGGCTCAAACATTTGTTCTCTCCGTTTCTTCCTGTTCGCTCAGGTTAAAACTCTTTTAGTATCCAATTTTTAAATTTCTTAATTACGGTAGTAAACGATTGATGCTTACTTGGCACATAATCGTCGTCGTCATGAAACTGACTTTCTTTACCGTAATGTAAAAGACCTACCGCTGTTGCTTGATATGGTTCTTTTACGTAATCTGTTAGGCCTGTTACATCTAGAGGTTGGCCAATTCTTACTTGGGTCTGGAAGACTCGTTCTGCGCAATCAACCAAACCATCAATTTGTGATCCACCACCGGTCAATACAATACCAGCGGCAAGATGATGCTTAGTTCCTTCAGTACGTAATTTGTCCTGAATCGCGATAATGCGTTGGTTTACTAAGCCTAACAGTTCAGAATACCTTGGTTCAATCACTTCTGCTAGCATTCTTCGTTGTAAACTTCTTGATGGACGCCCACCAACACTAGGAACATTGACCGTTTCATCACGATTAATGTGCTCACTAAGTGCACAACCATACTTTACTTTTAATTTTTCAGCATCGTTAAATGGTGTACCAAAAGCGTAAGCTATATCACTAGTTACTGCATTTCCAGCATATGGAAGCACCTCTGCATGACGTAATGAACCATCAGTCCAAATCGCAATATCCATTGTACCTGCGCCGATATCGACAACACAAACACCAAGATCACGTTCATCTTCAGTGATAACAGCATTACTTGAAGCTAGGCCTGAAAATATAATATGTTCCACTTTCAAGCCACAACGTTCAACGGCCTTCACAATATTCCTTGCCATATCATTATGGCACGTAATGAGGTGAACGCTCACTTCCATTCTCATACCAGACAAGCCAATTGGATTACGGATGCCTTTTTGAACATCAATCGTAAATTCTTGTGGTATTACATGCAGTGTTCGCTGTTCGTCACCGATTTTAACGGATTTTGCAGTATGAATAACACTGTCCATATCATCTTGGGTAACTTCTTCTTCAGATATCGACCCCATTCCTTTTTCTATCTGGCTCGCAATATGCTTTCCTGATAAAGAAATAAATACAGAAGTAATCGTGCACTCAGCCATCAGTTCAGCTTGATCAATCGCGCGTTGCACTGATTTCACTACTGACTCAAGGTCATTGACACCACCTTTATCCATTCCACGAGAGGGACACGAACCAGAGCCTATTACACTCACTTGGCCATCAGGTAAAACCTCACCCACGAGTGCGGATACTTTGTTTGTACCTATGTCTAAACCAACAATAATACTGCCTTCTGGCGTTTTACTCATGTCAATTCTCTTCTTTGTCTTCTAGATTTTCTGATTTCCAGCCAACAGCGGCACCGGTGTCATAACGAAGATCTATGTAATCAATCGAATGTTTCTTATCTGCTAATTGCTTATATAAAGCAATAAAGCGTTCCACTCTTTCTTCACGCGCATCGCGACCAAGTTCTAATCGAATACCATTATCGAGAACCACTTGCCAAGATAATCGTTCAGTTAACGCAACACTGTGAACCGTAATATTTAGTGGTTTAAATTCTTTTTGTAGTTGATGCCAAAAACTCAACACTTCTTTACTGTCCGTATCTGGACCAAATAATGCAGGCTTTGGTTCTAACAAATCGCTCATTGGTGCATTAAAAACAACACCTTCAGGATTAACAATAACGCTGTTATTCCATGTTGCTTCCGGTTGATTCTCAACCACAAACACTTTGATCGTTTCTGGCCATTGCTTTCTAACCGAGACTTGAGCTATCCAAGGCAAAGATAACAATGCATCTTGCAGTTTATTGACATCCTGAGTCATGAAGGTACCGACAGAATCCATAGATTCAATGGCTCCACGAATATCATCAGCCGTTATATGTTTTAATTGTCCTTGAATGATCATGTGAGATAAGGGCAATCTATCTTTATCCGTCATCCAGCTAATCGTCGACACTAACAACCAAAGCGAAATGATAATAACAAATAAAAGAAATAAGCCACCTGGTAAGTGTTTTCTTATTTTCTCTTTATCAAATGATGCATTCATTTTGACAGTCTTAATCATATAATTTTCATAACAGTGTTAATAAACAACGTAATGCCTACCTAATTCGCTCAAATAGACATTAAGTAATGCCAAAATGCCATTATCTAATAATTATAGGGTGTAAAAACCCTCTATCCAATGTTTGATAGCATATTATTAATACAATGAGGATTCTATCCCATTATGCGTTTTTTTCTTAGTTGTTCTAACTATTTAAACAATATTTAACCTAACTCTTTCATTGCTTGGATATTTAATTCCAATGAAGCGAGTTGTTTTGCTAATTTACCAACATCACCAGCCCCTTGTGTCAGCACTAAATCATTATTTTGAATGATGTTAGCCAAAACAGAGGGTAATGCATCAATAGTTGGAACAAATATTGGATCTAATTTACCACGAGCTCGAATCGTACGACACAACGCTCGGCCATCAGCACCTGCAATGGGTTTTTCACCCGCTGAATAAACATCAAGCATAATAAGTACATCAACATTATCTAAAACGTTAGCAAAATCATCATACAAATCACGCGTTCGGCTATAACGGTGAGGTTGGAATATCATAACTAAACGTTTATCTTCCCAGCCTGCACGTGCCGCTTTAATCGTAACATCGACTTCTGTAGGGTGATGACCATAATCATCGACAAGCATCGCGTGTCCATTGCCCGTTTCAAACTCACCTAACTGATCAAATCGACGCCCAGCACCTTCAAAATTGAGTAATGCGGAAAGAATCGCGCTATCTTCAACGTCTTCTTCAGTAGCAACAGCAATGGCTGCTGTTGCATTCAATGCATTATGTTTACCCGGAATATTAAGGACAATATCTAAATCTGTACGATCTTTTCTTTGTACCGTGAAAAAGCTTTTTTGACCTTCTTGACGATAATTAATTAAACGTACATCCGCATCATCGGAAAAACCGTACGTAATAACTTGGCGACTAACGCGCGGTAATAACTCTCTTACCACATCATCATCAATACACATGACAGCTTGACCATAAAATGGCAGGTTATGAAGAAAATCAATAAAAGTTTGTTTTAACACTTCAAAGTCACCGCCATAAGTATCCATATGATCGGCTTCAATGTTAGTGACAATACTTACCATTGGCTGCAAGTGTAAAAATGAGGCATCACTTTCATCGGCTTCAGCAATAAGAAAACGACTTGAACCTAAACGGGCATTCGTTCCAGCATTCTTAACCAAGCCGCCATTAACAAAAGTAGGATCTAAACCTGCTTCTGAATAAATTTGAGTGGTTAATGCCGTTGTTGTTGTTTTACCATGAGTCCCCGCAACCGCGATCCCATGTCTATAACGCATTAATTCAGCAAGCATTTCAGCGCGACGTATCACAGGGATACGATTTTCTTTTGCTGCTACGATTTCAGGGTTAGCTTGATCTATCGCCGTTGATACAACCACCACACTCGCTTTTTCTACATTACTTGCGTGATGCCCAAAAAATATATCAGCACCCTTTTCAGCTAAACGAACAGTGACACTATTTTCTGCAACATCAGAGCCACTAATATGGTAGCCCTCATTTAATAAAACTTCCGCAATCCCACTCATACCCGCACCGCCAATTCCAACAAAGTGGATGCATTCAACACGGCGCATTTCAGGGATCATCGTTCTAATTTCAGCTAATTGTAGTTTCTGTTCTGTTGTCATTTTTTAATCTCAATTCTTTTATTTAGCGAGGCTTTTAATCGCAGTGGCAACACGTACATCTGCATCAATAATAGCTGCATTACGGGCATTACATGCCATTTCTAATAACTTAGGTCGCTCTAAACCGTTCAGTGTATCAACCAAACTCTGAACTGTTAAATCTTGTTGTTCTATCATTTTCGCTGCGCCACACTGTACAAGGTGATCTGCGTTCAATGCTTGCTGGCGATCTTTGTGCATAAAGGGAATAAATACAGAGCCGACACCTGCCGCTGACACTTCGGATACCGTTAACGCACCAGAGCGACACACCAATACATCAGCCCATGCATAAGCCGCAGCAACATCATCAATAAACTCAGTCACCTTCGCGTCAGTAATCCCATTGTCTTTATAGGCATTATTAACGGTTTCTTGATTGCCTTTACCTGCTTGATGCCAAATTTCAACAGAGTGATTCAGTTTTGGCAATACTTCTGGCAATGTCGCATTAAGAATACGGGCACCTTGACTGCCACCCATGATTAATACGCGAATAGGTCCGTTACGCTCTGCAAATCGTTCGCTTGGATGAGGCAGTTGACATACATCTTCTCTTACTGGATTACCTACAACGTCGGCATTTGGAAAAGCACCCGGAAATGCTTGAAATACCCGTTTAGCAATTTTAGATAACCACTGATTGGTTAAGCCAGCAACAGCATTTTGTTCATGCAATACAACCGGAATACCAGATAACCACGCCGCAATGCCACCAGGACCACTCACATAGCCCCCCATGCCTAAAACGACATCGGGCTGCCATGCTTGAATGTGTTTTTTTGCTTGTAAAATAGCACCAATAATTTGAAAAGGAGCGATTAATAGTTTTTTAAGCCCTTGCCCGCGTAATCCTTTCACTTTAATGAAATCGATTTCAATACCGTGTTTTGGTACGAGATCAGCTTCCATTCGATCTTCTGTTCCAAGCCAGCGGATTTCCCACCCTTCACTTTGTAATTGTTTTGCAACAGCCAATCCAGGAAACACATGTCCGCCCGTTCCACCAGCCATCACTAATAAACGTTTATTTTTGTTCTTCATTTTCACTCCGAGGTGGCTCGTTTGCGAGATAAACACGACACTCATGATCAATACGAATAAGTAAAGACACCGCAACAGACATAATAATTAAACTTGAACCGCCATAACTGATCAATGGCAATGTAAGACCTTTTGTCGGGACAATACCCGCAGCAGCACCAACATTAACTAACGTTTGGAACGCAAACCAAATACCAATACCAAACGCTAAGAAACCACCAAATCGTTGGTCATGTGCAAGACATTTCCGACCAATTAAAAGCGCTTTAAATACGAGTGCAAAAATCAAACACAACACCAAACACACACCAACAAAACCGAGCTCTTCGGCGATAACCGCAAATACAAAGTCAGTATGAGCTTCTGGTAAATATTCCAACTTTTGAATCGAATTACCTAATCCTTCACCAAACCAGCTACCTCGTCCAAACGCCATCAAAGATTGCGTCAATTGGTAACCACTACCAAACGGATCTTGCCACGGGTCAAGAAAAGAAGTAACTCGGCGCATACGATAGGGTTCAGCAAGAATAAGAACGATAACTAACGAAATTCCGCCCATCACTAACGCAATAAATTGCCAAAGTTTCGCCCCAGCAATAAACAACATCGCAATCGTAGTGACAAACATCACAACAGTTGTCCCTAAATCGGGCTGCATTAGAAGGAAAAAAGCCAACGTGATTAAGACTAATAAAGGCTTAACAAACCCACGAAAACTGTCTCTAACCTCACCATGACGTCGAACTAAATACCCAGCGATAAAAACAAATAAAGACAGTTTTGCGACTTCCGCTGGTTGTAGATTAAAAATACCTAAAGGTAACCAACGAGCGGCACCATTTACAGATTTTCCCACAACAAGAACAGCCGCAAGGAGTAAAAGAGAAATTAACAATAAATGGCTGCTGTACTTAAGCCATTTATTCAATTCTATACGTAAAACAATCGAGGAGATGCTTAATGCTAAAAACACAAATAACATATGTCGCATCATAAAATGAAAAGGCTGACCAGTCAGACGAGTACTGATAGGAAAAGAAGCAGAAGCAACCATCACTAAACCCGTTAACATCAAACCCAAGGCAATCCAGATCAATTGACGATCAAACATAACCTTAGGTGATGGGGTAAATACCCAATCTTGTAATGGAGAAGCTAAGTGCTTAATTCGCTCAATAACCAAAATTATTTCTCAGTTGAATAGTGTTTAGCTAATGCTGTAAATGCATCGCCTCTTGCCATAAAGTTAGTATATTGATCAAAACTGGCACATGCAGGAGAAAGCATTACCATATCTCCAAATGTTAATTCAGGGGATAATAACTCAATCGCCTCATCCATTGTTTGGCATAATCGAGACCGAGGATCTAAAGGCATAAATTGCACGCCATCCTCGCCAAAACAATACATCATTAAATCCAATTCGTTCAATGCTGGCGATAATTCCGAAAAATCAGCCCCTTTACCAACACCACCAACCAACAAATGAAGTTTCCCTTCAATACTAAGACCAGAAAGTGCAGCCAGTGTACTCGCCACATTGGTTGCTTTAGAATCGTTAACCCATCGAACACCATTCATTTCAGCGACAACTTGGCAGCGATGCGTTAATCCATTGTAACGCTTCAACGTATCTAATGTTTTATTGGTATTAACACCTGCAGCATCAAGTAAAGCAAGAGCAACAAGGCTGTTAGCAATATTGTGTTTACCAACAAGACCAAGCTCATTGGCAGCAATAATAGGTGTGTTATTTTTAGCTAAAAACAGCTGACCGTTTTCTTCAACGCAACCGTACTCATCACGGGCATCAAACCCAAAACTAATTAACGTTTTATCTGCTGTGTCTGGGTACGTTTCTTTATCATCACGATTAACAATACAAACATCGGCATGATCAAATACACGCAACTTAGCTTGACGATAATCTTCCATACCTTGGTATCTATCCATATGGTCTTCAGATAGATTCAAAAATGCGGCGGCTTTTAGCTTTAATGATGATGTAGTTTCGAGTTGAAAACTGGATAGTTCCAGTACATAAAGATCGGCATCTTGTTCTAATAGATCTAACGCAGCAAAGCCGATATTACCACCGACAGCGGTTTTAACCCCTGCAGCATTGGCCATTTCACCGGTTAAATCGGTGACCGTACTTTTGCCATTAGAGCCGGTAATTGCAATCACAGGGGCCGTCACTGCCCACGCAAACAATTCAATATCACCAACAACTGGCGTGCCCTTTTTAATGGCTGGTTGTAATTGAGAAGAAGCAAGCGCAATACCTGGGTTAGTAACAATAAGATCGGCGTCTAACAGCCAATCTTGTTGCCAACTACCAGAATGTAACTCAACCTGTTCAGGCAATTGTTCTTGGCCTGGTGGCGTTTCACGAGTATCAATAACTTTGACTATTAACGCTTCTGGTTGTCTCAGCAAATGCTTAACAACAGATAACCCTGTCATTCCTAAGCCAACCACAACAACGTTTTTTACACCACCAAAACCAGTCATATTAACGTACCTTCAATGTCGCTAATGCAATAAGAACCAATAACATAGAGATAATCCAAAAACGCACGATTACACGCGGTTCTGGCCATCCTTTCAATTCATAATGGTGATGAATTGGAGCCATACGGAAGATACGTTGACCACGTAGCTTGTATGAGCCAACTTGTAGAATTACAGAAAGTGTTTCTACAACAAATACACCACCCATGATAACCAAAAGGAATTCTTGACGTACTAAAACCGCTATCGTACCTAGTGCGCCACCCAGTGCTAATGAACCAACATCGCCCATAAATACTTGTGCAGGGTAAGTGTTAAACCATAAGAAACCAAATCCAGCACCGACAATCGCAGCGCAGACAACAACCAACTCACTTGCTTGTGGAATATGTGGAATATGTAAGTAATTCGCAAATTGTACGTTGCCTGTCGCCCATGCAATAAAAGCAAAACCAGCGGCAACAAATACCGTTGGCATGATAGCTAAACCATCCAATCCATCCGTTAGGTTTACTGCATTACTTGTACCGACAATAACAAAGTAGGTTAGCAAAATATAAGTTAAACCAAGTTGTGGCATTATATCTTTAAAGAAAGGAACAACGAGCTGTGTTGCCGCCGTATCTTTACCATAAGCATATAAAGCAAACGCAACCACTAATGCAATGGCTGATTGCCAGAAGTACTTCCAACGAGCAATCAAACCGTCCGTATTTTTACGAACCACTTTACGATAGTCATCAACAAAACCAACGGCACCATAGCCTAGCAATACAAACATGACCGCCCAAACATAAGGATTTGTAAGATCTGCCCATAAGAAGACAGTGACCGTAATAGCCGTTAATATCATGATACCGCCCATGGTTGGCGTACCGCGCTTACTGAAATGAGATTCAGGACCATCATCACGTACTACTTGACCGATTTGAAGATTTTGTAACCATCGAATCAGTTTAGGCCCCATCCATAACGAAATAGATAATGCGGTAATAATACTTAAAATAGCTCGAAAGCTAAGGTATTCGAATAAACGAAAAAATGGGAAATATTGCTCTAGAAAGTTAGATAACCAGATAATCATTACTGACACTCCTTAAGAGCTAAAACTACTTCGCTCATACGTGAACTATTGGCACCTTTTACTAGCACGGTAACCTCATTATGTTTAATTAATTGTAATTCTTGCAATAAATAGGCATTTAATTCGTTACGAGACTCAAAGTGTCGGCCATTGCATAATTCGCTGATCACCTTGGTATCATCACCAAACGTTATTACTTGCTCAAATTGATATGGGGCAGCATATTCACCAACTTCACGGTGAAGTGCAAGGCTTTCTTTACCAAGCTCAGCCATATTGCCTAAAACCAGCCAACGACTGCCATTAAAGCCACCAAGTAAGTCCACTGCGGCTTTCATCGCAGGAACACTGGCATTGTAAGTATCATCGATCACTTTCAAACCAGAAGGTAAAACCTCAACAGCAACCCTTCCTTTTACATTTTCAAGCGATTGTAAGCCTTGTTGAATATCAGCTAATGTACAGTTAGCTTGAACAGCTAACGCCGCTGCCGCAACTGCATTTGCTACATTATGCTTACCAATAATCGTGAGTGAAACCACGATGCTTCCTACCGGTGTATTCAATGTAAATGAAGAAGCACCAATACCATTGATTTTTATATTACTTGCATGAAAGTCAGCTTGATTATTTTCTTGTGAAAAACTCAATACCGTTTTGTTTTCAAATAAATCAGACCAGCGAGGTAATCCATTACTGTCTAAATTATAAATAGCCGTCGCATTTTCTTTTAGACCTTCAAAGATTTCACCTTTTGCCTTCGCAACTCCTTCTATCGAACCAAATCCTTCTAAATGTGCCGCCGCAATATTATTTACTAAGGCGACATCAGGACGAACAAGTTGTGTGGTATAAGCGATTTCATTTTGATGATTAGCGCCGAGCTCAATGACAGAGAAATCATTACTTGGTTGAGATCGTAACAACGTTAATGGCACGCCGATTTCATTATTAAAATTACCAGCAGTGGCTAACACTTCACCAGAACGTTTTAAAATAGACGCTAACATTTCTTTTACGGTGGTTTTGCCACAACTGCCAGTTAAAGCAATGGTAAAGGAATGGCATTGCTGATGAACATATTGACCGAGTAACCCAAGCGCTTTTTCCGTATCACTAACGATCACTTGAGGTAATGAAGAATCAACCTCATGTGAAACAAGTAAAGCAACCGCACCTTGTTCTTCAGCCACTGAGACAAAAGAATGGGCATCAAATCGCTCACCAATCAGCGCAACAAACAGCCCTTGAGCCTCAATATTTCGACTGTCAGTCGACACGCTTGAAATCGAGGTATTTACCCCATTCAAACGTCCCTGACAAATGTTCGCCACTTCATTCAATGACATTAAGATCATGATGATAGTCCTAATAATTTCTGCGCAGTTTCACGATCAGAATAATGAATCGTTTCTGTAGCAAGCACTTGATATTCTTCATGCCCCTTGCCTGCCAATAAAATAATATCATGCTTACTTGCTTGAGAGAGAGCAAACTGGCATGCATCAAAACGCTGATGTATCACGTGTGCAATGTCTGGTTGGTTCAAACCAGCTAACATGTCTTTAGTAATCAAGCTTGGATCTTCTGAACGAGGATTATCATCACTTAAAATAATCACATCAGCTTGTTGCTCAGCAATACTAGCCATCATCGGACGCTTGCCCGTATCTCGATCACCGCCACAACCAAATATACACCACAGCTTGCCTTCACAATGAACTCGAAGGGCTTGCAAGGCTTTATCTAAAGCATCTGGAGTATGTGCATAGTCCACAACCACTTTCGCATTACCTTCAGAACTGAAAAGCTCCATTCGTCCAATAACCGCGGTTAATTTAGGAGCGGCGTCCGCTAATTCAGTTATGTCGTAACCAAGCGATAGAAGAGTAGCAAAAGCAACTAAAATATTATTGGCATTAAACGCACCGATCAACGGAACAGAAAGATCCGCGGTTCCCCAATCAGAATTCAGAGATATTTGAATTCCATCCGTAGAATAAATGACAGAAGTTGCAAACACTTTTTTCCCTGAATGAAAAGAAAGATTACCTTCGTTCAATGATACCCCGACAGCATTAGGCAATTCTTTTAACCAAGAAGCACCCACAGTATCATCGGCATTAATGATTGAATATTTAGGACAGAGAGAGGTAAACAACAGTTTTTTTGCTTCAGCATAATTTGCCATATCGCCATGATAATCTAAGTGATCACGACTTAAGTTAGTAAATACTGCAGCATCAAAATTTAAGGCATTAACACGCCCTTGAACCAACCCATGAGAAGATACTTCTAATGCGGTTAGCTTTGCCCCTATATTTTCAAGATCCGATAATGTCTGTTGGATCTCTATTGGGCTACCCGTCGTATTTAACGCAGGTTTCAGATCAGTTAATAACCCATTGCCCGTCGTCCCCATTACTCCTGCTGGTTTGCCAAGTAACGTGGCCCATTGAGCAATAATTTGCGATATGGTTGTTTTTCCATTGGTTCCAGTAATGCCAACCAACTGCATTTTTCTCTGTTCAGCGTGATAAAAACGCCCAGCAACCGCGCTAAGTTTTATCGATAGCGCATCGAGATAAATAATAGGTGTTTGATCGATAAAACCGATGGTTCCCGTCTTATTAATCTCATCACTTTGAGCCAATACCGCCGATGCGCCTTGCTTAATCGCAACAGGGATAAACTGTCGGCCATCGACCGCGTGACCTTGAATCGCAACAAATAGGCAACCAGTGGTTACTTTGCGACTGTCCAATGTCATGGATGATATTTCTACGACTTGATTTAATTCACACCAAGGCAACAATAATTCAGATAACTGCATCATCCTTTTCCTAATTCAATACATCGATATGTTTTACGGTACTTTCGTCTGGGGCTACATTTAATATTTGTAATGCATCTTTCATCACCTGTCCAAAAATAGGGGCAGCGACTTGCCCCGCATAATATTCATCGCCTTGCGGTTGATTCACGATCGTCACCAGAGCAATTCGAGGATTACTTACCGGAGCAACACCCGCGGTTACCGTCATATATTCATCACTGTAGCCACCGCGAACCGCTTTACGAGATGTCCCTGTTTTCGCAGCAACTCGGTATCCAGGAACGGCCGCTTTAGTCGCTGTACCTCCAGGTTGAGTTACCGTTTCCATCATCGCTAATACCGCTTTAGCGTGTTCACGATTAACCACTTGTTTACCCGGAGTGGGTCCCGTCGTTTTCAAAATAGAAAGCGGACGATATTCACCATAAGCACCCAATGTTGCATACGCATGAGCTAACTGAATGGGAGTAACAGAAAGGCCGTAACCAAATGCAAGAGTGGCAATTTCAAAATCAGACCAACGACGGCGATCAGGGAATATACCCGTCGCTTCACCAATCAAACTTAATCCAGAAGGATCTGCCAAACCAACCGCACTGTATTCAGCCAATAGTTCTTGTAAGGGCATATTTAACGCCAAGTGCGCCACACCGATGTTACTCGATTTCTTTAAAATAGTAGTTAAATTCGCTTTACCCACTTTAGAGCTATCACGAACTCGACTTCCACCAATTCGCATAATGCCATTACCGGTATCCACAATCGTATTTAGGTTTGCAGTGCCACTATCAAGCGCCGCTAATACGACAAAAGGTTTAACGGTTGAGCCTGGCTCTAACGTATCGGTAATAACACGATTTCGCATTCTAAAGTTTTGTAACTGACTTCTGTCATTTGGGTTATAAGACGGGGCATTAACCATTGCTAATACTTCACCCGTTTTAATATCAATCATGACAACAGAACCCGACATGGCTCTAAAGTCTGAAACGGCTTGTTTAATCGCACGATAAGCAATCGCTTGTAAACGTTGATCAATACTTAACGTTAATGGCTTACCTTCTTGTTTCTCTTTTAACGAAATATTTTCAACCACTCGACCATAACGATCTTTTCGCACTGTACGTCGACCTGGTTCACCAGTTAGCCAGCCATCATAGCTTCGCTCCACACCTTCAAGGCCGTGGCTATCAATCCCCGTCACACCAATAACGTGAGCACTGATCTCACCCGAAGGATAATACCGACGAGATTCCGCTTTTAAACCAATACCGGCGAGTTTTAATTTTCGAATATAAGCAGCAACCGCAGGGGAAATTTGACGCTGAAGATAGATAAAACGGCGTTTTTTATTCTTTTCTATTTTGGAGAGTAATTCGGTACGTTTTAAACCAAGAACATCAGCCAGAGCATGCCAACGATCAACTTCAACTAAACCGCCCGCTTTATAGATCGCGACAGGATCAGCCCACACCGCATCAACAGGAACACTCACCGCAAGTTGCTCATCATTTCGGTCTGAAATAATACCGCGAGCAGAAGGCATTGTCTTAACTCGAATAGAACGCATATCACCTTGTTTAATAAGGTTATCTGGTTCTATTACTTGAATATAAGCCGCACGAGCAATCAAAATAGCCAAAGCAAGAAAAACAAAAAAAACAATAACGCCAAAGCGCCACTGAATTAAAGTCGGTGGCGCTTTGCTTATACGTTTATTATTTGTCTTTCTACTTGGTAATTTCATCGTAGTTTTATTATGACTTCTTTATCCGGGGAGGGTCTTTCCATATCTAATTCGCGTATGGAACGAGACTGCACTCGACTATGCTCTGCGAGTGCACTTTCTTCTAATATCAAATTTCGCCATTCACCATCTAAAATATCTTTCTCAAGTAATAAATTTTCACTTTTCACGGCCATTTGACGAGTATTATGAGTGATAAGAACAACACCAATAGCACTGATAAAAAGAAACATTAATAAGATCGAGTGAAAACGGCCTACACCTATTAAGTCTAGACCTATCATTTTAGTTAAACTGGATTGTGATGATGCTTTGTGGCTCATAAGCGCTCAGCGATACGTAGAACAGAACTACGCGAGCGAACATTAACATCAACTTCATTAACGGTAGGTTTAATGGCTTTACCAATAGGCTTCATTTTTGCACTGCCTAATGCTTTAATTTGGTTTTCAGTCAGAGGAATACCATGAGGGACTTGTGGACCTCTGCTTTCTTTACGAATAAAGTGCTTAACCATGCGATCTTCTAATGAATGAAAACTAATCACAGACAAACGTCCACCCTCAGCAAACACATCAAGAGCGCCATTTAACGCCGTATCAATCTCATCCAATTCACTATTAATATAAATGCGGAATGCTTGGAAAGTACGAGTCGCAGGATGCTTTTTCTCTTTAAAATTCTTAGGCGCAACATCAGAAATTAATTTAGCGAGTTGACCAGTACGAGTTAACGGCTCATTCTCTTCGTTATCACGGTAAGCAACAATACCTTTAGCAATTCGCCATGCGTGCTTATCTTCGCCAAACTCACGAATAACCCAAGTAATATCTTCAACATCGGCAGTCAATAACCATTGAGATACCGGCATTCCAGAGGTTGGATCCATACGCATATCTAATGGGCCATCTTTCATGAAGCTAAAACCACGGTCTGCATCATCAAGTTGTGGTGATGACACACCTAAATCAAGTAAAACACCATCAATTTGCCCCACTAAACCTAACTCTTCAACATACCCTTTTAGACCAGAGAATGGTCCATGAATAATGTTGAATCGCGGATCCGTAATGGTTTTCGCTTCAGCGATTGCTTGAGGATCACGGTCAATACTGTACAAACGTCCGTTTTCACCTAATCGAGATAAGATTTGACGACTATGACCACCGCGGCCAAAAGTGCCATCAATATAGATACCATCAGGTTTAATCGCTAAACCATCAATAGATTCATGAAGAAGAACGGATACGTGTTGAAATTGTTCAGACATAGTGAGTATTTACTACCGTAATAATGAGAATAAGCGACTGAATTTTAGCTAGAAGTGTAAACTAAAAATACAGTGGTGTGTGTCAAATTAGTGATAATTCTAAACCAATGTAGCAGAAAGCACAAAGCCCACCATAAGACTACCGAAATAGTTTTATGGTGGGCTAAGTTAGGAGCCGACATATAAGCCGGGTTCTGTCCCGCTTGCGCGGTGGTAACCATTCGTCTAGGCCTGCAATCGCTCACAGGCTCAAGCAATCTACCCGCCCCCAAACACGAGCAATGCTATGTGAGGGCCTATTTGATCTTGCTCCGGGTGGAGTTTACCTTGCAACGCACTATTACTAGACGCCCGGTGCGCTCTTACCGCACCCTTTCACCCTTACCTGTGCTTACTTCCCTATCCCGAAGAATAAAAGAAGATTAAGCCATCGGCGGTTTTCTCTCTGCTGCACTTGTCGTAGGCTTGCGCCTCCCAGGCGTTACCTGGCACCCTGCTCTATGGAGCCCGGACTTTCCTCCCCTCCACCAGTTTCCCGAAGGACTTGAATGAAGCAGCGATTACCGAGTCAGCTCCTGAAGCGAATGATATAAGAGTCAGTTATAACTTACCACCCTTTTTCTCGATTCTCTTAATCTAAATGTTCTAAACCCCATTTGTATAGGGCATTTTTCTTCACTCCGTGTATTTCAGCCGCCATCGCCGCTGCTTTTTTAAGCGGAAGCTCTTTTACAAGGATAGAAACAGAGCGAGTTGCTTCAAATGGCAGTTCATCTTTCGCTTCACTTCTAAAGCCATGGATAAGTAAAACCATCTCTCCACGCTTGCGATTTTCGTCTTCTTTAACCCATTCAATCAACTCACCCAGTGGTGCGCCATAAATGGTTTCATATCTTTTTGTTAATTCACGAGCCAAGACAACCTGTCGGTCAGCACCAAGTACTGTCAACATGTCGTCTAATGAATCCATAATTCGATGTGGTGATTCATAAAAAATACACGTACGTTCTGCTTGTGCTATTTCTTCAAATTTATCTCGACGACCTTTACTTTTCGGGGGCAAGAAACCTTCAAAACTAAATCGATCAGAAGGTAAACCAGCAGCCGACAATGCAGTAATAACAGCACAAGCGCCAGGTAATGGGACAACATTGACATTTGCTTGACGACAGCGGTTTACTAAGTGGTAACCTGGGTCACTGATCAGTGGCGTTCCCGCATCTGAGACAAGAGCAATAGATTTACCTTCTTGTAATTTACTGATTAGAAGGTCTGCTTTATGCTGTTCATTGTGATCATGTAATGCAAACGTTTGACTAGAAATGCCAAAATGAGACAATAACCTGCCTGTATGTCGGGTATCTTCAGCCGCAATCAAGTCTACGGATTTTAAAACATCCAAAGCGCGTTGGGTTATGTCGCCTAAATTACCGATTGGGGTAGGTACAATGTACAAAGTTGCAGCCTCTACCACAGATAAATTGTGATCTGTCATTTGTTTACTATCTCTTCTGCGATTAATATAGGGAATATAAGTAGACATCACTATAATGAAAATAATATTTTAGCTGTTCGGGTGATTCGCATCCATAGTAAAAACAGCCCTTTTAAGTAGGACCAGTATATTACCCATGGCAAATATGACCTTTAGAAAGAACAGTGTAACACGCCTTGTTGCTCCTGTAGCCTTAGCGCTAACATTAGCCGCGTGTTCAAGCTCACCGACATCCCCTGAGCGTCTTGATATCACTCAATCGCCATCAGAAACAAGTTCTGCTTATATTCTAAAAGCCGATCAGCAACAAGGTAACTTACAAGCTAACTTACTTATCATGGCATTGAAGGCCGCGGTACAAGAACAGAATACAGAGCTCTCTAAAAATTTACTTACGCGTTTAGCTACGATGGATTTATCCCCAGCTCAAATCGCTGAGATTCAGTTAATAAAAGCAGAGCAACTGAAGTCACAAAATAAATACACTCAAGCGTTGCAAGAACTAAATTTTGAAGCTTGGTGGAAACTAGAAAACTCACAATGGATTGAGTACTACGAGCTTCGTCATGAACTGTATTTATTTAATGGCGACAATCTGAATGCGGCAAGAGAGCTCATTCAATTAGAACCTTTTAAAGCTCAAGATCAAAAAGCGCAATTATGGTCACAAGTATGGACGAATATTTCATCACTAAATAGCGCAAGCCTTCAAGCAATACAACTTGACGAAAAAGAAAACATTCTTCATGGCTGGGTCCAATTAGCAACCTATTCAGACACACTAAAACACTCTCCTGTTCGTTTGCAGCAAGCATTTAAAGACTGGTTACAAGCAAATCCAATGCATCCCGCAGCGACTTACACTCCACAAGAAGTATTAGATATATTAGCATTAGATATTGTTCGTCCAGAGCATGTCGCTTTACTTCTTCCTTTGACTGGCCGCTTTGGACCACAAGGTATGCGTGTACGCGATGGCTTTATTAATGCCATGATGGAAGATAAAGAACGTGACGATTTCACTACATTAAAAATTATCGACACTCAAGTAACCCCAATGTCAGAGATTCTTCCTATCCTTGATAAAGAGCAAATTCAATTTGTGGTTGGCCCGCTAATTCGCAGTGAAATTGAAGAGTTTCAGACCTTAAATTCAGCAGACATTCCGCAACTCGCGCTTAATATTCCAAGCGAAATTAATGTTGATAAAAACAGCTGCTATTTCACTCTATCTCCGGAACAAGAAGTAGAGCAAGCAGCCATTCACTTATTTAAACTTGGTCACAAACATCCCCTGTTTCTTGCTCCGCAAGGAAGAATGGGTGAACGTTTGAATCAAGCATTCAGTGATAAATGGTTCCAATTAACGTCACAAAAACCATCGACAAGTTACTTTGGTTCAAAAGCACAGCTACAACAAAAAGTGAACAGCGTATTTGGCCTTGAAAGCAGCCAAGCTCGTATTTACCAAATGAACGCCTTAGCTGGTATTGATTTAGAATCTCAACCACGCAGTCGTCGTGATATTGATGCGGTCTATATGATTGCAACCAGTGGTGAATTAACGCTACTAAAACCATTTATTGAAGTGGCGATTAACCCAGGTATTACACCGCCTAAATTATACGCAAGTTCACGCAGTAACAATGGACGTCAAACACAGCTAGCTGAAATTCGTGGTGTTGAATTCAGTGACATTCCACTACTGACAAACGAAAACCACAGTTTTAATGTTCAGTTTGAAAAACTATGGCCTGACAGCAGTAATGGTGAAACTCGACTTCACGCACTTGGTATGGATGCTTACCAACTAATTACCGAATTACCACAGATGAAAGCGGTAGATAATTATCAAATGGAAGGTAAAACCGGTGAGTTAAGCATTAACCAAGAATGTGTGATTCAACGAAAAATGAGTTGGGCTATTCATGGAGAAGAAACCGAATAAACGAATTAAAGGTGAATATTATGAGTTGATGGCAAAGCGCTATTTAGAGACACATCAACTCACATTCATCGAGCGTAATTTTTATTCAAAAACGGGAGAGCTCGATCTCATTATGCGAGATCGAGATTCTTTCGTTTTTGTCGAAGTAAAATACCGAGCATCTTCAAATTACGGTTCTGCTCAAGAAATGGTAACATGGCAAAAACAACGCAAGTTACAAAGAACCGCTCTCTTCTGGCTAATGAAAAATGGCCTCTCGGTTGAACACACATCTTTTAGATTTGATGTAGTTGCTATCCACTCTCAAGGTCAGGACATCAACTGGATCAAAAATGCAATTGTTGAAGGGTAAACAATGCTAGAACATATCAAAGAAAGCTTTACTGAAAGTATTCAAATCCAAATTGCGGCTGCGGAAGCACTCCCAGATCATATTATGCATGCTTCTCAAGCGATGGTTTCAACGCTATTGAACGGCAATAAAGTGCTCTGCTGCGGTAATGGGGGTTCTGCATCAAATGCTCAACAGTTTGCCTCTTGTTTGCTAAACCGTTTTGAAACAGAACGACCAAGTCTTCCTGCCATGGCATTAACGGCTGATACATCAACATTAACGGCGATTGCAAACGACTATAACTATGATGAGATCTTCTCAAAACAAGTGAGAGCATTAGGCCAACCTGGGGACATATTATTAGCCATATCAACAAGTGGTAATAGCCAAGACATTCTAAAAGCAATGGAAGCCGCCGTAAGTCGCGACATGACAATTATTGCACTAACAGGAATGGATGGTGGTGTAATGGCTGGTTTATTAGGTGAATCAGACGTTGAAATAAGAATACCATCACACCGAGTAGCTCGAATTCAAGAGGTTCATTTAGTTACATTGCATTGTATTTGTGATCTTGTTGATCAAGTCCTCTTCCCACAACACACAGAGTAAATATCATGAAAGCCTTTAAACTAAGTGCATTGTTGCTCTCTATCGTACTGTTGCAAGGCTGTGCAGGACTATTTATTGCTGGTGCGGCTACCACAGCTTCTGTTGTTACTGACCACCGAAGCATGAAAGAACAATTATCAGATAAGAATCGCGCGTTAGAAGCGACGGGATTAGCAAATAAATCCCCTTACCAATACAACATGAGAGTAAGTGCTGTTGCTTATGACGGTAAAGTATTGCTTATGGGGCAGGCAAAAGACAAAGAGATAAATCAACAATTTGAGCAACAAGTAAAAACAATTAAAGGCGTTAAAACCGTTTATAATCAAATTCGAATTCGCCCTTTATTAACTTTCACTCAAATTAATAATGACAGCTGGATCACAACCAAAGTGAAATCGTCATTGTTAGCCGATTCTGAATTAAATGGGATTAAAGTGAGCGTCTACACTGAAGCTCAGGAAGTATTTTTAGTCGGTTTTGTCACTGAAGAGCAAGGCAATTTAGCAGCCGATATCGCACGAAACGTAACCGGTGTTAAAGGGGTTATAAAAGCGTTTGAATATGGTCAAGGCGACAGTGTTAAAAAGTAGATAAATAAAGACATACAAAAAAGCCTGCACATATGCAGGCTTTTTTTTATTTGACGACTCGTAAACTCGGACGACCACTTGGGCGTGGTGGCTCGGGTTTATCATCAGATAGCGTATTTTCAGTTGAATCTAATGATTCATCTTCGAAGATACCTTCATCAGCATCCATCTCATAAGCTTCTTCAGGTTCAAACATAGTCCCAGCACCATTCTCACGGGCATAGATAGCTTGAATTGCATAAATTGGCACAATGATCGAATGAGGACGACCGCTAAAACGAGCATTAAACGTTACCGCTTCGTTTCCCATTTCTAAATTACCAACAGAGTGAGGGGCAGTATTTAAAATAATCTGTCCATCTTGGATAAACTCTTCAGGCACACGAACACCATTCATAGTGGCATCAACAACAAGATGAGGAGTCAACTCGTTATCTACAATCCATTCATAAAAAGCACGTAATAAATATGGGCGACGAGGCATCATAGAACTAATATCCATTAGTTCGTTAGACGCATTTCACGTTCAATTTCAGTTAAAGATGCTAGGAATGAATCTCGTTCAAATACACGATTCATATACACTTTCATCTCTTTAGAACCCGGACCAGATAACTCAATACCCATAGAAGGTAAACGCCATAACAGCGGAGCTAAATAACAGTCAACTAAGCTAAATTCATCACTCATGAAGTAAGTGTACTCAGCGAAGATAGGACCTAACATCAATAAATCATTACGCAATTTAGCACGTGCCGCTTCTG
>SAMEA5043648__coassemble_96_pt1 | contig 36384 bp, 33 predicted proteins | sample SAMEA5043648__metabat2_low_PE_006 | metagenome-assembled genome bin SAMEA5043648 (sample SAMEA5043648) | Gadus morhua
CAGGTGTTTACTACGCCTTCTAATTTGTAGTTAGTGTACATTTAAGCCAACGATATTCGTTGGCTTTTTTTGTTATTAAAGAGAAATTAATGAAAAAAATATTAGTTATTTGTAGTTTATTATTTTGTAGTAATCTTTGTGCAGCAAGTATAGAACCTGCTTCAGGTATTCATTTACGTGCTTTAAATGGCGAGGGAGTTGATGATTCAAAATCAATCTTACTTATTAATGGTGACAACCAATTAGTATTAGATTTTACTGGCAGATTAAAGATATCGGGAAAGAGAGAGCACATTTCGACAGTGCCTTATATTGTGATAGTTAATCCTAAAGATATTGACAGATTAGAAGTTCAATTAGTTTCTCAAGATCTCGATAAAATTAAAAATAAAATAGATAGAAATAAACCAATATTCGAGTTCTTAGGGAATGGAAAAAAGATTGATGTTATACAATTTATTCTTCCACCTAATACTGATGTTTTTCCATACGCAAATATACCTGAAGTGGTTAGATCGTATAATCAAAAGAATGGATTGATTTTTGACAGTGGAAAAATACGTGAATTGAAAAAAGAACTTAAGGCTGTTAATCAGAGTTCAAATTCAGGAAATTCTGAGTCAGAAAATAGTTTACAGCTAAAACTTTGGTATAGTCGTGCAACAGAATATGAGCGCAGAGCTTTCCAAAAGTGGATTATAGATCACAATTAATTTTTGTTAAGCCTCCATTTTATGTTCTTTGAAATTGTTTTTTTGATAAAAAATTTCATAAATTTCTCGGTAAAAATGGAAGGTTAATTAATGTAATATGTATCTTTTGTTTTTGTTGTTTAATAGTCGACTCGATTAGTTTGTTTATTATGTTTTTTTACTTATTTTCTTGTTATTTATTAGTGTGTTGATTGTGTTTTTGTGCTTTTTTTTATATGTAAATTTAGATGTAATGCTTGTCTTTTGAATGCGATATCTGTCGAGTATTCATACATGATATTTTAACTGTTTGTATTCGTGGTATTTATTTTTTTTTGCTTTCCTTGACATTCGCCGTTGACATGTTGAGGAACTTTTAGCAAAGTAATCGCCAGATTTAAGAGATGCAGATTTATAACACGTTAGATGTTGAGCTCTGTGTTGATATATAAAATGGAACCGGAAATCGGATTTCCAATCTCATAAGAAAAGGCAGTGGAATATTATGAAAAAGACTCTTTTAGCGCTTGCAATCGCAAGTATCTCAACATCAGCATTTGCTGTTGATACAAGCAGCCAAAACAGCAAAAACGAAGACATGTTTGCATTTGATTCAATGCACAAAGACCAGTTCTCAGTATCTGGTTCTGTGGGCGTTGGTGGTTACTACGACACTGGTACTAAAGCATTTTATGATGATTGGGCTACTGGTCTAACTCTTGCTGTTAACTACCGTAACAACCGTATTGTTGGTTATTTTGAAACTGACTTCATGCTTAACTATACAACAGACAGCGAAACTAAGTCTGCTTCTTCTACTGAGAAGAATTCAAGCCCTGCTACTGATGTAGATAAAGCTTGGTTAGGTTTTGATACTGGTTTTGGTATCGCTTCTTACGGTTGGGAAAATGATACAGCACTAGATGCTGTTGATGGTGCTGGTGACTTTACATACGAGTTTGGTGCTTCTGCTGGTGATGCATCTGATGCATTCAACGTAGTTAAATTCCAAGGTTCAACAAGCGGTTTTGCTTACGGCGTATCTTACTTTGAAACTGATGACGTTCATGTAGACGCAGAAAAAGGCGTGAATGGTTACGTTGGTATCGAACAAGAAACTTTCAATGTATACGCTGGTTACGAAACTCGTGATTCTGATTACGATGTATACACTGTGACAGGTAATGTAACACTAGGTGAAGTAAAACTTGGTGCTAACTTCTGGATCGAAGAAACAGATACAACAGCTAAAGATATGACTAACACTGGTTACTATGTATCAGCTGGTTACGCAGTATCTGAAGATCTAACATTAGCTGCTGGTTATGCTGCTAATACAGAAGAAGAAAAGAAAGTTGATACTGACTACTCTTACGTGAACGTTGCAGCAATGTACACACTAGCTAAGAACATGGATATGGGTATCGACGTACGTCAAGACCTTGAAGCTGGCACTAAAGACGAAGAAACTTACGTATTCGCAGCGGGCTACTACTACTTCTAATCTCTTGATTTAAAGTAAATAGAATTATTAAGCCAGTCATCATGACTGGCTTTTTTTGTTGGTAAAATAAAAATATAATTACGTTAATCTACTTATTTCCCTGACTTTGTAACCACATCTGCTGACTTCTTTTTTCTTTAATATCTGTATATCCCACCATCTATTATCTCTTCCCTGAAACTTTATTTAAAAAAACAGATCTTTTTTGTTGAAATAAAACCACAGTTTGATAATGTATTTACAAGGTTAAAAACAAAATCAATTTGTTACTTAAAGGTTTATTATTATGCGTATTCAAGGTCTGAACATTCATCACCATCACCATCCTGAGTAGTCTTTCGGGAGGATACGTTATATCCGGAAGGCAATTAGAATTTCCTTCCGATGAATAAAATTTCAAACCCTCGGAAGGTAAAACTTCTGAGGGTTTTTTCGTTTTATGACCAAAATTAGTAACAGATAACCACAACAAATTTAGAATTACATTTTTACAAGGAAGAGATTATGTCAGCACAACGTTTACGCATCGCAATTCAAAAGAAAGGACGTTTGTCTAAAGAGTGCCAAGAGCTGTTTAAGCGCTGTGGTATGAAATTTAATATATCAGGTGAGCGTTTAGTGGTTCATTCTGAAAATATGCCGATTGATTTATTGTTGGTTCGTGATGATGATATTCCAAGTCTTATCATGGATGGCGTTGTTGACTTAGGTGTTATTGGCGAAAACGAATTAGAAGAAGTTCGTTTAGAGCGTAAGGCATTAGGCGAGCCTTCAGCATTTACAACATTACGTCGCTTAGATTTTGGTGGTTGTCGTCTGTCTATCGCGATTGATAAAGATGCTGTTTATAACGGACCACAAGACCTTGCTGGTAAACGTATCGCAACGACTTACCCACAATTGCTTAAAAGCTTTATGGATGAGAAAAATATCCCGTTCTCAACTTGTATTTTAAATGGTTCAGTTGAAGTTGCTCCACGTGCCGGTCTGTCTGATGCGATTGCTGATTTAGTTTCAACAGGCGCAACTCTTGAGGCTAATGGCCTAAAAGAAGCTGAAGTAATTTTCCGCTCTAAAGCGACGTTAATTCAACGTGAAGGTGAATTCGATGCTGATAAAGCGGCCTTGATTGATAAATTACTGACTCGTATGCAAGGCTGTATCCAAGCGAAAGAATCTAAGTACATCATGCTACACGCGCCAACCGATAAATTAGAAGCGATTAAATCACTACTACCGGGTGCGGAAGATCCAACGGTGCTTCCTCTATCAAGTGACGGTGCGAAAGTGGCAGTTCACCTAGTGAGTACTGAAAATCTATTCTGGGAAACGATGGAACAACTAAAAGCATTGGGTGCGAGCTCTATTCTTGTTCTTCCAATTGAGAAGATGATGGAGTAACCATTATGAAAACCCTAGTTTGGCAATCACTCAGTAATTCACAACAAGACACCGTCTTACAGCGTCCTGCTATTACCGAAGGCGCAAATATTACCGCTGCGGTAACTAGCGTGATTAATACCGTTAAACAAGATGGCGATGCTGGCGTGTTAGCGTTGACTGAAAAGTTTGATAAGGTGAAACCTGAATCCATTCGTGTATCTAAATCAGAGATTGATGCGGCAAGTGAACGTTTATCTGAAAAGATGAAAGCGGCACTGCAACAAGCTTATAGCAATATTTCTAAGTTTCATAAAGCACAAAAGCCTCAGCCAATCAAAGTTGAAACTCAACCTGGTGTCGTATGTGAACAAATCACGATGCCAGTGAATAAAGTCGGCTTGTATATTCCGGGTGGCAGTGCGCCATTGCCTTCAACAGTATTAATGTTAGGCATTCCTGCACAGATTGCGGGCTGTCATAAAGTGGTACTTTGTTCGCCACCGCCGATTGCTGATGAGATCTTATACGTTGCAAAACTATGTAAAGTCGATGAGGTGTATAACATTGGTGGCGCACAAGCGATTGCTGCTATGGCGTATGGTACTGAATCTGTTTCTAAAGTAGATAAGATCTTTGGCCCAGGTAACGCATACGTCACTGAAGCAAAATGCCAAGTTTCTAATGACTTTCGTGGTGCTGCTATTGATATGCCTGCGGGACCTTCTGAAGTCTTGGTTATTGCGGATGAAACGGCTGATCCTGATTTTATTGCGGCAGATCTTCTTAGCCAAGCTGAGCATGGTCCTGATTCACAAGTTATCTTAGTCACGCCTTCGCCAATCATTGCAGATCAAGTTGCTGATGCCATCGAAAAGCAATTAAAAGAACTGACTCGTGCGGATATCGCTCGTCAAGCGCTAGGCTCTAGTTTGTTGATTATTGCTGAATCATTGACGCAATGTGTTTCAATCTCAAACTTTTATGGTCCTGAGCACTTGATTGTTCAAACTAAAAACCCACGTGAATTATTACCATTGCTAGATAATGCAGGTTCTATTTTCTTGGGTGAGTATTCTCCAGAATCAGCAGGGGATTATGCATCGGGTACAAACCATGTTTTACCAACTTATGGTTATACAAGAACGCACTCAAGCTTAGGTTTAGCTGATTTTTCTAAACGCATGACGGTACAAGAGTTAACTGCTGATGGTTTAAAAGGGTTAGCGCCAACGGTTGTCACAATGGCTGATGCTGAAGGGCTAGATGCACATAAACGTGCCGTGACTATTCGAATTGAAAAATTAGCTAAATTGAATTAATAGAGACCATAGATATGGAAAAATTAGCTCGTAAACAAGTTCAAGCCTTGACGCCGTATCTATCGGCTCGTCGTATTGGTGGCAGTGGTGATGTTTGGCTTAATGCTAATGAGTCCCCATTTGATAATGAGTATAACGTAAATTTTACTCGTCTAAATCGTTACAGTGAGTGTCAGCCTCCAGAATTGATTAATGCTTATGCTGCTTATGCAAAAGTAACGCCAGAGCAGGTGCTGACTTCTCGAGGTGCTGACGAGGGTATTGAGTTATTAATTCGTGCTTTTTGTGAGCCAAATGAAGACGCGATTTTATATTGTCCACCAACCTATGGTATGTATTCCATCAGTGCTGAGACGATTGGGGTTGAGACTAAAACAATACCTTTAACATCAGAATGGCAGCTTGATCTTCCAAGCATTGAACGCAATTTAGACAATGTAAAATTGGTCTTTGTATGTAGTCCAAATAACCCAACAGGTAATGTGATTAACCGTAAGGATATTTTGTCTTTATTAGAGATGACAAAAGATCGTGCGATTGTGGTGATGGATGAAGCTTATATTGATTTTTGTATGGAAGTGTCAACCGTTGATTTATTGGCGACATACCCCAATTTAGCCATTTTACGAACGCTATCCAAAGCATTTGCCTTAGCGGGATTACGCTGTGGTTTCACTCTTGCAAATAAAGAGTTGATTGATGTGTTATCTAAAGTGATTGCTCCGTACCCTGTTCCTGTTCCTGTCGCTGACATTGCAACTCAAGCATTATCAGAAGCAGGTTTAGCCCGCATGAAATACCAAATGCTTGATTTAAGCGCTAACCGAGCTTATTTGCACGCAGGATTAATGGTATTGAATGGAGTTACTGTTCATGAAGGTTGGGGTAACTATTTATTAGTGCAGTTCCCTGATGGCGATGCAGTGTTTAAAGCCGCGTGGGATCACGGCATTATTTTACGTAATTCACCAATTAAAGATTGTGTGCGTATTAGTGTTGGCAACCGCGAAGAGTGTGAAAAAACAGTAAGCTTTATTCGTAACCAATTAATGTAATTTTATCCCCAAGCTTAGGAATAAGGCTTGGGGCTTATCAAGAATAAAACAAGAAAAAATTAAAAGGAAGTTCCTGTGAGCAAACAACAAAAGATTTTATTTATCGACCGTGACGGCACCTTAATTGTTGAGCCGCCTGTCGATTTTCAAGTAGACCGTTTAGATAAGTTAAAATTTGAGCCTCTGGTTATTTCTTCTCTGTTGTCTCTTCAAGAAGCGGGTTACCGTTTAGTCATGGTAACCAACCAAGATGGTTTGGGTACAGATAGCTATCCACAAGATGAGTTTGATGCGCCACACAATATGATGATGGAGTTCTTTGAATCTCAAGGTGTGAAGTTTGATGACGTTCTTATCTGTCCTCACTTTGAAGAAGATAACTGCTCATGCCGTAAACCAAAATTGGGTATGGTAAAAGAGTACCTTCAAGGTGGAAAAGTTGATTTTCAACACTCAGTTGTGATTGGTGATCGCCAAACGGATCTTCAATTGGCTGAGAACATGGCAATCCGTGGTATTCAATATCACCCTGAGACAATGAACTGGCCTGCGATCTTAAAAGATCTGACGGTAAATGCACGTACTGCAGAAGTGATCCGCACAACCAAAGAAACGGACATTAAAGTGTTTGTTAATCTGGATGAGCAGGGCGGAAATGAGATTGCTACAGGTCTTGGTTTCTTTGATCACATGCTTGATCAAATTGCTACGCACGGCGGGTTCCAAATGAAGATCAATGTCGAGGGTGACTTACACATTGATGATCACCACACCATTGAAGATACGGCTCTTGCATTAGGTGAAGCGTTAAAAGAAGCGTTAGGTGACAAACGTGGCATTGGTCGCTTTGGTTTCAGCTTACCAATGGATGAGTGTTTAGCGCAATGTGCGTTAGATTTATCTGGTCGCCCATACCTAAAATTTGATGCTGAATTTAGTCGTGATCAAGTGGGAGATTTATCAACAGAAATGGTGGTTCACTTCTTCCGTTCACTTACTGATACATTAGCTTGTACATTGCACCTTTCTTCTGCCGGTCATAATGACCACCACATTATTGAAAGCTTATTTAAAGCGTTCGGCCGTACATTACGCCAAGCGATTAAAGTGGAAGGTAATGAACTGCCAAGCTCAAAAGGCGTATTGTAGGAGTGACTATGACAAAGCAAAATGTCGTTATTATTGATACAGGCTGTTCTAACGTATCGTCAGTGAGATTTGCTATTGAGCGTTTAGGTTATGACGTTACGATAAGCAGAGATCCACAAGTGGTATTAGCGGCAGATAAGCTGTTTTTACCGGGCGTTGGCACAGCAAGCGAAGCGATGAAGAACTTGGCTGAACGTGATCTCATTGAGTTGGTTAAACAAGTTGAAAAACCGCTATTGGGTATCTGTTTAGGTATGCAACTTTTGGGTAAGCTTTCTGAAGAGAAAGGCCAAAAAGCAGATCAAATTGTGGATTGTTTAGGCTTATGTGACGGTGAAGTTCGTAAGCTTCAAACGGGTGATTTACCACTGCCTCACATGGGGTGGAATACGATTAAACCCGTTGAAGGTAATCCACTCTTTAAAGACATTCCAGAGAACAGTTACTTTTACTTCGTACACAGCTTTGGCATGCAAGTGGGTGATTATACCATTGCCTCTTGTGACTATGGACAACCCTTTACCGCCGCATTACAAGTGGGTAATTATTACGGTGTTCAGTTTCACCCTGAGCGTTCAAGTAAAGTGGGTTCAACGCTTATTCAGAACTTTTTGGAGTTATAAGAGCAGGGACTAGGTGCGAGGTCGCTTCGCTTCGAGGTTTTAGGGCTCTTACTCGTCCCTCGGATCTCGTAATGAGCGTAGCGAATGTTCTCGATTCTGCTAATAAGGATATTTATGATCATTCCAGCATTAGATTTAATTGAAGGCCAAGTAGTTCGTCTTTTCCAAGGCGACTACGGGCAAGTAACAGAATACAAAGTTGATCCGGCTGAACAGTTCAATCTGTATCACCAAGCGGGTGCTAATTGGCTGCACCTTGTTGATTTAACTGGCGCAAAAGACACTACCGCACGTCAATTGGATTTGATCGCTCGTTTGCTAGCAAGCACGCCTGCCAATATTCAAATCGGTGGTGGTGTACGTAACGAAGCGGATGTACAAGATTTATTGAACGCCGGCGCACAACGTGTGGTGATTGGTTCTACTGCGGTAAAACAGCCAGAGCTTGTTAAAGGTTGGATGGAAAAATACGGCGCAGAAAAAATCGTATTAGCGTTAGATATCAACATTGATGAAAACGGCACACGTAATGTGGCTATTTCAGGTTGGCAAGAAGATTCAGGTGTGACTATTGAAGCACTGCTTGAAGATTATCTAACCGTTGGCCTTAAGCACGTCTTATGTACTGATATTTCTCGTGACGGCACACTGCAAGGTTCAAACGTAGAGCTGTACGTAGACTTATGTAAGCAGTACCCACAAGTGCAATTCCAATCTTCAGGCGGCATTGGCTCTCTTGATGATATCGTCGCGCTGAAAGGCTCTGGTGTTGCTGGTGTCATTGTTGGTCGAGCATTGCTTGATGGCAAGTTTACCGCAGAGGAGGCATTCCAATGTTGGCAAAGCGAATAGTTCCTTGTCTTGATGTTAAAGATGGGCAAGTAGTAAAAGGCGTTCAATTTCGTAACCACGAGATCATTGGTGATATTGTTCCTCTAGCACAGCGTTATGCAGAAGAGGGCGCAGATGAATTGGTCTTTTATGATATCACCGCATCAAGTGATGGTCGCGTAGTAGATAAAAGCTGGGTCGCACGCGTAGCTGAAGTGATTGATATTCCATTCTGTGTGGCGGGTGGCATTAAAACAGCAGAAGATGCCGCGAAGATTTTAGAGTTTGGTGCTGATAAAGTATCGATTAACTCCCCTGCACTGGCTAACCCTGAACTCATCACTGAGCTTGCGGATAAATTTGGCGTTCAATGTATCGTTGTTGGTATTGATTCATACTTTGATAAAGAAACAGGTAAGTACCAAGTTTACCAATTCACGGGTGATGAAGAACGCACCAAAGCAACCAAATGGGAAACCAAAGATTGGGTGCAAGAAGTACAAAAACGCGGTGCGGGTGAAATCGTGCTTAATATGATGAATCAAGATGGTGTGCGTAACGGTTACGATCTTGAACAATTAAACATGGTGCGTGAAGTGTGTCATGTTCCGCTTATCGCTTCAGGCGGCGCGGGTGAAATGGTGCACTTTGCCGACGTATACAAGAAAACAAACGTGGACGGTGCTTTAGCAGCATCGGTATTCCATAAGCAAATCATCAATATTGGTGAATTAAAAGAATATTTAGCACAACAAGAAATAGAGGTGCGCCGATGAGCCAACAAGATTTTGCAACACGTATTGATTGGGAAAAAGTGGACGGCTTAGTACCTGCAATTATTCAAGACTTTAGTTCAAGCCAAGTATTGATGATGGGCTACATGAACAAAGACGCGTTATCAAAAACGTTAGAGACAAAGAAAGTTACTTTTTTCTCTCGCACTAAGAATCGTTTATGGACTAAAGGTGAAGAATCAGGCAATAGCTTAAATTTGGTTAATATCTCTTTAGATTGTGATAACGATACATTACTTATCAAAGTTAAACCTGTTGGTCCAACGTGCCACACAGGGACAACTACTTGTTGGGATAGCGATAAAACAGAAGAAAGACAATTGGTGTGGCTTCATCAGTTGGAACAGCTACTTGCCGAGCGTAAGAATGCTGATCCTGACTCCTCTTACACAGCAAGTCTCTACGCCCGTGGCACCAAACGTATTTCGCAGAAAGTTGGCGAAGAGGGCGTTGAAGTTGCGCTTGCAGCGACGTCGGGTGACAAGGCGGAGCTAGTGTGTGAATCAGCAGATTTGATGTATCACTTGTTTGTTCTGCTTCAAGACCAAGGCTTGTCGTTTGATGATGTGATTAATAAATTGAAAGAACGTCATACGTAAAATAACGATTATTTGATAATATTTAAGCTAATACTCAGTTATTAGCTTTTTTATATGTAACTTCTTAACTTTAGTCTCATAAATTTAATGTGAATTGAATATAATGTTTCTATATGTAGTTGATTTGGATTTTTTGAATGAAAAAAGCGTCAGGATTTACATTAATTGAATTAGTCGTTGTCATTGTTATATTAGGCATTCTTGCCGTTGTTGCTGCCCCTAAGTTTTTAAATCTACAGAATGATGCAAAAGCTGCAGCGATTAATGGATTAAAAGGTGAGATGGAAGGGGCGATAAGCCTTACATATTCTAAGGCTGCCATATTAGGTATTGAGAAAGAAGATTCAATTATTCAAGATGGAATTACTTATTCTTATGGATATCCTATTTATGACCAATGGACTCAGTATATGGAGATTGATTATGAGTCGTATACTGTGAATAAAGAATGGGCTGGTGGATCAATAAATGATAACGATGGTATTGCTGAATATATTTCATTATCAAGCATTGTCGGTACTTATGATCAAACGGATTCAGTAAAAAAGACAAACTGTTATGTTAAATATGTTGTGGCTAAATCTGTTGATGAACCTTATCAGTTATCTACGGTAACAACAGGCTGCTAGTTCTCTATTCGTTTATTTACGATGTAAAGTGAGAGTTCTTAAGGTTTTAGTGATAAATATCTATAGGCTCTCGCACAACCCCTTCGCTTCGGTATATACTCTGCGCTCAATTTTAGGAGCGCCAATGTTCGATATCCTTTATCAAAATTCAGATTTTCTTGTTATCAATAAACACCCTAATGTTAGCGTTCATAAAGATGATGGCGACACTTCATTATTAATCGAACTCGCTAAAGTCACTGGTGATAAACAGCTTTATTTAATCCATCGTTTAGACAAAATGACGTCAGGATTATTGCTTATTGGCCGACACCAATCAGCAGCCAGTGAATTATCACAATTGTTCGCAAAGCGTTTAGTTGAAAAATACTACCTCGCTATTGGTGATAAAAAGCCTAAGAAAAAACAAGGTCTGGTTATTGGCGATATGGAACGCTCACGTAGAGCATCATGGAAGCTGATCAACAGTAAAGAAAACCCTGCGATTACTCAGTTTTTCTCAACGGCAGCCCATAATGGCAATCGTCTATTTTTATGTAAACCGCATACAGGGAAAACACACCAAATTCGAGTGGCGTTAAAAAGCGTAGGCTCGGGTATTTTAGGTGATTCAATTTATAGCTCATCTAAGGCTGATCGTGGTTACCTTCATGCTTATGCTTTGCGATTTACCTATCAAGAGCAAGCGTTTGAATTTATTGAAACACCAAAACAAGGTGAAGAGTGGCAAGATGACACCGTTCAAGCAGGGTTAGCGCAATGGCAAACACCGTGGACATTAACTTGGCCAGAGATTAAGAAGAAATCATGAAGATAGAAGCATTAGATACGTTATTTACGCATCTTGAACAGCAACTGACTCAGCCATTAGGTGAACTACGCCGCTTATTTCATGGTCGTGGTCAATGCTTTGAAGGATTAGAGCAAATCACGGTAGATTGGCTGCAAGCGAAAGACTCTCAGGGGCAAGGCTCTCAAGGTCAACTAGTGGTGGCGTTATTTAAAGAGCAAGACCTTGAATTTGTAGAAGAGTTAGAAGCTAGACTAAAAGCATTTGCAGATTCCGAGTTATGGACGAATGCGAAAGGGTCTTCTATCTTATTGCAACATCGTTACCAAGAATTAGCGCCAACACAAGTGGTATGGGGAGACGAAAATACGTTTCCTGTCGTTGAAGAAAACGGTTTAAAGTACCAACTAGAGCTAAAAAAGAACCAGAATATGGGTATCTTTTTAGACATGCGTTATGGTCGTCAGTGGGTTCAAGCACATAGCGAAGGCAAGTCAATATTAAACTTGTTTGCATATACGTGTGGTTTCTCTGTGGCTGCGATTGCTGGTGGTGCCACTCAAGTGGTTAACCTAGATATGGCGAAAGCGTCATTAGGCCGTGGGCGTGATAACCATCGCCTAAATGAACATGATCTTTCTAAAGTGAAATTCTTAGGCCATGACATATTTAAGTCATGGGGAAAGATTAAGAAATTGGGTTTGTATGACTTGATCATTATTGATCCGCCAAGTTTTCAAAAAGGCAGTTTTGCGTTAACTAAAGACTATCAAAAGATCTTACGTCGCCTACCTGATTTGTTAACAGAAAATGGAGAGGTATTGGCGTGTGTGAATTCACCGGCAGTATCAACGGATTTCTTAATTGATGGTATGGCAGAAGAAGCACCAGAGTTGAAATATATTGAGCGTTTAGATAATCCACCTGAGTTTGCTGATATTAATCCTGAAAGTGGGTTAAAAGTGATGCGATTTACTCGCTAATTCATCTGAAACTGATGTTGTTTAAATTAAAAAATGCCTTTTCATATTTCTATTGAGAAGGCATTTTTAGTTTTAGATTATTTGTTTTCTGTTTGCTCTCGATCTAAACAAGACTGCTCATTCACGATAATGTTATTTTGCTGCTGACCTCGTGAGTTACGGATAATGTATTGATAGGTAACTCCCTTATCAATCACGGGGCGAACTTCATTGTCTTTACAGAAAGTAGTAATACTTTTTTCTATGACTTCTGTTGTACTGACCTTTCCATTTCCACTGTCTAAAAACATCATTTCAACAACGCCATGCTTTGCTTTTGCACGAAGTAGAGTCAGTGGACCTATCTCTAAAGGTAATACGCTGCTAAGAACGCTGGCTCTATAATCAGCAAGCATATCAATTTCTTTTTGCTGTTCATTAGAAGCACAACCAGAAAGTAGAATAAGACTGAATGCGGTGAATAGTATTTTTTTCATTTAAATTCTTAATATCAATTATGCAGGAAGTACTTTTTTAAATGGTTTTACAATTACGTTAGCGTAAACGCCAGCGTCGATGTAAGGATCATTATTTGCCCATTCTTGTGCCGACGCTAAAGAGTCAAAATCGGCAATAACAGTAGAACCTGTAAAACCAGCCTCACCAGGGTTTTCAGAATCGATAGCAGGCATTGGCCCTGCAACAAGTAAACGACCTTCGTTCTGTAATGTTGTTAAGCGTGCTAAATGTTGTTCACGAACGTGTAAACGACGCTCTAAACTATTTTCAACATCTTGAGAGAATATGATATACCACATTATAGAATCCTTTTATTTTGGTGATAATTTGTATTTGATTTGAGATAGCTTACACCATAATAAAAAAAGCTCTGGTGTTAAACCAGAGCATTTTACAAATAAAGGTGATATTCCTCTATTTCTTACGCATTTTTGAGGATAGGACGAGGTTTTCCTTTAGCATCGATAGCAACATAATTAAAAGTGGCCTCACAAACTTGAAAGCGATCACCAATGCCATCTTCTTTGATTGGTTTTACCCATACTTCCAAATTAATCGACATTGAAGTTCGACCAATGTTAACGCATTCACCATAACAGCAAACGACATCGCCAACTTTTACTGGTTTCTTGAAGGTGATGCTAGAGACAGAAACGGTAACAATACGACCACCAGATATTTCTTTTGCTAAAATCCCACCCGCTAAATCAAGCTGTGACATTATCCAACCGCCAAAGATGTCACCATTGGCATTCGTATCTGCAGGCATCGAAAGGGTACGTAAAAGAAGTTGGCCTTTAGGAACTTGGTCGGTATTTACTGAGGTGTTCAATATGATTTCCATACAACAAAAATGAAATTGTTAGAAGTCTATCACAAAATAGTAAATATAAAAAAACCGTGTTGTAAACAACACGGTTTAAAAGAGGGAAAGAATAAAACTTACTCTTGTTCTTCTTTTTTCTCTTTTGGCATGTGTTTATAAACGTACATACCGGTAAGTAGGGTGTATATGAAAGTAAGTCCTAACAGACCAAATACTTTAAAGTTAACCCATACATCTAATGGCATTTCAAAAGCCACGTACAAGTTAGCAATAGAACATGCAGTGAAGAATAAAATCCATGCGTAGTTAATTTTATTCCATTTATTATCAGGTAAAGTCACTTCTTTACCAAGCATACCTTTAATAATAGGTCTGCCTAAAATTTGAGCGATAATTAAACCAGCAGCAAAAACAGCGTATACGATGGTTACTTTCCATTTTATGAAATTATCATCGTGTAAAAATATGGTCATGCCACCAAAAACTGTCACCATAATAAAGGTGATTAACTGCATTTTTTCTACTTTTTTGTACAGTACGTAAGTCAGTATTAATTGAACGGCAGTGGCTACGATAAGTGCACCTGTTGCTGTGTAGATATCGTACATTTTGTATAAGGCAAAAAAGATAATCAGTGGGATAAAATCTAAGATCTGTTTCATGTTTATATGTTGAGCCAATAATAAATTATGCAGCGAGTGTATCTAAAATTGAGAGGCGAGGGAATCGCTAAAAATTGCTTGTTACATTTTACTTATTATTTTATGACAAAGGCGATATTGAAGGGAGTATTTGAATTGAGATAAAAAGCCTGCTCTTAATAGGTTCAAGAAGCAGGCTTTAGTCTTTTTTTGAGAAAACGTTATGCTTGTTGTTTCTCCGATGCCGTCTCTTCTACTGGAGAATCATCGATCAGAGCGTCAACAATTACAGCACACGCGGCATCACCAGTGATGTTTAATGCAGTACGGATCATATCGAAAATACGATCTAATGCGAATAAAAGTGGTAAGCCTTCAATCGGAATACCTGCCGCCAATAATACGGCAACAACAAGAAATGATGGACCAGGGACACCCGCTTGACCAACGGCACCTAACGTTGAAGTAATTATGATAGCGACATAAGCACCGATAGATAAATCAATGTTGAACAGCTGTGCAAAGAAGATAGCAACCAAGCCATAGTAAATTGCATTACCAGACATGTTGATTGTTGCGCCTAATGGTAGAACAAATGAGGCGGTAGAGTTACGCACGCCTAAGTCTTTCTCGACCGTTTCCATTGTCACAGGTAGTGTTGCCATTGAAGACGCAGTTGATAGAGCAACGGCTTGTGGTTTCTTCATCGCAATCAGGAATTTTTTCGCTGATGTTTTAGTTAACAAACCAACCATTAGTGGGTAAGCAATAAAACCAAAGATAAAAATAGCGGCGATATAAACAAGGAATAGTTTAAACACAACCATCAATGCACCAAAACCAAACGTGCCTACGGCTTCGGCCATTAAGCCAAATACACCGATAGGAGCAATTATCATGACTTTGTTGATCATCCAAACCATAACATCAACAATTGAGTTCACGGCATTAAGCATTGGTTCACGACGCTTTTTTTCTAATTTAGAAAGACCAATACCGAAAAATAAGCAGAAAACGAGAATTTGTAAAATGTTAGCTTCATTTAGCGATTGGAATACGTTCGTTGGGATCATACCAGTAATGGTTGCCCAGAAGGTTGGTAGCTCACCTTTAGCAGCATAAGCGGAAGAGAACATGCCTTCAACGCCAGAGACATCAATGCCTTTACCTGGTTCAAATATTTCACCCATGAATAAAGCCAGAGCAACAGCCAGAGCAGAAGTGATGCCGAAATAGCTTAATGTTGTTAAGCCTACTTTACCTGCGTTGCTGCTGTTTCCTAGGCCAGCCGCACCAGAGATCAGCGCAACAGCAACCAGTGGAATAACGAGCATTTTAATTAGGTTAATGAAAATAGTCCCTAATGGAGCGAACATTACGGCAGATTGACCCATGGTTGCACCGACAAGTGTACCAATGATCATAGCAATAACGACTTGAATACCGATATTGTTTAGAAGTCCTTTCTTATTTAGCACTTTCTTTACCTCTGTGTTGTGTTTGTTATAAAAGCTAATCAATAGCTCCTAAAATGTATCTATTCATTAGTTAAATATATTGGTTGCCGTTTTACACGCAATATTTACAACTAGCAACATTTTTATCGAATATAATCAAACTTATGGAGGTTATTGTGTCTTTATTGTTGCTTTTTTATGCTTAAATCCGTTTTTTTGATTGTTTTTCCTTTCTTTTTCATTTTGATAATTAACGTAGTTATTTTTAATAGGGATTATTGAATTAAAAAAGGAGCTCAAAATGAGCTCCTTTAAATAATGAATAAGGTGTTTTGGTTATTTTTGTGTTGCTGCTTTCATGGCAGAAGTAAATGCCGTAAGTGCATCAAGTAACGCCGCTGGATTGTCTTGATGTTGTTCAATGATTTTAACAGTTGCAGAGCCTGAAATTGCGCCTGCTGCACCGGCTTTAATCGCTTCTTCTACTTGAGCAGGTTCCGATATACCAAAACCAAGAATCGCAGGAGGTGCATCAAATTGGTTTAAACGTGCTAATAATTGAGCAACAGGCATGCCCGCTTTAGTTTCAGCACCAGTGACACCTGCACGTGATAACAGATAAGTATATCCGCCACCCAGTTTAGCTACCGTTTCTAATGTTTCATCTGAAGCTGATGGTGGTGCAATGAAGATAGGGTGAACATTGTGTTTAATTGCACTTGTTCTAAACTCTTCTGATTCATTGGTTGGTACGTCTGCAATTAACACTGAATCTACACCAGCTTGCTGACATTTAGTATAGAAAGTATCAATGCCATTTGCGAAGACAAGGTTGGCGTAAACTAATAGGCCAATTGGGGTTTCAGGATATTTAGCTCGGATTTTTGTGATTAAATCAAAACATACGATAGGCGTTGTTTTACTGTTTAATGCACGAATATTTGCACCTTGAATTGTTGGTCCATCAGCCAAAGGATCAGAGAATGGGATACCAAGTTCAAGTGCATCGGCACCTGCTTTTACTAAAGTATCCATGATTTCATAAGAAAGTTCTGGATTTGGATCGCCAATGGTTACAAAAGGAACAAATGCACCTTGGTTTTTTTCTGCTAATTTAGCAAATAGGGCTTGATAACGATCCATTAGATTTCTCCCTTTTCTTTTAGGATGTCATGAACGGTGAAAATGTCTTTATCACCACGACCAGATAGGTTTACCACTAATAGTTGTTCTTTTTCTGGTTCTGAATGTGCCATTTGTAATGCATAAGCAAGCGCATGAGAAGACTCCAGTGCCGGAATAATGCCTTCGCCTTTTGCTAATATTTGAAATGCTTCGAGTGCTTCATCATCGGTTACTGAGCCGTATTCAGCACGGCCAATCGAATTCAAGTGAGCGTGTTGTGGACCAACTGATGGAAAATCAAGACCCGCAGAAACAGAATAAGATTCTTCAATTTGACCGTGTTCATCTTGCATTAATGGCGCTTTCATACCAAAGAAAATACCGGTTTTTCCATGTTTTAATGGTGCCCCGTGTTGGTCGGTATCAATACCTTTACCTGCGGGTTCGACACCAATCAGTCTTACATTTTCTTCTTTGATGAAATCCGCAAACATACCTATTGCATTTGAGCCGCCACCGACACAAGCAATTACGGCATCAGGAAGGCGACCTTCACGAGCAAGGATTTGCATTTTAGTTTCTTCGCCAATCATGCGTTGGAATTCGCGAACGATGGTTGGGAATGGGTGAGGACCCGCAGCAGTGCCCAATAGGTAGTGGGCAGTTTCATACGTTGCAGACCAATCACGCAATGCTTCATTACAGGCATCTTTTAGTGTTGCTGAACCTGAATGAACGGGGATCACTTCTGCGCCCATTAATTCCATGCGGAATACATTCGGGCTTTGACGTTCAATATCTTTAGCGCCCATATAAACACGACATTTTAAACCAAGTAGAGCACATGCAAGAGCCGTTGCTACACCGTGTTGACCGGCACCTGTTTCAGCGATGATTTCTTTTTTACCCATACGTAAAGCGAGCAGTGCTTGACCCAATACTTGATTGGTTTTGTGCGCGCCACCGTGCAGTAAATCTTCACGTTTTAGGTATAACTTAGTTTTAGTACCCTTAGTTAGGTTACGACAAAGGGTAAGAGCGGTAGGGCGACCCGCATATTCTTGCAATAGTGTCATGAACTCGGCACGGAAATCTTCGTCTGCTTGAGCATCAATAAAGGCTTGCTCAAGTTGATCAAGTGCAGGAACTAAAATTTGTGGTACGTATTGACCACCATATTCGCCGAAGTAGGCATCTAATTTTGCCATGATATTTTCCTTAATAATTTCGTAATGCGCTAAATACGGCGCTTAATTTTTTATGATCTTTTTTCCCTGGAGTCGTTTCTACTCCAGAGTTGAAATCGAGTCCAAAGCACCCTAATTGTGAGGCTGTTTTCGTATTTTCAAGGCTTAATCCACCGGCAAGAATGATGTTATTGTGTGGCAGTTTATTCCAATCAAAACTAACACCAGTTCCTCCAGTTTGAGAACCAACCTTACAATCTACCAGTACTTTATCAGCAACACTTTGTGGAAGTGAAATGCTTTGGGCATCATCTGACACAGAAATAACATTCCACACTTGGCATGTTGTTGGTAATTGTTGTTTTAGTTCAGTAATGTAATCTTCGCTCTCATTTCCATGAAGTTGAATGACGGACAAAGATAAGTCATTTGCTGTCTTCACGATGTTTTTAAGCGTTTCATTTTGAAATACACCCACATAGTTTAATGTGGTGGCTTGGGTGATGGCTTTTGCTGTTTCAAGAGAAACAAACCGAGGTGATTTCTCAACAAAGATTAATCCACCATACACCGCGCCTGCGTTATAGACCGCTTTCGCATCTTCTATTGACGTTAGGCCACAGACTTTGTTCTCCCCTAAAATAACTTTTCGTGCAGCAAGCTCTAGGTTTTCTTCCGACATTAATGAACTGCCAATCAAAAATCCTGTCGCGTGCTTTGCTAAGTCTTTCACTTGCTGATGGTTGTAAATCCCCGATTCAGAAATGATGGTTGTGCCTTTAGGGAGAAGAGGTGCTAATTCTTTGGTACGGTTTAAGTCGGTAGATAAATCACGAAGATTACGGTTATTAATACCAATAACCTGAGCTTCTAATGCCACTGCACGATGTAACTCTTCTTCATTACTGACTTCGGTTAAAATACCCATACTTAAAGAGTGGGCGACGGCCGCCAATTCACAGTATTGTTCATCATCAAGAACAGAAAGCATTAATAGAATTGCATCTGCGCCGTAGTGACGAGCTAAATAAACTTGATAAGTGTCAATCATGAAGTCTTTGCATAGAATTGGTTGATTGACTTGGTCACGAATGATTGGCAAGAAATCAAAACTGCCTTGGAAATACTTCTCATCGGTGAGTACTGAGATTGCACTGGCATGATTGTTATACACTGATGCGATGTAATTGAGATCAAAATCTTGACGGATCAACCCTTTAGATGGCGAGGCTTTTTTACATTCAAGAATGAATTCAGTGTTGCCTGTTTTTAATGCTTTGTAAAAGCTGCGATCAGATGCCGTTAAGCCATTTTGGAACGAATCAAGAGGTTGAGTTTCTTTGCGTTCGCTAACCCAAATGACTTTGTCCTTGACGATCTTTACAAGTACTTCTGCCATTTGTGTGTTTTCTACTGAGATATGCTCAGACAGTTGCTGTGTCATCTTCTCTATCCTCGTGCCGCTAATTGCTGAACTAATGTAAATGCTTTGCCAGAGTTCATTGCATCAATGGCTTTCTGTGCATTGGCTTTTAAATCTTCATGGCCAAATAAACGCATTAATAACGATACATTTACGGCTATCGCACCTAATTGTGCATCAGTGCCTTTACCTGTCAAAATGTCAGTAATAATGGCTTTATTTTCTTCTGGTTCTCCCCCTTTAATCGCATCTAGGGGATGAGTTTCTAAGCCAAAATCTTCTGGGGTTAGTGTGTATTCTTTTATTTCGCCATTAATAATTTCTGCTACGGTTGTTGGACCGTGAATAGCGACTTCATCAAGACCAGAACCAAAGACAACTGCAGCGCGTTTCATGCCCATGTTAACCATGGTTTCAGCAATCGGGCGAACAAGAGATTCATCGTACACACCCATTAATTCGATGTTAGGACGAGCAGGGTTGATCAATGGACCTAGAATATTAAAGATGGTACGGGTTTTCATGGTTTGGCGAATTGGCATCGCGTGTCGAACACCACCGTGATAGTGCGGTGCAAATAAGAAAGCAACGCCTAAATCATCAACGGCTTTACGAGTGTCTTCTGCTGACATTGCTAAATTGATGCCGAACGAATCCAGTAAATCAGATGATCCCGACTTACTTGAAACGCCACGATTACCGTGTTTTGCAATTTTCAATCCACACGCGGCAGCAACAAATGCGGCCGTAGTAGAAATATTGATTGTGTTTGAGCCATCACCGCCAGTACCTACAATGTCCGCAAAGTCATAGTCAGGACGAGGAAATGGATTCGCGTTTTCAAGTAATGCCTTTGCGGCCCCAGCGATTTCATTTGGCGTTTCGCCTTTAATTTTTAAACACGTTAGCGCTGCGGTTAATAGGATTGGATCAAGTTCACCTTTGATGATGGCATCAAATAGAATTTGGCTCTCAGTTTCTGAAAGAGAAACTTGGCTGTATAGCTTATTAAAAATGGCTTCAATTTGAGTCATGAGAATATCCTTATTCTTTATTTTCTGAATGGGATTGAGTGATATCGAGTGCCCAATTCAAGGTATTAATTAAAAGTTGTTCGCCTTGCGTAGTGAGAATGGATTCGGGATGAAACTGAAACCCACACACTTTATCTTCTTCTTGAATGACCGCCATAACTAAATCGTCAACCGTTGCCGTTACTGTTAATTGCTTGGTAACTTTAGTGGCAACAAGAGAGTGGTAACGAGCAATAGAAAGTGGATTTGGTAATCCATCAAAAATGGCGTGTTGGTTATGTGTCATCATGGCTGATTTACCATGAACAATTTCACCCGCACCAGCGACAATGCCGTCGTACGCTTCAACGATGGCTTGATGACCAAGACAAATCCCTATCATCGGAACTTTGCCTTTTAAGCGCTGAATAACGTCAGGCATGCAACCTGCTTCTGATGGGGCACCAGGCCCCGGGGATAATACAACAACAGGGTTTTCTAATTTAGTGACCGCGTCTTCAAATGCTATCGCAGATAAACTGTTTCGATATATAGTTACAGGGTAACCAAGTGAGCGAAACTGATCGACAAGGTTGTAAGTAAAGGAGTCAAAATTATCCAGTAATACGATATGAGTCATTAGTTTTTCTCCTTTGCTTTCTGTGATGCAAGGTGCGCCTTTTGAATTGCAGAGATAACGGCTTGAGCTTTACCTCGTGTTTCATCTGCTTCAGCTTGTGGATGAGAATCATAAACGACCCCTGCACCGGCTTGAACTTGAGCTATGCCATCTTCTACATAAGCAGAGCGAATAACGATACAAGTATCCATGTGGCCATCACCCGTTAAATAACCAACGGCACCACCATAAGTTCCACGACGTGTTTTTTCTACATCACGGATTAATTGCATTGCTCTAATTTTAGGTGCGCCTGTTAAGGTTCCCATGTTCATACACGCTTGATAAGCATGAAGGGCATCAAGATCCCCTCGTAGCTGTCCAACAACACGAGAAACTAAATGCATTACGTGGCTGTAGCGATCGACTTTTAATAAATCAGCAACGTATCTTGTACCGGGGGCTGAAATTCGAGCTACGTCATTTCGAGCAAGATCCACCAACATCATGTGCTCTGCATTTTCTTTGGTATCACAACGTAGTTCCAATTCAATGCGGCTATCTAAGTCATAATTGATTGAACCATCGCTATTTTTCCCACGCTGGCGAGTCCCTGCTATTGGGTAAATTTCGACTTGATTGCTGTCTTTACAATATTTTAACGCAGACTCAGGAGAAGCCCCAAATAAAGTAAAATCACGATCTTGCAGGTAGAACATATAAGGACTTGGGTTACCGATTTTTAATTCTCGGTAAGCAGAAAGCGGCGCAGGGCAAGGAAGCGTAAAGCGACGAGATGGAACTACCTGAAATACATCTCCTCTAATAACGTATTCTTTTAAATCTAGAACCGTTTGACAAAAATCTTCATCAGAGACACTTGGAAGAGCTTCACAACGATCTAATATTGGAGCATCAGGCAAGGTGTGAGGTTCTGAACAAAAAACATTAATAGCTTCTAAACGAGTCGATATGTTTTGTTTGATCGCGAACTCTTTTGTAAATATAGAGCTTTGTACTGTCGATGTTTTTGTTTGATGGTCTATGACGAGTAAAGATTCTGCAATATAAAATAGGTAATCAGGACATTTATTGGTTGTTTCTGCACTGCCTAGTTGTTCAAAATTTGCCACTAAGTCATAAGCAAATAAACCACCCAAAAAGAGTGCATTTGACGGTAATCCGGTCAAATCGAATTGGTTTTGGATAAAGCGTAATGCATCAAAAGAAGAAAGCTCTCTTAGGCGACTGTCTTCATCTAAATCTTGATTAATCTCTGGAAAATGAAGCTTCAGTACCGAGCTGGAAATCAAATCAACTAACGAAGAAGGAAGAGAAAGACGTAATGTTTTTAATAATGCTTCTCCGTTTTTCGTTAATGCTTCAAGAGTAACGATTTTATCGAAACAATGAATACGGACTGCTGCATCAATCAACATTAAGCTTTTTAGGTTTTGTTTTGAATCAACTTCAGCAGACTCAAGTAACAAGCTCATGGCTTGGTTTGCACACAGTGTCGAATACAATTCCGTTGGGTCGGAAACGTAGGGTACCTCAAGGCAAAGTAATTCTAACTGACCATCTTTTGAGTGTGATGATTGCATCATAGCCTCTCTGCTAATTCGTTGATCTTCTGTTAATTTCTTTTGTATTGGCATAGTCGCATATTTCACTGTTGTTGCCACTCTTTTGTTAAAACTTATGAGGGCTAAATTACTGAATGTTTACTATTTCATCGATGTTGTATTTTCTCTTTTACATTGTGCTTTAGGCATAAAAAAACCCGCTGAAAGGGCGGGCAGTTGTTTTTTATGTTGTATTTATAAAACCAAGCACAAAAACACTACCCTAAGTAGTGCCACCAACGTTGACCATTTGTCATTAATGTATTTAAGAACACTTGTTGTTTGGTGTGCTGTGGCATAAAGTACCTATATTAGAAATCATTATAAATAAACATAAGAAAGTGTTTAACTGCGTACTAGTAAACTAGTGCGAGGAATAAAAGTCAAGAATAATTATGAAAATAGACCTACATAGTCACACAACTGCGTCAGATGGACGCTTATCACCGACAGAATTAGTAGAAAGAGCGGTGAATTTTGATGTTAAAGTTTTTGCTATTACCGATCACGATACGGTTGCTGGTTTAGCTGAGGCCCATAAAGCGATAAAAGAGAAAGATCTGCCATTGCATTTAATTGATGGCATTGAGATCTCTACGCTGTGGAGCAATAAAGATATTCACGTCGTGGGGTTGAATTTAGATATTAATCATCCTGAATTGTTAGCGTTAATTGAGCAACAAGAAGCTCGCAGAATTGCGCGTGCAGAGAAAATGGCTGAGCGTCTAGAAAGAGCGGGTTATCCCGGAGCTCTGGAAGGGGCAAAAGCACTTGCTAACGGTGGGACTTTAACTCGTGCTCATTTTGGTAAATGGTTGGTTGATCAAGGTTACGCAAAAACCATGCAAGCGGTTTTTAAAAAATTCTTAACTCGAAACAATATTGGATATGTTCCACCAGAGTGGTGTTCTATTGAAGAAGCGGTTAAGGTAATACATAACGCAGGAGGGACGGCAATATTAGCCCACCCAGGCCGCTATAATTTAACTGCAAAATGGATTAAGCGTTTACTTGCTGCTTTTGTTGAAGCAAAAGGGGACGCGATGGAAGTCGCTTTACCACAGCAAGGGGTTCAAGAGCGCCGAGTACTTGCTGATTACGCGATTCATTTTGACTTATTAGTGTCACAAGGTTCGGATTTCCATTATCCATCCCCGTGGACCGAATTAGGCCGAAATTTATGGTTACCAGCAGGGGTTGTTCCTGTATGGCAAGATTGGGCTTTACCTACATTTGAATAGAAAAGTGAATTTAGAATAAAAAACTAAAATAAAACCACTGTTTATACTATTACCTGCGGAGCAGGAGGACTTATTAGTCAATTTTTTTATGTACACCCTGATAATCCACAAGCACGTTTAATTAGCCAAGCTGTTGCTATTATTCGTGATGGTGGTGTGATTATCTACCCTACAGACTCAGGCTATGCACTGGGTTGTCAGATTGAAAATAAACAAGCGTTAGAGCGAATTTGTCAGATCCGACGATTGGATGATAAGCATAACTTTACGCTGGTATGTCGCGATCTTTCTGAGTTGTCTATTTATGCTCGTGTAGATAACACTATGTTTCGTCTATTGAAAAATAATACACCAGGCGCATATACCTTTATCTTTAAAGGGACAAAAGAGGTGCCACGTCGCCTTATGAATCCAAAACGTAAGACGATTGGTATGCGTGTGCCTGACAATAAAATTGCTTTAGACTTACTTGAAGCTCTTGGTGAGCCATTAATGTCTACCACGTTAATCCTTCCTGGAAATGAAATGGCAGAAGCTGACCCAGAGGCTATCCGTGATCAATTGGAACATGCGGTTGATTTGATCATGAATGGTGGCTATTTAGGTGAGCAACCAACGACAGTGATTGATTTTAGCGATGATGATATCAAGATTGCGCGTGTTGGCGCTGGCGATCCTAGCCCGTTTGAATAAAGACGGCTGATATATCGTGAAGTAAATAGTCAACTGAGGTTGGCTATTTTTTTATGTGCATTACACCCACTTGTGCAGCGTTTGTATGAGTTGTGGTTTTGATATTGGTTTTGTCAGATAACCGTCCATAACTTGAGAGATACGCTGAATTTCATCGTGTCCGGATTCACCCGTTAACGCAATGATCGGTAAATTTGGGTAGGAGAGTTTTATTCTTTTTGCAGCATCAATACCATTCATTACTGGCATTCTAGAATCCATAAAAATAATATCCAATGGGTGATTCATCGCAATAGAAATTGCTTCTTCTCCATTTTCGGCTTGCAGGATATTCATATTATCTTGTGCTATAAATGTTTGGATTAACATTCGTTGCACTTTTTTATCATCGACAATAAGAATCGTTTTTATCGTATCCCCTGAATCGTATACATCAATTAAAGGCAATGCAGACTCATGATGCTCTTGCTGATTAATTAAAGAAGTGAGATCGCCTTCAATATAAGGAAAGCTAAGTACAAATTCAGTAAATTCCCCTTTCTTAGAATAACAGGCAATGTTTCCTTCAAAGGCATGCATTACTCGTAAGCAATAAGAGAGGCCTAAACCACTGCCGCCTTCTTTGCTATGAGTGAAAAAATCATCAAAAATATTAGGTAGAATATGAGAATCTATACCAGGGCCTGTATCTCTAAATATCACTTTATTTGAAGCGAACCCTTTTACTAAACGGATGGATATCGTGCTATTACATTCACTAAAGTAATGAACTGCGTTTCTTAATAAGTTAAATAATATAAAACTATATAGAGTGTCATTTAAGTTGAAAATAAAGTCTTGAGAAAGATCGATATTAATTCTTTTTTTCATGTCATCAGAATCAAAAGCGTATTCATCGACAATACGTTCGGTTAATAATGCCGCAGAGTAATGGGTAAATAATTCATCATTAATAGCCGTGTTTTTTGCTTCACTTAAAATGATATCAATTAACTGAGCGCCTCTTTGAATCGCTAAACTTCCTTGTCTCAGCTCATTATTAATCAACTCTTTATTTTCTTTATCTATATCTATGCTTGAGTGATGTTTAATGCGTTCAAAATGGTATTGTAACTGGGATAGTGGATTACGCATTTCATGAGCAATAGAGTTTGCAAGTGCTTGTGATTGAAGTACTTTTCGTTCACTTTCTATGTAGCCTTGAACTTTAGTTAAGACCCATTGAATGGCGGATATTTCTTCATTTGAAAAGGTAGAACCATCTCGTTTATTCGACGAAATTAATAAATGTGAGATGTGTTTATTTTCTCCAAAAATAGGCAAAATTAAAGCGGTCTTGCTTTCATTCATTTTCTCTTGTACTTGATGCAGACTAGAGTTGTCTTTTTCTGGAGCGTAATGAATTTGATAATCGAGCTCATCTTTTACTAGCGCTGAATGTATTTTGTTTAAATGAGGGATAAAAATATTGTAATTAGCATTTTTCCCAACTAATAAAAGATCTTCTTTTGGTGTATTTAATAATTCAGCCAGTTTTACCATTGCATTATTACTTGAAAACTTGAATTCTTCTGCAATGGCATAAATCTTTTCTACAGGTGTTTTTCTGTCTTTATATATAAGTAAACTAGACATTTTCTTGGTTCTTTTGAGGGATTTTTCCCAGAATAAACCTGTGAATACGATTAAGAAAATACTCATGTATAATAAATTTGACTCTGATGCTCCTTTATAAATGTAAAATAAAGGCAGTAAATAAATAAGTGCATTTAAGGAATAAGATAATATCCAAAATGCAAGGTAACGAAGGCTATATAAACGATGATATAACAAGGTGTAACCTATTAATATAGCTTCAGTAATTGAAAGCGCAGGAGGAAGCCAAGCAAATGAAAAGTCTTGCCAAATAATTGGAATGATAATTTGAGATATGATGGTTGAAATCATGAAAATAACAATTCCGAAGAGTAAATAAATGGATTTTTCTTTATTTAATCGAATTGTACTTTTTCTTAGTTTGAAAAAATTATAAAAAATTAATCCAATGAAAAGAAATGCATTGATAAAAAAGAAAGAAGCAAAGGGGCCAAAGTGAATAGTGAAAATGCCTTTTTCTACGATGGTCACTCCTGTAACTGTTTGGTTTGGAATTGTATTTATCGTGATTGCAAAGATAGTTTCAGCATAAAATAAAATGATTTGCCACGTTGCCATCTTTTTGTTCTTTCTTGTTGATGAGAGGCGACATGAGAACAAAAATGCAAATGCAAAGGCAAAATAAGAGGCTAAGTTAGCAAGAATAGCCATCGTCGTGGCAACTCGTTCACTAAAATGAAGTAAAAGATTTGATTGGAAATAGTAATTTATTAGAACCCAAAAAACGATGAATATAGAATACCCTATATATGGATAGTAAATTTTAGGATCAACTTTCATCCGCTCTTTGAATAAAGAACGGATGAAAAAGGCTACCCATAATAAAATGAATACAGCGATAAATAGCAGTAATTTATCTTTTGGGAAGCCAATTAGCATTTATAAAACACTCATCTTTTGTTTAATTCCTTTCTTTTTCTAATGATATTAACATTGTAGGATTTGAAATTACATTGATCAAAAGCATGACTTGCATTATTTGTTAAGCAAATACCTTTATAAGTGACTAAGCCAGTATGATTAATATCTTGAGAACTTGTAAATAAAAAAGGGGGCTTAGAATCGTTGACAGAATTCATTGCCTGATAAAAAAGCACCATTGCAGGTTGCTCTATGATGGAGAAAATCATATCACGTCCTGTATCGTATAGTGCATTAGCTAACCCTTTTTGTGCTAAGTACATATGATAGTTAATTTTTGATGTTTGACCACTAATAGTGAAACGAATTACACCACAAATACTTGTTTTGTCTTCTATTGAATGAAACATAGCATTTTCTAGTTCAGAAACGGAGACTAAAGATAGGTGCTTTTGAGTTGACGTTAATAGTGAGTCAAGTTTTGGAAAGTAGCTCGATATTGTATTAAACGAGTTTTCATTTACCCATTTATTACTTTGGAAAAAGTCATCAAAAAATAACCAGTCGTCTTTTTTTTTGTAAGACTCGATCAATGCTGAAGAGATAAGCATTGGAGCATGTGTATGATCCTCATATTGGTACAAAATAAAATGTTCTCCTTGCGATGAAAGTGCTAAGTGATTGAGCATCTCGTACCACTTGTGTTCTTTAATGAACGTTACAATGTTAATGAGAACAATGGCATCCGAAAGAAGAAGTGGGACGTCACTGTATTCAGTTTGGAAATAACGCTGTTCTAGCGCAATATCAGAAACCAACTCGTAATGGTAATTCTCATTTATTGTATTTTTATGACTTGATTGATTCGTGGACACTAATTTTTTGTGTAAAGAGTGAGTTGAATGATGAATTATTTTGAATATTTCATATTCAGTTCTGCAGATAAGTAGGCAACCAAAAATCTTCATTGCTAATTGTTCGATAATAAAATAACTCTCAGGAAGAGAGGCGCAAGGTTGTTTTCCTATAATTTCTGTTGCTTGTAGTGTATTGAAATTATGACCCAAGTTGCCAATATCAGTATGATGAAGGCGAGATAAAATAGTTGCTTCTCTTGTTGAAATTAAATGTTGTAGCAGATTGTAATTTTGAGTTCGGTGGCAATATTCATGAAGTTCTTTTATAAACTCATGTTGCAGGTTTTTTTTCGGTTCCTTCACTTTCAGTTAGAGAATCGAAAGTTGATAATAAGTGTTTTAAGTTATTCATAGTAAATCCTTAATGATAGATAAGTTATTAAAAACACTGAGAAATAAGAGAATCTCAGTGATTTCAGTATAGCTAAATAAGTCAAAGGGTTTACGTGGTCGTTGCTCGCTTTTAAATAGAAATTAATATTTATTTTTTCTTAAATACTTACCGATTAGTGTCTCCTTATTGTATAATCGGCTTCCATAGAATTTTATAGTGATTGAGGGATAGAGTGATTTTCACTTAGGCCCTTGATTAACAAGAAAATAATTGACGCCTGTGAAGGCGACATAAGGTAAAAAATGAGCGAAAAATTACAGAAAGTATTAGCACGAGCTGGTCTTGGTTCTCGTCGTGAGTTAGAAACGATGATTCAAGCTGGTCGAGTTAGTATTGATGGTCAGAAAGCAAAATTAGGCGATCGCCTAGAAAACGTTGATGCAAGAATCCGCATCGATGGCCATGTAGTATCAGTAAAAGAATCTACTGATGTGATCTGTCGAGTGCTTGCTTACCACAAGCCTGAAGGCGAATTATGTACACGTCATGATCCAGAAGGTCGTCGTACTGTTTTTGACCGTTTACCAAAAATTAAAGATTCTCGTTGGGTATCTGTTGGTCGTCTAGATGCCAACACCGCGGGTCTATTGTTGTTTACTACTGATGGTGAGCTAGCAAACCGTCTAATGCACCCAAGCCGTAAAGTTGAACGTGAATATATGTGTCGTATATTCGGTGACATTAATGACAAAATGGTTAAAAACCTTGTTTCTGGTGTAAAACTAGAAGATGGTGAAGCTCGTTTTGAAGATGTGATGTACGCTGGCGGCGAAGGTATGAACCATACTTTCTATGTTGTGATTAATGAAGGTCGTAACCGTGAAGTTCGTCGTTTATGGGATTCACAAGGCGTAACAGTAAGTCGTCTAAAACGTGTACGTTACGGTGATATTTTCCTAGAGAAAGCATTACCACGTGGCGGTTGGATGGAACTTGAGCTTAAAGAAGTAAACTACTTGCGTGATATGGTTGAATTACCACACGAAAAAGAAAGTTTATTAGATGTAGATAAAGAATCACGTAAGCGTGCTAAATCTAAATCTCAAAAGATCCGCCGTGCAGTTAAGCGTCATGATGAGCGTACAACGGAAGATCGTAATACCGCTGGTGGTCGTCGTGGTCGTAATAATAAAAAACCAGTCGGTGGTTCATTGCCAACAGCGAAGAAACCGACAAGCATTGAAAGTGCAAAACCTGCCGGTAAAGGCAAGCCAAAGGGCAAACCTTCAGCTAATGGTGCAAAACCGATCAGAACTAAGTTTTCACCAAATGGTAAAGCACCAAAATCAGCACCAAGACAGCGTTAATTAACGCTTTCTCGATGAATTAAAAAAAGGGTTGAAGCCACATGGTTTCAGCCCTTTTTACTGTCTGGTGTAATCTATTATTGTTAGTTCATCACACCAACTGATTATTTTGGTTGTGCATCAATGCACTGACCATTAACCGTAATACTTTCAGGAGCCATTAAGTAAACGTACAAAGGCATTAAGTCCTCTGGTGTTTTAAGTAAGCTAATGTCTTCAGCAGGAAAAGCTTGAGCACGCATACGGGTGTGAGTACCACCTGGATTTATAGCGTTCACTTTTACGTGAGTGCCTTCCATTTCATGCGCTAGTGTCTGCATCATTCCTTCAGTCGCAAATTTAGAGATAGCGTAAGCTCCCCAAAAAGCACGGCCTTGATGTCCGACCGTTGACGTCGTGAAGATAATGCGAGAGTCGTCGGATTTTTGTAAGACAGGCAGTAAAGCTTGAGTCATTAAGAATTGCGCTTTTACATTAATCTGCATTACTTCATCAAAAATAGATTCTTCAAATTGTTCGAAAGGACTAAGAATACCTAATAGACCAGCGTTATGAAGCAGTCCATCAAGTTTGCCAAATTGACTTTGAATGGTCTCTGCCATATCAATATAATGCTGTTTTTTTGCGCCTTTTAGATCCAGAGGAATAATGGCGGGGGTAGGGTAGCCAGAGGTTTCAATTTCATCATAAACGGCTTCTAATTTAGCGACAGTTCTACCTAATAAAATAACCGTAGCGCCGTGTTTTGCGTAACTTAATGCAGCTTGTTTACCAATACCATCTCCAGCACCAGTAACGAGAATTGTTTTATTTTTTAGTGCATTAGCTGAAACGTGATAGTTCACTTTGTCATCCTTGTATCTGAACGTTCATCTTGATGATCTTTATTACGTAAGCATCGCAATAAATTGATATAAAATGCGCGTTTAGTGCGATTTATTATCAATAAGATGAATTAACTTAGGGTTAAGTTAGGTACAATACACGAAACATAGTTAAGAGGGTATTACATTGGAATTTTTGTTTGATTACGGTCTCTTTTTAGCAAAGATAGCAACAGTGGTTGTTTCTATTATTGCCATCTTGGTGGCAGCTAAAGCCGTTAGTGGAAAATCGACTGGCGCAAAAGGTGAACTAGAAGTCACTAATCTGACTGAGCAATATAAAGAGACGGTGGCCGATTTAGAATATCATTTGTTTGATGACGCAGAATTAAAAGCGCGTGATAAAGCAGAAAAAAAAGCGGATAAAGAAGCCGAGAAAGCAAAACAGAAAGAAATAAAACAAGCCGCTAAAGCGGGAACATTAGAGCTTAAGCGTGATGCTCGTTTATTTGTTTTAGATTTTAAAGGCAGCATCGATGCAAAAGAAGTTGCGGGCCTTCGTGAAGAAGTGTCAGCAATTTTAGCGATTGCCGTAGAAGGGGATGAAGTGCTTCTTCGTCTTGAAAGTGGAGGGGGGATGGTTCATGGTTATGGCCTTGCTTCATCACAATTAGATCGTCTACGTGATGCGAATATTACGCTGACTATTTCAGTGGATAAAGTTGCCGCTTCAGGCGGTTATATGATGGCGTGTATCGGTGAGAAAATCATTGCTGCACCGTTCGCGATTGTGGGTTCTATTGGGGTTGTGGCGCAATTGCCTAACTTTAGTAAGTTGTTGAAAAGAAATGATATTGAATTTGAACAACTGACCGCAGGTGAATACAAACGTACGTTAACTATGTTTGGTGAAAACAGCGATAAAGCACGTGAGAAGTTTCAATTGGAGTTGGAAGAAACACACGTGTTATTTAAAGACTTCATTCATGAACATCGTGCCGATCTTGATCTTGAAAAAGTGGCGACTGGTGAGCATTGGTTTGGAAAGCAAGCGCTAGAGTTAGGTCTCATTGATGCGATACAAACATCTGATGATTATGTAACTCAAGCATGTAAAGATCGTGAAGTATTAGCTATTCATTATGTGCAGAAGAAAAAGTTGGGTGCAAAAATTGCGGGCATCGCAGGGCAGTCAGCTGAAAATGTCTTCATGCGAATGATTAATATTGGTCAACGACCGATTGTTTAAATTTTTAAGCGGTAGTAATTAACGAAAAAAGGCTGAATCATTCAGCCTTTTTTATTGCCAAATTTATCGACATTATTTAATGGTAAATTCTTTTGATAATTGGTGAGCTAAATATTTAAACATATTAAAAACAGCGGTGGTTTTTTCTGTTGGTAAGCCTTGGTCTGATAAAAAATACTCCCCTTTAAATACGAGTACTTCTTCTTTTTCTTCAACGCCAGTTGCACGCATACCTTCGAGGTAATTTTCGTGATCTTGAATGATTTGATTGGCGATTAACAGTAAATCAGCCTCAGAAATGGATTTTTTCACGCTCATAAGTCACTCATTATTAATGATATAAAAGAGGGATTTTAAGCTGAATTTACCGAAATCACAATTGATGTACATCATCGTAGATAAAATTAAAAAGAGTGAGGAAATCGAACTTTATTGTGAGCAACCGCAAGGTATTGGACCAATATTTTTGAGCTATTTGTCAGTAAATGCTAATAGGTGCGCAGCGTTATGATTGTATATATTGAGCAAAGTAATTGTCCATTACATTCCTTTAACAACTGTCCAAAGTGCGAGCGGTTAACATCAATTGTAAAAAAAGTGGTTGACGTGATGGCATACACCCTCAATAGTAATATATAGATAAAATCTCAATTTATAGCTGTGGATAATATTATTTTCGACAGTTTTGTATTTCAGCACGAGGGCGTTAGTGAGACATTATGGGTAAATCTCTAGTTATCGTGGAGTCACCAGCCAAAGCTAAAACTATTAACAAATACCTTGGCAAAGACTTCATCGTAAAATCCAGTGTAGGTCACGTTCGTGATTTGCCTATGGGTTCGACAAGCACCGGAAAGAAAACGGCGGCAGCGTCAACCAAAGGTATGAGTGTTGAAGATAAAGCACGCATTAAGAAAGAAAGAGACAAGAAGAATCTGATCAATAAAATGGGAATCGACCCATATAATGATTGGGCGGCGAATTACCAAATTCTTCCTGGCAAAGAAAAAGTCGTAGCAGAATTACAAAAACTGGCTGAAAATGCAGACACTATCTATCTCGCAACCGATTTAGACCGTGAAGGGGAAGCTATTGCGTGGCACCTTCGCGAGATCATCGGTGGTGATGATTCACGCTATAAACGAGTCGTTTTTAACGAAATTACAAAAAATGCGATTCAACAAGCATTTGAAACTCCGGGCGAATTAAGTATGCCGGGGGTTAATGCACAGCAAGCACGTCGTTTCTTAGACCGTGTTGTAGGCTTCATGGCTTCTCCGCTATTGTGGAAAAAAGTGGCACGTGGTTTGTCTGCTGGTCGTGTTCAATCCGTTGCCGTGAAAGTTTTGGTTGAGCGTGAGCGTGAAATCAATGCCTTTATTCCTGAAGAGTTCTGGGATATTCATGCTGATACACTGACGTCTGGAAAAGAAAATTTCCGTCTGCAAGTTGCACAACGTAATGGTTCGGTATTTAAACCACTGAATCAAGCGGATACAGAATCAGCGGTAAGTATTCTTGAAAAAGCGGAATACGAAGTTTGTAAACGTGAAGATCGCCCAACGAAAAGTAAGCCATCGGCACCTTATATCACGTCGACACTGCAACAAGCAGCAAGTACACGCTTAGGTTACGGTGTTAAAAAGACCATGATGCTAGCTCAGCGCCTCTATGAGGGCGGTTACATCACTTATATGCGTACTGACTCAACTAACTTGAGTAAAGAAGCTGTAGAGACGTTACGTGAGTTTATTGGTTCTGAGTATGGCGAGAGCTATTTACCGGCTGCTCCAATTATTTATGGAAGCAAAGAAGGCGCACAAGAAGCTCACGAAGCGATTCGCCCTTCAAGTGTGGATGTGAAAGTAGACGACCTGCAAGGTATGGAAGCGGACGCTCATAAACTTTACAACCTAATTTGGAATCAATTTGTGGCTTGTCAAATGACACCAGCACAATACGATTCAACCACATTGAGCGTAAAAGCCGATGAATTCACCCTAAAAGCGAAAGGTCGTATCCTTAAGTTTGATGGTTGGACTCGTGTACAACGTCCAATGGGTAAAAATGAAGATCAATTACTTCCAGCCGTTCAACTTGGCGATAAGCTAAAACTAGAACAGCTTGATCCGAAACAACACTTTACTAAGCCACCAGCGCGTTTCACAGAAGCCGCATTGGTTAAAGAACTTGAGAAAAAAGGCATTGGTCGTCCATCGACTTATGCATCAATCATCTCAACGATTCAAGATCGTGGTTATGTTCGTGTTGAAAGCCGTCGTTTCTATGCAGAGAAAATGGGTGAGATCGTAACTGACCGTCTAAATCAATCGTTTGATGATTTGATGGATTACGATTTTACTGCTCGTATGGAAGGCAATTTGGATAAGATTGCTGAAGGCAGCAAAGATTGGAAAGAAGTGCTAAATGCGTTCTTCCAAGACTTCACTGACGATATCGCAAAAGCTGAGCTTGATGAATCAGAAGGCGGCATGTCACCAAATAATATCGTAGAAACTGATATTAAATGTCCGACGTGTGAGCGTAATATGGGTATTCGTACTGCATCAACTGGGGTATTCCTTGGTTGTTCAGGTTACGCACTACCGCCAAAAGAGCGCTGTAAGAAAACGATTAACTTAGGTAATGAAGAGGGCATTATTAATGTTCTTGAAGAAGACGTAGAAACGGCCGCATTACGAGCCAAAAAACGTTGTCCTAAGTGTGAAACAGCAATGGATCCTTACCTAATCGATCAAGATCGTAAACTGCATGTTTGTGGTAATAACCCGAACTGTGATGGTTATATTGTTGAGAAAGGTGAGTTCCAACTTAAAGGCTATGATGGACCCATTGTTGAATGTGACAAATGTGGTTCTGATATGGAACTTAAGAACGGTCGCTTTGGTAAATACATGGATTGTACGAGTGAGACGTGTAAAAACACACGTAAGATCCTAAGAAATGGCGATGTAGCGCCACCAAAAGAAGATCCAGTACACCTTCCTGAATTGGAATGTGAAAAATCTGACGCGTACTTTGTATTACGTGATGGTGCATCTGGTTTATTCTTAGCAGCAAGCACATTCCCTAAATCGCGTGAAACACGAGCGCCATTAGTGGAAGAGTTAGTTCGCTTTAAAGATCGTTTATCGCCTAAGTTTGTGTACTTAACGGAAGCGCCAACGCACGATCCAGATGGAAAACCAGCGGTAATTCGTTTTAGTCGTAAGACTAAAGAAAATTACGTTCGTACTGAAACTGATGGTAAGCCATCAGGTTGGACGGCGTTATATCTTGATGGGAAATGGGCTGTTACCGATAAGCGTAAAAAGCCAAAAGCTGAGAAAGAGTCTTAATAATTAAAGACATTATAATCAGAAATAAATAGATGAGAGCGGCAGAAATGCGGCTCTTTTTTTATGATACCACTGTCACAAAATTTCATATTTATTCTTATTTCGAAATAATGATTGATCTAGCACGTCATACGGAACGCTCGCTCAAGTAGATAATAATAGTCATCACCATTTATTGTTCTATGGAAGTCGGTAGTGTTATGCGTCAATACATGAAGTATTTAATCCCAACAATTATCCCCCTTATCATCCTTTTGATGCCATTGTCTGCTTTTCCTTTTGAAGGCATGACAGTTATTCAGCAACGGGTGATCGCTATTTTCTTACTCGCTGCATTATGTTGGGTATTTGAACCAATCCCTATTTATGCCACTTCCGTTGTGATCATTGTTTTAGAACTGTTAATGGTATCGGATAAAGGCCTTTTCATATTCAAATTGAATCAAGATGCGCCACAATTTGGCGAGCTTCTTAATTACACCGACATCATGGCCACGTTTGCTAGCCCAATTATCATGTTGTTTTTAGGTGGATTCTTTCTGGCAATGGCCGCTACGAAATACCGTTTAGATGTTAACTTAGCCAGAGTATTGTTGAAGCCGTTTGGGAAAGACCCAAAGTTTGTCATGCTTGGACTAATGTTGATTACCGGTATTTTCTCCATGTTCATGTCTAACACGGCAACTACCGCAATGATGTTATCTATCTTAACGCCTGTCATTGCTGTATTTGGACCTAAAGACCCAGGTCGTATCGCTTTTGCATTATGTATTCCAATTGCGGCGAATATTGGTGGTATTGGAACTCCTATCGGGACACCACCTAATGCGATAGCGCTAAAATATTTAGTTGGAGATAATTTAATTACCTTTGGTGAGTGGATGGTGTTTGGTGTGCCATTTGTTATCGTCATGATGGCATTAGCATGGTTTTTAATTACCTACTTATACCCTGCAAAACAGACGGTAATGAATCTAGACATTAAAGGTAAATTCTTAAAAACACCGAAAGCGATCATGGTTTACATTACGTTTGCTGGAACGATCTTATTATGGTTAATGGGATCAAGTCATGGCATGAACTCTTATACGGTTGCTTTAATACCAGTCGCTATATTT
>SAMEA5043648__coassemble_252_pt1 | contig 35062 bp, 31 predicted proteins | sample SAMEA5043648__metabat2_low_PE_006 | metagenome-assembled genome bin SAMEA5043648 (sample SAMEA5043648) | Gadus morhua
GTTTAAAGTAACAATAAATTAACATGGAACGGTTAAGTTGTTGTTTCTATGGTTTATAAAATCTCCTGTAGAAAAGTAATAAAAGAAGGATCGCCATTATGCTTACTCAAATAGATCGCCTTACTATTTACTGCGTGCTGTGTTTTGTCACTATCTGTTCATTGGTTTTCAGCACACCTAACACCATGAGCCTCTTTCCATTAATTAGTTTAGCTTCGGTTATGATAGCGTTAACGATTGAACTAAAAACATGGAGTGAATCAGAGGCTATTGAAGATAAAGATCATTAACCTCAGAATGTAACTGAAATATATCGACTCCAGTTTCCCGTATTATCACGTATTCTTGATATTAAATAAGAGGTAGGTGAAAAGCGGGATTTTTTTTATCTATAAAACCGTTAAAATGTCGGTAATGCCATAAAGGCGTTCTCTATTGATGGGTTAGGTTATGGAATTAGAAGAAGTTTATCGTCGTGATTTAAATTTATTGGTTGCGTTAAAAGTTCTGTTAGAAGAAAACAGCGTTAGCCAAGCGGCGATTCGCCTGAATTTAAGTCAATCAGCGATGAGTCGGGTGCTGGGTCGGCTGCGTGATTTACTGGGCGATCCTTTATTTACTCGACAAGGGCAGCATCTGGTTCCAACAGAAAAAGCATTAGAAATTTGTGCGCAAATAAACCAACCTTTAGAGTCGTTACGTCAGTTGCTTACGCCCAGCGATTTTACCCCTATGCATTGTGATCAACATTTTTTGATCGCAACGACCGATTATGCAATGCAGACAATTTTACCTTATGCATTACCTAAGATTTACGAACAAGCCCCAAATATATCTTTAGAGTTTACGTCTCTTAATCATGAAAACTTGTTTAAACAATTGAGTACAGAGAAAGTCGACATGGCAATTTGTCGTCCTATCGGGTCCGTATCTCCATTAAAACAAGAAGTATTAGGGCAGGTTGGAGTGTTATGTCTTTTATCAAAGCATCATCCGTTGTCTCATGCATTACTGACATTGGACGATTATTTATCGTATCCACATGCGATGATTGCGATCAGTGATGGTGTAAAAGCATTGTTAGATACCGCGTTGATTGGCCAACGAGATCGCAAACAAGTATTAAGGGCTTATCATTTAGAAGCGGCTTTAGCGATTGTCGACCGGATGCCATTAATTATTACGGTTCCAGCCGATTTAGCTTATTTAGTTGCTGAACGTTATGACTTAGTGATTAAACCATTACCTTTTGAATTTACACCGTTTGATTATTCATTAATTTGGCATTCTCGTTGTGATACATCGCCCGCGCAAAGTTGGTTACGTAGAGTTGTAAAAGAAGAGTGTGGGAAGTTAATTGAAAAACGCATTGAAGATATTGGCTTTGTTTGATTGGTGTTGCAGAGACTAAGCATAAAAAGGCAGCGATTAAGCTGCCTTTAATTTACTGATGTTTTCACATTAACACCAAGCTAGGTAGGGCTCAGCGTTAAATTTTTTATCTAATTATAAACCTAGATTTTGATAACGACACGACCTGTAATTTGACCGTTCGTAATGTCTTCAGCAGCTTGGATAGCACCATCTAATGACACTTCTTTTGTTGCTTGAGCATAAAATGACTCAGGAAGAAGCGTAGATAGTTGTTCCCATGCTTTAATGCGTTTTTCGCGAGGGCACATAACCGAATCGATACCTTGTAAACGAACGTTACGTAGGATGAATGGCATGACTGTTGTTGGTAGATCGAATCCACCCGCAAGGCCACACGCCGCTACGGCACCGTTGTAATTTATCTGAGCTAATACTTTAGCAAGTACTTTACTGCCAACGGTATCAATCGCGCCAGCCCACAGTTGTTTTTCTAGTGGTTTTGCTGGTTCTTCTAATTCACTACGTTCAACAATACGAGTTGCTCCTAGTGATTTAAGTAGCTCGCCATTTTCAGAAGCTCGGCCTGTTACTGCCGCTACTTTATAACCAAGTTGGTTTAACAATGTGATAGACACGCTACCCACACCGCCGCTTGATCCAGTCACTAAAATTTCACCGTCTTCTGGGTTAATGCCTGCATCAACAATCGCTTGTACACATAGCATTGCAGTAAAGCCGGCAGTACCAATCGCCATGACTTTTTTAGCGTCTAGGCCTTTTGGCATAGGAACTAACCAATCACCGTTTAGGCTTGCTTTTTCAGCCATGCCGCCCCAGTGACCTTCGCCAACCCCCCAACCAGTAAGAACGACTTCATCGCCTGCTTTGTAGCGAGCATCATCAGAGTGAGAAACGACACCGGCTAAGTCAACACCAGGGATCATCGGGAAGTTACGAACAATACGCCCTTTACCTGTAATCGCTAAACCGTCTTTATAGTTAAGAGAAGAGTAGCTAACATCAATTTTCACATTGCCTTCTGGCAGTTGAGATTCATCGATTTCAGTAACTGCGGCAATAGTGTTTTTTTCTTCTTGATTCAAAATGAGTGCTTTAAACATAACGAACTCCAATGATATTAAATAGAGAATCAAACTCTGCATTTGATTGATGGATTAAGTATAGGTGAGTGTTTTTAGGAAAAAAAATGATACTTAAACATGGTGACTATGCATTTTATGCATAGATCATTGTATGAAAAAAAATTCGAAAAGAGCAAATAAGATCTTTACTTTTTATTGGATCGTGTTATTTTGCACCCTTGCTCTGATGTATAGAGTTATTAATACAAGCAATAAGTACAAGTCAAACCCTCAGAAAAATATCTTCGAAAAAGCTATTATCTCCGTGTTTCATTTCACTTTTCCAATTATTAATAATTGAACATTTCAGCAGATCGTTAGCAGCGAATAAGCCTAACTGGATCTATTTATAATGTAATATGACCGTGTGCTATCGAAGTTGTGAAATGCGTTGGCTTTATACCTAATATCGTTATTAGGCTACCTACTTATTTTTTTAAAGAGAATCTCTTTTTAAAGTGTAAATAGATGGAAAAGGTAAAGAACGTACAACTTCTCTATGTATAAATTACATAAGATAAATATCTCTTCTCAGGCTAAACAAGCGCATCGTATTGATGCATGTTTATACTAAAGTTAAGAAGGATATCTCATGTCTAAATCAACAGGCAGAAAGCGTTTTTGGTTCCACCAAGCGCGTGATACTAAAGTTATCTTAAAAAAATAAGATAACAAGCGATACCGAATAAGGTATCAACTCGAAAAAAGTCGCCCAGAAGGCGACTTTTTTAGTTTCTAGCGTACAATCTATTCCTAAGGTCGTTCAAAGACCGTTGCAATACCTTGCCCTAAACCAATACACATGGTGGCTACGCCCAGTTTTGCACCTGTGCGCTCCATATTATTAATTAATGTGGTGGCAATACGAGAACCTGAGCAACCCAATGGGTGACCTAACGCAATTGCCCCTCCATTTAAGTTTATCTTTTCTTCCATCACATCAAATAAACCCAAGTCTTTAATGCAAGGCAGTGATTGAGCGGCAAAAGCTTCGTTCAGCTCAAACAGGTCAATATCATCAATGGATAGGCCGGCACGTTTTAATGCTTTTTTGGTTGCAGGAACAGGGCCGTAACCCATAATGGCAGGATCGCAGCCAGAGACCGCCATTGAACGAATTTTCGCTCGAATGGTTAATCCTAGTTCATTGGCTTTTTCTTCGCTCATGATCAGCATGGCGGAAGCACCATCCGATAATGCAGATGAACTACCTGCGGTAACGGTACCGTTAGCGGGATCAAAAGCCGGTCTCAGAGCAGCCAAACCTTCAAGGGTTGTTTCTGGACGAATGACTTCATCGTGTTTCACTAGCGTTAGCGCCCCATTCTCATCGTGACCTTCCATCGGAAGAATCTCAGAATCGAAGTGCCCTTCAATCGTCGCTCTATGTGCTTTTTGATGAGAAGCAAAAGCAAAGGCATCTTGTTGTTCACGAGAGATACCATGCATTTTACCGAGCATTTCAGCCGTTAACCCCATCATACCCGAAGCCTTAGCTACGTTTTTTGATAAGCCAGAGTGGAAATCAACACCATGGTTCATTGGTACGTGACCCATGTGCTCGACACCACCAATAATGCAGATATCGGCATCGCCAACCATAATGGCACGAGAGGCATCATGTAGAGCCTGCATCGATGAACCACATAAGCGGTTAACTGTTGTTGCGGCAATGGATTTGGGTAACCCTGCTAATAACGATGCATTACGAGCAATATTAAAGCCTTGTTCTAAGGTTTGCTGCACACAACCCCAATAAATATCTTCAATTTGGTTTGGGTCAACGTTTGGGTTTCTTTCTAATAACCCTTTCATGAGGTGCGCGGATAAATCTTCGGCACGAGTATGACGAAATACCCCATTTTTAGAGCGTCCCATCGGTGTTCGAATGCAATCAACAATAACGACATTTTTCATGATAAATTCTTCCTTAAACCGATGGTGATGAAACAGATGATTTCGGGGCCGGGTAATAACACTCTCCAGCCGCTGCTTTTTGTTTGATGCTGTCAGGCACTTGGTAAACCGGACTTAATTGCTCAAACTCTTTGGCCATGTCTAAATACGTGTCTAGACCGATAGAATCCAGGTAGCGGAATACGCCGCCTTTAAATGGAGGAAAACCTAATCCATACACTAAGGCCATGTCAGCCTCTGCTGGAGAAGCGATAATCCCCTCATCTAAACAACGAATGACTTCGTTAATCATTGGGATCATCATACGAGCGCTAATTTGCTCAGAGGTGTAAGGTTGAGTTGAGTCGGTTATTGTGGCAATAATGGCATTGGTTTTTTCATCAATGTTTTTCTTCGGCTTGCCTTTTTTATCAAGGGCATAAGCATAGAAGCCAATTCCATTTTTTTGGCCATAGCGTTCATCTTCAAACATCGCATCGATAACGTCTCGGCCATTTTTCGCCATGCGTTCTGGGAAACCTTGCGCCATAACCGCTTGTGCATGATGAGCGGTATCAATCCCCACGACATCTAGCAAATAAGCAGGGCCCATTGGCCAGCCAAACTCTTTTTCCATCACTTTATCGATTTGTTGGTAATTCCCGCCATCACGCAGCAATAAACTAAAGCCAGCAAAATAAGGAAAAAGAACACGGTTCACAAAGAACCCTGGGCAATCATTCACAACGATAGGTGTTTTGCCCATTTGAGAAGCGTAAGCCACTACGCGATCAATGGTTTGTTGTGAGGTTTTCTCGCCACGGATAACTTCCACTAATGGCATTCTATGAACAGGGTTAAAGAAATGCATACCACAGAATTTTTCTGGACGTTTTAATGATTTAGCGAGCAGTGAAATTGGAATGGTTGAGGTATTCGACGCTAAGATGGCGTGTTCATTAACTTCATTTTCGACTTCAGCTAATACCGCCGCTTTGATGGTTGGGTTTTCGACGACGGCTTCAACGATAACGTCTTTCGTCTCTATGCCACCATAATTGAGTGATGGTGTGATAGATGAAAGTACTTGTGCCATTTTTAGTCCAGATAATCGCCCGCGTTCTAATTGCTTATTAAGCAGTTTCGAGGCTTCGTTCATCCCTAAATCTAATGACGCTTGTGCAATGTCTTTCATTAAGACAGGCACGCCTTTTGATGCCGATTGATAGGCTATACCACCGCCCATGATCCCAGCGCCGAGTACCGCGGCATTTTTAACTGGCTCGCTGTTTTTGACGGCTTGCTTTGCTTTGCTTTTTACTAATTGGTCATTTAAGAAAATACCAACCAATGATTTCGCGACGTCAGTACGAGTGAGAGCCACGAAGTGTTTGTTCTCAATCGCCAAAGCGTCATCACGATGCATGTTTGCACTTTGCTCGATAGATTTAACGGCAGTTAGTGGTGCAGGATAATGTTTCCCAGCCATTTTCATTATCATGCCTTTGGCGACATTGAACGACATGGCGGCTTCTAGAGGGGATAACTGAATAGGGGCTTTCTTTTGTTCACGACGTTGTTGCCAATTTAGTTGACCATCGATCGCTTGTTTTAGCATAGATACTGAGGCATCAATCAATGTTTCACGTGAAACAACACCGTCGACCATTCCTATTTTTAATGCATCTTTAGCGCGTTTTGGTTTACCTGTTGTGATGACTTCCATTGCGGGATCGGCACCAATTAAGCGAGGTAAACGAACAGAACCGCCCCAGCCAGGCATTATACCGAGTTGGGTTTCTGGTAGGCCAATCGACGCGGTGTCATCCGCCAATCGAAAATCCGTAGCAAGTACACATTCACAACCACCGCCCAGAGCAAAGCCAGTAATTGCAGATAATGTCGGTACAGGAAGATCTTCCAGTCGGCTAAAAATCACATTAGCTTGATGCAGCCAATCACTGAGTTCTTCTTCTGGTGTATCAAACAACCCTAAGAACTCCGTAATGTCAGCACCAACAATGAAAGCACTTTTACTTGATGAAAGTAACAGTGCTTGTAAATCCTTTTGCTTATAGAGAACATTAATGGCTTCACCTAGTGAGCGTAGGGTAGCAATATTGAGTTTATTAACACTGCCAGCCGCATTAAAGACTAAGTGAGCAATGCCGTTTTCGATGTAATCTACAGAGAGGTTTTCACCTTGATAAATCATTTTCTATCTCCATGAAATGAGAACCAGAGTTGAGTATTCATTATTATAGTAGTCTGGTTTGACCAGTTAATAGTGGTGCTAATTTAAACAGATGGCAAACTAAATTTAACATTTTATTTACGTTTGTATTGGTTGATCACAAATTTGTTTTTGTGATGAAAAGAATAAAGCTCAGCTTAAAAGAATAAATTTCATCAGAAGTGATACACTTTAAGGTTCCATTTTTGCTATCAGTGTAGTCTATGAGTGATCAACCATATCAAGTACCTAAAGCAATGGCGGTGTTTGAAGAAGAGATCAAAAAAAGCGTATTTATTACTTACCTCGCGAGAACTTCCTCTGTTGAAGCAGCAAAACAATTTGTTGCCGAAATTAAAGCGAAACACGCCGGAGCAAGACATCATTGCTGGGGCTTTGTCGCTGGACGACCTGAAGACTCAATGAAGTGGGGATTTAGTGATGATGGCGAACCTTCAGGAACTGCAGGTAAACCAATTCTGGCTCAATTAAGTGGTTGTGGTATTGGTGAAATTACCGCGGTAGTTACGCGTTACTCAGGTGGTATCAAGCTTGGTACTGGTGGGTTAGTAAGGGCGTATGGCGGCGGTGTACAACAAGCATTAAAGCGGATTGAAACAGAAGAAAAGCGAATTACGGCGACGGTTGTTTTACATTGTGACTATAACTTAGTGAGCTTGGTCGAAACATTACTACATCAATTTGAAGGGCAACAAATTAGCGCTGACTATAGTAATAGGGTTGTCATGACCTTAGAATTAGAAAAACGCGTTATTAACGAATTTAAAACCGCGGTGATTAATAAAAGCGGGGCCAAAATTGAATTTCCAACACAATAATAAATTCAATTCATATAAACCATTAGGATGTGAGTGACGCGAAGCGTTTAATAAATCATGCAGTTTCGATCAATAATCCGCATTGTGGGTATTTTACTCGCGGTGTTCAGTTTTTTCATGTTAGCTCCCGCTCTTGTCGCGTTTATTTATCGTGATGGTGCTGGTGTGCCTTTTGTTATTACTTTTTTCTTGTTACTTGCCGGTGGAGGGCTACTTTGGTTCCCCAATAGACAGCATAAACAAGAGTTAAAATCTCGCGATGGGTTTCTCATTGTGGTCTTATTTTGGATGGTAATTGGTAGTGCGGGTGCATTGCCGTTTTTATTATCTGGTTCACCTGATATTTCGATAACCAATGCCTTTTTTGAGTCCTTTTCTGGTTTGACGACAACAGGTGCTACCGTTCTTACGGGATTAGACCACTTACCAAAAGCGATTTTATTCTATCGACAACTGCTTCAGTGGTTTGGCGGTATGGGTATCATTGTACTCGCCGTTGCGATTCTTCCTGTTCTTGGTATCGGTGGGATGCAGCTTTATCGTGCTGAAATCCCTGGGCCGGTAAAAGATTCTAAGATGACTCCGCGAATAGCTGAAACGGCTAAGGTGCTTTGGTATATCTACTTAACATTAACCATTGCTTGTACATTGGCATTTTGGGCGGCGGGGATGGATTGGTTTGACGCCATCTCTCATAGTTTCTCAACAATTGCTATTGGTGGTTTCTCTACCCATGATGCCAGTATGGGGTATTTCAATAGCCCCGTAATTAATGCCATTACAGTGGTGTTTTTACTTATTTCAGCGTGTAACTTCTCTCTACACTTTGCCGCTTTTGCGTCTGGTGGTGTGCATCCCAAGTATTATTGGAAAGATCCAGAATTCAGAGCATTTATCTTCATTCAAGTGTTGTTATTTTTAATTACGTTTTTGTTGTTATTAAAACACAGTACTTATGATTCGATTGGTACTGCGGTTGATCAGGCGTTATTTCAAACCGTTTCTATCTCAACAACGGCGGGTTTTACAACCACCAGTTTTGCTGAGTGGCCATTATTTTTACCTGTGTTGTTGCTGTTTTCTTCATTTATTGGTGGTTGTGCGGGGTCTACTGGCGGCGGAATGAAAGTGATACGTATTTTGTTACTGTCATTACAAGGAATGCGTGAGCTTAAACGATTGATTCACCCAAGAGCCATTTATACGATTAAGATTGGCAGCAAGGCATTACCACAACGAGTGGTTGATGCTGTATGGGGATTTTTCTCTGCTTATACATTAGTGTTCGTTATTTGTATGTTGGCATTGATTGCGACAGGCATTGATGAATTGACCGCATTCTCAGCGGTGGCGGCAACATTAAACAATTTAGGGCCTGGTTTAGGTGAGGTTGCTGTACACTTTGGTGATATAAATGATTCAGCGAAATGGATTTTAATCATCTCGATGTTATTTGGTCGTTTGGAAGTGTTTACACTCCTTATTTTATTTACGCCGACGTTTTGGCGTAGTTAACACTCAAGATTAATAAAAGAGGTTATTGTGGAAAAAGTATTACTTCTTCATTCGAGCCGTGAAGGTCAAACGATTAAAATTTTGAATTACATAGCAACGAAGTTAGGTTCAGATAGTCAATGTGACTTAATGGATGTGCATCAACCATTGAGCGTTGCATTTTCAGATTATGACCGCGTTGTTATTGGTGCATCTGTTCGTTATGGGCATTTAAATAAGAAGCTGTATCAGTTTATCGAACAGCACCAAATTTCATTAGAACAAGCCAAAGCGTCATTTTTCATTGTAAATCTGACGGCTCGTAAAGAGGGGAAAGATACGCCAGAAACCAGTGCGTATTTTAAAAAGTTTTTAATGAGATCTCCTTGGGTCCCTTGTTTGCAAGACACGTTTGCTGGCGCTTTATTTTATCCGCGCTATAACTTCTTTGATCGATTTATGATTCAATTAATCATGAGAATGACGGGGGGAGAGACTGACCCAACGAAAGAAGTGGAATATACGAACTGGCAACGAGTGGATCAATTTGTAGAGAAAGTTAAACAAGGCTAATTTCTGTTCGTTTGGGATGGAATAGTGCGATAGAAGTAGAGTTTTTCATTTAGATTCATATTTTTAGCGCAGAAATGGTAGATTTTATTGTTTAAGTCATTACAATAGCACGCATAACAGGGGTGTAGCTCCAACTGGCAGAGCAGCGGATTCCAAATCCGCGTGTTGGGAGTTCGAATCTCTCCACCCCTGCCATATTTAGAGAAGGCTTGTATCGAAAGATACAAGCCTTTTTGCTGTTTGGGATTTGAGAAAAGAGCCGCGGATTCCCCCACCATAAGAACGTGCGTGTTGGGGGTTGAATCTTTTCATCTCTGCCATATTTAGAGAAGGCTTATATCGAAAGATACAAGCCTTTTTGCTGTTTGGGATTTGAGAAAAGAGCCGCGGATTCCCCCACCATAAGAACGCGCGTGTTGGGGGCTGAATCTCTCCATCTCTGCCATATTTAGAGAAGGCTTGTATCGAAAGATACAAGCCTTTTTGCTGTCTGCGGTTTGAGAAAATTGTGGCGGATTTCGCAAGTAACAAAAAAAACATTGAGAATAGCAATCATTTACATTAATTCCTTGCATTTATAGATACTTTATATTTAGATCAGAGCCTTATAAAATATAAATATAATAACTAGGATGTATTATGAAAACTTATTGGTTACCAATAGCTTTTTCTTTATTCGTTACAGGCTGCGCAACTCACTCCGTTACACCAATAAAAACAGATCCTAATTGGGTCAGCGAACAACTTGATAATGGACTTCGTTATCATATCTATCCAGATACTGAAAAAGAGGTCTCAGTAAGATTGATTCTTCATTCTGGTTCATTTCAAGAAACACAAGATCAAAAAGGATATGCACATTTTGTTGAGCATATGGCGTTTAATGGAAGTGAGCACTTTTCTCAAAATGACGTCATTTCTTTATTTGAAAATGCAGGACTCAGCTTCGGCGCTGATATTAATGCTTATACTTCTTATGAAGAAACCGTTTATAAGTTAGATCTTCCAAATAACAGTGAATTAAATAACGCCCTTACATGGATGCGAGATATTGGGGATGGTATCGAGCTTTCTTCTAAAGAGGTAGAGAAAGAGAAAGACGTTATTCTTGGTGAGTTTAGATATTCTCGGTTTGAAGAGAAGGATACATCGACACAATTTTATGAGCACATGACCAACAACTCATATGATGCTTATGATCCTCTTGGTGATAAAGAATCGGTCGTGTCCGCGTCTTCAGAAACATTAAGCGAGTTTTATAAGAAATGGTATCAACCACAATTGGCTGAGATCGTTATCACGGGGGACGTTACTTTAGCGCAAGCGACTGAACTCGTTAAAAAACACTTCACTTCTTGGGAAAAAGGCACAACTGCGGCAACAACAATGGAAAAGGAGGTATTAAATACATCTGATTTTATTGGCTATATTGCGGGTGGTGAAGCGCCAAGCATCAATATGATTATTGATCGTGGAAACGCGAATGTTCAAAGTAGAGAAAAACAACACCAGCTTTGGTTAGATTATATTTCTCAAGAATTAATTGAACAAAGAATGAATGCTGCATTTTTAGATGCAGCAATGCCCGCTCAATGGATTTATTCGACAGAATACTTTGTTTCAGACCGTCGTTACTCCATTTCTTCAGTATCATTCCCGACACGTTATAGAGAGCAAAGCGAAACGCAATTTTTAGAGGTGTTGGCTTCTTTACGTGATTATGGTGCAACGGCCAATGAGCTAGAAGACATCGTAAAATATTATCAATATGAATTAGATAATATTGGTAAAAACCAAGACGATTTAAACGCGGTTGATCATGCTGAAAACAAATCAATGAATATCGTTAACCAGCAACCAAGTCAGTCTATCTTAGATTATAAAGAAAGCTTGGAAGCCTTTATTTCTACGGTAGACCTTACGGCGATTAATCAACATATGCATGATTTGCTATCGAGTTCTTACCAATTTGGTATTAGTTTAGATGCGAGTGAAAGTATTGATGCCACTAAACTAGCGATCCCTGAGTTAAGGTCTCTGTATAACAAGCAGGGTAATAAACCTTTGCTTAATAATATTACCTCCGCTTTCCCTATTCCTGTTATGTCTGGAAGTATTATTTCAGAAACGTTGATATCGAGCGAAAGAAACGTAACAAGTTGGACGTTAGATAATGGAATTAATGTTCTGTATTTAAGAGATGTAAACTCTGGGAATGACATCAGTATCTCGTTAGCGAGTAAAGGTGGGATGGCCGCGTTGACTCCAAATTTACTTCCCGCAGCAAACATTGCGATTCCTGTTGTTAGTCGCAGTGGATTGGGCGACCTTACCGGGTCTCAGTTAGATGCACATCTAAGACGTAATGATATTGAGCTTTATCCATATATTAACTTTACTCATCATGGTCTTGAAGTCTTAACTAATAGAGAAGGGGTTGCCGAAAGTTTTGCTGTTTTATCAGCATTGATGTCTGAGATTAAAGTTGATGAAGAGCAGCTTAAAGCGGTAAAACAGGAGTTTAATCAAAACCGCACTGCCTACCTAGAAACACCACTAGGTAAATTTACTCAAGCCATTAACCACAATACGTATGTAGTAACGAGCAGTCATCGATTACTGGAAGGGGATGGAGTGGTTGACGTAACTGATGAGCAAATAAAACAAGTTCATCAATTATTATTCCAACAGAATAGAAATTATCAATTAGTGATTGTTGCTGATCTTAAACCAACAGAGTTAAAACCGTTATTGCGTCAGTATGTTGCTAGTATTCAATTCGTTAATTCTGAACCTGTTGATTATGCCGCTGGTTATAAAGAACCATTTAAGCCTAGTTTTACAATGGCAGTTAATACCGAGAACAACAGTCACTATATCGCTCATTTTATTGCGAATAAGGCTGATGAGAAGCAATCTGCAAAATCCTTGTTTATGGAAGATATGCTGCAGCGCATTGTCTCTAAACGTTTGATGTCTTATGTACGTGAAGAGCTGAGCTTAGATTATGCTCCTTATACAGAAATCATAAACTCTGATGGTGAATTACGAAGTAATTGGATTGTTGGCGCTCAAGTTGCTCCAAAAAATGCGGAGCTTATTGAATCAGCGATAGATAAAGTGATTACTGATTTATTAAAAGGAGTGTCTGAGGAAGAAACCCGTTCTGCTGCAAAACAGTTAGTGGTTGATTTGTCTCCAATGAAAAATAACTCATCACAACAAGCCTGGTTATTTACGAGGTACACAATACATGGCTATGGAATTGATGCGTTATTGAATATTCAAAAGACGGCTGATTCCATAAATTCGCAAGAGATGACGGCGTTAATCCAGAGTACATTTGGGGAAGGTGTTCGTAAGTCTACATACTTAGCAACGCCAACGATTCGATAATGTCCTATTTTATTACTGAAATAAAAGTGTGATCTAGATCTTGTTTTTTAGAGGGTAAGCAGTACAATTCGCTGCTTAATTAATCTCTAAGGTTTTATAAAATGAATTACGATTTAGGTTCTGTTTATCTTGGTCAAATTGCTGCAAAGAACATGCTGAATGAAGCTATGTACGGTAAGCAACAACCAAGAAATAAAAAAACAGCAGTAACGAAAAAACTTTGGAAAGGATTCGAAAGCGTAAATACGAAAATGGCTATAATGATAAGTGGTTACACACCCGTAAGAACGTGGTGATAATAACGACTCATTGAAACTAAAAAAGACGCTTATTATTAAGCGTCTTTTTTATGTCTGCTCGTAAAGAACATACTAAAAAGCAGATAGATTAGCTTTTCATTAATTGAAAGCCAATAAAGCAGGCAGTGATGCTTAAGGTTACATTCAGTAAAATATTTAGACCCGCTTTGATTACTTCTCCTTGTTGCATCAAGATGACATTATCCATTGAGAATGTAGAGAACGTCGTTAGTGCTCCAAGAAATCCAAGCCCTATAATTGGACGCCAAGGCGCGGCTTCAATAATGCCTTGGTTAAGAGAAGACATTAATACACCCATGATAAGAGATCCGACAATATTGACGGTTAAGGTTCCATACGGAAAGCCTTTACCTAATAGAACGACACAAAGTTCTGAGATCAAATAGCGGGCACAAGCCCCAAATGCGCCACCAAAAGCAATAAAGCCCAATAGCATAAATTGATTCATTGATACCTCGATTAAAATAGAAAGCTAGCTTATTAATAACATAGTTGGATATGAATTTTTATCAATATCTCTTTTAAATACAAAAATGGCAGTGATTACTTAACCATGCTTCTAATTGCAGCAGGTTGATTATAGTTTTATAGTATCAGCGTCGTAAGTTATTCTTTCACAGGAGCAAGATATGAAGTTATACCAAACCATTTTACTCGCATTAAATCCTGATGACAGTAAAGCGCATAAGTTAATGGTTAAAGCAGGGGTTCTTGCAAAACAAAATGACGCAGAATTGCATGTCATTTTTGTAGAGGTCGGCATCGGTGATGTTAATTACATGGATGTTGAGCTAGAGCTAGAATCGAGCCATAACGCGTTAGAGTTTAAGCGAATAGAGCAGTTATCTATATTATCTAAAGAATCACCTTATCCTGTTCGCGCGGTACATATTGCTGATGGAAATATCGTAAAACACATCAGTGAGATTGGGGATAAAATCAATACCGATCTCGTGATCATTGGTTACCATAAAAGTAAAATTCACTGGGGACGTACTCTTGGTGATGAAGTTTCTGATAAATTGAAATGTGATGTCATGATTGCTCAATAAGACATTCTTTACTTAGTCGAATCTGATACAAATCGCTAACAAAGCCGCATATTAATGTGGCTTTTTCTTTTTCTCGATATTTTATTATTTCTTCAATGGAATATTTGCTGTGATTTATTCCTTTCTTTATACTCCGCACTCGTTCAGTTTTTCACCAAGAACTTCTGAAAGAAACTTGTCGGAGTGCTTAGTACTTTTTTAAAGTACGAGCTGAGACCGCGTTGCGGGATCCGTAGAACCTGATCAGGCTAATACCTGCGAAGGGAACAAGAGATAATTTATCACTTAGTGCTGTCATATCATTGTAACTGCAAAGTATCATTTTCAGCAGATACCTTGAATTAAGTAGACGATTTTTCTACTTTATATTTACGCACACTAAGAACCTCTTGCTACATAATCCGACAAGCAATTATCCTAATTATTACAAGGAATTTTGCTATGTCGTCAAGTCGTAAACAAGCGCGTTTGGATGCTAAATCAAACATTGAGTCGCTTTCTGTTCAACCTTATCCCAATTCAAAAAAAATCTATATTGACGGTTCTCGTCCTGATATTCGTGTTCCAATGCGTGAAATATCATTGGCTGATAGCTTAGTCGGTGGAACAAAAGAAAACCCAACGCTGATACCAAACGAACCTATTCAAGTCTATGACACCTCAGGGGTCTATACCGACCCAAATTACGACATTGATGTTTACCAAGGGTTGCCTAAATTACGTGAACGTTGGATAGAAGACCGCACTGATACTGAAATGTTGAAAGGGGTAAGCTCTGTTTATTCTCAAGAGCGCTTATCTGATGAAACACTTGATGAGCTTCGTTATGGCAATCTACCAACAATTCGTCGAGCGAAAAAAGGACAATGTGTTACCCAACTTCATTATGCTCGCCAAGGTATTATTACCCCAGAAATGGAATACATCGCGATCCGTGAAAACATGGGACGTCAAAAATTTGCAGATGAACAACTAAATCATCAGCATCCTGGACACAGTTTTGGTGCTAACCTTCCAAAAGAAATTACCCCTGAATTTGTACGTAACGAAGTCGCCGAAGGGCGAGCCATTATTCCTGCCAATATCAATCATCCAGAAGCAGAGCCAATGATCATTGGTCGTAATTTTTTAATTAAAGTTAATGCCAACATTGGTAATTCATCGGTCAGTTCGTCGATTGAAGAAGAAGTCGAGAAGTTGGTTTGGTCTACGCGTTGGGGCGGCGATACGGTGATGGACTTATCGACGGGTCGTAATATTCACGAAACACGTGAATGGATCCTTCGTAATAGTCCAGTACCAATCGGCACGGTTCCGATGTACCAAGCACTAGAGAAAGTGAATGGCGTGGCTGAGAATCTAAACTGGGAAGTAATGCGAGATACCTTAATTGAGCAAGCAGAGCAGGGTGTAGATTACTTTACGATTCATGCCGGTTTACTGCTTCGTTATGTACCAATGACGGCGAAACGAGTGACAGGGATTGTTTCTCGTGGCGGTTCTATCATTGCAAAATGGTGTTTAGCGCATCATCAAGAAAGTTTCTTATATACGCATTTTCGTGAAATTTGTGAGATTTGTGCAAAGTACGATGTTTCTCTTTCTTTAGGGGATGGCTTACGTCCGGGCTCAATTGCGGATGCCAATGATGAAGCACAGTTTGCTGAATTGAGAACGCTCGGTGAGTTAACTAAGGTTGCTTGGGGATACGATGTTCAAGTGATTATTGAGGGGCCGGGTCATGTACCAATGCATATGATCAAAGAGAACATGGACGAGCAACTCAAGCATTGTCATGAAGCACCGTTCTATACATTAGGTCCATTAACGACTGATATTGCCCCTGGTTATGATCACATTACTTCGGGGATTGGTGCGGCCATGATTGGATGGTATGGCTGTGCAATGCTTTGTTATGTCACACCGAAAGAACATTTAGGCCTACCGAATAAAGAAGACGTTAAGATTGGTTTGATCACCTATAAATTAGCCGCTCATGCAGGTGATTTAGCCAAAGGTCACCCGGGTGCTCAAATTCGAGATAACGCCTTATCAAAAGCCCGTTTTGAATTTCGTTGGGAAGACCAGTTTAATCTGTCACTTGATCCGATTACCGCTCGTGAATTTCATGATGAAACACTGCCTCAAGAGTCGGGCAAGGTTGCTCACTTTTGTTCAATGTGCGGGCCTAAATTCTGCTCAATGAAAATATCACAAGAAGTTCGAGAGTATGCCAAAGACACAGAACAAGTGGCGTTAGACCAAGCGATTAATATCAAAATGCTCGATGACCCACTTGAAGGTATGCGCCAAAAATCAGCAGAGTTTAAGGCCTCTGGTTCTGAGTTGTACCATCCTGCTGTAGATGCAGAACCCGTGAAAAGCTAACGACAGTTACCATTATTATTTTAATCATGAATGGTGGTGTTTCACGTGGAACACCACTCTGGAGATCAAACGATGTATTCTTTTCCTGCAATCGATAGAGAAAAGTTTGGCCTTTACCCGGTGGTAGATGATGTGTCATGGATAGAGACATTACTTAAACTTAATGTTCAAACCATTCAATTACGAATTAAAAACCCGGAACACCCTGATTTAGAAAACCAGATCATCAAAGCGATTAGACTCGGCCGTGAATATGATGCCCAAGTCTTTATTAATGACTATTGGCAACTAGCAATAAAGCATGGCGCGTTTGGTATTCATCTTGGACAAGAAGACATTGAAGTGGCCGATTTACTTGCCATCTCTGATGCCGGTATTTGTTTAGGACTATCTACTCACGATGACAGTGAGTTAATGACCGTTAAAGCACTGAACCCAAGTTACTTAGCTCTTGGTCATATTTTCCCTACGCCGACCAAAGACATGCCATCAGAACCTCAAGGTTTAGTTAACTTAGCGAAGAACAGAAAATTAGCGGGTGATATACCAACCGTTGCTATCGGTGGTATTGATTTAACGGTGGCTGAGCAAGTGTGGCAAACAGGCGTTGATAGCATTGCGGTCGTTCGAGCTATCACTCAAGCCGATAATATTGAAAAAGCCGTCAATCAGTTTTCTGTGATTTTAGCCCAACCAAGAACATCCGATTACCTTCTTAAAACGCAAAATGCACTTGAGGTGATGGATGAGTAATTTATTGATGGAAGGATTAAATGATCAAGATTTCCTTCGTTATAGCCGACAAATCATGCTGCCTGATATTGGTGAGCGAGGACAAGTGTCTCTTCGAAATAGCACCGTGCTAATGGTTGGCTGCGGAGGATTGGGATCATCTGTTGGAATGTATTTGGCTGCCGCAGGTGTCGGGACGTTGATTATTGCCGATGGCGATGACGTTGATCTTAGTAACTTACAGAGGCAAGTGGTTTATCGTGAGCAGAGTATAAAACAGAACAAAGCGTTAGCGATGGCTCAAGAACTGCAATCAATCAACAAGACGATCACGATTGAGGTGATAACGAAGCATCTAACAGAACCTGCGCTTTCTCGATTCATTACTCAGGTAGATGTTGTTCTGGATTGCACTGATAACTTAACAACACGCCACAATATTAATGCCGCCTGTGTTCAACATCAGGTGCCTTTAATTTCTGGCGCGGCGATTGGTTGGCAAGGACAATTGATGTTGTTTTCAAATAAGAGTGATGAGTTAGGCAACACATCGTCGTCTTGTTATCACTGTCTGTTCCCTTTTATTGAAAGCCAACAAACGAAAAACTGTCAATCTTTCGGAATTATTGGGCCTGTGGTTGGCATGATAGGTAATCTACAAGCCTTAGAGACAATTAAGTATTTAACGCAACCTGAGTGGATGGCATGGAGTTCACTGCATCAATTTAATGGTAAGTCATTATCTTGGTCGACGATGGGTATTCCCAAAGACCATTGTTGTCCTGTCTGTCAGTCACCAAGTGATTTGCAAGATGTTTCACGTGAAACACATCATAAAGAGAGAGAATCGGTCAGTGAATAATTTAATTAGTGTGGAATTAAATGGGGTTGTGCATCGGGTTGAAAAGAAAGTGACGTTATTCATGTTTCTATCTCATCAACAAATAGAAACTCAAGGGTGTGCGTTAGCTATTGACCAACAAATCGTTCCTCGAAGTGAATGGCAACAACGTGGTTTATCTGACGGTGAATCGATTTCTTTATTCCAAGCCATTGCAGGAGGCTGATATGACACAACCATTGATTATCGCAAATACACCATTTTCTTCTCGTTTGTTTACTGGAACAGGAAAATTCCCCAATTCGTTAATAATGCAGCAGGCATTAATTGAATCGGGTTCTGAGCTTGCAACGATGGCATTGAAACGAGTGGACGTGAGCAATCCTGAGGATGACATTTTAAAGCCAATTATTACAGCGGGCATAAATTTACTGCCTAATACATCTGGAGCTAAAAATGCCCGAGAAGCGATTTTTGCGGCTCAGTTAGCCAGAGAGGCATTGCAAACTAATTGGTTGAAATTGGAAATCCACCCAGATCCAAAATACCTAATGCCCGATCCGATTGAGACATTAAAAGCGGCGGAAGAATTAGTTCGCCAAGGATTTATTGTCTTGCCTTATTGTCACGCTGATCCGGTGTTATGCAAACGACTTGAAGAAGTCGGTTGTGCGGCAGTGATGCCATTGGGGGCGCCTATTGGGTCAAACAAAGGCATTGTGAGTCGTGATTTTTTAGAGATTATTATCGATCAAGCAAAAGTGCCCGTTGTGGTTGATGCTGGAATTGGCGCACCATCGCATGCGGCCTTTGCGATGGAGTTGGGTGCTGATGCGGTATTGGTGAACACCGCGATTGCTGCAGCAAGAAATCCAGTGGCGATGGCTACGGCATTTAAGTTGGCGGTTCAGTCTGGACGATTAGCGTATGAAAATGGGTTGGCGTCTGTGAGTTCTCAAGCGGTGGCATCGAGCCCATTAACGGCATTTTTGGATTAACTCCCAAGGCTAAGGAAAGACGATGACGTTTACTGATGAATGGAAAAAACTGAATTGGGATGAGGTCAAACTCTCCATCTACAGTAAAACAGCGCAAGACGTAGAAAGAGCGTTGAACAAACCAAAGCGTAATTTAGACGATTTTAAAGCGTTAATCTCACCAGCCGCAGAAGGGTATTTAGAGCAAATGGCTCAAGAATCCGCGCGCCTGACTCGCCAGCGATTTGGCCATACCATGGGGTTTTATATTCCTCTTTATCTTTCGAACCTATGTGCAAACGCGTGTACTTATTGTGGGTTCTCGATGGAGAATCGAATTAAACGAAAGACCTTGAATCAAGATGAAATTGCTAACGAGATTGATGCGATTAAAGCGATGAATTTTGACAGTGTACTTTTGGTGACTGGAGAGCATGAAACCAAAGTTGGGATGAATTATTTCCGTGATACGGTTCCTCAAATTAAGCGGTCATTTAATTATTTGGCCATGGAAGTTCAACCATTAGATCAACACGAATACGCAGAACTAAAAACATTGGGTTTAGATGCCGTGATGGTGTACCAAGAAACTTACCATCCATCGACGTATGCGGAACATCATTTGCGAGGTAACAAAACGGACTTTAACTACCGCTTAGAAACGCCGGACCGATTAGCCAAAGCAGGGATTGATAAAATAGGCATTGGTGCCTTGATTGGTTTAGAAGAGTGGCGCACCGATTGTTTTTATGTGGCTGCGCATTTAGATTACTTGGAGCGTACGTACTGGCAAACAAGGTACTCGATTTCCTTTCCACGTTTGCGTCCATGTGAAGGCGCTTTGCAACCCAAATCAATCATGAGTGATAAACAGCTTGTGCAGTTAATCTGTGCATACCGTTTGTTAAATTCGGAAGTTGAATTGTCACTGTCTACTCGTGAGTCTGAACACTTTAGAGATAATGTATTACCGCTTGGAATTACTTCTGTTTCTGCAGCATCAAAAACTCAACCTGGAGGTTATGCAAATAACGAAGAGGCATTAGAGCAATTTGCTATTAGTGATGAGCGTTCAGCGTCTGCGGTTGCACAAGCGGTAAAGGCGAGGGGATTTGAACCGGTGTGGAAAGATTGGGAGCGAAGTTATTCGGGTTAGTGAACTGTCGCGACGAACCGTGTTTCACGTGAAACTTCTTTCCTCTTTTTTGCTGTATTGAAATTAAAAAGCCGTCATTACCATTAAGGTGGTGACGGCTTTCTTTTATCGTCGAGGGTGGTTTTTATTGTTTACGTAGCTGACGCACTAGCTCTTCTGTTGGACGAACGATTGCAACGATCATTTCATCGTACATTCCTGATGCCGCTGTGGTTACAGAGATAACGTGACGAAGCTGTGTTGGTGTTGGTTTCTTTCCTTTTTCTAGGATTGCAATAAGCCCTAAAGCGGCGGTTGCCACCTCTTTATGCTTTTCGGCTAATGGTGCAGTATCGATAGAAGCAATGTTGTTTTCAAAAATAGGTTTTGATTTTATGGCACTGTCTAACACCGTTTGATAGTGGCGTTTCAATTCTTGTAAATCTGAGGGGGTATTTGTCGCCGTTGCTGCCAAACTCATCATTTTTAATACGGCCAAACTTTCAACAGGTACGGCATCAACAAAACGATTTAACCTTTCATATTGATTGTATAATTCGCCTTTAGGATCGGTGGCATTAAATTTAGCCCAGTTACGTGCGTAATATTGTGCTGGTTCAGCATAGTTTGCAAAATTAGCCAAACGTAAGTACTGTTTATAACTGTTTTCTTGGTGCTGCAAACCAACAGAAATTGTCGCCCAGTTATTCATGACTTCTAACCGTTTATACATACTGTCTTCATCTGTCAGAGATTCAGCTGACCATAAGCGTTCACCAACCGCGTAAGTGCGAGGCCAAATACGAGCTTCAACGGTGAGGTCATCGTAGTTCTCAGCCCAGATAGCGGCTTCTCCACCAAGGATTAATACTTGCTCTTTTTCATTTAATGCGACGGGGTAACCACCGGTAGGTTTTTCAATCTTGGTTCCTTTCATTGACGAGGAGGCCGTTAACTCTCCTGTTGTTGGCCAACGAACATTACCAATCAATTGGTAACTGCCATCAGAAAATTGGCGGTTATCCATCGTTAAGTTGAATTCAGTATAAGACATGAAATTATCAAAGTGACCACGGAATGATTCTCCTTTGGTGTACTCGATAATATCAACTTTTGCGCGTGACTTTCCGTTGTAATCGGTAAAGGCACGTGCGTTACCCTCTTTACTGGTAATGATCGTTAATGTCCCTTTACGAGGGCCACCTTTGCCTCTTGGTTTTTGCCATGTGTAGGTTTCAAAGCTTTCACCTTGATGCTGTTGGTCATCGACTTGTGGTCCTTTTGGCATTGGATCGTTGCGGTAATGGTAGCTAGTCGGTTGAGGTTGATCTAAGTAAAATCCCGTTGATAATAATCCTGCGTAACCTTCTTTTGCTGCTTGTCCAATACTGTCGTGCCCACGCCAACTTTGAATCACGATAGAAGTTGGTAGGTCCTTGTGCCAAATCTCATCCCAACCCATGATCTTCTTACCTTTGTCATTCAACATTTTTTCAATGCGTGCGTTTAGGTAAGATTGAAGACCTCGATTACCATCAATGTTATTTTCTTTGATGAAAGCTTGGATTTTTTTATTGTTACTCCATTGCTGATAATTTGGTTCGTCACCACCAATGTGAATATATTCATCAGGGAAGAGGTCGGTAACTTCACTGAATACGTTGTCGAAGAAGATATATAACTCAGGGTTGAGAGGGTTCATTAAAGGGACAAATACTCCCCAAGCTCGTTGTTGCTCATAAGATTGTTTACCTTCACCCGACATTAATTCTGGGTAGGCGTGAGCTACCCCAGAGGCATGACCCGGTAATGATATTTCAGGGATCACTCGAATGCCGCGTAACCGTGCGTACTCAATAACGCCTTTAATCTCTTCTTTGGTGTAAACATCACCGTCAGCGGTTTTTTGCCATAATTTAGGGTAGCTTTCAATTTGAATGCGAATGGCTTGGTCATCCCAAAGATGCCAGTGAAACACATTCATTTTGGCAGACGCGAAACCATCTATCTGACGTTTAATCGTTTCGATTGAAACAAAGTGACGTGAGGAATCGAATGAAGCGCCACGCCATGGAAAACGAGGTTGGTCTTCAATTATTATCTGAGGAACAGAGTAACCATTCTTTGATGTTGTGATAAGTTGAAGGAAAGTTTCTGCACCTCTAATTACGCCATAAGGGCGTTCAGCTTGTAAGATGATTTGCTTTTGGTTTACGGATAGCTGGTAAGACTCATCAATATGATTGTCTTGAATCTCTTTTTTTGCGGCTTTATTGACTCGAATAATTAAAGTGGCGTTTTTCTCTGAATTAGAAAATGGGGAAAGAAGAGGTAAGCCGGTTTGTGCTTCGATGCGTTTAATGATTCGTTGAGCCAATTGTTGAATGCGTTCCGATTTATAACCATCAATATAAATACTGAAATTGTTATCAATGGGCAGTTTTCCTGATTTTAACTCTACAGATTGAGGGTATGGCATCAAATTTAAATTTGTATTTGGTGCAGACGCGAGTGAGGGGGTACTTAAGATAATACTCGACACGGTAAGAGCTAAAAGCGTTTTTTTCATTATACGTAATCCTATGTTTATTCCTTTAAATTCAAAGGGAGGATTACCTATAAAACGTTGTTTGTATGTGACCAGTTTATCGTTCTGTATTACTTAATTGAGAGGACTGTTATTAATGAGATATTGTGCGGTAGGTGAAGCTACGTTATACATCGTATTACAATGCAGCGTGATAACAAGCATGTTTCACGTGAAACGTTTTAGACAATAATACGACCACTGTCGATTACGTGGTCGTATTATTTTAGTTGTTTAAAGCAATGTATTAGTCTTCATAGCTAAGCGCTTCTGTTGCTTGTTTTAGCCATTCTTTTACTTCGCCATTCACTAATGGACTGACGTCATTCCACACTTTCTGATGGTAGGAATTTAACCAAGCCAGTTCTGGGCGATTTAGCATATCAACATTAATGAGACGTTTGTCGATTGGGCAACGTGTTAATGATTCAAAACCAAGAACAGAGAAATCGCCTTTGGTTTCTATTTCGACAACTAATTCTAAGTTTTCAATACGAATACCAAACTCATCTGCACGGTAATATCCCGGCTCATTAGACAGAACCATACCCGGAAGTAGAGCGGTATTATTGACGACTTTAGCGATGCGCTGTGGGCCTTCATGAACACTTAAGAAGTGACCAACGCCGTGACCCGTTCCATGATCATAGTCGTAGCCTTGTGCCCATAAATGTTGACGAGCAAGAATGTCTAACTGATGACCACAAGTGCCTTTTGGAAAGCGTGCTGATGCCAATCCAATGTGGCCTTTTAGAACAAGGGTGAATTGCTGCTTGATGTCATCACTTGGTGTTCCAACAGGAAGTGTACGCGTAATGTCGGTTGTGCCATCTGGATATTGGCCGCCTGAATCAACAAGGTATAAGCTGTTCATTTGTAGCTTACCTGGCTCAGGTTGGTTTTCGTGATTGTAGTGACACATCGATGCATTACCTGCGGCGGCTGAAATGGTATCAAAACTTAAATCAGCCAAAGTGTCATCTTCTTCACGGAAACCTTGAAGTTTATCCGCAAGTACCGATTCATCATGCAATTTTCCTGCATCGATTTCTGCATCAAACCACGTTAAAAACTTAACCATCGCGGCACCATCACGAATGTGACACGCTTTCATTCCTGATTTTTCTGTTTCGTTTTTGGCTGCTTTTGGTAATAGGCATGGATCAGCAGCTTCTATAATTTCGGCTTTAGCGTCAGATAGAATCAATGACATCCATGCGTTCGATGTTGCTGAATCAACCAAGACTTTTTGACCAACAAGCGATTGCAGAGTCGATTGCAGTGCGTCAGGTTTGTGAATTCGAACCCCTTGACCTACATGTTCAATGAAGTTGGTAGGAAGACGAGTTGGGTCTAGGAAAAAGTCGACACTTTCGTCAGCATGAATGATGGCGTGTGATAACAAAACAGGAAGGCGAGAGACATCCAAACCACGCACATTCAGTAACCAACAAATAGAATCAAGTTGCGTTAATAGGGCGGCGTCTGCCTTTTTATTTGCGATGACACCTGCAATTTCTTTACGTTTATCTGCGCTTGATTGACCAACAAGCGCTAATCCCATTAAGCGAACGTCAGACACTTTAACTGCTGGACGATCTGACCATAAGCGATCGATTGGATTACTGTTTAGCATCTCAAGAGAGGCGTGTCCTTCAATAACTGCTTTAGCATTACGTAACCATTGTGCGGTATGCATACGAGGGTCGATGGCAACTTTTGAGCCAGTAGGTAGAGAATTTTTAATCCACTCCAATAAAGGTTCTTCATGTAAATGACGGTACTCAAATACCTCTGCTGGCACTTGTTTACGAACTTGAACCGTGTAACGGCCATCAACAAAAATCGCGGCGTTGTCTTTTGTTATGACGGCGGCACCAGCTGAACCGGTGAATCCTGTTGCCCATAACAGACGTTCGTTATGCTCAGGGATGTATTCACCTAAAAATTCATCTTCATGAGGAATAATAAGTGCATCTAAATGTTGTTGAGCAAGCCATGAGCGAAGTTGTTCAATACGCTGAGAAGTGTGTAGGTGCATCTGAAGTGTCCTTATTATTGATCTGTCCGTATGTGGAGAGGCAGAAAATATCGATTTTATTTGGTTATAACCTAGCGCTTTTATTCGTGGTCTGCAATTGTTGATGCTGATAAATCTTGGCAGTGATTAATTATGGTATTGCGTAGCCAGCAATTGGCAGCATCATTGTCTTTTTGTTGATGCCAAAACAGTGTATAGGCCATCTGGGGTAGCTCTGTGGGCAGGGGCAATACAACAAGATTAAGTTGTTTTGCGATGAGTTTAATAAAGTGACTTGGGGCGGTGAACACTAAGTCTGTATGAGTGCATAGACTTGCTGCGCTATTAAAGTCAGGAACGATAATACTGATGCTGCGTTCAAGGCCGCGATCAGCAAGTTTATAATCAAGCAACCATTGGTCTTTGCCATCGCACCGCACTTGAACATGACGTTGTTTTAGATAGGTGTCTAAATTCCATTCTTGATCTAATACAGGGTGACCAGGACGTACCAAACACATTTGATTATCTCGATAGATTTCTTGTCCTCGAACATCTGATGGCATTTGCATCGTAATGTTTGCGTATTTCGGGTCTAAATCTTTACCGGTAATACCAATGTCCATTTCACCTGATTGCAATTTTTTTAAGGTGTTTTTATCCCATGCATGGGTATCGAGCATAACATTGGGCGCTTCATTTAATATGTAGGACATGAAACGAGGTAATAGTAATGGATAGGTACTTTCCACTAAACCAACCCGAAAACGATAGTGGCTGCATTGAGGGTCAAACTCAGACGCTTCAGTAATACTTTCTAAGTGGCTTAATAAAACATGAAGCTGTCCATGGAGGTTTCTTGCTTTTGCTGTGGGCTGAAGCCCGTAAGCGGTACGAGTAAAAAGGGGATCATCAAATTGTTCTCGTAATTTAGCTAAGTTTTTACTGACGGCCGATTGACTTAAACACAATCGTTGAGAGGCACGAGTAACACTTTTCTCTTCCAATAAGAGGTGAAGAGTTAAAAGTAAATTGAGGTCGATTCTCGCTAACTTTTCGAAGAACATAGAGATATTCCAAATTAGAATGTTAGATCTGAATATAAACCATTTCTGTTCATATCTCTAATTGAGTACACTCCCGATTCAAACATTAGGAGTTAACACGAAACATGCACACGCCAAGCTCAAGACCATCAGATAAAAAATTGATCACCCTTATGGTGATGCTCGTTTTATTCAGTCCGTTAGCGATTGATATTTATCTGCCTGCATTACCGATGATGGTAAGCGAATTCCAAGTTGCATCAACATTAGGACAAGACACGATAACGTGGTTCATGTTCAGTATGGGATTAGGCCAATTGTTTGCTGGTCCATTAGCGGATCGTTATGGCCGTCGTCCTATCGCTCTTACTGGTATTGTTATTTATGGTTTGAGTGCGGCATTAGCGTATTCAGCTCAAGAAATGGAAATGCTGTTGTTGGCTCGTTTACTTCAAGGTTTTGGTGCCTGTGCGACTTCTGTTGCGGCGTTCGCATCAGTACGAGACTCATTTGGTGCAGAGAAGAGTGGTCGAATGATCAGTTATTTGAATGGCGCGATTTGTTTTATTCCTGCGTTAGCACCAATTTTAGGCAGTTATTTAACGATGCATTTTGGTTGGCGTTCAAACTTCAGTTTCATGGCAGGATTTGCATTAGTTAGTTTTGTGATTATCGCGTTGAACTATAAAGAAACAAAACCATCAAATACCTTACAAACAGGGCGATTGATCAGTCCATCTCGTTATTGGTCAGTGCTAAAGCATCCCGCCTTTTTGTTCCATGCGACATTATGTATGTTAGCGATGGGCGTCATTTTAGCGTATGTGACATCGGCACCGGTATTACTGATGGATAAACTTGGGCTTACAATGCAAGAGTTTACCAATTGGTTTGCGGTGAATGCGGTACTAAATATCATGGCATGTTTTGCTGCACCAAAATTCATGATCAAATTCGGAACTCGTAATGCATTACTTTTCGGCCTCAGTATTTTAGTGGTTGCCGGTGGGTTAATGTTAGGGTTCCAACATATTCAGCAAGCTTGGGCGTTTATGATCCCGATTTTCTTCTCGTCAGTAGGCTTCGCATGGGTACTGGGTTCGGCGGCAGGTAAGGCACTAGCACCATTCGGTGATAGAGCAGGAACTGCGGCAGCATTATTAGGGCTGTTTCAAATGAGTGGTGCGGGAATCATTGTTGGCACAATGCAAAGATTAGCACTCCCTTCAGCACAACTCTTAGCACTAATGATGTGGCTTCTCATCCCAGGCTTGCTGATCCTATTAAGTCGCGTTGGTAAACGATGGCATTCAGATCCAATTACTGAATAATTTCAATTGATGAATAAAAAAACAGCAACATTGCTTTTTTAATAGATCGAGATAAGATGGTTTTAGTGTATATTCACCCCTTATCTCGTTTTAATCGTTAATTAAAAGGCAAAACACGCAATGTCGATGTCTATTATTGAAATGGCTCGTGTCTTAGAGCAGATGGAAGAGTCACCAGAGAAATTAATGTTTGGTAAACTTCTTTCTGAATTAGGAAACCAAAGCCAAGAGCGCGTAAGAAGTGCTGCGCGACAAGTGTCTGTTCCTACATTGCGTGATCTGATTTACCAATTCCAAGTGGTAATTGAAGAACGCAAAGGTGAGACAACAAAAAAACTTGCAGAAGAAATGGCAAAAGAAGGGGTCTCTTTAGCAGATTTCCAAGCGTATTTAGCAAGCAAGTAAAGGTTATAAATAAAAAAAACAGCGAACTCCGCTGTTTTTTTTATCGCTAAATCACCTATTGATGGTTTTATTATTTAATCTGGGCGGCCGATGTAGGTTCTTTTTTCTTGCCATAAAATTGCTGAACAACCAAGCCACAAACTATCATAACCAAACCGATTAATGTGGACGGGTGGATCTCTTCACCAATGATATTAGCTAAGAGTAATAAAGAGATAAAAGGAGAAGCAAAGATTAGGTTACTAATGCGAGCGGTATTCTGTGTGAGTCGTAATGCAGATAACCACAATACAAACGTAATGCCCATCTCAAATAGACCCACATAAGACACAGCCAACCAGCCACTCATTGGGATTTGCTCCCAAGGGGCACCTTCATAAAGGCTTAAACCGACCGCAACGGGTAAGGCAACTAAGAACCCCAGTAATAATCCTAAAATAGGATCTGCTTTATTTTTTGCATTTAAAATCCAATAGCTTGCCCATAATAATGTTGAAAATAACGCGAGACCAACGCCTAATGGACTGTCAAACTCTAAACCTAGAACGTCCCCTTTGGTTGCAATAATAATGACACCAACATACCCAAGCACACAGGCAATCCAATCTTGTTTTCGGATTTTTTGACCAAGAAATACAGCGGCCATTAATGTTAATGTGATTGCCCAGCTGTAGTTGATTGGTTGTGCTTGAGAGGCTGGTAATAGATCGTAAGACTTAAATAAAACCAAGTAATACGCCAATGGGTTAATAGCACCTAATAAAATGTAATACAAAGGGTTGGCAAAAAAGGTGCTTGTTAGTTGTGATAAGGTTTTTTGATAAGCGGCAACCCCCACTAACGCTAAAATTGAAACTGCACAGGCAATCGTCAGCATTTGGATGGGAGTAAAGTGTTCTAGGGTGATTTTAAATGCGGTCGCGACAGTCGACCATAAGAGGACGGCTGCGATCCCAAATCCTAATGCACGGCGTTCATTCATTGTTATTCTTCTCTATTAGAAATCCATTTAGATCCGGAGTTTACCTGCAGTGATGAAATAGTGTTAACTGGACATTTATCCAGTATCAAAATATCCTATAAAGATTCGTTTTTGTATTGAGTAAATTATGGATTTTTTGAATCAGTTTGGTGGGCATTTATTGTTTGGTTTTTCAGGAGCAGTGGTTGCTTACGCTGTCGCCTATACATTAACGAAAAGCCGTAACGAACAAGCATTGGCATTATTAGAGCAATCATTAGAGTCAGAAAAAAAACTCGCGAGTACTCAATTGAGTCAACTTAATCAACAGGTAGATAAGCAACAGGCAGAGCTTGATGAGCTAGACATTGAAAGAGATAAACTGGTTCAAGAGCAAAAGCAATTTCATGGTCGTCTAATGGCTGCGATGGAAAAACTGCGTTACTTTGATGCCATTCAAAAAGAAAAAGAATTTCTCACACAACAACTTGAGTTTTCTCGTCAAACGAATTCCAATATTGAAGCTGAATTGCGTGAACAAGAAGCGCGACACGAAGAAGAGCGCAAAGCAAGCCAAGAAAAACTCGAGATACTAGAGCGTGCAGAGCTGCGTTTAAAGGAACAGTTCGAGAATTTAGCCAACCAATTGTTTGAGCAGAAAACGAAAACCGTTGATGAGCAAAATAAAGTGAGTTTAGAGGGCTTGTTGTCGCCATTAAAAGAACAGCTTGAAGGATTCAAAAGACAGGTTAACGACAGTTTTGGTCTTGAAGCCAAAGAGCGTCACACGTTAGTGCATGAAATTCGCAGCTTACAACAGCTTAATGAACGCATGACACAAGAAGCGGTAAACCTGACTAACGCCTTAAAAGGTGACAACAAACAACAAGGTAATTGGGGTGAAGTTGTTCTTGGTCGAGTGTTAAAAGAATCGGGGTTACGTGAAGGTCATGAGTACGATACCCAAGTCAGTATGGATGACGACGAGGGTAAGCGCTTTTATCCTGATGTGATTGTTCACTTACCTGACGAGAAAGATGTCGTGGTCGATTCCAAAATGACCTTGGTTGCCTACGAGCGATTTTTTAACAGCGATGACTTTAATCAAAAAGAGCAGGCGCTTGATGAACACCTTATGGCCATTCGTGCTCATTTACGTGGTTTAAGCAAAAAGGATTACCACAAATTAAATGGCTTACGCAGTTTGGATTATGTCTTGATGTTTATTCCAGTTGAGCCCGCTTTTCAGGTGGCGATTGAAGCCGATCCTTCGTTAATCTCGGATGCGATGGAGCAGAACATTATCATTGTAAGCCCAACAACATTATTGGTTGCACTCAGAACCATCAGTAACTTATGGCGCAATGAAAGACAGAATCAAAACGCGAAAATTATTGCTGAACGTGCCACGAAGCTGTACGACAAAATGCGATTGTTTGTGGATGACATGGAAGCGGTCGGCGGTGCATTAGATAAGGCAAATCAAAGCTACCAAGGCGCAATGAATAAATTGGCAACAGGAAGAGGGAACATCATTCGCCAAGCGGAAAGCTTTAAAGAGCTTGGTGTAGAAGTAAAACGAGACATAAATCGTCGTCTTATTGAGCAATCTTTTGAAGCCGATGCCATGCAAACGCTTGGTGATAGTGGGTCGGATAAAGTAGACTAGAGCGCTGTTGATCCCACAGGATAAGAAGGGGTCAACATATTATCTCTAGAGGACTTAAAATGACGGACAAAACGCACTCTACCGAAGAGACCACACACTTCGGTTTTACAACAGTAGCAAAAGAAGAAAAAGTAGCTAAAGTTGCTGAAGTATTTCACTCTGTAGCGGCAAAATACGACATCATGAATGACCTTATGTCTGGTGGTGTTCATCGTATTTGGAAGCGCTTTACTATTGATTGCAGTGGCGTACGTCCTGGACATAAAGTGCTTGATTTAGCTGGTGGTACAGGCGACTTAACGGCTAAGTTTTCTCGTATTGTTGGTGAGAAAGGCCAAGTTATTTTGGCTGATATTAACAACTCAATGTTGAATGTTGGTCGTGACAAATTAAGAGACATGGGCATTGTTGGTAACGTGAACTACGTACAAGCAAATGCTGAAGAACTGCCTTTTCCTGATAACCATTTTGATTGTATTACAATCAGTTTTGGTCTGCGTAACGTGACAGACAAAGACAAAGCATTACGCTCGATGTTTCGCGTGTTAAAGCCGGGCGGTCGTCTGTTGGTTCTTGAGTTCTCAAAACCTATCCTTGAACCATTATCAAAAATCTACGATGCTTATTCATTCCACCTGTTGCCTAAAATCGGGGAATTGATAGCCAACGATGCTGACAGTTATCGTTATCTTGCTGAATCTATTCGTATGCACCCAGATCAAGAAACACTGAAAGGCATGATGGAAGAGGCTGGCTTTGAGCAAGCAAACTACTACAACTTAACTGGTGGTATTGTTGCTCTGCATCGTGGTTACAAATTTTAATAGGATAAAATGATGCCATTAGATCCGTTTGTAACAGGTGTGATTGAAACGGGGTTAAACGCCCTGCTAAAAGAATCGCCAGAGAGCAAAGTTGCATTGCATCGATTAAAAGAGAAGATTATTCATGTTCATTTGAATGAGTTTAATAAAGATCTCTATTTTATTTTTAGCCAACAGCACGTTGATATCTTGTCTAAATTTGAAGGTGAGGTTGATTGTTATCTTGCGTTGAATTTGTCGGTGTTGCCGCAATTGCGAGAGCAAAACAATATTACTCAATTAATAAAGCAAGATAAGTTAGTGCTTGAAGGTGATCTTAACCTCGCTCAGCAATTCTCTGCATTATTAACAGAATTAAAACCGGATGTTGAAGAGAAATTGTCTCAATATACGGGAGACATTGTTGCGCATACATTGGTGAGTGGCGTTAAAGGCAGTGCATGCTGGATTAAAAAGCAAGTGACGCGTCAAACTCGTCATGCTGCAGAAGTCCTAACGGAAGAATGGAAGATTGCCCCACCGCCTTTAGAGGTTGCGTACTTCTGCGATCAAGTGTCTGATGTTGAAAAACACCTCGCACAATTAGACGCTCGCTTGACGCAATTATTACAGACAGCATCAATGGAGCGCGCATGACCCCATCAGAGCTAAAACGCTTATATCAAATCACCAAGGTTCAACTTGAGTATGGATTGGATGAGCTATTGCCTGATCATGCATTAACTCAATTACCAAAACGTTTACGCAAAGGGTTATTTTGGATTAAGAATCGCTATCCAGAAAAACCATTGGGTGAGCGTTTACGGTTAGCATTGCAAGAATTGGGTCCGGTTTGGATTAAATTCGGTCAAATGATGTCTACGCGTCGTGATCTTTTTCCTCCTCATTTAGCTGATCAATTAGCTTTACTGCAAGACCAGGTCGCCCCCTTTGATGGCCAGCTAGCAAAAGATCAAATGGAGTTATCATTGGGTGGACCATTAGAAAATTGGTTTACGGATTTTGATATTGTCCCATTAGCATCCGCCTCGATTGCTCAAGTACACACCGCAAAATTGAAAGAGTCTGGTCGTGAGATTGTCCTTAAGGTTATTCGTCCGGATATTCGCCCAGTGATTGAAGCGGATATTCGCCTGATGTATCGCATGGCTACCTTGGTAGAGAAACACATACCAGAAGCGCGCCGCCTTAAACCGGTCGAGGTCATCGAAGAATATGAGAAAACCTTAATCGATGAGCTAGACTTAAGAAGGGAGGCGAGCAATGCAATGCAATTGCGTCGCAACTTTGAAGGCAGTGAAGAGCTGTATGTCCCTGAAGTTATTTTGGATGTCAGTTCTGAACACTTGATGGTGTCTGAGCGTATTTATGGTATTCAAGTTTCTGACATCGAGCAACTAGAGAAAAATGGCACCAACATGAAGCTGTTGGCTGAACGTGGTGTGTCGGTTTTCTTTACTCAAGTATTTCGTGACAGCTTTTTCCATGCGGATATGCACCCGGGTAACGTATTTGTAAATCCGGATAATCCAGAGAATCCGCAGTGGATTGGATTAGATTGTGGTATTGTTGGAACACTCAATAAAGAAGACAAGCGCTATTTAGCGGAGAACTTACTTGGCTTTTTTAATAGCGATTATCGTAAAGTCGCACAGTTACATATTGATTCAGGTTGGGTTCCGGCAGATACTAATGTCGAAGAATTCGAATTTGCTATCCGTATTGTCTGTGAGCCGATTTTTGCTAAACCATTAGGTGAGATATCTTTTGGTCATGTGTTATTGAATTTATTTAACACAGCACGTCGCTTTAATATGGAAGTGCAGCCGCAATTAGTCTTATTGCAAAAGACGTTATTATACGTGGAAGGATTAGGCAGACAGCTATATCCTCAATTGGATTTGTGGGCAACCGCCAAACCGTTTCTAGAAACGTGGATGGCAAAACAAATTGGACCGGCAGCCTTTTTGACTGCTTTGACTGAGAAAGCGCCATTTTGGGCTGAGAAACTGCCAGAACTACCTGATTTAGTTTATGACAGTTTGCGCCAAGGCAAAGTTCTTAATCAACGAATGGATAAACTTTACGCAGGTTATCGTCAAAGTAAGCGTCAACAAGCAAAAGGACAATTCCTATTTAATGTTGGAGCAACTCTGCTGATTTGTTCTGCGGTGTTATTAACCAGTAACATTACTGCGTTAGCATCAATTAGTGCTGCTACAGGAGTCACGTTTTGGCTATTAAGCTGGCGAGCATATCGTTAATAAGCGTTACTCTATTTAGCAATTTTTTAACCCCTAACACGCTGAGGAAATAAGCATGGGTGGTATTAGTATTTGGCAACTTCTTATAATTGCAGTAATTATCGTTCTGTTATTTGGTACGAAAAAATTACGCGGTGTAGGCAGTGATTTGGGTTCTGCTGTTAAAGGCTTTAAAAAAGCAATAAGTGAAGAAGATACAGCAAAAGATGCGAAAAAAGACGCTGATTTTGTTCCTCAAAACTTAGAGAAAAAAGAAGCAGAAACAGTAGAAAAACAAAAGCAAAACGACAAAGAGCAGGCATAACACGTGTTTGATATCGGTTTTTGGGAACTGATACTAATCTCTGTTGTTGGGCTCGTTGTATTAGGACCGGAGCGTTTACCAAAAGCGATCCGATCAGTAGCGCAGTTTGTTGGGGCAGCAAAAAGCATGGCGAATAACGTCAAAGATGAGCTGACTCAAGAATTGAAGATTCAAGAACTTCAAGATAACTTGCGTAAAGCAGAACAGATGAATATGGATGACTTATCGCCTGAACTTAAAAAATCAGTTGAAGAGTTAAAACAAGCGGCAGCAGATGTCACTCGTCCATATGCAAAACCAGAAGAAAAAGTAGAAGCACCGAGTGCAGACACTGAAACTTCCGTTGTATCTGACTCTACCTCTAAAACAAAAGCAGAGTAATTATGTCATCAGTTGAACACTCTCAGCCGTTGCTCACTCATTTACTAGAGTTAAGAAACCGTCTTTTAAAGGCATTAATTGCCGTTATCGTGGTGTTTTTAGGTTTAGTTTGGTTTGCTAACGACATTTATGAGTTCCTATCTGCCCCTTTGGTTGAAAGATTACCAGCGGGTGCAACCATGATTGCAACTGATGTCGCGTCACCATTTTTCACGCCTATAAAGCTGACTTTGGTGGCATCGATATTTGTCGCTGTTCCGGTGATTCTTTATCAAGTGTGGGCATTTGTAGCTCCTGGATTGTATAAGCATGAAAAGAAATTGGTCATGCCTTTACTGTTTTCAAGCTCAATGCTGTTTTATGCAGGTGTTTCTTTCGCCTACTTTATTGTGTTTCCATTGGTGTTTAGTTTCTTTACGAACATTGCACCGGAAGGCGTACAAGTAGCGACGGATATCTCCAGTTACCTTGATTTTGTATTAGCATTGTTTTTAGCGTTTGGTATTGCGTTTGAAATTCCTGTTGCCATCATTTTATTATGTTGGACGGGAGCGACAACGCCTGAAACGTTAAAACAAAAACGTCCATATATTGTCGTGGGTGCTTTTGTTGTTGGTATGATGCTAACACCGCCAGACATTATCTCTCAAACCTTACTTGCAGTGCCTATGTGTATTTTGTTTGAGTTTGGTTTGTTCTTTTCTCGTTTCTATGTGAGAGAGAAAACAGATGATGATTTGGAGCAAGATGAAGCGTAGTGCTTGATTGAAGCGAAAATAAAAAGCGTTGATATTATATCAGCGCTTTTTTTATGCCTGATTTTTGGATTTCAAATCGGGTCTTGTGTTGATGAGAAAGTATGTAAAGTGATCATTGTC
>SAMEA5043648__coassemble_45_pt1 | contig 32007 bp, 32 predicted proteins | sample SAMEA5043648__metabat2_low_PE_006 | metagenome-assembled genome bin SAMEA5043648 (sample SAMEA5043648) | Gadus morhua
CAAGATGACCGAGATATTCGAGCTGAGCGTGCAAAACAAAAATTAGAACCTCTGCATAACGTAATGCTTCGTGCACGTATGCCGGGTGGAATTATTACCCCAAAACAGTGGTTAGCGATTGATAAGTTTGCAGAAGAAAATACATCGTATGGCAGCTTACGTTTAACTACACGTCAAACCTTTCAGTTTCATGGTGTATTAAAGCCAAACATTAAATTAATGCATCAAACATTGAATAGCATTGGTATTGATTCGATTGCAACTGCGGGTGATGTAAACCGAAATGTATTGTGTACGACCAATCCGGTGGAATCAGAGCTACATCAAGAAGCTTACGAGTGGGCAAAAAAAATCAGTGAGCATTTATTACCAAAAACGCGTGCGTATGCTGAGATCTGGTTGGATGGTGAAAAATTAGAAACCACAGATGAAGAGCCTATTTTAGGCAGTAATTATCTTCCTCGTAAATTTAAAACTACCGTCGTTATTCCACCACAAAATGATGTTGATGTGCATGCCAATGATTTGAATTTCATTGCCATTGCAGATAACGGCAAATTAGTTGGTTTTAATGTATTGGTTGGTGGGGGCCTTGCGATGACGCATGGTGATACGGCAACGTACCCTCGTCGAGCGGATGATTTTGGTTTTGTGCCATTAGAAAAAACATTGGAAGTGGCGGCAGCGGTAGTAACGACTCAGCGTGATTGGGGTAATCGTTCAAATCGTAAAAATGCAAAAACAAAATATACGTTAGATCGTGTGGGTGTGGATGTATTTAAAGCCGAAGTTGAAAAACGTGCTGGTATTCAATTTGAAGCAAGCCGCCCTTATGAGTTAACAGAACGTGGTGATCGAATTGGTTGGGTGGATGGCATTGATGGTAAGCACCATCTTGCATTATTTATTGAAAATGGGCGTTTATTAGATTACCCAGGAAAGCCATTAAAAACCGGTGTTGCTGAGATTGCTAAGATCCACCAAGGTGATTTTAGAATGACAGCCAATCAAAACTTAATTGTTGCTGGGGTACCTGCTGAGCAAAAAGATCAGATAGAGCAAATTGCTCGAGAGCATGGTTTAATTGATGATGGGCATTCAGAACAACGTAAAAACTCAATGGCGTGTGTGGCTTTTCCTACTTGTCCATTAGCGATGGCAGAAGCAGAACGTTTCCTTCCTGAATTTGTCACAGAGATTGAAGGGGTACTGAAAAAACATAATTTGCCAGAAGACGATAATATTATTTTCCGAGTGACGGGATGCCCTAATGGGTGCGGTCGAGCAATGCTTGCTGAGATTGGTTTAATCGGTAAAGCTCCGGGTCGTTATAATTTCCATTTAGGCGGTAATCGCAGTGGTACTCGTGTTCCTAAAATGTACAAAGAAAATATAACGGATCGCCAAATCTTATCAGAGATTGATGAATTGGTTGGTCGTTGGGCAACTGAGCGTCAAGAGAATGAAGGCTTTGGTGATTTTACCATTCGAGCTGGAATTGTGGATGAAGTGAAAGTATCAAAAAGGGACTTTTATGCCTAAATTGCAACTGTCAGAGCTGCTGTCATTAAATAAAGTCGAGCAAATTTTACGCTTAGCTGAAATTAATACCGAGCTTGAACAACTGACGGCTCAAGAGCGAGTTTCTTGGGCTTTAGATAATCTAGAAGGTAAACCTGCAGTTTCTTCAAGCTTTGGAATTCAGGCCGCGGTAATGTTGCAATTAGTCACGGACGTTAAGTCTGATACGCCTGTAATTTTAACGGACACTGGGTATCTTTTTCCTGAAACGTACCAATTTATTGATACATTGACGGAGCGTCTGAACTTGAATTTACAAGTATTTACAGCCGATGAAACTCCCATGTGGCAAGAAGCACGCTACGGAAAGTTATGGGAGCAGGGCGTCGATGGACTTAAACATTATAACCGTTTAAATAAAGTTCAGCCGATGCGAAGAGCATTAGATCAACTTCAAGTGGGTGTTTGGTTCTCGGGATTACGTCGTGATCAATCAAGTTCTCGTTCACATTTGCCTATTTTAAGTATTCAAAATGGGGTATTTAAATTTCTACCGGTTATCGATTGGAGTAATCAAGAGGTGCACTATTATTTGGAAGAGAAAGGATTACCTTATCATCCATTAAGAGACGAAGGATATTTGTCTGTTGGTGATACACATACAACTCAGAAATGGGAACCGGGAATGAAAGAAGAAGACACTCGATTTTTTGGATTAAAGAGAGAGTGTGGGTTACATGAAGATGATGCAGAAGCGGAAGGCTCTGGAATTTAATTTTTCTTTCTATCGTCGATAAAAATAAAAAGACAGCGATTATTCACTGTCTTTTTTTATTTCTCTTAAAAAGAAATTATTTCCATAATGAAGTCAGAGAATCAAGCAGGCCTGAGCTTGCGTCTTGTGATGTTAGGTATTGAGTAATTAATGGGGTGAATTTTGAAATAAGAGCAGGATCTAAACCTAGAGCAGAAAATGCAGTTTTAACACTGTCCATGTTTGAAATCATACCGCCTAGCCCACCAGGGATAGCACCAGTTAGAGACTCAAGGCCAGGAACCATACTATTTAGTTCAGAGCTTTCAGAGCTTGATAAACCATTACCTGCCATTGCTAATAATGCACCGGCACCACCAGCTGCTTGATCGGCAGAAATACCTAAGTTATCTGTCAACATACCAACAAGAGGGTTTGAAGCGGCTGCTTGTTCTGTTTTTGCTTCATCATCTCCACCACCAAATAAGCTAGATAAGAAGGCATTAGCCGGTGCAGCAGCAGTAAGAGCAATCGCTAAAGTCGATAAAATAAGAGTTTTTTTCATTGTCATTTCCTTTTAACATTATGGTTTTATTTTCGTAACATACCGTTAGAGTATGACATAAAAAAAAGCGATGCCCATAGGCATCGCTTTCTTATTTTATTTTTAATCTTTTTTGAGAAAGATTAAAGAATGTCTAGTAGTTCTACTTCAAATACTAGTGCTGCATATGGAGGGATTGCAGCGCCAGCGCCACGCTCACCGTATGCTAGGTCTTGTGGGATAGAAAGCTTCCACTTAGAACCTACAGGCATTAGTTGAAGAGCTTCAACCCAACCAGCGATAACGCCAGTTACTGGGAATTCAGCAGGTTGACCGCGCTCTACAGAGCTGTCAAATACTGTACCGTCAGTTAGCATACCGTGGTAATGAACACGTACTGTTTTATCAGAAGTTGGAATCTCACCAGTACCTGCAGTTAGTACTTCATATTGAAGACCTGATTCAAGTACAGTTACTTCTGAACGAAGAGCGTTATCAGCTAGGAAAGCTTCGCCATCAGCAGCAGCTGCTTTAGATGCTTCAGCACGAGCTTCTTCAGCACGCATGTGAAGTGCTTGAAGCGCTTCGTTGATAGCGTCAACTTCGATTTCTGGCATGTCGCCAGTTAGTGAAGTTGCGATGCCTTTAGCGATAGCTGCAACGTTTAGGCCTTCAAGACCAGATTGTGCAAGTTGTTGACCCATTTGAAGGCCAATACCGTAGCTTGCTCTTTGCTCTACTGTTTCTAATTTAACTTCAGACATGCTGTCTCTCTTTCTTTATATGGTATAAACGAAAGATAAAGGATACAGAGATCTAAGCTTAAGGTAAACTTTTGTACTTCTTTGCACTCTGATATTAGAATAAAACGTGAGCTAACCAGTTTCGCATGAGGCGATGTCATGAATAAAAAAAAGAAACCGAACATAAAACGTCCTGACTTTAAGGTTCAGTTGGCTGTTGTACAAAAAAAATTAGAACCAATAGCGGCTAGATTTTCTCCATTTTGGGATCGTTTACCTGCTTTTCATCAAAAAGCATTGATGGTTTTATTGCCTGTTACATTAGTTTTAGCTTTATTACCAAGTGGTAACCAAGAGGTTGATTCTGCAACGGTTGAAAGTATTTCGCCTACGATGATCCCTGCGGATGAAATGCAGAGACAAACCGTGAGTTTAAATTTAGAAGGGTTGAGTGAACAAGAAGAGGCGATTCGTAATGCGCCTTCCCCTTATGAGCTTGAACAAGAAAAATCGGCAGAAGAAATAACAGAAGTAAAAACGTCTCCACAAGAACGAAGCGCTGAGAAATGGCACGATTATAAAATTAAAGAAGGCGATACGCTTTACCAAGTGTTTAGAAAAAATAATTTATCGCTGACTGAATTAAATAAAGTATTGAAAGTTGAAGGGGCAGATAAGCCGTTGAGCAATGTTAAAAAAGGCCAACTGTTTCGTTTTAAACTCAATACTCGAGGGGATTTGGATATCATTCAAATCGAGCGAGAAGGCCAAGCGGTGATGTATTTTAGAATGTCTGATGGCAATTTCGGCCGCAGTAAATAATTCCGGCTGATTTATTTCCCTCTTAGGTTTTTGAGCCATGCTTTGGGCATTAGAGGGAAAATAATTAATCCAATCCCTACCAATGTTAAGCTGTCTGGCACTTCATCAAACCACCATACCCCAAATAAAACGACAAAAATTAACCCTGAATACTCAGCCAAAGAAATTTGTGTCGCAGGGGCTTTCTTATAGGCCATCGTTGCCAATCCATTGTACGTAATTATACAACTGGCACTTAACGCTACCCAGAAAAAAGCGTGGAGTGTTAATGGTTGCCAATATAAAAACGCCAAAGTACCTGATACAGGTAAAGACAATAAGGTTGTCCACAGTAACGTTGTAATAACCGATTGTTCGCTGGGTATCCGTCGGATTAAAATATTAAACAGCGCTAAGGTTATCGCGGTACCGAGGGCAAAAATAGCCGCCCAATGGAATTGAGAAGGTCGGAGAATAATGAGTACACCAAGAAATCCAATTAAGGTTTGAATGATTTTTTTTGTGGATGGTTTTTCTTTTAGTAATAGCATCGACAAAGGGATCATGATTAATGGTGCGGTATAAAAAATGGCGTTTGCGGTGGCTAAAGAAAGATAGGTAATGGATACCACCATGCAACCACTGCCGATTAATACGACATGGGCACGAATCGCCGTCATTTTTATATTGCTTATTTGTCGCTCTGCTGATGGTTGTTTAATCCAAAAAGGAAAAATAAGCGCTAAGGAAACAAGCTGGCGTATAAAAATATACTGAAAAGGGGATACGCCCCCTTCCAACACCTTTACGGCGACATCTGACAGTGATGCCATCAAATTACCTAAAACAAGTAATAATATGGCCATATTAGTGGGTGATATCTGTGGTTTCAATTGGGTCATTATTTTTCTAAACGCATGTCGACGTGAGGAATATCATCTTCTAAGTACATATCAGAGATAACGGTAAAACCGTGTTTTTGATAGAAATGAGTTAAGTGCTCTTGAGCGCCTATATCAATCGTTTCTCCCGGCCATAATTCTTCACAATGAAGTAATGCTTCAGATAATAATTGATGACCGAAGCCATGACCTCTTGCGCTTTCTTTTGTCGCAACTCGACCAATGCTTACGTGATCATAAGACGTGCCTGGTGGAAGTAATCGTGCACAAGCGACCATTTCATTGTTTTTAATACCAATTAAATGATAAACCCCATCAACGCAATCTTTGCCGTCGAGCTCAGGGTAGGGACACGTTTGTTCGACAACAAATACATCAACTCTTAAGCGAAGCAAATCGTATAACTGTGGTGTGGTTAATTTGCTAAACGGAATTTTTTGCCATTGAATCATGATGATGTGCTCTGCCTGTAATATGAAAAGACAAGATAGCAACTTCGACTTTTTTGAGCATTAACTTATGTTAATTTATTTTTTATTCGTCCTTTAATTCTGCTCAAACTGATGTGAGTTATTCCTAAATAAGCGGCAATTTGATAATCAGTTAACTTTTCAATTAATGCAGGGTAGGTTTGGCAGAAGATTTGGTATTTTTCTTGGGGAGAATAAAGAAGCATAAAACGCTCTTTTTTCTCTTTATACATTAATTGCGTTTCTAGCAATTGCAGATAAAAAGGGTGAGATTGTGCTCTCCATGTCTTCAGAAAGGAGATAGGGATTGAGAGTAAGGTGACAGGTGTGATGGTCTCAAGAGTATAAGGCGATGTTTGATTATTAACGAGGCTTTCAAAACAAATAATCCAATCGCCTTGCCAATAAAATTCCTTGCTAAATTGTTTGCCATGCTCTGTTAAATAGGAAGCATGACAGATCCCATCGATTAAAAAATAGAGGTTATCTGTCATGTCATCTTGTTTTATGATGATTTGTTTTGACGCCAGTTGTGTTTGTTTAGTTTTGCTAATTAATACTTCAATTTCTTTTGCAGTGAAGTCATAACATTGGAGTCGGTGAATAAAATCATTCAGCATTATGTACCATCATTTCGAGTGTATGTTGTTGCGATTGTGTTTTTCAAGGTAGCACATTGCTTCTTCTTTCCCCATGTATTTACTTAATGTTTTGTGTGGAACATTACTCATATCGACCACAATTAATCCATCCAAAGCGTCATTAAAATCTGGATCAACATTAAAGCAAACTAACTTACCATTGAGTCCGATGTATTGGCGAAGTAAAACGGGTAAGCCTTTTCCTTTTTCGATACGACTTAATACTTTTGATAGCAGTTTTAAATCACCCAGTAGAGAAAGCATATCGCCATTCCATACTTTTTTTATTATCGGTTTAAGGGGAGTGGTTGCGGATACTAATGCCGCTTTTTCATTATCGTAATGATGAATAGTCAGCGTTGATGCAATTAATTGGCGTGCAGATAAGCTGTAGTCATTGCTGATACTGACTGGGCCAAACAAATGAGTGTATTGAGGACGTTGATAAACAAAGGTTGAGATCCCTTTCCATAATAAAAGTAATGAACTGACATTGCGCTGGTATTTTTTGGCAACCACAGAGCGTCCTACTTCTATCGAATTGTGTAATGTATTAATGAAGGGTTGTTGGTAGTTGAATAAACTGCGAGAGTACAAACCATCAAGTCCAAATTCTTCAATTAATTCATCGACTAATCCTAATCGGTAAGATCCAACGATTTCTTTATTTTCTTGATGCCAAATAAAAAGATGATAGTAGTGGGTATCGTATTCATCTAAATCACAAGACAGTCCGGTTCCTTCACCGACGTCTCTGAAGGTGACCTCTCTAATTCGTCCAATTTCTTGAATCACCGCTGGAATGAATTGGCTTTTGGTGCAATAAACGGCAAGGCCACTTTGTTCTAATAGTTTTGCGCTCTCAGGTAATCCATGTATTTCTTTTTCTAAAATATCGGCATTAATGGCGGGCATTATTGGCGATAATGCGGTGGCTTTCACTTCTGGTTGAGGCGTTTGGTCTGTATTGGTTGCGAGTAAATAGGTATTTAGTCTTAAATAATTAATGGTTTCAATCGGGGAATTAAATCCTGACAGTTCTTTATGAGAAATAGGGTTGCCGATCGATAGATTAATCGTATTTTCTTTTTTATTGAGCATCTCTCGTCCCAGCATTAATGTTCTTAATAGTGGGTGAATTTTTCCTGCAAGGTAAAAGGTGTGGCTATTTCGTCCATCAATATAAATGGGAACCGTGGTGGCGTTATGTTTCTGTATAAATTTGGTGGCGGAATAGCTCCATCGTTTGTCTGATAATAATTTTGTTTCTTTATTATAGGTAGAGACTTCCCCCGCAGGGAAAATAATTAATACCCCGTTATTTGCTAGGTGCTGATGGGCTTCACGCAGTGCGTTGGCATTGGTCTTTTTGGCTTGTTTTGTTTCAAATACATCGACGCCAATAAATAATTCGCTGATCTCTGGTATCTGTTTTAAATATTCATTAGCCAGTACTTTTACGTCTGGTCGAACGCGTCCTACCATCTCTGCTAATATCACGCCTTCTAAGGCGCCTAATGGGTGATTTGCGACAATAACAACAGGGCCTGTCGTCGGAATAGAGTCTAATTCGCCTTGATGAATATCATACGTGACATCTAAACATTGAAGCGTGTAGCGCATAAATTCAAAACTGTTTAGCCCTTTAGGTCGCTCTTGATAATGTGTATCTAACCGATTTAACCCCGTTACCCATTCGGCAAAAGATTCACCAAGGCCAAAAGGAGTCACTCTAGGAAGTCGAAATGGACTCGTCACCATACATTATATCCCTTTTGAATTAAGCAATAAGGCCAAAAAGCCATTGTCAGACTTAAGATCTCGAACTGAAAGAAATACGCCACACAACCATACTAAGCAAGCCATACCAAAGAGAAGTCCCCCGTCGTAGCCTATGATGTTCCCTACCGAATTAAACTCAGGCATTTGAATGCCAAGAGGGGTAAATAAATGAAAGAAGATAGCGCCACTCATTATTCCGACTGTCATTATTGCGCCTAAGCCATGGAAACGAGTAAATAATAGAAGAGAGGCAATAAGCTCTGCGGTTCCGATTAAATACCCACCATTGACACCAAACCAAGTAATCCCAGACCATTCTGCAAGCACACCAAAAATATGGTCCGTTTCATAAGATCCGGTAAATTTAAAAAACAGTGATTGAATAAAAACAAATGCGATAAAAACAGAAGGGCCATACTTTAGTAATTTTTCTTTCATCATTATTTCCTTTTATGATTTTTGGTTGGCTGTGTTTTTTAATTGTGACCGCTTACTTTTCTAGTAGCTTGGGCCAGTTTTTATCGCCTTGTGTGATGAAGCCTTGAATGTCTTTTTCCCATAAGGTTTTGACACCCGCGTCATAATTTAAATACAGCTTTCCATCTACAATTGAAAATTGATTCGGGTCACCAGGCGCGCGGTCATTTTTTTCAGCCACTGCCCAAGCACAAAAACCACCGTATTGAGGCGCGTATTTTGTCGGATTCGCGGTGAACAAATTTAAGTTCTCTTGAGAAACGAAATACCAATCAGCATCCATATAAGAGGTGACAAATTCAGAGCTTCCTTTTAGTGGTTTTTCTGCAGTGAAGTAACTAACACTGTCATAACCATCAATCGCTTTATTGCTAAAGAAGCCAGTATAAATTGCGTCTGAAGCAAAAGAGGATTGACTAAATATCAACATAAATAAACACAATAACTTTTTCATAATCATGACCTTATAATATTAACTGTATGAGTGGGTGTTGTTGTATGAATGGAAAGGAACATCATAGGCCAAATACTTTTTTGTTTGGCATGGTGAGCCTGAAAAATAACGTAATGTATTATTTTCATTATCGACAATGATGTGCGTAAAACTGACGGTTTGGGCATCTTGACGATGCATGCAAGGGGAGCGATGTCCTAGTTTTACATGATGATGTTGATGGAACGTATTCAGTGTTTGACGGTTTACGCCTGAATCGGTGAGTTCTTTGTATACTGACAAACGGTGTTCAATAACGCTTTTGGCATCCACGGATGAAGAGATCATAGGAGAGATCGGAGTTATTGAATCAAAGCTCTGTCCATCCCAGCGAAATCCTTTAACGGTATTATTTTCATTGGATGCCGTGGAAGGAAAAATTAATAGTGTAAAAGAGGCAAAATGAGAGAAATCCATTTTAGAAAGAACGTGTTGAATTGAATCTATATGATGGCAGGTGGCTAATTCTTTGATAAGAAGACCACGGCTTAACGCGTTATTTGGTGGTGTAGACCCCTGATAATAATTTAACAGACAGATTGAAATACCGTGATTATTGAGTGAAATCCAACTGCCTCCGCCGACAGGATCAATTGGCATAATGTAATCCACATTATTTTCTTGAAACACCTGAGGTGTTAATGCATCAGATCGAGATCGCTGTTCGTCACGATTAAAAAATAATTCATATCCTGTAGGCGTGTTGAACCAAGAGACTGTGCACATTAGGCTTCTCCCCGTAAATAGGTCGTTGTTGTCGGCGCGAAACCAAACGTTGATTGCGTGTTTATGCCAATGGATAAGGTGATGACTTTTATTAACGCGTAATGATGAGAGGCATGAAGTGACGCAAAGGTTATTTCACGCTCGATACTTGAAAGCATTATATGGTCTTGCTTTTTATAAGGACAAACCTCGGTGATCAGAGAGACCTGAGAGGTGAGTTGCTCTATCGGGAAATGAGTTAACCAATCTATTGTGTCATTCAGTTCAGTAATGGCGATGTCTTTATTTTTTTCAATCGGATGGCCTCGACGACGAACATTGTAATTAATTGGCTCGGTGGGTTCTTTTTTTATTAATGCTTGAAAAAGATCCAAAATATGACGGAAATGCTCGCCAATAGAACTCTCTACATAGGGCAATGCAAGGTGGATGTAATCACTATCGTTAATTAAATTTAATAGTGTTACTCCTTTTGTTAGTTCATCAATACAGCCACTAATAACGGGTGACTGATGTACCTCTTGTGTTGCGAGTGTTGGCATTAAAAACTCCTTTTTATTTAATCGGTCGGTGGATATTGAAGAGTGAGTTGTTTCTCTTCTTTCCATGCCGCCAATAGTTCTTTTATTTTTGGGGAGTGATGACCTTGTTTTTTTTGCAGTGCGCCAATTTCAAATAATATTTTGTATTGAAGTAATAACGTGGAAAAAATCGTTTTGAGTGGGGTGTTTCTATCCCAGATATGTGCGGCTTCACTGCTCGCGCCATTAATCTCTAAAATGGTAAAATCATCGCCTTTCATTAAAGATTGAATGTCTTTGAATTTCACATCTAGCCTACCGTAGTGAAATCCCTCTAAATCATTAAAAATCTGATCTAAACGTTCCGCCAATTGATCGGTGATGTATTGATTGCCATCTCTAAAGATAGAGCCTCGGCTATGGCTTCCAGCAAAGGCAAGTTGAAATTCTTTTCCTTCATCTAAAACCATGTTTATTTTTTTTTCATGACGGGGTAAATATAAGTGGGCTAATTGGCCCGCTCTGCTGTCGTTTTCGATTAATTGTTTTAATGTGCTGATGCCATCACCAACCACGAGGGGAGAGTACTTAAGCGTGATGGAAATTATGTTGCCTTTTTTCTCATTTGGGTAACGCACATAGAAAATCCCTGCTTCTGCTGCGTAAGGTGCTTTTTCTTGAATTAGAAATCGAGCATGAATAGGAAAAGAATTAAAATAATCACTTAACTGTTTTGGCGATTGAATTAATTTAACGCCAACACCGCGACAGCCTAAATCGGGTTTAGCGACCACAGGAAAGGACAATTGATGTTGGTTCATTTCATCAATGGCGTTTTGAGTTTGTTGTAAAATAGGATCGTTCGTTGTTGTTATCGTCGTAAAAGGCGATATCCATTGCTGAGCGATTGGCCCTGCTAAGTTTAAAATATCGTGTTTAGATTCACCAACCATGCCACTTAATTTAATTGATGGGTTAGCAATAAGAGGCAACGTAAAATCAAAGTGTTTTAGGCCAAGAAAAAAACTCTGAATGACCACGGGCGTATAAAAAAACCAACTTGGTAGAAATTCATAAGGAGACACACTTCGATGCGTGTCTGATTCGAGTTCTGGCATTCCTGCGTTTATATGACCTTTCGCTATTGTATTGATGGTGTTATTTGTCATTAGGTCAATTCCTTTGAAATTTTCTTTTTTGCTATTCGATTTGTGGCAAATAAAACCAATGTCATTATCGGTATTAATAACCATTGGTGCTCACTCGCTTTGATCCAACTGCTGCTACCTAAAAAATACACACTAGGAAACACGAGTGCAGTCCAAACGGCAGTAGCACTCATTACGGCAGTAAGAAAGGTAAGAACCCGAATATGGAATACACCACTTAAGGTAAAGCCTATTGTTCTAAGACCGGGGATAAATCGAATGATGAATAAATTAAGCATAGGATTAGATTGGAGTTTTTTCCTTAAGTAACGCAAATGAGCGTTGGTTAAGGTTTTATATCTAAGTAGGCGAAAACGTGTAGAGAGCCGACCTAAAAAATACAAACCAAGATCCCCACTGGCAATACCAATAAAAGCGGCTAATAGGCCTATCATAGGCGTCACCATTTCTTGGGCTGATAAACTGGCGGCAGTCACAATGGCCAGATCTTCCAATAGGTAAGAAAGTAAAATGATCCCCACAAAGATAGAGAGCTCTGAACTATGAGACGTAAACAGTGCTTCTTGTATATTTGCGACTAAATCATTCATAACTCTTCCTTCTGAGTATTTTTATTTAGAGTGGCACTCTATTAAAAAAATGTAAATATATGTTTCTCATTTGTTTTAATTTGAGCTTATGATTAACAATAGGTTCCGTTTATATTTGGTTTATGTATGAATAAAAGATTTTGGTTACACCTTGGCACGGCGATTGGGCTGTTTGGGTTTTTCTTTATTGCGGCTTTTGTTTTTCATATTTATGAAGTTTTTTACTTCTTTTCATTTTTGGCTTACGGCGTTTTAATTTTTAATCTATTAAGTGCCATTGTCTATGCGGATCAATGGTTTCATTATGTTCTTTGCAGTGTGCTATTAATTATTTTAGGGACGTTTGCATCGATAGATGTCTTATCCGCAAGGGATGAATTACTAACAAATTGGATAGAGGCGGAGTGGTTAGGGTTAACGGTCAAAAACAGTGATGATTACATTCAAGTTATTTTAATTCTAATTAATATTTTTACGGGAAGCTTGGCTGCCAATACGCTATTTTATGGATTATGTAAAAAAAATAGCACCGTTAAATAACGATGCTATCTTATGTAATCAGAGTAAATCAGTATTGAATTATTTACTTAGATTAATGTTATAAACGGCAAAACCAACATCGTCTGTCGCGACTTGTTTCATTGGGTATTGACCATTATCTTTAATGAATTGAGTTGCCTTTTCTGTTGGTGAAGTTTCAAAACGGATATCCAGATTTTCCCCTCCTTCGATTGGAGCGAAAGACCAATTATTATCAGCACTTGGTTGAACTTGACCTTCCTCTTTACTTACTCGTGAAATGTAGCTAGCAAGAACGGTACGGTTTTCATCTGGAGAATCGAACGCGATAAAGTCCGTTCCTGTTCCTGGGAACTTGCCGCTGTAAGCTCGGTAATTGTTAGTAGCGATAAGGAAATCTTGTTTCGCATCAATTGGTTTACCTTGGTAAGTAAGCCCTACAATTCGCTCTGAACCTTCGTTGATTAAGTTACAGTCACCATCGTATTTCGCTGGTTGTGTTACGTTGATCTGATAATTTACGCCATCGATTACATCGAAGTTATAAGTACGGAAGCCATCCCAATCAATTAACTGTTGAGGGGCTGTGCTGTTGATGTCGATTTGTTTAAATTGACCAGCAGAACACTCAAGCCATTCTTTGACTTCTTTACCCGTTACTTTCATTGCAACAAGTGTATTCGGGTATAGGTATAAATCAGCCGCATTACGGAACGTTAATTGGCCTGATTCAACTTCAGTGAAGTTTGTTGGGTCATTTCCACGACCACCAGCTTTAAATGGCGCTGCAGCAGAAAGTACAGGAGTACCATCTAAATCAGGATCCCCTTGAATGAAACGTTCAACGTAATCTTTTTGTGCAAGGTTAACAATTTGCACGGTTGGATCATCTTGAACTAAGGCTAGGAAGCTGTACATCACATCATCAGCTTTACCAATAGGTTGGTTAACAAATTCACGAGTGCCTTTATGATCCGCTTCTAATGCTTTAACAATCCCTTCATCAGCAGCAGCTAATGATTTGTTGTTTTCTTTATCAAAGATAGGGCGAGCTTCTGCTTGGCTTTTTGCAACAATCCATTTGCCGTCTTTCTGTTCAAGCGTTAAATCCATCACACCAACATGGCTACCCCAACGTCCAGGCATTACCGCGGCAACGCCATTTATTGTGCCATTTACGTTATCGATGCCTTGCATGTTATCAAACCCTTTTCCTGGGAAGACGGCATGAGAGTGACCAAAAGCAATCGCATCAATGCCTTCTACCTCAGATAAGTAGTAAGTCGAATTTTCTTCGCCTTGTTTGTATGGATTAGTAGAAACACCTGAGTGAGGGATAGCGACAATGACATCTGCGCCTTCAGACTTCATTTGAGGAATGATTTCATTTGCGGTTTCAATGATGTCTTTTGCGAAGACTTTTCCTTCAAGGTTTTTCTTATCCCATACCATGATTTGTGGTGGCACAAATCCGATGTAACCCACTTTAATGTCGTGTTCTACACCTGCGGTATCTTTAAATTTGTGCGTTTTAATAATGTATGGTTTGAAGTAATGTTCTTTTGTTTTTGCGTCATACACATTGGCATTGATGTAAGGGAAGTTGGCATCGTTAATGGATTCGGCTAAGAAATCTAAACCGTAATTGAACTCATGGTTACCGATGTTACCGGCATCATAGCTTAATTGATTCATCGCTTTATATGCAGGGTGAACTTCCCCTTCTTCTAATCCTTTGTCTGCCATGTAGTCACCCATTGGACTACCTTGCAGTAAATCACCATTATCAACTAAAACACTGTTTATCACCTCACCACGAGCTTCTTTTACTAATGTTGCAGTGCGCGCTAAACCAATTTTTTGCGATGGTTTGTCTTTGTAGTAATCGTAATCCATCAGATTAGTGTGGATATCCGTTGTTTCTACAATACGCAGTTTAATCACTTCATTTGTTTCTGCTGGTGTACAGCCTGAAAGGGTTAATAAGCCACCCAGTACTGCTAGCGATAGAGGTTTAATAGACAGTTTCATAGTGTTCTCCAAAGGTTATGATCATAAAAGCGAAATCAAGATAACAGATTGATTGTATTGGAAATGTAATTGCTCTTTTAATGTGTGCACTTGATCTCGTTTCTATGTGCGTTAGGGTAACGAGTACGTTATGTATTTAAGTTGACGTTAACGTTGTAATGCTGGTGTTTATACGCACGCATCATCTTACTTTTCTGAATTTATATTTGTGAAACTGATAGGGTTTTTAGAAATGGAATTGATATTAATGATATCCGTTAGTCTTAAATCGAATAAAAAATGAATTTTTAGAATTTCAGGTAATAAATGAAGACGTCTATAGTGGTTTTATTGGAATGAGAAATCGCCATCCCCAATTTAGCCTAAAGGACAATATTACATGGACGCAAAACGATTAACCCACCTCCAGCAACTTGAAGCGGAAAGTATTCATATTATCCGTGAAGTCGCCGCAGAGTTTGATAACCCAGTGATGATGTATTCCATTGGTAAAGATTCTTCGGTTATGTTGCATCTTGCTCGTAAAGCTTTTTATCCAGGAAAAATTCCCTTTCCGCTTCTTCATGTTGATACGGATTGGAAATTCAAAGAGATGATTGAGTTTCGAGATAAAACCGCTAAAAAATACGGGTTTGACCTATTAGTACACAAAAACCCTGAAGGGATAGAAATGGGGATTAGCCCATTCGTACATGGTTCTTCAAAGCACACCGATATCATGAAAACTCAAGGTCTGAAACAAGCGCTAAATCAGCATGGATTTGATGCTGCATTTGGTGGGGCTCGTCGTGATGAAGAAAAGTCTCGAGCAAAAGAGCGTGTGTATTCTTTCCGCGATAAAAATCATACGTGGGATCCAAAAAATCAACGTCCTGAATTGTGGAATACCTATAACGGTCAAGTAAATAAAGGTGAAAGTATTCGTGTTTTCCCATTATCAAACTGGACGGAATTGGATATTTGGCAGTACATTTATTTAGAAAGTATCGATATTGTTCCGCTTTATTTAGCTGAAAAACGCCCAGTAGTTGATCGTGATGGCATGTTAATCATGGTTGATGATGAGCGAATGGAGCTAAAAGAAGGGGAAAAAATTGAATACAAAGACATCCGCTTTAGAACATTAGGGTGTTACCCATTAACAGGGGCTGTGGAATCCAAAGCGAACACCTTGCCTGAAATTATTGAAGAAATGCTGGTTGCTACTTCCAGTGAGCGACAAGGGCGAGCCATTGATCATGACTCATCTGGATCGATGGAACAGAAAAAACGCCAGGGTTATTTCTAAATATTAAATCAGGACAAGGAAGATAAATATGAACAGTGCAGTAGAACAAGAACTTGCAGAGTTAGGTATCGAAGCGTATTTAAGCCAACATCAACATAAATCAATGCTGCGTTTTTTAACGTGTGGTTCGGTAGATGATGGAAAAAGTACTCTTATAGGCCGATTACTTCATGACTCAAAACAAATTTATGCGGATCAACTGGAAGCCGTGCATGCTGACAGCCAACGCGTAGGAACGACTGGCGAACGCCCTGACTTAGCATTACTTGTTGATGGCTTACAAGCAGAGCGTGAGCAAGGCATTACGATTGATGTCGCTTACCGTTATTTCTCAACTCAAAAGCGTAAATTCATTATTTCTGATACACCAGGACATGAGCAATATACACGTAATATGGCAACGGGTGCATCAACGTGTGATGTCGCTGTTATCTTAATCGATGCTCGTAAAGGTGTGTTAGATCAAACTCGTCGCCATTCCTATATCGCGAATCTCTTAGGTATTCGTCATTTTGTGGTGGCGGTGAATAAAATGGATTTGGTTGATTATTCTCAATCTCGATTTGAAGAGATTAAAGAAGAATATGTAACGTTTTCTAAAAAACTTAATAATCCTAATTTGGATATTTCGATTCTGCCGTTATCAGCATTAGAAGGCGATAACGTAGTAAATCACAGTGCCGCACTTGCTTGGTATAAAGGTGCCCCATTATTAGAAGTGTTAGAAGACATTGATATTGATGCTGATAGAGGGAATGGTGAATTTCGTTTCCCTGTGCAATATGTTAATCGCCCTAATCTTGATTTCCGAGGTTTCTCGGGTTCTGTGTCTTCTGGTGAGATAAAGGTTGGTGATGACATTATTGCTTTGCCGTCAGGTAAAAAATCAAAAGTAGCTCGTATTGTGACGTTTGATGGTGATTTACCTTCGGCACAAGCGGGTCAGGCCGTGACTCTCACACTAGAAGATGAAATTGATATTAGTCGTGGTGATCTATTGGTTAAATCGACATCCAATCTTACTGCAACGGATCAATTTAAAGCCGAAATTGTTTGGATGACAGAAAAAGGGTTACAGCCTGGACGTCAATACGACATTAAAATAGCAGGCAAAAAAACGGTCGGTCAAATTGATGCTATCCATCATCAAGTCAATATTAATAGCCTTGAGACGTTTGTTACCGATGAGTTACCTCTTAATGGTATCGGGTTATGTGATGTTTCATTAACTGAGGTGGTGAGCTTAGATCGTTATCAAGACTGTGCTGATACTGGTGGGTTTATCTTTATTGACCGTTTAACGAATGTGACAGTAGGGGCAGGCATGATCCAAAACCTATCTGAGTTGAGTGATGTCGCTCCTATCAATGATAATGTCAGTGCTTTTGAAGTGGAATTAAATGCGTTAGTTCGTAAGCATTTTCCACATTGGGGCGCGCAAGATATTTCGAAGCTCTTAAGTTAGAGTTAAGAGTAAGGTAATTACTATGCCGTGGGAACAAGGATTCGTTCTAGCTTTATTAACTCTTATTATTGTGAGTTTATTGGCGAGTAAATTAAAACCAAGTGTGATTTTTGCAGGGTCTGCATTTATTGCCTTTATGGTCGGAATGATTGATTTGCCAAGCTTGGCAAAAAACTTTACTAATTCGTCATTATTGACCTTGGTGTTATTGATCCTAAGTTCTTGTGCACTAGAAAAAACGCGCCTTATCAGTTGGGTAGGGCGTTATATTTCAGAGGGAAGGTTAGGGAGTGTGGTAGGTAAATTAGGTCTGTCGACTGCCTTACTTTCTTCTTTTACCAATAACACGGCCGTTGTGGTGTCATTAATTGGTGCTATCAAGCGTAATCAACGTCACGCGCCTTCTCGCCTTTTAATTCCTCTTTCTTATGCGGCTATTTTAGGCGGCACACTTACGCTTATTGGCACATCAACCAACCTAATTATTAATAGTTTTGTCGAAGATGCTGGTTTACCGAGTTTAAGCTTTTTTGCACCGACTGCGATTGGTTTAGTTGTACTTGCTGGCGGGTTATTAATTTTAATCCCATTAAGCTATTTATTGCCGCAATACGATGATGGTAGTCAAGATGAGTTACCTTACTTTTTAGAAGCTCGGGTTGAAGGGGCTTCTCCTTTAGTGGGTAAATCGATCAGTGAGAATAATCTTAGAGCTTTACGTAAACTATTTTTAGCGGAAGTGATTCGAGAAGGAAGAACGATCACTTCTGTTGATCCTGACATGATATTACTTGCCGGTGACCGGTTATTGTTTTGTGGTGACATAGAAAGCGTGACCACGTTACAAGAAATTAATGGATTAACTTTATTTGGTCAGCATCATTTAAATGGTCAGAATTTAATTGAAGTGGTTGTCAGTCAGTCGGCTTCTATTCGTGGGAAAAGTATTAAATCGGCACATTTTAGAGAGCGTTTTGATGCCGTTGTTGTTGCTATCCGTAGAGGGCATGAGCGCCTTGAAGGAGGGCTAGGGAAAATAGAATTACAAGCTGGGGATACGTTAGTTCTTGTTCCTGGGAAAAACTTTGAACAAAGTAAACAACAGCTTAAAAGAGAATTTGTCATTATTAGTGATTTAGATTCTGCCGCAAAGTTGGATGGTGATAAAAGCACCTTTGTTCTATTAGGATTCGCGAGTGTTATCGCTGCGGCCTTATTGGATGTATTTCCGATCATTAAAGGGTTGTTAGTTTATTTATTAGCGATGTTTGCGTTTGGTGTCGTGAGCTTAGGTGAATTACGTCGTCGTTTTCCTATTGATATTGTTGTGATTGTTGGTGCGGCATTATCTATTGCTCAGTTAATGTTATCTTCCGGTTTGTCGGTTCAATTAGGTGACATGTTTATTGAATTATTTAATGGCTGGGGGGTGATGGGGGCATTGATTGCGGTTTACCTTATTACCTTAGTATTGACTGAATTGATCACCAATAATGCAGCGGCTGCGCTGGCATTCCCCATTGGCTATAGCATGGCACTTGGTTATGGTGTTGATCCTATGCCATTTATTATGGCGGTATTGTTTGGAGCGAGTGCTAGCTTCATTTCCCCTTATGGATATCAAACCAATTTATTAGTTTTTAGTGTTGGTAATTACACTTTGCTCGATTACGTAAAAGTAGGGTTGCCAATGTCAATTATTTATTCGGTGTTAGTGCTGTCTTTAATCCCTCATTTTTTCCCATTTTAATTCAAGGATGATATATGACTACGGAACAAACGAAAGAGCGCCAAGTAGTGAACGATGAAAATGTGGTTTGGCATCAATATTCGGTGACAAAAGAAACTCGCTCGGGTCTTAAAAAACAAAAGCCAGTGGTTCTTTGGTTTACGGGATTATCGGGAGCGGGTAAATCAACCATTGCTGGTGCATTGGAGGTGAAGCTTGCCGAACTTGGTTATCACACGTATTTATTGGATGGTGATAATGTTCGTCATGGTTTATGTAAAGATTTAGGCTTTTCTGATCACGATAGGCAAGAAAATATTCGTCGTATTGGCGAGTTGGCAAAATTGATGTCTGATGCGGGGTTAATCGTATTAAGCGCCTTTATTTCACCGCATCGAGCGGAAAGACAAATAGTCAGAGAGTTATTGCCTGAAAATGAATTCTTAGAAGTGTTTGTCAATACATCACTTGATGAATGTGAAAAACGAGACCCAAAAGGATTATACAAAAAAGCACGGGCAGGAGAGATAAAACATTTCACGGGGATTGATTCTGATTATGAACAACCGCTAAATCCTGATATTGATTTATTGGCTGGTACACAATCGATTGATGAGTTAGTAGAGCAATGCTTGGCGGTATTAAAAGAAAAAAATATTATTCAATAAGCACAAGCAGCAGGAGATGTTTTTCTTCCTGCTGTTTGTGATGCTATACCATGGTTGATATTGATGTTTTTACATCAGTTTCAACCATGAATTTTTGGCTTAATAAACCGGTTAAACTGTCGTAATAACTGTCATTAGGTTTATTACCAAGTAATTTACACAGCTCTGAGCCAGTAGGACTAAAGCGGTAATAAATTAATCTTGATCCTTTTTGCATCGGTTTAATTGCTAATTGTTTACCTTGATAGTGCAAAGGTAGCGCGGGTTCAAATTCAATTTCCCCAGATTCTAATTCCGTTCCTAGCAGTAAACCGAGATCAATAAGCAGCAATAAACTGGAATAAGGTAATTTGTAATTACCTAAATGTATTAACTGCGGGCCTTCTGTTTTGTAGAAAGTAAATAAAGTACCTGCGCACTTATAACCAAGTAATAATTTTTTGCTGTTGTCTTGTCCAAAGCTACACGCTAATGAGGCCGCTCGTTGAAATGTTTGAGCCTCACGCTGTGTCATGTCCTTTAATACTTTCAATGCTTTCATGGATGTTGCTCCGGGAGAGACAACCTCTTGTTTGAAAATTTGACTCCATAGACGTTGCATTGACGGGTCATGGATGTCTTTTGCCATTTCAAAGAAGCGATGAAGCCAATCAGGATCAGGATCTCCAGCGGTTTCATCACTACAGTAACCATGTGCGTATTTTATTATTTGCTCTAAATTATTTTGCTGTTGTTCTCGTAGTAACTTCTCTCTATAAAGAGCCCGTTTTAATAGAGTTTCTTCTGGTTTTGGTGCTTGAAGCTTTGCACCAAGCCCTTGTTTAATCGCAATTTCTTTAAGGCGTCGTTCACTGCTTACTACGTAATGTTCTTTTTTATGTGTCGCTTTTTCTTTGCTGTTTTGGGCGTCATTAACGATGACATTTTTTTTATTATCCATGGGTACGCCTAACGTCGATTAACACTGTCTGTTTTATATAGTATCGGTAACTAAAGATAAAAACTTTAATCTAAGGAAAGTAATGAGAAATTTTTGAAAAAAAGATACGAAAAGGAAATAAATAAAAGGATGAATAAATGATAATGATTTGTTAAAATTAAGTGTGTTTTATAATTTATCAGTGAGGTAGTGATGGGAGATATAAATCTAAAAAAAGTGTTATTTAGTGCAGTTTTAATTGTTAGCTATACTGTTGCGCTAGTTTATCTCTCTGGGTTTATATAAATCATCAAGATAAACTAGGGTTAATGAGTTGATATTAGTTATTCATCATCATATTCTTCTAAGCGAACCCCATCAATAAGATAGCCTGTTTCTGCGAGTTCACTGTCTATCGTTTCTGTTTTTAATGTACCTACGATATAAACGACATCCCACAGTTGTTGAATTGGCGCCCCTTTTTTAAATTTCACATAAATAATTTGATTGGGTGGCGGCGGTGGCACATGAATGCAGGCACCAAAATAAGGCACTAATAAAAATTCAGTAATCATTTTATCATCCCCTTCTAATGGAATAACAAAGCCTGGAATTTTTACCATACTGCCATTTAATTCTTGCCTAACACCACCAACAAGAGATTGTTGCATTTGCGCGCCATTATGATTTACTTTAGGCATTCCTATCGCATCAAATTGATGTCTTTCCTGCTCTGGAACTAAATCAATCCAATCTAATTTCAATACCTCATCACTAAATGCACTAAAGGGCAAAAGTAATAATAAGCAAAGTAAGAGTTTCTTTTTCATTATTTATCCTTAAAGTCTTATTGTCATACCATCACTTAATGAGTGGCGATACGCTTGTATTGCTGGAATAACACCAATAATAAAACCAGAGCACAAGACGAGTGCGAGTAATTTTAATTCATAAAGTGTGGGTAAGGTGAGCTCTATCGCAATGCCGTAATACTGCTGAATGATTGGCTGCAATATGCTTAATGAGAGGTAAAGACCTATTAGGCCTACGATGATCCCAAAGCTTGTAATGACAACGGCTTCGCTTACTAATAATATAAAAATATGTTTAGGCTGCGCTCCCATCGCTCTTAAAATGGCCATTTCTCGGCGTCGCTCTTGAAGGCTAGTGAGTAGGCTGGTGAGCATTCCCATTAATCCTGCGGCAACCACAAAAATAGAAACAGCTAATAGCGCTTGCTCAGCAACTGACATCATTCCCCATAATTCGTGTAAAGCAATACCTGGTAAAATGGCACTGAGTGGTTCTTTGGTATAGTCGTTAATGTAGCGCTGCAATGCAAATGTTTGAATTTTTGATTTTAGACCAAGCATAAATGCCGTAATTTCGGTGGGTTCAAATTTTTGTTTTTCTAATATTTTAGCATCGGGTGTATTTCCTAAGTGCGCACCGCTTTCCCATCCAACATGGATGGCAGAAATTGCACCTAAAGATACATGTAACGTTTTGTCTACTGGCGTCCCTGTTGGCTTTAAAATACCAACAACCGTAAAGGGCAGCTTATCGTGACGGGTAAATGATTTATCACTAATACCATGAGCAATAACGAGCTTATCACCTAAATGATAATTTAATTTTTGTGCCACATCGGCGCCTAATACGACATCAAATAGGTCGTCGAATGGCTTTCCTTCTTTAAAAGCCAGTGGTTGTTTTTTTCCATATTGATAAAAGCGAAAATAATCTTGATTCGTACCCATGACTCGAAATCCTTTATGGGAATCTCCAAGAGAGATTGGTATTGACCATTTCACTGCCCGTTGGCTGATTATTTCTTGATAGCTTTTCCAATCAATATTATTTGTCGCGTTACCAATGCGAAAAACAGAGTAAAGCAAGAGGTTCACTTGACCTGAACGTGCGCCAACAATTAAATCTGTGTTTGATATGGTATTTGCAAAGCTTGTTTTAGCTTGGGTACGAATACGTTCAACACCGACTAATAACATGACAGAGATAGCGATAGTAGCAACAGTAAGTAATACCGTGGTTTTACGGTTTTTAAGGCTCTTCCAAGCCAATTGCAAAATGCCTATCATGAGTATTCTCCCGCGGTGTTTAAGGTTCTTAAATCAATACTTTGATCAAATAAAGACTCTAAACTTGGGTCATGACTGACAAATAACAAACTAGCCTGACTGTTTTCACATTCATTCATGAGTAATTTAATAAAGGCGAAGCGTGTTTCATGGTCGAGGGCTGAGGTCGGCTCATCGGCAATAATAAGTGTTGGCTTCCCTATAAACGCTCTCGCTGCCGCAACTCGCTGTTGTTGGCCAATACTAAGATCAGTAATCGGTCTATCAAAATGAGAACGAGGTAATTGGAGTTGAGTTAACAGGCGTTCCGCTTCTTGGCGTAACTCTTTTTTAGACAATTTGCTTTTTGATGAAAATTGATAAGGCAGTACAACGTTATCAATTACGGATAGGTAGGGAAGTAAATTAAATTGTTGAAAAATATAACCGATATTATCCGCTCTAAAACGATCTCTTTGGTTCGATGATAAATGGTTAATATCAGTACCATTAATGATAACGGATCCTGACGTGGGAGAAACTATTCCGGTTAACAAACTTAATAGTGTTGATTTACCGCTGCCGCTTGGCCCTTTAATAAATAGCTTATTACCCTGTTTTTGTGAGAAAAAGGGAATGTTAATCGTTAGCTCTTTTTGATTAGGCCAATGAAAAGTGAGATCGGATAATTCAATAATATTCATCGTAATTATGGCGATGTTACCATCGCCATACCTAAGCTATAGAGTGATAATCGGAGAATTTGGAGTTAACGTATCAGCTTTTTGTCCCGCATCACCTAAATATTGAATCGTCATTTTTTGAGTGTGCGTGAAATGAGTGAACCATTGAGTTTCAATGTTATTTAGTTTCGATATTGCTTCACAATGATATTCATATTGAGCGTTAAATTCTCCGTGCTTGCTATGTTCTTTGTGGTGTTCACCATCGTGCTGGTCGTGGTCGTGGTCGTGGTCGTGGTCGTGGTCGTGGTCGTGTGGCGTTAAATTATGAGAGACATGGGCTTCTTCTAAAGTACATTTAGCTTCTGCTGGTAATGTAAAAATAACACTTGGATTATTTAGTGTTTTTACGGCCTCAGATAGAATTCGTTTTTGTGTGTCATCTTTCGGTGCGTGCTCAAAGCCCACAACATCAGCGCCTGGTGCCGTGATTTCAAATAACAGATGATCGCCATCTTGAGCGATGTTTGTTTCGACTACGCCATGAACATGAGCATCGTGATGGCGATGTTCACTTTCATGTTGTTGATCTCCATCGTGCGGGTGGTCATGCGTATTTGCATTCGCAGCATTAGAAATTGAAAATAAAGAACTTGAAATGGCAAGGCTAAGTAGTATTTTTTTATTACGGATAAGCATAATGGCTTCCTATTATCTAAGAGTTATAAATGAATTAATGTATTTATTGAGTTAGAGAATAGAAAAAGGAGGCGCACGTGAATGTACGGTGATAGATGAAGGGTTACTATTTTCTACACTAGTAAATGTAGACGATATTATTAATTGAGGGATTATTGGAAGAGAAGCAACATGGGCAGTAATTCCTGACCCAATGGAGTGGAACATTTGGCAATGGTGATTTTCATGGTGCTGTATATTGGTATCAATTTGATGATTAGCAACCAAAATACCAAACAGCGCGAGAAGTATGACTAAACTCCAATTTAACCAGCGCTGTTTAGTAAAGAAATACGATTGCATTATACTGCCCTAATTGAATGAGTAGTAAATGTAATAATATAACATTTTATAAGCAAGTAATTTGTTTACAATTGAGCGTGAATTAATGAGATAACTTGCTTGATTTCGTCAGATGTTAATTTTCCTTCTTTCACAAAAAGAACATTACCTTCTTTATTTTGAACGATAATTGCAGAGCTTTCTGGCTGAAGATCCCACGTTTTTGCTGCGGTTCCATTTTCATCAAGAACCATCGAAGACCATGAGAACTCTTCTTTACTTTCTTCAGCAGAGGACTTTACAAATCCCCCAGTACCCCAAATGGAATCGTCTTGATTAATAATCGTTGTCGTTTGATATTGTGTTTCAGGGAACTTTTCTAATGTAATGGCACTCATAAGCTCAGTATTCATTGCTTTAGCGCTACTTCGACCAGCAATCGCTTGTAATACTCGAACCTTACCTTTTAGCTGTTCTGAATCCCAAGGTTGATAGCTTGCCGCGGAGTCTTCAAAAAAGATTTCACCGTAATTATCAATGGAAACAGTAGGTACTGTTTTGTTCAATGTAATGTTATGAGCAAAACCGAGTGTTGGTAATAAGCAAGCGGCAAGAGTAAGTAGGGGGATCTTTTTCATTTTAGTTATCCTTAGAAATTATTGATGTAGTTTAGTTCAGCAGTGCTTAAAAAGCGATTCGACCAGTTTTCTTATAAATGAATATTGGTTAATAAACAGTAAAGTCCAGCTTGAGGTATGCCGTTTTGTACACTATAATGTTACGGAAATGTTTCGAGAACATTACTTTAGATAAGATACGCCTGAATGACGGTTGTGTATTTTGATGGACTAAAATGAAACCTTGTACGGATTATTGAGGTATGGCTATGTTTAGAAATTTTAAGGCTTATAGACCACTGCAAGTGGCACGTTTTGTAAAGACTCTCTTTAAAGGGCAAATTCATATTGAAGGCGTAGGCACTTTTGATTTTGATGAAGGAAAAATATTAATGCCATCTTTAGAGAATAAAAGAATGTTGTCTGTTATGAGTGAGGTAAACCAACATATTCGCCAGCTTTCTCTGATGCCTGCATAGTAGCGTAATGAAATTATTAATAAAAAAGGTGCTCAATAATGGGCACCTTTTTTATGCTATAAAAAGAATTAAAGAAAACACACGCCAGTTCCGCTTAATCCACAATAACCATTTGGATTTTTGGCTAAATATTGTTGATGGTATTCTTCTGCGAAATAAAAATCATTTGCAGGAGTAATCTCGGTTGTTATTGGTTCTTCTATTCCCTGTTGAGATAGAGCGTGTTGGTATTGTTTTTTCGTGTGTGTTGCTATTTCTTGTTGGTTTTTATTATAGGTGTAAATAACGGATCTATATTGAGTACCAATATCATTTCCTTGGCGCATTCCTTGGGTTGGATTGTGTGTTTGCCAAAAAGAGTGAAGCAATTCTTCTAAGGAAATGAGCGCCGGGTCAAAAACTACTTTGACGACTTCTACGTGGTCAGTTGAACCAGAGCAAACGTCTTTGTATGTCGGGCTCTCGGTTTTACCACCGCTGTAACCTACTGCTGTAGAGTAAACGCCAGTTAGTTTCCAAAATAAACGTTCAGCACCCCAAAAGCACCCCATGCCAAAGAGTATTTGCTCAAAACCTGCAGGGGTTGATTCTATATCATGCTGAGAAATAAAATGTAGTGGCTGTACTGTGTGTTTTTCCATCGTCATGTCGCATCCTTTAACTGAGTAATTTAGAAGACATTTGCCTTGTGCTACTCTATAAAACGAGTAAATTACCATGACATATAATGCATAACTGAATCAATAGAATAATTATAAGTATGACCAAGAAGTTATCCCTCTTTTTTACATTTTGTTTGTTTGCCATTTCATCTAACGTGTCGGCAGAAACAGAATTGGATATAGAGGGTTTAGAAGGACCTTTACTGAGTAATGTAGAAGCTTACATCTCAGGTATTCCAGAAGAGGATTATTCTGTATCTCTTCGTTTCCAAGCTCGCCTTGAAGAAAGTACGACGGATGCTTTAAAAGCGCTGGGTTATTACCAACCCGTGATCACCTTTACTATTGAAGGTGAAAAATCAGATCACACGCTTATTATGACTGTTGAAGAAGGCCAACCCGTTGTTATTTACGTCAGTGATATCATTATTACGGGTGAGGCAAAGAACGATATTGACTTTACTAATGCGGTTGATAATTCAGGACTCAATTTAGGGCAAGTTTTGAACCATGGTCGATACGAAAGTTTAAAAAGTACACTGCAAAATCTAGCGTTAAGAAAAGGGTATTTTGATGGTGAATTTTCGGTTAACCGTTTAGAAGTTGCTCCTGGAAGACATCAAGCAATGGTTCGTTTACATTATGATAGTGGTAAGCGTTATAGTTTTGGTGAAACGACGATCGATGGAAGTCAAGTTGAAGAGAAACGAGTGCGTTCAATAATACCTTTTGAGCCTGGTGACCCTTATCTTGCTAGTCTGGTTGGCGATTTAAATCAATCCCTTTCAAATACTGAATGGTTTTCATCCGTTTATGTTGAACCTGATTTAGATGCTGTCGGTGAAACTCATCAATTACCAATGAAAGTTCATGTCTCTCCTCAAGTTAGAAATCAATTAGAAACCAGTATCGGTTATTCGACAGATGTCGGCGCGAGAGGGAAAATTCGATGGAAAAAACCGTGGTTAAATAAATATGGTCACAGTTTAGATACTGCACTTTCTATCTCTAAGCCAGAGCAAGAAGCTACGATCTCTTATAAAATCCCTTTAGAGCAAGTATTAAAGGATTATTACATTGTGAAGTATGGTCTGAAAAATGTAGATAATCGAGATACTGACAGTTTGGAGTCGAATTTAGCGTTTGAAAGGCATTGGGTTTATGACTCTGGTTGGCATCGCACTATTTATACACGTTTCTTGTATGAAGAATTTACGCAAGGCATCCAAGATGGGACTGCTTGGCTAGTGCTTCCTGGTATATCATTCTCTAAAAGTCGTACTCGTGGTGGAACAATGCCGATGTGGGGGGATAAAAAAGCATTCACTATTGAAGGTACTGATGAAGCATTAACGTCAGACGTAAGAATGCTTCGCCTACAAGCCCAAGGAGCGATTGTTCGTAGTATTGGGGAAAACCATCGAGGTGTTGCACGAGCCGATATTGGTGCAATATATACCGATGATTTCTACAAATTACCCCCATCGATTCGATTCTTTGCTGGTGGTGATAATAGTATTCGTGGTTACGGATATGAAGAAGTATCACCAAAAGACAGCAGTGGTTATTTAACTGGCGGACAATTTATGGCAACAACCAGTCTTGAGTATCAATATCGAGTTGTGGGTAATTGGTGGTTGGCGACATTTATTGATTATGGTGATGCTTGGATAACAACTCCAGATTGGAAAACGGGTGCAGGTTTAGGTATTCGATGGGCTTCTCCTGTAGGGCCAGTTCGACTTGATTTTGCGTGGGGGTTTGATGCTGAACCTGGTGATGAATTTAAAATCCATTTTACGTTAGGACCTGAAGTATGAGTTCCTTATCGGTAAATGAAGAACAAAATAAGCCGCAATTAAAGAAAAAGCGTCGTTTTAGTCGATACTGTATTTGCTTGGCTTTGTTTGTTCCAACAATTATCCTCATGATTTTATTGTTAATCGGTGCATTGGTTTTTACAAACTCTGGCTTGAAGCTAATTATTTGGGGGGCAGAAAAAGCGGTACCTGAACTTTCAATAAAAAACATAGACGGAAGTTTAATTCCGGAATTTACTCTATCAGAGGTTAAGTATCATAATGATGATCTACTTAACGCTGATATTTCTCGTTTTCATTTTGGGTTAACGGCAAAGTGTTTATTGGTTCCTTCGCTTTGTATTGATGACATTACGATTGACGGGCTTGTTTTGGATTTCCCTCAATTACCCACCTCGCCAGAAGACGAAGCGACTAAAGCACCTACAAATAATGAGCTGCTTTCAATTCCGATCCCTATCAACATCACCAAGATCTCGATTAATAATATAGATGCTACTGTTTTGGGTAATCGTATTCAGTGGGATAGTTTTTCTACTGGGATTAAAATATATAAGAGTGATTTGACCATTACACCTTTGCAATGGAATCGAATTAATTTACAGCTTGCTGAGAGTGAAAAAGAAAAGACGAAATCGAAAGCTCCCGCAGATAAAGTCTCGGATACCCCAATTGTTTTACCTGATGTTTATGTTCCATTAAATATAAAGGTAGAGCAGTTTTCACTTCGTGATTTTGTGTTACAGCAGGAAGCGCTAGTTAAAATCAATCAGCTTGACTTTAAAGCCAATATTGGTGAGAACGATATTAAGGTTAATGATTTTTATCTTGATACACCACAAGCTAATTTGTCTTTAGATAATGAAATATCTTTACAAGGTGATTACCCATTAACGTTAAATGCGAATGCGGTAATAAAGGAAACGGAATTAAAAGGTCATAAAGTAACGATTATAGCCAAAGGGAGTGTTGCAAACTTAGAGGCATCTCTTAATTTAACTGGGGGATTGAAGGCCAACGTTGAAGCAAATATTCATCCTCTTGAGACAACATTACCTTTTGATGTCCATGTGTATAAAGCGGAACTTTATTGGCCGTTATCTGGTGTAAAAGAATTCAAAGTAAGCGTGCCTAATATAAAAGCAGAAGGTGACCTTAACCAATACAAGTTTGCGAGTGCTCTATATATAGAGGGAAAAACAATACCGCAAACAGATTTACGTTTAGAAGGTAAAGGTAATTTAGAAAAAGTTGAGCTTTATGACTTTATGGCGGATACCTTAGGGGGAAGTATTTCTGGTAGTGCGGAAGCCGATTGGGCTTCTTTAGTTCATTGGAAAGCGGATGTACATCTTCAGAATATTCAACCAGGTTTGCAATGGCCAGAAGCAGAGGGTGACATTAGTGGCGAATTAGTCACCTCAGGCAGTTTAACAAAAGAAGGGGGTTGGAAGGTTACCGTGCCAACCATCGATATTAATGGCATTTTTAGGGAGTACCCATTAATTATAGAAGGGTCGTTAAAAGCGGATGATGTTAAAGGTTTAGGAGAACCGTATCTCGAGGTTGCACAATTAACACTACATCATGGGGATAACGGATTAACGATTTCGGGTTCTTTAGATAAAGAATGGGATCTTAATGTTGATATAGACTTTCCTGAATTATCTGACAGCGTACCAGATGTTCATGGGCAGTTAATGGGAAATGTAGCCTTAACCGGAAAAGTAACAGAACCTAAAATTAACGTAGATATAAATGCGGTAGAACTTCAACTGCCTCAAAAAACCACACTAAATAAAGCGTCTATTAAAGGTTACGTTGTTCCTATGCCTGCAATTGATGCGGATCTTAGTATTAAATTACTTGGTGGTAAATATAAAAAACAAACACTTAAAGATTTAGTGGTTCGCTTTAGTGGTAAAGAGCATAATCACAAATTACAAATTGATTTAGATTCTAATGTTATTCAATCGCATCTTTTATTTAATGGTTCTCTTGAACGTAAAAAAGGGTGGAAAGGTGAATTAAGTAAAGCTGATGTTGTTACTGAAATTGGTCCATGGAAGTTAGATAAAAAAGCTTCGCTTGCTTATGATATCCAAAAGCAAGAATTATTCGTTCAAGCTAACTGTTGGAGTCAGGGAAAAACATCGTTGTGCCTAAATAAAGATTTAGTCGCTGGAAACTCAGGCAGTGCTGATGTGAGCATTAAACATTTTGAATTCAGTAAAATTAAAAAATTCTTACCAGAAGAAACAAACATAAATGGTGAGGTTAACCTTGATGCATTAGCGAAATGGGCGGTAGGGAAACCTCCTTATGTAAAAGCGTCATTGTATTTACCAAAAGGAAATATAGAGCAAGAGATGGAAACCCCTCTTATTGTTGGTTGGGATAAAGTAAATGTTAATGCTGAAATGAAAAATGATGAGCTAAAGAGTGATTGGCTTATTGCATTAACAAATAACGGCGAATTAAAAGGTGAGATGACGGTTAATCAATTAACTGGTTCTAAAAAACTTAATGGTTACTCCAATATTAATACCGTTTCATTAGCTATGCTTGAACCTATTTTAGGAGAGTATAGTCAATTAGAGGCAATGGTGAATTCGAGTATTAAGGTCTCTGGGCCGATAGAACATCCTAAATTATTCGGAGACCTTAGTGTTGATAAAATAAAAGTGAAGGGTGAAATATCTCCAGTTGACATAAGTAATGGCAATATCAATATTCTTTTTGGTGGCCACAGTGGAAAATTGACATCGTTGATCACTACATCTGACGGGGATCTACATTTAAAAGGGTTTGGTGATTGGTCAGCATTAGACGCTTGGAAAGCAGGATTGGATGTCTTTGGTAATGAGTTGCAAGTTAACGTCCCTCCAATGGTGAAGTTAAAAGTTAAACCAGACATGAAAATTAGAGTAATACCGACATTGGCGAAAATTACAGGCTCTATTGAGATCCCTTGGGGGCGGATAGTCGTGAAGGATTTACCAGAAAGTGCAATTGGTGTATCAAAAGATGAAATTATCTTAGGTGATAATCTAAAACCAATCGAAAGTAACACGTCATTACCTATGGCAGTGGAAACCGATATTGATCTCAGCATTGGTGATGATGTTTTGCTTTCTGCTTTTGGTTTAGAGGGTGGATTAGTAGGAAAGTTAAATATTACTCAAAAAAATAAAGGTCCGTTTATTTCGGGTGAAATTAACATTGAAGACGGAACCTATCGTTCATTTGGCCAAGATCTACAAATTACGAAAGGAAAAATATTATTTAATGGACCCGCAGATCAACCTTATGTTGATATTGAAGCAATTCGCAATCCAGATAATACAAAAGATGATGTTGTTGCTGGTGTAAAAGTGAATGGACCAGCGGATACACCTAAAGTTGAAATTTTTTCATCACCAAGCATGCCGCAAGCAAATGCGTTGTCTTATCTATTGAGAGGGCAGGATATCGATAGTGATTCTGGTGGTAATGCCATGACGACCACACTAATTGGATTAAGTTTAGCAAAAAGTGGCAAGGTGGTGGGGGAAATAGGTAAAGCATTTGGTGTTCAAGATTTACAACTTGATACTGCAGGCTCTGGTGGTGATTCACAAGTGACGATCAGTGGTTATATCGCACCAGATTTACAAGTTAAGTACGGTGTGGGGATATTTAATTCTCTTGGTGAGTTTACATTAAGGTATCGTATTGTCAGCGATCTTTATATAGAAGCGATTTCTGGACTAGATAATGCGGTAGACTTAATTTATCAGTTTGAATTTAACTAATGAAATGCGCCAAATGTGGATAACTTTGTGGGTAACCTGTTTTAAGCTTTAGGGTAAAAAATTATAAGTTATCTATCGAATAAAACATCACCAAACAGTAA
>SAMEA5043648__coassemble_56_pt1 | contig 30079 bp, 30 predicted proteins | sample SAMEA5043648__metabat2_low_PE_006 | metagenome-assembled genome bin SAMEA5043648 (sample SAMEA5043648) | Gadus morhua
TATTGAATCTAGACCGTGGAAGTTAGTTGTATGCAGTGATAAAGCTATTGATGGAGATAGTTCGGGAGGTTCTGCATTTATTGCTGCGGGTGAAAGGTTCTCTGTAAAGGTGAAACCAGTGAGATTTGGTACCGCAACTGATTTATGTCAGCTACCAGTGACTCAAAATTTCTTTAAATCATCCGCTCCTTTTTCATCTATATCGCCATCATACGAGTTAAGTACTCCAACTGCTGGAGTTAAAGGTACTTTAGCTCCATTAGCTCCTCTTAATAATGATGTTTATGTCGATGTCGGTAGAGATAGCTATTACGAATTTAATAATATGACCTATTCAGAAGTTGGAAGTCTTTTATTTAAATCTGAAGCTTTAAGTCCTATTTTTTATGATGGGATTCAAGGAGGGATTGAATTTGGTGAGCTTTCTATCGGTCGTTTCTATCCTGCTTATTTCACCATCACAGATACTTTATGGGATTACCCTAAAAGGCAAGGTTCTTCAGAGGGAACTTATGCCTATATGGACCAGCCTTTTGAGGATGTAACTTTTGAAGTGACGGCCTATTCTGCTCGTGGTTCAACAGCGACTAACTATGGCTTGTTTGATACAAACTTAAAAGCGAGTTTCGAACTCACTGGTGATTATCATGAGCGATTAAATATTGCACCTTCTGACTTAGATAATACCCATTGGAGTAATGCCACTTGGGAAGCGCCAGATCTTTCAAATAGTGTCATTTGGTCAAGAAAAAGTGCATCAATGTTAGCGAGTAATGTAACAACAACTGCTGATGGTCCATTTAATGAGGGCGTTAATTCGATAACGACTGCGTTGAGCTTAGCAATAAATGGAACTGATCCCGTTTCTTTTGATAAAAACCAAACAGTAGTAGATCAAGAGTTATTATCACAACCAGACGTTCGCTATGGGCGAATGGTATTAGACAGTGTTGGAGCAGCGGTAGGCCAGAGTGTAATGATTCCATTACGTGTTGAGTATTGGAATGGTACTGGCTTTGTGATTAGCGATAGTGATAATGCGACAACATTTAATGGCGCTAATTATTGCAAACAAACGATCTGGCCAGATCCGAGTTCATCAAGTAACTCTGCCTTATCTGGTTCTAATCTCAGTGGTATTGATTCAGGCATTGATAGACGCAATTTAAAAGCCATCGCTGATACCAATAATGCGACTTTGCGTGAGCAGGTGCGCTTTTGGTTACGTTTAGCATCTATCTCTCCACAAGTGGGTAAAGCGAATGTTGACTGCTCAGAAGAACCGAGTTCATCTCAACCTTGGCTTCAATATAATTGGCGAGGCAAAGGTGATGAAGATCCATCAACCGTGGTGACGTTTGGTATTTACCGTGGGAATGACCGCATCATATTTCGCGGTGAAAGTAACATTATTGGTACTTCTAACTAAAAAATGAATAAAAATCCTGATTTGCTTCAGGATTCTGTAGCAATGCCTTGCTGATTAGGCTAGGCATTGGTACATTTAGATATATTTATCTTATTATCACGCTTTCAGGAAATACGAAGATTATGTTTAAGAAACTTCGTGGCATGTTTTCAAACGATCTTTCAATCGATCTAGGTACTGCCAACACACTTATTTATGTAAAAGGTCAAGGCATCGTTCTTGATGAACCTTCTGTTGTTGCTATTCGTCAAGACCGTAATGGTTCAGCGAAAAGCGTAGCGGCTGTTGGTCACGAAGCAAAACGAATGCTAGGTCGTACTCCTGGTAATATTTCTGCTATCCGTCCAATGAAAGATGGCGTTATCGCTGACTTTTACGTCACCGAAAAAATGTTGCAACACTTCATTAAGCAAGTGCACGACAACAGCTTCTTACGTCCAAGCCCACGCGTTCTTGTTTGTGTACCTTGTGGTTCTACGCAAGTTGAACGCCGTGCTATCCGTGAATCAGCTCAAGGTGCTGGTGCCCGTGAAGTCTTCTTAATTGATGAGCCTATGGCTGCTGCTATCGGCGCTGGCTTACCGGTATCTGAAGCGACCGGTTCTATGGTGGTTGATATAGGTGGTGGTACAACAGAAGTTGCCGTTATCTCACTGAACGGTGTGGTTTACTCATCGTCTGTTCGTATTGGTGGTGACCGTTTTGATGAAGCGATCATTAACTACGTACGTCGTAACTACGGTAGCCTTATTGGTGAAGCGACGGCTGAGCGCATTAAGCACGAGATCGGTTCTGCATACCCTGGTGATGATGTCCTTGAAATTGAAGTACGTGGTCGTAACCTTGCAGAAGGTGTTCCTCGTAGCTTTACACTAAATTCAAACGAAATCTTAGAAGCGCTTCAAGAGCCTCTTTCTGGTATCGTTTCAGCAGTAATGGTTGCACTAGAACAGTGTCCACCAGAACTAGCATCTGATGTTTCAGAACACGGCATGGTATTAACGGGTGGTGGTGCACTACTTCGTGATTTAGACCGTCTTTTGACTGAAGAAACTGGGATCCCAGTGGTTGTTGCAGAGAATCCATTAACATGTGTTGCTCTTGGCGGCGGTAAAGCATTAGAAATGATCGATATGCACGGTGGCGATCTCTTTAGTGACGAGTAATAATAATAACGGGTGAGTGGATATGACTCCAATCTTTGGTAGAGGTCCCTCTCTACAGCTTCGCCTGTTTATTGCTGTAATGGTATCGGCTAGCCTTATGTTAGCCGATAGTCGTTTAAATGCCTTTTCTGACATACGTTACCTATTAAATAGTTTTGTTTCTCCAATTCATTATGCGGCGAATCTGCCTCGTACTATGTTTGATGGCATGTATGAGCGTTTCAATAGCCGTAATGCACTCATGTTTGAAAATCAGAAACTCAAACAAGACATGTTTATACAAAACAGCAATTTATTGTTGTTGGAGCAATTAAAGCAAGAAAATAGTCGATTACGTGATTTGCTTGGTTCCCCTTTTATTCGTGATGAAAAAAAGTTGGTGACAGAGGTAATGGCTGTGGATTCTGCACCCTATACCCACCAAGTAATGATAGATAAAGGCCAAGTTGACGGTGTCTATGAAGGGCAGCCAGTTATTAGTGATAAAGGTATTGTTGGGCAAATTAACTACGTAGGTGCACATAATAGTCGCGTGCTGTTGTTAACCGATCCTAACAATGCGATTCCTGTACAAGTAGTTCGAAATGATATTCGTGTTATTGCATCAGGAAAAGGTAATTTAAATTTAATGCAACTTGAGCATATACCAACAAATACTGATATTGAAATTGGTGATTTATTGGTGAGCTCAGGTTTAGGTGGGCGATATCCTGAAGGGTATCCTGTCGGTTACATTTCTAGTATAGATAATAATAATAAACGCCCTTTTGCATCGATAGAATTAGAAACTGCGGTTGAATTTGATAAATTAAGATATTTATTACTCGTATGGCCAACAGAAATTGAAGGTAAGATAAAGGAAGTGACTAATGACGAGTAGTCATCTTATGCGTGGAAGAGTCATTATTTGGCTCTCTTTTTTGATCGCATTAATATTACAGGCGGCACCTTGGCCTGGAACATTAGAAGTATTACGACCTTCTTGGATCATATTAGTGACTTTCTATTGGGTATTAGCATTGCCTCATCGGGTTAATGTTGGTACTGCCATGATACTTGGGATCTTATGGGATCTATTACTTGGCACAACGCTTGGTATCCGTGGAATGACGATGGCGATTTTGGTCTATCTGGTTGCTGCGAATTTTAAGTTGTTGAGAAACCTTGCTCTTTGGCAACAAGCTGCAATCTTCTCAGCATTAACGTTACTGGGTAAACTCTTAGAATTTTTAGGCGAATTTTTAGTTCATGATGTGTCATTCAACGCACATTTTTTATGGGCGGGCGTGTTAAACTTTATTTTGTGGCCTTGGTTATTTTTATTGATGCGTAGAGTTCGCCGTCATTGGTCTATTCGATAAGGAAGTAAAATGTCGAATCAATTATTTTTAGCATCTGGTTCTCCACGTAGAAAGGAACTGCTGCAACAGTTAGGGTATCAGTTTGAGATAGTTACTGTTGACGTTGAAGAACAGCATCAGTCTCATGAATCCCCTTTAGAATATGTTGAACGATTATCTAAAGATAAAGCTCAAGCGGGTTTGCGTGTAGTCGAACAAAATAAAAATACAATTGTCCCAGTATTGGGCTCTGATACTATTGTTGTAATCGATGGTGTTATTTTAGAAAAACCAACAGATTTTGAAGATGCTAAGAGAATGCTCTTGGCACTGTCTGGTCGTCAACATCAAGTTATGACTGCTGTCACCCTTATGACTCCTGAAAAAACAAGAACCAAAACAGTAATTACTCAGGTGTGGTTTAAAACACTCTCAGAACAAGAAATTAAAACGTATTGGGAGAGTGGGGAGCCTTGTGATAAAGCAGGTTCGTATGGCATTCAGGGTAGTGGTGGGCGATTTGTCTCACGTATTGATGGCAGCTATCACGCTGTCATGGGATTGCCATTGATGGAAACCGATCAGCTCTTACACCAATTTTTGTAAAAATTAGTGAGGTGCTCCAATGAGTACAGAGTTGTTAATAAACGTAACTCCGAGTGAAACTCGAGTTGCGATGATTGAAGCCGGTGTGCTTCAAGAGATACATGTAGAAAGAGAAGCAAGACGCGGTATTGTGGGTAATATATACAAAGGCAGAGTAAGCCGAGTATTACCGGGGATGCAAGCGGCGTTTATTGATATTGGCTTGGATAAAGCGGCATTTTTGCATGCTTCAGACATTGTGCCTCATACTGAATGCGTTTCTGAGAATGAAAAGCGTCAGTTTCAGGTGCGAGATATTTCTCAGTTAGTACATCAAGGTCAAGATTTAGTGGTTCAAGTGGTAAAAGATCCACTTGGAACAAAAGGTGCTCGTCTAACTACGGATATTACTCTTCCTTCGCGTTACTTGGTCTTTATGCCAGGAGCGAGTCATGTTGGTGTCTCTCAACGAATTGAAAGTGAAAAAGAACGTAATCGTTTAAAGAATACGGTCTCTGATTATTGCGATGAGTTTGGTGGTTTTATCATTCGTACTGCCGCAGAAGGCGCGAAAGAAGCGGAGATCTCCCAAGATGCTGCTTTCTTAAAGCGTCTATGGCACAAGGTGATTGAGCGTCGTAAAAAGAGCAAAACAAAATCAATGCTTTATGGTGAGCTTGGATTAGATCAACGTATCTTACGTGATTTTGTCGGTACAGAGTTAGATTTAATTCGTGTCGATTCAAAGCAAGCCTTTGAAAAATTAAAAGAATTTACAACTGAATTCGTTCCTGAATTAACGAAAAAATTGGAATATTACTCTGGTGATAAACCGATTTTTGATATGTATGAAACAGAGAACGAAATTCAACGCGCTTTAGATCGTAAGGTCGAGTTGAAATCTGGCGGCTATTTGATCATAGATCAAACAGAAGCGATGACAACGGTTGATATAAATACGGGGGCCTTTGTTGGGCGTCGTAATTTAGAAGAAACGATTTTCAACACGAATATTGAAGCAACTCAAGCCATTGCTCGACAGCTTCGTTTACGTAATCTTGGTGGGATCATTATCATTGATTTTATCGATATGATGAGTGAAGAACATCGTCGCCGAGTGCTGCAAGTATTAGGCGCTGCGTTAGATAAAGACCGAGTTAAAACGAACATTAATGGTTTTACCCAATTGGGTTTAGTTGAGATGACTCGTAAACGTACGCGTGAAAGTATTGAGCATGTTTTATGTGGTCAATGTCCTACGTGTGAAGGCCGCGGTGCAGTTAAAACGGTTGAGAGCGTTTGTTACGAGATTTTACGTGAAATTACTCGAGTAAATAGAGCGTACGATTCTGATAAATTTGTCGTATATGCTGCTGTTGCTGTTGCTGATGCACTTCAAGGTGAAGAATCTCATGCATTGGCAGAGCTTGAATTATTTATTGGTAAGCAAGTGAAAATCCAAGCTGAACCACTTTATATTCAAGAGCAATTTGATGTTGTTATGATGTAAGAGAATGATAAGTGACCACTAAGTTAATTCGTACTGAACGTTGCTTGATGGGATTATTGCTGCTGGTATTTTTACTGGCAGCATTAGTCATAACAAGCCTACGCCTTTTATTACCTACCTTAAATAAATACCAACCAGAAATTGAACAGTTACTTTCTCAATCTACTGGTTTCTCAATCTCAATTGGTGAAGTAAAAGGGCGCTGGCGAAATACCAATCCATCCTTAAATCTGACTAAACTAACAGCAACCGATCCAAATACTGGGGATGAAATCATCTCTGTTGGTTCTGTTGAAATTCAACTGAATATTCTTTCCTCTCTTTGGGCCCAACAGCCTCAATTTGCTGATCTTCGAATCGATAAATTAACCGCAGATTTGACCTCATTAGGTAACGATAAATCAGAAGAAAATAAATTAGAAGTTGACGATAAAAATACAGAAGACTCACTTTCTAAACGTTTAGAAGATCTCTTTTTAGTCCGATTGAACCATTTCTCGATAAAAAATTCTCACGTTACGTTCACTGCATTAAATGGCAATGAAAAAACGATCTTAATTGATTCGTTACAATGGCGAAATGAAAGCAGAAAACACCTTGCTGAAGGGGTTGTGAGTGTTTTAGGCAGCGAAATTAACCAACTGAAAGTGATCGCAAACTTTAAAGAGAAAGGGACTTTCAAAAGTTTAGATGGTGATTTTTATGTTGAAGCCCAAAATATCCAAATTACGCCATGGATAAAAGACAATATTCAGCAAGAATATGGGGTTACTGAAGGTGAGGTATCCGTTAATGCTTGGCTATCGTTTAAAAATGGACAACCCATTGATGCATTAGTTGAAGCGGCTCCTTCTTATATTAACTGGGAAGAAGATAAAACGATCCATAAATTGAGTATCGAAAGTGGAGTGTTTGAGCTTCAACCAGAAAAAGAAGGTTGGAAAGTCATTTCATCAGGCATTCAAATTAAACATGAAGACGATGAATGGCCAGAGCTTGCTGGGAATTTTGTTTGGCAACCGTCTAAATGGATACTTAATTTAGGTCATATTGATCTTGAAAATGCGCTTGGACTCAAAACATTATTACCAGCATCTCAAGATGAAATCACGAATTTACTTGGTACTCTTAACCCTAAAGGGGATATCGATGATATTCGAGTTGAGTACGATGCGACAACGGGACTAAATTATTCGGCATCCATACATGCTGCCGGAATGAACCAGTGGGAATTACTGCCTGGTTTTCATAAATTAGATATTCTTGTTGCGGGCGATGAAACAAAAGGCAAAGCCGAGCTTTCTTTGGTTGATGATACGTTGCCTTATGGTGATGTATTTCAAGCACCTTTGAATATTGAAAATGCAAAGGTAACCGCTTATTGGAAGGTTAATGATGAAGGCTGGCGTTTATGGTCTGATTATATTGATGTATCAACTCCTGACCTTCAAGCCAAAGGTGAGTTCCGATTAGACTTCCCTAAAGATAAGCCTTCAGTGTTGTCTTTTTATGCAGAAGCTGATGCGTTTAATGCAGATCAAACTTGGCGTTATCTACCAACACTCGCATTAGGTCAAGACCTTACCGATTACCTTTCCTCTGCTGTTCAAGGAGGAAGTGCTAAGACGGTACAATTACTATGGTATGGGGAGTTAAGTGATTTTCCATATACAAAATATGACGGTATTTTTCAAATTAAAGTAGGCCTTAAAGACGCTAAGTTTTCGTTTGATACTGCTTGGCCTCCATTAACTAATTTGCAATTGGATTTGATGTTCCAAAATGCATCGATGTTCTTAAGTTCACATTCTGCAGACCTAATGGACGTGCATGCAACCCGAGTAACTGGACAGATTGCTAACTTAGCAGAGGACGGTAAGTTAACGATTAGAGCAAGAGCGAATGGATCTGGTAAAGCGGTTCGTGAATACATGACTGCAACGCCACTGGTTGATTCTGTGGGGGCGGCACTTAATAGTATTCAAATTGATAATAGAGTGGATGCATTATTACGGTTAGATATCCCATTTAATAGTGAAGATGTTAGAGCATGGGGCTATGCCGATTTAGCGAATAATCATATTGAATTGCAATCGCCTAATATCGAACTTACGAATGCAAAAGGTCGTATTGAATTTGATAATGATGTAGTGAAAGCAAAGGGGATCAAAGCCTCTTTACTAGGACAACCGATCTCATTGTCATTTAATGGTGAAACTCAATCCGATTTTTATGGGGTGAACATTGATGTTAAAGGTAAATGGAATATTGATCCTTTAAGGGAATACATTGATTCGCCGTTAATCGATAAAGTTAAAGGTACATCAATCTGGGATACCTCAATCAATTTACAGATGGCGGATGTTGGGTTTACTTATCAAATCGGGATGGATGCGGTTCTTAACGATATTCAATCAACGCTTCCATACCCTCTTGCATTAGAGAAAGGGTCAACGGATAAAGCGGTATTACAGGTCTCGGGTAATGCTGAACGGTTATCTGGACGCTTAATTTTTCCTGATGCAAAGTACCAAGCTGAGATTAGCATTGATAAAGAAACGCCAGTGATTGATGCAAGTTATCTTATTGTTGGGCGTGGAAACTTTAAAGTCAGTCCAATTGTCGGTCACTCTGCGTCATTAAATACGAAGAACTTAGATGTGGATGCTTGGATTGAAGAGCCTATTCAAAGTAAAGAAAAACCAAGCTCTGGTTCAAAAAGTAAAGCGAGTAGTTTTCCGGTTATTCCAATGCCAACACGGATTGATACCGATATTAAATCGTTGCGTTTGGCGAGTATAGATTGGAATGATGTAAATGCTGATATTCGTAAAAAATCACAAGGTTGGTATTTTCAGGTTCAAAGCCAAGAAGTTGATGGTAAAGCAACATGGAAGAATAACGAAGCACTGGCGGTGCAACTCGATAATCTACATATTTTCATTCCCAGCTTAGATAATGTTGATAGCGAAGGAGGGCTTAATTACGCAAAAGCAAAAGATCCATTGATCTCTTCTTTTGATCGTGAATTCTTTAAATTAATGCCCAACTTAGAGTTAACAATTAAAGATACTTGGGTTCAAGGGTATAAACTGGGTAAAGTTGAAACAAAGCTGCATAAAAAGAATGATACTTTTTATTTAGATACGTTAAACATTGTCAGTGGAAAGAATAAGTTTTCAATGACTGGTGATTGGAAATTAAATAAAGAGAGCAGTAAATCGTCTTTTTCAGCAAACGCCTCGGGTGATGATAACTCTGAATTATTAGCACGCTTTGGTATTAGTACTGGCATTCAAAACGCGACTTATACAATGTCGGCTAACCTAAATTGGGATGGCGCGCCTTGGCGAATTAAGACAAATACTTTAGCGGGTGATCTTGCGTCTACCTTGGATGAAGGTGTGATTACCGACGTGAAGGGGGCTGCTCGTTTTCTTGGTTTATTTAGTATGGATTCTATTATTCGTAAAATGAAACTCGATTTTAGAGATGTTTTTGATGATGGGATGGCATTTAACTCGATAACTGGCAGTGGAGAAATGCGTAAAGGCGTCTTTGTTAGTAATAATTTAGTGATGGATGCGGTTGCTGGTGAAATGAAGATAAAAGGCAAAGCGGATTTGAATACTCGTTTAGTTGATGCAGAAGTTAACTTTACGCCGGATCTAACCTCGGGTATTCCTATTATCACGGCATTTGCGGTTGCGCCACAAACGGCTATTATTGTACTTGCGGTCGCCACCGCTATTTCACCGGTTATTGATGTTATTACTCAAGTGAACTATAAAGTGGAAGGGCCTTTAGATGCCCCTACGGTTAAAGAATTATCTCGAAGCCAAGGTGAATATAAGCTTCCTGAGTCAAATGAATAATTAATGTAAATAGAGCCAAAAATAAGGACGTTAACGATGAGTAAAGTCGGTATTATTCAAATGAATTCAGGTGCGGATCCTGAAGCAAATATGAAGCAACTGAAACTCAATCTAAAAGGGTTACATCAACAAGGGGCTAAGCTTGCGCTAACACCTGAAAATACCCTTGTCTTTGGTCAAAAAGAAGATTATGAAAAGCACGCAGAGCCGCTAGGGAAGGGGCCTCTGCAAGAGAAGTTGGCCAAATTAGCAAAGCATTATCACTTATGGTTGATTATCGGATCATTTCCTATTCGAAATGCTGATGGATCGTTATCAAGCACTTGCCTTGTCTTTAATCATGATGGTGATCTTGTTGAGCATTACCATAAATTGCATATGTTTGATGTCGATGTAGAAGATGGGCATCAAAGCTACAGAGAATCCGATACTTTTACCGCGGGCAGTGAGATTAAAGTGGTTGATACGCCCATTGGAAAGATTGGTTTGTCTATTTGCTATGACGTAAGGTTTCCACAACTTTACAGTGAATTACGCCAACAAGGTGCAGAAATACTGATTGTTCCTGCAGCTTTCACAAAAGTTACAGGCTATGCGCATTGGGATATACTGCTACGTTCGCGAGCCATTGAGAACCAATGTTGGTTATTGGCCGCTGGACAGTGGGGAAGTCATGGTTCAGGTCGAGAGACTTGGGGGCACTCTATGGTGGTTGACCCATGGGGCAATAAAGTCGTCACTCAACGAGAGGGGACGGGGGTTATTGCTGCTGAAATAGATAAAAATCAAACGACTGCAATACGAAAAAAAATGCCCGTAGCACAACACGCAAGATTAGCTTGTAACATCCAATGAAGCTAATTGATTAAGAGTTTTATTGAGTAAAAGAGCGGTTTAACTATAAAACACGCTCTTTTTTATTCATAATTACTTTTAGATGATAAATTCTAAAAAGAGTACACCGAATGAGTTTGCAAGAAGTAGAACAATCTTTATTGAATCAAGCTGGGATCGGTCAACAAGAACTGTCTCAAACGTTAAGTAGCATTGCTAAAAGAGATGTTGATTACGCTGATATTTATTTTCAGTCATGTTGGCATGAATCTTTGGTTCTTGAAGACAGTATCATTAAAGATGGTTCGTTTAATATTGATCGTGGTGTCGGTATTCGTGCGGTTGCAGGCGAGAAAACAGGGTTTGCGTACTCAGACCAAATTAATTTAGATGCCTTGAAACAAAGTGCAAAAGCCGCTCGTGGCATTGTGCAACAAGGTGGCAGCGGTAAAGTTAATGCCTTTACGGCTCAATCTATACCTCAGTTTTATGCTCCAATGAATCCTCTTAATAGTCTTGATAAGCAACAGAAAATCGCATTGCTTCAAGAAGTGGATGTTTATATCCGAGCAAAAGAACCGTTGATTCAAGAAGTATCCGTAAGTATTAGTGGTGTGTATGAGCAAATGCTTGTCGCTGCACTTGATGGTACTTACGCGGCTGATATCCGCCCTCTTGTTCGCCTATCAATCAGTGTGCTTGTTCAACGTGGTGATAAGCGTGAACGTGGTAGTGCTGGTGGTGGTGGTCGTTATGGCTATGATTATTTCCTTACTGAAGTCGATGGTAAATCTATCGCTCTTGAATTTGCAGATGAAGCAATTCGTCAAGCACTTGTTAATCTTGATGCAGAAGCGGCTCCTGCCGGTATGATGCCTGTCGTTTTAGGTTCAGGTTGGCCTGGTGTTTTATTGCATGAAGCGGTTGGCCATGGCTTAGAAGGTGATTTTAACCGTAAAGGCTCATCTGTCTTTTCTGGTAAGTTGGGTGATAAAGTGACGTCTTCGGTATGTACGATTGTTGATGATGGCACAATGCTTGATCGCCGAGGTTCATTGAATGTCGATGATGAAGGGGTTCCAGGTCAATATAATACATTGATTGAAAATGGCGTATTGAAAGGCTACATGCAAGATAAGTTAAATGCTCGTTTAATGGGCGTAGCACCTACAGGGAATGGCCGTCGTGAGTCATATGCTCATCTACCGATGCCACGTATGACAAACACGTATATGCTGCCCGGTGAACATACACCAGAAGAGATCATCTCTACGGTTAAAAAAGGCATTTACGCACCAAATTTCGGTGGTGGTCAGGTTGATATTACCTCTGGTAAGTTTGTATTCTCTGCATCAGAGGCGTACTTAATTGAAGATGGTAAGATTACACGTCCAGTGAAAGGGGCAACTTTAATCGGTTCTGGTATTGAAGCAATGCAACAAATATCAATGGTCGGTAATGATTTATCATTAGATCGTGGTGTTGGTGTTTGTGGTAAAGCAGGGCAAAGTGTTCCCGTTGGTGTTGGTCAGCCAACCCTAAAATTAGATGCATTAACAGTAGGTGGTACAGAGTAATCTCTGTGCGCTAATTTACGTTTATCCAAATATATAAAAAGAGCCAAGCATTAATAATGCTTGGCTCTTTTTTATTTGTCTCTTTATATCAGAAGAATTATAGATCTTTTGCTAAATATAAATCTTTTAATACTTGGAAAATTTCACGGTATGCCTTTGGTGGCTTATTCGATTCTTTTTCTTTTTTTGCTTGGCGAGCAAGTTGACGGAAGCGTTGGCGATCAGCTTCTGGGTATTTCACCATGAGATCTTCAATCACTGCATCAGGCGTTTCAATCATACGATCACGTAGGATTTCTAACTTCTGAAGAGCGATAGTTGTTTGCGAGTGCTTGTTACGCACTTTATCTAAAGCTGCTTGAATTGCTTCAGGATCTTCTAATCGCATTAGTTTGCCAATGTATTGTAATTGGCGACGTTTTGCTTCGTTTCTAAAACGTTGTGCATCAAAGATCGCTATTTGTAGGAGCTCTGATAATGGAAATTTAGCAAGAACGGCAGGTTTTAAACCAACAAGCTCTTCGCCTAATTTTTGTATGGCTTCCATGTCGTTTTTCATCTCGGTTCTACTTACCCAGATGATCTCTTCTTCTTCTTCCCAAGGAGCTTTTTGATTTTTACGTGCCATGATCTTCATTCTTTAATGGGTGATTCTCTCTATTTTAGCAAGATAAATAGATAATTGGGCGCAAATTTATCACATAGAGTGTTATTCTAGTAAAAATGTATATGTTCAGTCAGATGTTATGGATGCAAAAGCCCAAATGATGAATCAAAAAATAGAACTTGAAGCAGCAGTAGCCAAGGCGTTAGAAATGGCAACACAGCACGCGAGTGCTGCAGAAGTCGCGATTACAAAAACGACAGGAATCAGTGTGTCAACTTTGATGGGAGAGGTTGAAAACGTTGAGTTTAATCGTGATGGCGCATTAGGTATTACGGTTTACCGTGGCCATAGAAAAGGCAGCGCATCGACATCTGATTTAAGTGACAAAGCCATTCAAGAGACGGTAGCAGCTGCGCTTGATATCGCAAATTATACGTCAGAAGACCCATTTTCAGGTCCGGCACCAAAAGAATTAATGGCGCAAAATATTCCTGATTTAGATTTGTTTCATCCTGATGATCCAGAGCCAGACTATGCCGCACAAAAGGCAATTGAAGCTGAAGAAGCCGCTTTAGCTTATCATTCATCCATTAAGCAAAGTGATGGAGCGAGCTACGATAGCCATTATGGTATTAAGGTTTATGGTAATAGTCATGGCATGTTAGCGAGCTATCCATCAAGTCGCCACAGTATTAGCTGCAGTGTCATTGGTGTTGATAAAAATGGCAACATGGAGCGAGATTACAGCTACACCGTTGCTCGCCATCGTGATGATTTATGGGATGCGAAAAAAGTAGGCTTAGACGCTGCTGAGCGAACTGTCAGCCGTTTAGATGCTCAAAAATTAAATACGATGAAAGTACCGGTTATGTTTTCGGCTGATGTTGCAACGGGCTTAATTGGGCATCTTGTGATGGCGATTAGCGGAGCAAACCTTTATCGTAAATCAACGTTTATGCTTGATAAGCTAAATGAAAAAATCTTACCAGATTGGTTTAACGTGAGTGAACGCCCACATATATTGAAAGGTCTAGCAAGCAGTCCATTTGATAGCGAAGGGCTGTATACACAAGATCGTGAAATAATCACTGATGGCGTATTAGCGACGTATTTACTAACGAGCTACGCTGCACGAAAATTGAATATGACACCAACAGGTCACGCTGGTGGTATTCATAACTGGTTTGTTAAATCAACAGGTCAAAGTTTTGATCAAATGCTCAAAACAATGGGAACGGGTCTTCTTGTTACTGAGCTTATGGGCCAAGGCGTAAATACGGTGACGGGTGATTACTCTCGTGGTGCCGCTGGTTTTTGGGTTGAGAATGGTGAGATCCAATATCCTGTGTCAGAGATTACCATTGCGGGCAACTTAGCAGCAATGTACCAAAACATTATTGCAGTCGGTAGTGATGTAGAAACACGTTCACAAATTCAAACGGGTTCAATCCTAATTGAATCGATGAAAATAGCCGGTCAGTAATACTTTAATCGTTTTATAAAAAGAATAAAAAAAGCGCGCTGTCATATTATGAGAGCGCGCTTTTTAATGCGTTATTTTTATGTATTACATTAAAATAGTGGCGAGGCCTAAAAAAGCAAATAGGCCGATAATATCGGTGATGGTTGTTAGTGCCATTCCTCCCGCCAACGCCGGGTCGATATTCATTTTCTTTAGGATCAATGGAATACTTACGCCTGCAATTCCGGCAACAGTTAGGTTAACGAGCATTGCAGCAGAGATAATCGCGCCAAGCATCATGTCACCTTTCCAAACCATGACGATACCGCCAATGATAGAGGCCCATAAAATACCATTAAGAAGACCAATCCCTGCTTCTTTCATTAATAGTTCTTTCTGGTTACTGTCACCGATATGACCAACGGCTAAACCACGGATCACCAATGCAACGGTTTGATTTCCTGCAACCCCCCCCATTGAAGGAACGATGGTCATTAACACCGCAATGGAGGCCATTTGCGCTAACGTTGCTTCAAACATATTAGACACTGACGCGGCGGCTAAAGCGGCGAGTACGTTCATACCTAACCAAACACTACGACGGCGGGCCGATTTTACAACGGGTGCAAAGGTATCTTCTTCATCATCCATACCCGCCATACTCATCATTGAGTGTTCAGCATCTTCACGAATAACATCAACCACATCATCAATGGTGATTCGACCAAGGAGTAAGTGATTTTCATCCACGACAGGAGCAGAAACCCAGTTACGACGTTCAAAGAGATTTGCTACCTCACCGTCATCCGTATTTACAGGAATGGCTTCATCAGCATCACTCATGACATCACTAACTAAAGTGTCTTGTTGAGTGGTTAATAATGTCGTCAACGAAAGGTGGCCAATTAAGCGGCTTTCTTCGTCAAGTACATACAAAGCATCGGTTGATTCAGGAAGGTCGCCTTTCATGCGCAGATAACGTAAAACTACGTCGATCTCTACATCCGCTCTAATGGTGATGAAATCGGTGTTCATCATACCGCCAGCGGTATCTTCTGGATAAGATAAGGCAGTTTCAACACGGAAGCGATCTACCGTGTCCATTTGGCTTAATATTTCTCGTGAGAGGTCGTTGGGTAAGCTACGAAGGACATAAGCGACATCATCTGTCTCCATACCTTCGGTTGCTTCTGCAATACTCTCAGGATTCATTCTAGAGACGATGCCGTCTTTTACATCTTCAGACAGCTCATCGAGGATCTCGCCATAATCTTCAGGATCGGTCAGTTGCCATAATACGTTACGGCTCTTCCTCGGTGAAGCTTCTAATAAATGGGCAATATCCTCGGGTTCCATGTCTTGTAATAAACGACGAACATGGACAAACATCCCACTATCAAGTGCATTAGATACTTCTTGAAGAGTTTGATGGGTTTGATCGAAATCTTGTAGCTCTTGCATACTCTCCCCCATGGATTCCAATAATATTAATTACTTGCACATTCTTGCTGGTTAAATCACGTAATAACAACGTAGACATAGTGTAACTAGGATAAATAGTTACCAAACAACACTGTCTTGCTTTTAGGTGGTTTCCCTGCGTAATAAATAGATCATTGAATTAAGGCTATTGGATAAGACCGATTGTTAACTCGAATTATGAGTATAGACAATCTAGATTAGATAATGGGCTGAATAGTAACGCAATTTAGAGGGGACGATAAGTGAATTATGTGAGGATTAGGTCAAACTGTTGATGGTATTGGTATTATCTACTCATCTTCATCAAAGCCGGCTTCAATTAGTTCGCAAATAGCGTTAAGCGCTTGTACTGCATCGGGTCCATCCGCTGAGACATCAACATATTGACCTTGAGCTGAATCTAGCATTAGAAGTCCCATTACGCCATCTGCTGTTGCCTGTAAGTTCTCATCATTTGTGATCGTAATGGTTGCCTTAAAACTTTGTGCCATTTCCACTAATTTAATGGCTGCACGCGCATGTAATCCGAGGCGGTTTTTAATGAGGAGGTGACGTGATGAGATAGGCATGCTTAATGTCTCTCTAAGGTTTTATGTCGTATTTGAACTTGCTGGCCTTGCTGTTTGAAATACTCACCAAGTTGTTGAGTAATGTAAACGGAGCGATGTTGTCCACCAGTACAACCAATTGCGACGGTTAAATAGCTGCGATTATTCTTTTCTAAAGCGGGTAACCAAGTCATTAAAAAGTGTTGTATTTGCTCTTTTAATTGAATGACTTCCGCGTGCTTTTCTAAGTAATCTGCAACGGGCTTATCTAACCCTGTCATTGGTCGTAATGTCGGTTCCCAATGTGGGTTCGGTAAGAAGCGGACGTCAAATACATAGTCTGCATCGGTAGGTAAGCCGTGTTTAAAACCAAATGATTCAAAGACCATCACCAATTCTTTTGATTCTCGACCAAGAATACGAGAACGGAGTGTTTCACTTAAATCATGAATGGATTTACTTGTCGTATCTAATACGAGATCAGCGTCTTCTTTAAAATGGCAAAGAATACTCTTTTCTAGTTCAACGGCTTGTTCTAATGAACATTGCTCACCAATGAGAGAAAGGGGGTGCAAACGGCGAGTTTCGCTGTAACGTTTAATTAGCTCTTTATCTTCAGCATCTAAGAAAATAACGGTGACATCATGGGATTTTTTGAGTTCAGTTAAGGTGTTTTTTAATAATGAAGGGTCTTTAGGTAAGTTTCTGATATCCACACTTACTGCAACATTTTGACTACTGTGCTGGATAGATTCAACAAATTGAGCAAGAAGATCAACGGGTAGATTATCAACGCAATAATAACCTAAATCTTCTAACACTCGCAGGGCAACCGATTTACCGGCGCCTGAATTACCACTAACGACCATTAGCTTCATGTTTATAACCTTAACTTTTTAATCTATTCAGATGTAAAAATTTGATACAACTCTTGATCGCTTTCAGCATGACGAAGCTGACGTAAGATCTGTTTGTCATTGAGTTTTTCAGCCACACTAGACAGTGTTTTGAGGTGTAATTTGCATTGTTCATCAGGAACAAGTAAAGCAAAAAGAACATCAACAGGACGATTATCAATAGAATCAAACTCTATAGGTTCTTGGCATTGGATTAATACCGCTACCGCAGTATCACAATTATGAAGTCGACCGTGGGGGATAGCAATGCCATTGCCGATGCCTGTACTTCCCATTTTTTCACGATTTAATAAGCTTTCAAAAAGCGCTTGTGGATTTTGACCCAGTTGAGGTGCTGCAATTTCACTGATCAATTCTAGTGCGCGTTTCTTGCTAGTACACTGGACTGCACTTTTGGTGCAATCCAATGAAAGAATGGTGCTTAGCTGCATGTTAATGACTACTTAATTTTTCTTTATGTTTATTGAGTTGGCGAATAAGTTTATCCACCAAGCCATCAATCGCGGCATACATATCTTCTGAATCAGAATGAGCGTGTATGTCCCCTTGGTTTACATGAAGTGTTGCTTCAGCGACATGGTGAACTTTTTCCAGCTTTAATACAACGTGTACATTATGAATATGTTCAAAAAAACGTTCTAATTTTTGGAATTTAGTATCTACGTACTCACGAAGGCTATCGGTTAGTTCGACGTTTTGACCTGTGATGTTTATTTGCATAACACTTCCTTTCTGTTAATTAAAGTAAACGCTTACGCTGATTTGATGGGGCAATACCCAGTGATTCACGATATTTAGCAATGGTTCGTCGTGCCACTTGTATGCCTTGTTCAGCCAGTAAGGTCGCAATTTTACTGTCACTTAGTGGCTTGGCTTGATTCTCTGCTGCCACTAATTTTTTCACTAGTGCCCGGATTGCCGTCGATGAGCATTCACCGCCGCTGTCCGTACTAACATGACTAGAGAAGAAATATTTCAATTCAAAAATACCACGAGGGGTATGCATGAATTTTTGTGTTGTTACGCGCGATATGGTGGATTCGTGCATTTCAACGTCTAAAGCGATGTCATTCAATACCATTGGTTTCATCGCTTCTTCACCATACTCGAAGAAATCTTGTTGATGTTCAACTATACAGCGTGCAACTTTGAGCAGAGTCTCGTTTCTGCTCTCTAAGCTTTTAATTAACCATTTTGCTTCTTGCAAATTCGTACGAATAAATTGTCCATCAGGACTGTTGCCTAAGCCTTTTCCTAATGCCGCATATTCTGCATTTACTTTTAAGCGAGGGACACTGTCTGGGTTTATAGTGACGACCCATTTTCCATTATGCTTAAAGACAGAAACATCAGGAATAACATACTCAGTATCAGTATCGATGACTCGGTTGCCTGGGCGAGGGTCCAATTGATGGATAAGCATCATCACTTGTTTTAAATCGTACTCTTTTAGCTTAGTCTCTTTTGCTAACTGTCGGTAGTCACGATTACCTAATAAATTAATATGCTTTGTTAAGATTAATTGAGTTTCTGGTAGCCAAGGGGTATCTACTGGATAGGTCGCTAATTGGATCATTAAACATTCAGCGAGATCTCGAGAAGCGACGCCGAGAGGGTCAAAATGTTGAATACGTTTGAGAACGGCTTCAACTTCATCGAGCTCGACTTCTTCATTTCCAATGCTTTCGAGTACGTCATCTAAACTAATGGTTAGATAACCATATTCATCTAATGACTCAATAATGGTGGTGGCGATAGCGCGATCGACTTCCGTAAATGGAGTTAGTTCTGCTTGCCACATTAAATAATCTTGCAAACTTTCGGTGGTTTCACCTTGGTATAATGGGGTGTCATCATCAATCGCTAATCCAGTACTGCCACTGTTTGCACTGTAAACATCATCCCAACTAGCATCCATCTCTAATTCTTCAGAAATATTATTGCTATCAATGACATCACTGCTGTCAGTGACAGAGGGTTCTTGTTCTGCTGTGGCGGTTTCTTTTTCTGGTGTAGGTTCAGGAGACAGTAAACTTTCAGGCGTGCTTAATTGCTCTTCTTCGACATCAAGAAGAGGGTTAGAGTCGAGAGCTTCTTGAATCTCTTGCTGCAGGTCAAGTGTCGATAATTGCAATAATCGAATGGCTTGCTGCAACTGAGGAGTCATTGCAAGCTGTTGGCCCATTTTTAGCTGAAGAGATGCTTTCATTATTTAGCGATACCTTTATTAATCCATTACAACTTAAATTGATCACCAAGATAAACGCGTTTTACATGTTCATCATTTAATACGTGTTCGGGGGTACCATTTGCAATCATATGACCTTGGCTTACGATATAAGCGTGTTCACACACATCGAGAGTTTCACGAACGTTGTGGTCTGTAATTAACACACCTAACCCTCGGTCTCTTAAATGTTGAATGATTTTTTTGATGTCGATTACAGAAATAGGATCAACACCGGCAAAAGGTTCATCAAGTAAAATGAACTTTGGGTTTGCGGCTAATGCACGAGCGATCTCAACTCGACGACGTTCGCCACCAGAAAGAGCCATGCCGTTACTGTTGCGAATGTGCTGAATATTAAATTCATCCAATAACTCTTCAAGTTTATCTAAGCGTTCTGCTTTAGATAAATCTTTGCGAGTTTGAAGCACTGCCATGATGTTATCGAATACGGACAGTTTTCTAAAAATAGACGCTTCTTGAGGTAAATAGCCAATGCCCATTTTTGAACGGTTATGCATTGGTTGAAGTGAAATATCGACACCATCAATAGTGATAGAGCCTTCATCGCGAGACACTAAACCAACAATCATATAGAAAGACGTTGTTTTACCCGCGCCGTTAGGGCCAAGAAGGCCAACAATTTTCCCTGACTCAACCGTTAGGCTTACATCAGATACGACTTTACGGCTGCCGTATGTTTTTGCGAGGTTTTTTGCTTCTAATATGGCCATAATTATTGTTTTTTATTCAATTGACTAGGTTGGAGAATAGTAGTGACTCGTTCGTCTTTACCACCATCCGCAATTAACTTTTGTGTCTTCATATTATAGGTAATCACTTTACCCTGAATAACACTGTCGTCTTGGGTTAGTTCAGCATTGTCCGTCATTGTTAGAAATTCATTTTCTAGCTCATAACGCAATTTATTTGCTTTCCCTCTCAGTGTTTTACCGTCATCGGTTAATTGACTAAAACGAGCTGGCTTTCCGTACGCTTCAAGAATTTCTCTGCCTTCTTGGCCTTGAGGACGTATAACAATAAGTTTATCTGCAAATATCTTAATGCTGCCTTGTTTTAAAGTAACATCACCGTTGAAGGTCACTCTGTTACTTTGCATATCAAAGTTTTGAGTGTCTGAATTAATATGAATCGGTTGTTCTGTATCGGTGCTTAATGCCCAACTTGAAGAACTGAATAATAAACCGGCAAGTAGACTAACGTGTGAAAGCTTCATAGATACCTTGTACATTCTCTAATAGGGTCGTTTGTTGGCTAGTGAAATTACCTTTCATTCCTACACCAGTAGTTTCGAAAGTTGGGCCAACCAGATTGACGACATCATCTGTCATAAAATCTTTTGTTGTAAGTTCGATCGTCATGCTGTCAGTTGTCATGGTGTCAAAGGCAGCTTCAGGTAACAGATTTTTGATAATAACGTTTCCTGTTAAATAGAGGGTATGATCTTTATTTAGGACACCAACATCCGAAATTATTTCCCACTCTTTTACTTTGCCCTCTTTAAATACAAATAAATGAGGAATGGTAAAATTGGTGTTACCTGTTTGAGCAAAGCGAGCAAGTGCTTTTGCGTTTATTTGGTAGTTGCGAACGCCATTTTCATCATAGTTATTATTACTGACGTTTTTACCTGTAAAAACAGGTGTTTGTAGATCAGGGATTACTTGTTGTTCGCTTTTTGCGTATTCATAATACAAGTAATAGCCTGACCAACTTGCGATCAATAACAATAAGGTCATAAAAAGGTGTCTTAGGGTCATATACTTAAGCCTTTATGTTGCTCTAATTCCCCTTTTGCTTCCAAGATAAGGTCGCTTACTTCACGAACCGCACCGTGACCGCCTTTAATGGTGGTCACATAGTTTGCACGTTTAACCAGTAGGGGATGACCATCGGCAACGCAGACTTTAAGTGCCACCTTTTCCATTACTGGCCAATCGATCAGATCATCACCGATGTAACCCGTATGTTCAGGTGCTATGTTGAGTTTAGTTAAAATATCTTCATATGCTTGTAATTTATTGTCTTGGCCTTGGTAGATAAGTGAAATACCAAGTGCTCTCATTCTATTTTCTACAATTTGAGAGTTGCGTCCTGTAATAATTGCAACTTCAACACCCGCAGACATTAATGATTTAACACCATACCCATCGCGAGTATGAAAGGTTTTTAATTCTTCACCGTCATTGCCCATATAAACAAGGCCGTCAGAAAAGACACCATCAACATCACAAATGAGCAGTTTTATTGTTTTAGCGATAGAGAGGATTGATTCTTCCACTTCACCATAAAGGGTTTCGATCATGGTTGGCATTACATTACTCCTGCTTTTAGAAGATCATGCATATTCAATGCGCCGACTAAGCGATTGTTTTCATCGCATAGCAATAAGCCATTAATTTTTTTATCTTGCATTAGGTTTAGCCCTTCAACAGCCAATAAATTAGGGCTTGCAACTGAAGGAGTATGAGCCATGACTTCACCAATGGTTTGTGTGTGAATATCAATGCGGTTATCCAGAAGACGACGTAAATCACCATCGGTAAAGATACCAATGACTTTTTGGTTTTCATCAACGATAGCGGTCATACCGAGGCCTTTTTCTGAGACTTCTAATAAGGCTGTTTTAATTAATGCGTCTGACGTTACCATTGGTAATTCATCGTCTGTATGCATGATATCTGCAAGATGAAGTAATAGCTTACGACCAAGAGCACCACCAGGGTGAGATAGTGCAAAGTCATCAGAGGTGAATCCACGAGCTTCTAAAAGAGCCATTGCTAATGCATCCCCCATGACTAGCGTTGCTGTTGTGCTAGATGTTGGAGCCAAAGCAAGCGGGCATGCTTCTTGTGGAACGGTGATGAGTAGATTTACATCTGCCACGTTTGCCATGCTTGAGCTTGATTTGCTTGTCATGGTGATTAACGTAATACCTTGGCGTTTAATGACGGGCAGAAGCGCTAATATTTCGGCCGCTTCTCCTGAGTTTGATATTGCCAAAATGACATCCCCTTTTTCTATCATGCCTAAATCGCCATGGCTTGCTTCGCCTGGATGCACAAAGAAAGAGGGAGTACCGGTACTTGCCAATGTAGCTGCTATCTTTTTGCCTATGTGTCCCGATTTCCCCATTCCCATTACAACGACTTTACGTTTGCATTCCAGCATTAATTGACATGCTTTAGTAAAATCATCATTGATGTAATTGTTCAGTTGGGTAAGTGCATCAATTTCAATTTGAAGAACATTCTTTCCTGCTTTGCAGAAATCAAACTGAGTTGCCATCGGGTTACCACCTTTATTTTGGTTATAGCAGATGTATGGTTTAGATGAATAGCGTATACAATTATTATGCCATATACCAGAGGTAGTTCAAGGCTGCGGAGGTAGTTATAAGGAGGGGGAGGTAAAAAATAGATAGGTAGCTAATTAATAAAGTGTTTTTTATTAACTAACCTACCTATTTTTCTATTAAACGGGGTAGATGATTACATCGTGTAGAAAAGGAATCCTTGATATATAAGGAAACACGTCACTAAAATACCACCTTCAATACGGTTAATACTGCGACTTTTACCCAACGCCATAATAAGAAGTAAAACAGAAACGCCTAACATTACGTAGAAGTCACGGCTCATAATATATTCACTGATACTTGATGGGTGTAGAAGTGCAGGGATCCCCATAACGGCAAGAATATTGAATACGTTAGAACCAATAATATTACCAACAGCCATGTCATCTTCGCCTTTCAATACACCCGCAACAGATGCGGCAAGTTCAGGAAGACTTGTTCCGATAGCAATAATTGTTAAACCAATAACTAAATCACTCATACCAAAATGTTTTGCAATAATAACCGCGTTATCAATCAGCATATTTGCGCCTAATGGTAACAGTGCAAGGCCAACTACCACCCAGAAAATTGCTTTTCCGTTAGGAACACCATCAGGGATCTCTGATTCTTGTTCATTAAGTAGCGTGTCACCATTGGGTTGTTCTTTACGGCTGATATATAACATCGCAAGAATAAAAGCGATGAAAAGAGCAACAAGTAAAATGCCTTCATTAAATCCTAGGTAGTTATCATACATGATGCCACCAGCCAGTAATGTTACGATCAACATCAGAGGTAGTTCACGGCGAATGATGCCAGAGCTAATGGCTAGTGGTTTAATTAAGGCAGTAATACCTAAAATTAATGCGATGTTAGCGATGTTAGAGCCAATGACATTACCAACAGCGGTATCTGTTTTTCCATCTAAGGCGGCAGCAGCAGAAACCATCATTTCTGGGGCAGATGAACCCATCGCTAATATAGTCATACCAATGACAAGGGGAGAGATACCATAGTTCTTCGCTAATGCGGCAGAACCAAATACCAATTTATCGGCGCCCCAAACAAGTAAAGAGAGTCCTACGACAAGAAGTAGAGATGGCATAAGCAGCTCTGTCATTGTATTAATTTCCTTTTGTAATGATGATTATTATAGTTAACCCCTAATTTTGACGTTTATATGACAAAAAAGAAAGGAAAAAGGTTGTCTTTAAATGATGGTTTCTAAGTTAGAGGAAAAAATCATAGAGACTATAACCAGTTCACGTATACTTCATTAATACGTAGAATGAATGGTTTTAAATGAATAAGTGGTGATATGGATACACAACCCATTTTAGTAAAAGTAGATAACTTAACCTTTAGACGAGGAAATCGAGTTATTTTTGATGATATTAGTTTGTTTGTTCCAAAAGGCAAAATAACCGCAATTATGGGGCCTTCTGGAATAGGTAAAACAACGTTGTTGCGCTTGATTGGCGGACAGATTTTACCCGAATCAGGCGATATACATTTTGAAGGGTGGAATATTCCTAAGTTGGGACGAAAAGCCCTGTATTTAGCCCGAAAAAAAATGGGGATGCTGTTTCAATCTGGAGCTCTATTTACCGACATGAATGTGTTTGATAATGTGGCTTTTCCATTGCGTGAGCATACTCAATTATCAGAAGAGTTTATTCGAACATTGGTGTTATTGAAGTTAGAAGCCGTGGGTTTACGTGGTGCTTCAGAATTAATGCCAAGCGAATTGTCTGGTGGTATGGCACGTCGTGCTGCATTGGCGCGAGCCATCGCGTTAGATCCTGATTTGATCATGTACGATGAACCCTTTGTTGGGCAAGATCCCATCACTATGGGGGTTTTGGTTGAGCTAATTCGTAATTTGAATGACGCATTAGGGTTAACTTCGGTTGTTGTTTCTCATGATGTTCCTGAAGTCATGAGTATTGCTGATCATGTCTATTTATTGGCTAACGGTAAAATTATTGCTCAAGGTTCTCCTTTCGAGCTAGAAAACAATCCAGACCCTCAAGTACGACAATTTTTAGATGGCCGCTCTGACGGACCCGTTCCTTTTCGCTTTCCGTCGAAACCATTAGCTGAGGAGTTATTTCCTGGTGAGTAATTTCTCTTTAATCTTATTTGTTGAAAATATTGGTAAGCGAGCGCTTTCAACGTGCGAAGCTATTGGTCGAGCGACTTTTATGCTTTTTGGGGCGATCATTGCAAAGCCTCAACCCGTAAGAATGTTTCCATTGTTATTGCAACAGCTGTATTCAGTCGGTGTGTTATCGCTTGTTATTATCGTGGTCTCAGGGCTATTTATTGGCATGGTGATAAGTCTTCAAGGTTACGTGATCTTGGTCGACTACGGTGCAGAAACCAGTCTCGGTCAATTGGTGTCACTTTCGTTATTACGTGAACTAGGCCCAGTGGTTACCGCCTTATTATTTGCTGGGCGTGCCGGCTCTGCATTAACCGCAGAAATAGGGTTAATGAAAACGACAGAGCAGTTGTCTAGTATGGAAATGATGGCGATAGATCCTTTGCGTCGTATTATTGCCCCACGTTTATGGGCGGGTGTTATTTCAATGCCATTATTGGCGATGATCTTCATGGCTGTGGGTATATGGGGTGGTCAAATTGTTGGTGTTGAATGGAAAGGTATTGATCACGGAAGCTTTTGGTCAGTAATGCAAGCATCGGTCGATGTACGCCACGACATTGTTAACAGTTTAATTAAGTGTGTCGTGTTTGCGTTTGTCGTGACATGGATTGCTTTATTTAATGGCTATGATGCGACCCCAACGTCAGAAGGGATCTCATTAGCAACAACACGAACGGTAGTGCATTCGTCACTGGCGGTATTAGGAATTGATTTTGTGCTTACAGCACTGATGTTTGGGAATTAATCATGCAGCAAACACGTAAAATAGAATTATTAGTTGGATTTTTTGTTTTGGCTGGCGCGGCAGCGTTATTAATGTTGCTACTAAAAGTGGCCGATGTTCGTAGTGGTGGCAGTGGTGAGTACTACACTATTAATGCACAGTTCGATAATATCGGCAGTTTAAAGTCTCGCTCACCGGTTAAGATTGGGGGTGTTGTTGTCGGTCGCGTTTCCGGTATTACATTAGATATCGAAACCTACTTACCGGTTGTCAGTATGCAAATTGATAAACAATTTGGCCAATTTCCTGAAACTTCTGCGGCACAAATTTTAACAGCAGGATTAATTGGCGAACAATATGTAGGTATCGTTCCTGGTTTTATTGATGAAGACATTGATATGCTTGGTGAGGGTGACTACATTGAAGACACCAAATCAGCATTAGTATTAGAAGACATGATAGGGCAAGTGCTATATAGCATTGGTGGTGATTCATCAGAAAAAAGTGAGGATAAGTAATGACGTTAGGGATGAAAATCGTAGGGATCATACTTTCCCTTTTTATTGGTGTCGCTCAAGCTGAACCGATTGATAAAACCAAACCTTATGAAATGATGACAAAAGTCTCTGAAGACACTTTTGCGCGACTAAAAGCAGAGCAAGTCGCTATTCAAAAAGATCCAAATATATTAAAAACGGTCGTTGAAGAAGAATTAATGCCGTACGTTAATGTAAAATATGCCGCGTATAAATTACTTGGGCCTCATCTAAAGAAAACCACGGCAGCAGAAAGAGAACAATTTGTGACGGCTTTTCGTGGCTACCTCGTGTCGTCATACGCTCAAGTATTAACGTTATATACTGATCAAAAAATCGAATTAGAGAAGCCAAAAGCGATTCCTGAAAAAAAATCTATCATTAGTGTTCGTGTTGATATTCTTGATTCAGCTCGTCCAACGGTAAAAGTAGATTTTAAATTACGTAAGAATAAGAAAACATCAGAGTGGCAAGCATTTGATATGGTAGCGGAAGGCGTGAGCTTATTATCGACAAAGCAATCTGAATGGAGTGCTAAGATTCGTAAAGAAGGCATTGAGTCAGTCAGTAAAGAATTAACCTCATTAGCCGCTCAACCTATTCGCTTAGAAGGAAGTAAGTAATGAGCGAAATGGATTTATGTGAGGCTAAATCTGATGAAATTAGCTTCAAAGGGACGCTTGATCGTGAGACTGTGCCTAATCTTTGGAATAAATTGACAGAATGGAAACCTAAACTTGAGCAAGTAAAGGTAGACTTAACTCACGTTAATCGTATTGACTCAGCAGGTGTTGTGTTACTTTTACACCTAATAGAGCATGCAAAAAAACAAAACTGTCATATAATGCTTGCTTTCGTCCCTGATCAGCTCATTACTTTAATTCAATTAAGTAATGTGGAATCATTGTTTGCTGATCACTTAATAACGCAAAAGGTAGAGTAATGGATAGCGCCGAGATTAAAGAATTATTAGACGCAGCACTTCAACTTCAAGAGATTCACGTTAAAGGTGAAGGAAGCCATTTTGAAGTTATTGCTGTGGATGAATCGTTCAATGGAATGAGCAGAGTTAAAAAGCAACAAACCATCTATGGACCTTTGATGGAACACATCTCAACAAATACTATTCACGCTCTATCAATCAAAGCGTTTACTCCGGAAGAGTGGGCACGTGATAAAAAATTAAATAGCTTATTCTAAGAGGCCTTTTGAATGTATAAGTTCCGAATTCAAGGAAGCGATAAACCACTTTCAGGAGAGGTTACGATTTCTGGTGCAAAAAATGCTGCACTACCAATTTTATTCGCTGCATTACTTGCTGAAGAGCCAGTAGAAGTTGCCAATGTTCCTAAACTTCGTGATGTTGATACAACGATAGAGTTACTGCAACGCTTAGGCGCTAAGGTTTCTCGTAATGGTTCAGTTCATATTGATGCAAGCGAAGTTAATAACTTTTGTGCACCGTATGATTTAGTTAAAACGATGCGTGCATCAATTTGGGCACTCGGTCCATTGGTTGCACGTTTTGGTAAAGGCCAAGTATCTTTACCTGGTGGTTGTGCTATTGGTGCTCGTCCTGTTGACCTTCATATTCACGGTCTTGAGCAACTGGGTGCAACTATTAAGCTTGAAGACGGTTACGTTAAAGCTGAAGTTGATGGCCGCTTAAAAGGCGCGCACATCGTTATGGATAAAGTCAGTGTTGGCGCAACCATCACGGTTATGTGTGCAGCGACTTTGGCTGAAGGCACGACTATTTTAGAAAACGCAGCGCGTGAACCTGAGATTGTAGATACTGCTCATTTCCTTAATGCCATTGGTGCGAAAGTATCAGGTATGGGAACCGATACGATTACTATTGAAGGCGTTGAACGTCTTGGTGGTGGATATCATGAAGTGGTTGCTGACCGTATAGAAACGGGCACGTTCCTTGTTGCTGCAGCTGTATCTGGCGGTAAAGTCGTATGTAAAAATACGAAAGCGAGCCTGCTTGAATCTGTTCTGGCGAAGCTTGAAGAAGCGGGTGCTAAAGTTGAATCTGGTGAAGATTGGATCAGTTTAGACATGACCGGCCGAGAGCTAAAAGCGGTAAATATCCGTACGGCTCCGCATCCTGCATTTCCAACAGACATGCAAGCGCAATTCACATTGCTAAATATGATGGCGAAAGGTCCAGGCATTATTACTGAAACGATTTTTGAAAACCGTTTCATGCACATCCCTGAACTACAGCGCATGGGCGCTCACGCTGAAATCGAAGGTAATACTGCTATTTGTGGTGATACTGACGGTTTAAGTGGCGCTCAAGTGATGGCAACCGATTTACGTGCCTCTGCAAGCCTTGTTATCGCAGGTTGTATAGCAAAAGGTGAAACAATTGTTGATCGTATTTATCATATCGACCGTGGTTATGATAAGATCGAAGACAAGTTAACCGCATTAGGCGCGAATATCGAAAGAGTTCGTAGTAGCGAATTATAATCGTTAGGATTATTTCAGCTACATGAGTACTAAAGTGGAAACCGGGTATTATATGACCCGGTTTTTTATTGTTTGTAATATAAGTACACTGAATAGAACTCTTTAGTGGAATTTATATATTTTAGGAGAAACACTTATGATCGCATTGTTACGCCTGATTGCTTTGGCTATCTTTGCCGTCTTTACGTTTGTATTTGGCTGTGGTTACTGCTTGTTAAGCCCTCGTAATCCAAAACACGTTTATACTTTTGGTCTTTGGTTTTCTCGTATGTCGCGAGTATTTGGTATTAAACTTGAAGTTCGCGTTCCTGAGAGCGTTAAAAATGCTGGACCAAGTTTATACATCGCAAACCATCAAAATAGCTGGGATTTGTTTACTGTCTCTGGGGCAATTCAACCAAGAACAGTGACGGTAGGTAAAAAAAGCATCGCGTGGATGCCGTTGTTTGGTCAACTGTATTGGATCACCGGTAATATTCTTATTGACCGTAATAATCGCAGTAAAGCGGTAGGTACGATTTCACAAGTTGCGGATAATATTAAGAAACGTAATGTCTCTGTATGGATGTTCCCAGAAGGAACGCGTTCTCGTGGTCGTGGTTTATTGCCATTTAAAACGGGTGCATTTCATGCGGCTATCGCTGCTGATGTTCCAGTGACTCCGATTGTGTGTAGTAATACGGAAGGCGTAAAACTAAATCGTTGGAATAACGGTGTGGTTATTGTCGAAATTTTACCGCCAGTAAGCCTTGATGGTTACACGAAAGCGAACGTTCGTGAATTAGCGAATGAATGTCGTGAACAAATGAAAGTTAAGCTAGAAGAATTAAATAAAGAAGTTGCAGAACGCAACCAAGCTTAAATTTTATAATTATTTTTAAGGGTATACGGATCTCCGTGTACCCTTTTTATTTTGATGTGTAGAAGAAATAATGAAAGAAGAAGTTGTCCTTGTTAATGCGCAAGGTGATGCCATTGGCACCATGGAAAAATTAGAAGCACATAAAAAAGGATTACTGCATTTAGCATTTTCGGTTTTGCTTTGCCGTGAAACAAAAGAGGGCAGAGAGTTTCTTTTGCAGAAACGAGCTGAATGTAAATATCACAGCAAAGGGAAATGGAGTAATACGTGCTGCTCTCACCCCCGAGTGAATGAAGCTATTGAGTCTGCAGGTGTTCGTCGTTTGGCTGAAGAGATTGGTATTACTGGAATTCAGGCCGAACAATTTGATAATTTGGGTTGGTTTATCT